>JAABUM010006603.1_pt1 | contig 11251 bp, 11 predicted proteins | sample 5559161 | NCBI WGS metagenome assembly JAABUM01 (sample SAMN10711868, study PRJNA513369) | rock metagenome | isolation source: Antarctica rocks | place: Antarctica: Victoria Land, Siegfried Peak nord | reverse complement strand
GTCCGATAGCTTCGCGCAGCGCTCCAGCAGGCGAGAGTGCAAGTAGAAGACGTCACCGGGGTACGCCTCGCGGCCCGGCGGCCGGCGCAGCAGCAGCGAGATGGTGCGGTAGGCCTCTGCCTGCTTGGTCAGGTCGTCGAAGACGATGAGGACGTGCTTGCCCTGGTACATCCAGTGCTGACCGATGGACGAGCCGGTGTAGGGGGCCAACCACTTGAACCCGGGCGAGTCGGATGCGGGGGCGGCGACGATGGTGGTGTATTCCATGGCCCCGGCCTCGTCGAGTGCCGTCTTGACGCCCGCGATGGTCGAGCCCTTCTGACCGATGGCGACGTAGATGCAGCGAACCTGTTTGTCGGGGTCGCCGGTCTCCCAGTTGCCCTTCTGGTTCAGGATCGCGTCGATGCAGACCGCGGTCTTACCGGTCTTGCGGTCACCGATGATCAGCTGGCGCTGGCCACGGCCGATCGCGGTCATCGCGTCGACGGCCTTGATGCCGGTGGCGAGGGACTCCTCGACCGGCTGGCGCTCGAGCACGGAAGCGGCCTGCAGCTCCAGAACCCGGCTCTCGTCGGACTCGATCTCGCCGCGTCCGTCGATCGGCTCGCCCAGCGGGTTGACCACGCGACCGAGGAAGCCGTCACCGACGGGGACGGAGAGAACGTTGCCCGTGCGCTTGACCTCCTGGCCCTCCTGTAGGTCCTCGTAGCTACCGAGCACCACGGCGCCGATTTCGCGGGCGTCGAGGTTCAGCGCGACACCGAGGATCCCGCCGGGAAACTCCAGCAGCTCATTGCTCATCGCCGAAGGGAGCCCAGAGATGTGCGCGATGCCGTCGGCGGTGTCGGTCACCACGCCGACCTCCTCGCGGGAGGCCTCCGGGGAGTAGCTGGAGGTGTAGCTCTCAATCGCACTACGGATCTCGTCGGAGGAGATCGTCAGCTCCGCCATGTCACTGTCCTGCTCTCAGTCGGTGATGCCAGTTCGGTCACAACTACTACTGCTACTTCTCGGTACTCAACTACTCGGAGCCAGCCCAACGCCATCTTTCGCCGGTCCGCTCAGCCGGCCAGCTTCCGGCGCAAGGACTCCAGTCGGCCGGCGATGCTGCCGTCGATCACCTCGTCACCGACCTGGATCACCAGACCACCGGTCAATGTCGGGTCCACCTCGACATGCAAGGTGACCTCACGCCCATAGGTACGGCTCAGGCTCGCAGCCAGCCGCTCCTCCTGCTCCGCGGTCAACGAGACGGCCGAGCGCACCTCGGCCACGGACTTCTCGCGCTGCTTCGCGGCCAGGGAGGCGAGGTCGTCGATGCCTTCCACCAATTCCTCGCGTTGGCGCGCAATGAGCTGGTCGACCAGCGCCGAGGTGATGTCGGTGGCCTTGCCGGACAGCAGGTTCGCCACGAGCTCGCGCTGGCCTTCGGTGTCTGCCGTGCGATCGCCGAGCGCCCGCTCGAGCGCGGGGTTGCCCTCGACGATGCGGGCCAGGCGGAACAGCTCGTCCTCTACCGCGTCGAGCTGACCCGCGTCCTGGGCACTGCGCAGCAACGCTTCCCGCCCGATGAGCTCCAGGGCGTCGACCAGGTCGGCTGGGGAGGACCACTGCTGCTGCACGGCCGCAACGACCACCTCCAGCGTGGTGTCGCTGACCTTGCCCTGGAGCACGTTCTTGAGGAGCTCCGCCCTGGCCGACGGCTTGGTCGACCCGTCGGCGAGGGTGCGCCGGAGGGTGCGCTCCCCGTCGAGCAGCTTGACCACCGAGAACAGCTGCCCGCTCACCTCGCCACTGACCTGCCCGCCGAGGGAAGCGACGCTCTCCCGGACTGCGGCGAGCGCCTCGCGGCTAGTTGCGGCGTGCATCGGGGCTCCGTTCAGCTGTCACGAGGGAACTCATCGAGAGGAGACTCATTTTGCGGGACTCATCGCGTCGAGCTCATCGAGAAAGCGGTCGACCGTGGCGGAACGCCTACCGTCATCGGCGAGCGACTCGCCCACCAATCGTTCGGCCAGGTCTACCGAGGTACGACCGAGATCGGTGCGAAGCTCAGCGACGATCTGCTGGCGCTGCGCCATGAGCTGGCTGTGCCCGGCAGCGACGATACGCTCACTTTCCTGCTGGGCCTTGGTCCGCATCTCCTCGATAATCTGGTGGCCCTGGGCCCGCGCGTCGTCGCGGATGCGGGCCGCCTCCCCGCGGGCCTCGGCGAGTTGGGCGTTGTACCGCTCCAGCGCCGCCTTGGCCTCGGATTGGGCCTGCTCGGCACGCTCGATGCCACCCTCGATCTTCTCTGTTCGTTCAGCCAGTACCGCCTGGAACCTGGGCAGCACGTACTTCCAGAAGAGGAAGCCGATGATGACCATGCATACGGCCGACCACACGATGTCGTAGGTCTCGGGAAGCAGCGGATTACGGTCCGCCGTTCCCTCGGCTAGTACTGCGGTGAGCGTCATCGAAATCAGAAAATGAAGCCGGCGACGAGACCGATCAGCGCCAGGGCCTCGGTGAAGGCGATACCGAGGAACATCGTGACGCGCAACTGTCCGGCCATCTCGGGCTGGCGCGCCATGCCCTCGATCGCTTTACCGACCACGATGCCGATACCGATACCCGGGCCGATCGCCGCGAGACCGTAGCCGACGGCGCCGTAGCCCTTGACCTTCTCGCCGCCCTGCGCGACGTCGAGCGCAACCTGTGTGAGGCTCATCTGGAGTCCCATTCCCTTTCTGTTGGCCCAATTCCAGGAATGCTGCCTGGAGCGGGTCGTCTGTGGCGCCGGCGCTGCTTGCCCGGCGCTTGGAGAGGCTTAGTGTTCGGCGGAGAGCGCCAGTTCGAGATAGACAGCGGCGAGCAGGGTGAAGATATAGGCCTGCAGGACGATCACCAGCATCTCGAACAGCATGAAGATGAAGCCCATCAGGAGCGAGGGCAGTCCGAACGCCTTCATCACGCCGGACGAGTCGAACAGGAAGTAGTCCGTCGCACCGAAGAACAGCACCAGCAAGATGTGGCCGGCCAGCATGTTGGCCAAGAGTCGGACGGTAAGGGTGAACGGCCGCAGGATGAAGGTGGAGACGAACTCGATCGGGACCACGATGAGATGCAGCGGTCCCGGAAGGTTCGGCACCACCAGGCTGCTCTTCATGTGACCGCCGAAGCCCTTGGCCTTGATCCCGGCGTAGTTGAACACCACGTACGACAGCGCCGCCAGCACCAGGGGTACCCCGATGACGGCGTTCGTCGAAATGTTGAGCAGCGGAATGATGCCGGTGGAGTTCAGCGCCAGCACCATGAAGAAGATCGTGGTGAGGACGGGCAGGAACCGCCGTCCGTTCACCTTGCCCAGGATCTCGTCCGCGATCTGCACCCGGACGAAGTCCAGCCCGATCTCGCCCAGGTTCTGGACGCCGCGGGGCACCACCTTGGGGCTACGCATCGCGAGGTAGAAGAAGAGGACCAGCACTGCCGTTACCAACAGCCGGATCAGCATCAGCCGGTTCAACTCGAACGGAGTTCCGGAGAAGAGGACCCCGTTGGGATAAAAGTCTTCCAGCGACGGCGGGTGGAACTCGGCGGCCGTGAGGGTGACGCTCAGCGGTCTCTCCCGTTGTCGGGCCGGGATTGTGGTCCCGGTGCGGACGGATGTGGACGATCCGGCTCGATGCCCGCGTCAGCTGCCGAGCCGCGACCTGGATTCGATGGCGACCTTACCAAGTCATGGGACACCTGCTGACTCGCGGGTACTCACGGCTGAGCGGGTCCTTGAGTCGACGGCTGGACGTAGGTCATCTTCGCCCCCAACACAGCTCTGGTCTCCAGCGTCAACAGGCCGACGACCGCCAGGGTGATGACCGCGACAAACGCCCCACGGCTGTAGAAGTCCATCCCGCGCAGCACGACCATCACGATGATCGCCAGGATCAACTTGAGCAGCCAGGAGCCGAGCAGTATCGCCGCGAGTGTCGCCGGTTCCGAACGCGCCGTGGCCAGCACCACGACCGCGGTGAACAACACGAATCCGCCACCAACGGCCGCCCCGAGCAACGCTCCCCAGACACCGGGCAGTCCAAGGAAGAGGGCGGACACTCCCGCGGCGAGGACAGTCAGCACGATCAGGCCGAGAACGCCATGGCGCACCGCCGTTCGTAACGCGGTTGTCTGGTCGGGACCTGCGTTCTCCTTCGGCGCTGCGTTGTCCTTCGGCGCTGGGCTGCTGTCCGACGCTCGCTGCTCTGCATTGTTCACGCCTACAGGGTACGGAACGCAGCCGCCGTCAATCGCCGGTGCACGTCGTTAGTTCTGGGTCGATCGTTGGGGATCGCGCAGCCGGGGAATCGCCGAGCCGAGCAGCGCCACGATCAACCCCACGGCCATGATCAGCGCCACCATGCGCAGGTCGAACAACGTGGTCGCCACCGCCCCGAACGCGATGACTCCTGTCCATAGGTAGATGAGCAGCACCGAGCGCCGGTGGGAGTGGCCCAGTCCGAGCAGTCGGTGGTGCAGATGCATCTTGTCCGGACTGAACGGGCTGCGTCCCGCCCGGGTACGGCGCACGATGGCCATCAACAGATCCAGCACCGGGATGAAGCTGACAGCCCCGACGACCAGCAGCGGGGTGAGCAGGGCGAGCAGGTCGCGCCCACCGTAGGCAATCGGCGAGACCTTGCCGGAGGCACTCGTCGACACGGCGGCGAGCATGAGTCCGATGAGCATCGAACCGGAGTCGCCCATGAAGATTCTGGCCGGCTCGAAGTTGTGCGGCAGGAACCCCAGACACAGCCCGGCCAGCACCGCGGCGATCAGGGCGGGCGGGTAGTTGCTGACGTCTCCCCCCGAGCGGCTGAGCAGGCCGAGCGAGAAGGCGCACATCGCCAGGGCCGCGATGAGGCCGATGCCGGCGGCGAGCCCGTCGAGGCCGTCGACGAAGTTCATCGCGTTCACCAGGAGCACCGTGACGGCGACGGTGACCAGCCCGGCCTGCAGTTGGTCGAAGACCAGGATGTTGCTGTTGCCGCCATCGCCGAATGGGAAGTAGACCTGCAGCCACTGCAGCCCGAGCAGCACTAACACCCCGGCCGCGGTGACCTGCCCGGCGAACTTGGTCAACGAGTCCAGACCGAAGCGGTCGTCGATGGCCCCGACCGCGACAATGACCAGTCCAGCCCAGAGCACCGCGGGCACGTCGGAGCTGAAGGTGAAACTCCTGGTGAGCGCCGGAAGCTGGCCGGCAAGCAACATGGCGGCGAGCAGCCCGACATACATGCCCACCCCGCCCAGGCGCGGCGTGGGAGTGACGTGCACATCCCGGTCCCGCGGGTAGGCCACGGCGCCGATTTTGATCGCCAGCACCCGAATGAGCCCGGTGGCGAGGAAGGTCACGACCGCGGCGGTCAGCCCGACAAGGGCCAGCTCCCTGATGGGGACGCCGGCACTGCTCGGCGCGACGAGCGCGGCCGTGACCGAGTGCGGAGAGGGCACAGTGCTCGTGACGTCGACGCCTCGAATCAGCGGGTCGTAACGGGGTAGGCCGGCTTGGTGGCGACCAGCTCCCCGACTGCCGCGGCCACTCGCGCGAGTTCCGCGTCGCCGGCCTCGGTGCCGTGCTCGGCCTTGACCGCGCGGGCGATGAGTGCGGCGACCTCGACCATCTCCGGCTGACTCATGCCCTGGGTGGTCAGCGCCGCGGAGCCGACCCGGATGCCGGATGCGGTCATCGGGGGGGCCGGGTCATAGGGAATCGCGTTCTTGTTCAGCGTGATCCGCGCAGCGTCGCAGCGAGCCTCCGCGTCGGCACCGGAAACCCCGAGCTCGCGCAGATCCAGCAGGGCCAGGTGGGTGTCCGTCCCACCCGAGACCGCCCGCATACCCTCCGCCTCCAGCGCCTTGGCCAGCGCGGCGGCGTTCCCGACCACCTCGGCGGCGTAGCTCTGATAGTCGGCGGCGGCGGCCTCTTTGTAGGCGACCGCCTTGGCCGCGACCGCATGCATCAGTGGACCACCCTGGGTGAACGGGAAGACGGCCTTGTCCAGAGCCTTGGCGTGCTCGGCCTTGGCCAGCAGCATGCCGCCCCGCGGTCCGCGCAGCACCTTGTGCGTGGTGGCCGAGACCACGTCCGCATAAGGCACCGGGGACGGAATGGCCTTACCGGCGACCAGGCCGATGAAGTGGGCGGCGTCCACCCACAGGATGGCTCCGACCTCGTCGGCGATCTCCCGGAAGGCCGCGAAGTCGATCAGCCGGGGGTAGGCGGTCGCCCCGGTGACGATCATCTTCGGCCGGTGCGCCCTGGCCAGGTCGCGCACCTCGTCGTAGTCGATGAGTTCGGTGTCCTTGCGGACGTGGTAGGGCACCGGGTTGAACCACTTGCCGGAGAAGCTCACCTTCGAGCCGTGCGTGAGGTGCCCGCCGTGCGGCAGGCTCATCGCCAGCACCGTGTCGCCCGGCTGGCAGAACGCCGCGTACACAGCAAGGTTGGCGTTGGCGCCCGAGTGCGGCTGCACGTTCGCGTGCTCGGCACCGAAGAGCGCCTTGGCGCGGTCGATGGCGATGACCTCGGCCTTGTCCACCTCGGAACATCCGCCGTAGTAGCGACGGCCCGGGTAACCCTCGGCGTACTTGTTGCTCAACGTGGATCCCAGGGCGGCCAGGACGGCGGGACTGGTGAGGTTCTCGCTGGCAATGAGCTGCAGGCCACCGCGCAGCCGCTCCAGCTCGGAGAGCAGGACGCCGGCGATCTCCGGGTCGTCGTGCTGCAGCGAGTCGAAGTCAGGTCCCCAGAACGGCGTGCTCACGCGGTGCTCCTCGCTGCAAATTGCTGGGCAGTGATTCTGATGATGCTGGCCGCAAACAAGGGCCGCGGTGGAGTCTATGCGACGACCGCTGCGAGCAGCCCCGGTACTCAGCGCGCGAGCAGCTCCTGCACATCGAGCTCCAAGACTTCGGCCACCGCGGCGGTGGAAACGGCCCCCTCACGCAGCACCAGCGGACGGTCCCCGGTCAGGTCGACGATCGTGGACGGCACCGACGCAGCACACGGTCCGCCGTCGAGGTAGACCCCGACGGCGGCGCCCAGCTGCTCCTTGGCCTGCTCCGCCGTGGTCGCCGGCGGCTCACCGGAAACGTTGGCACTGGACACCGCCATGGGACCGACCTCGCGCAGCAGCTCGAGGGCAACCGGGTGCAGGGGCATCCGCAGCATTACCGTCCCCCGAGTGTCGCCGAGGTCCCAGCTCAACGAAGGGGCCTGCTGGACAACGAGACTCAGTGCTCCGGGCCAGAACGCCTGCACCAAGTCCCTGGCCTGTTGGCTGACCGCGAACACCAGCCCGTCGATGGTCTGCCAGGACCCGACGAGTACCGGCACCGGCATGTCCCGGCCACGGCTCTTGGCGCGGAGCAGGCTGCGCACGCCGATACTGTCGAAGGCGTCGCAGCCCAGGCCGTACACGGTGTCGGTGGGCAGCACCACCAGCTTGCCGGCTCGCAACGCAGTGAACGCTGCGGTCAGGCCAGCCGCGCGGCTGTCGGGTCGGGTGCAGTCATAGACGATGCTCACACAGCAATCTTGGCAGCAAGCCGGCTGGCGAGCGCCGCCACCACCGGCTAGCGCGCCGCGGAGACCCGCCGGGCCGTGGTGAAACGCGGCCGCCCTGCCAGGTCGGGATGGCTGATGACCTCGGTGAAGACCCGCCGGCCGGTGAACAGTTCGGCCACAGCCTCGCTGTGGGTGTCGTCGTGCTCCACCCCGATGGAACCGCCGACCTTGAGCCAGTGCGCCGCATTGCTGACCAGCGGGCGGATGACGTCCAGGCCGTCGGCGCCGGCGAAGACGGAACCTGCCGGGTCATGCTCGGCCACCTCGACCGGCACTTCCGTGTCCGCGGGCACGTACGGGGGGTTGGCGACGATCAGGTCCATCTGACCCTCGAGCTCCGGCAGCAGCTGACGGTCGGTGACGTCACCGTGGTGCAGACGGACGGGCGAGTCGCCTGCGGCGTGCCGGGCCTCGACGTTGCGCCTTGCCCAGGCCAGCGCCGAGGCGTGGGATTCCACGGCATGCACGTTGGCGTCCTGTCGGGCATTGGCCAGGGCCAGCGCCAGTACGCCGGAGCCGGTGCACAGGTCGAGCACCAGCGGTGAGTGCACGCCCTCCAACTGCGCGAGCGCCCAACCGAGCAGCAGCTCCGTCTCGGGCCGGGGGATGAACACGCCAGGGCCGACCTCGACGGTGATGGCGCCCATGGCCGACCACCCGGTGAGGTGCTGCAGCGGAATGCGTTGGGCCCGTTGCCCGACAAGCTGACGGTAGGTCTCGATGGTCAGCGGATCCACCAGCGGAACCATCGGTAGCCGGGTGCGCGGGACGCCGACGACATGCGCGGCGAGCATCTCCGCGTCCGCCCGCGGGCTGGCGACGCCGGCCTCGGCGAGCACCTCGCCGGCTTCGACGATGGCGAGGCGCAATGGTTGACGGCTCACGGGGTCAGGGTGTCATGTCGTCGCGCAGGGGCCCTCACTCGGCTGCCACTCGTTCGGTCCGATCGGCGCTGACCAGGGCATCCAGCAGTGCGTCCAACTCACCGTCGAGCACGGCGTCGAGGTTGTAGGCCTTGAAGCCGATGCGGTGGTCGGCGATCCGGTTCTCCGGATAGTTGTATGTCCGGATTCGCTCCGAGCGGTCGACGGTGCGGACCTGACTCAGCCGCTCGGCCGATGCTTCCGCAGCCGACGATGCCTCCGCGGCAGCCTGCAGACGCGCGGCGAGCACCTGCATCGCTCGGGCCTTGTTCTGCAACTGCGAACGTTCGTTCTGACAGGACACCACGGTGTTGGTCGGCAGGTGCGTGATGCGCACCGCGGAGTCGGTGGTGTTCACGCCCTGGCCGCCCTTGCCCGAGGAGCGAAAGACGTCGATACGCAGATCCTTCTCGTCGATCTGCACCTCATCGACCTCTTCGAGATCCGGGTAGACCAGGACGCCGGCGGCCGAAGTGTGCACCCGACCCTGTGACTCGGTCACCGGCACCCGCTGCACGCGGTGCACCCCGCCTTCGAACTTCAGCCGGGCCCATACCCCCTCGGCGGGCTCTCCGCGGGACTTCACCGACAGGGTGGCCTCCTTGAAACCGCCGAGATCCGACGGCGCCGCGTCCAGCAACTCCGCGCGCCAACCGTGGCGTTCCGCATAGCGCAGGTACATCCGCACGAGATCGGCGGCGAACAGCGCCGACTCCTCGCCGCCCTCCCCCGACTTGACCTCCAGCACCACGTCGTCGCCGTCGTGCGGGTCCCGCGGTGCGAGCAAGTCGGTGAGCGCGACGTCGAGTCGCTCGGCCTCCGCGGCCAGCTCGTCCGCTTCCTCCGCGAAGGAGGCGTCCTCGGCGGCGAGCTCGCGAGCGGCCTGCAGGTCTTGCCGGGCCTGCACCAGCTTGGCGTGCGTGCTGACGATCGGTCCCAGTTCCGCGAAGCGCTTGCCGACCCGTCGGGCACCTGCGGGGTCGGCGTGCAGTGCCGGGTCGGCGAGCTGCTGCTGCAAGCCGGCGTGCTCGGCCAGCACGTCGTCCAGCGCTGACGGCTCGTTCATCGTCCTCCGAATGGGTGGATGCCTCGGCTTACCCGGGCGCGTGAATGCGGCTTTCCCACAACTACCTTGTGCGAAAGCCGCATTCGCACAAGGTGACCAGACGCATGAGATGACGCAGCGCCCGCCCTGCGTGCTGCAGGACGGGCGCTGGTGGGGAAGCTACTTGGCCGGTGCCGCTTCGGCCTTGCCAGGACGCTTGCCGTAGCGGGCCTCGAAGCGGGCCACCCGGCCACCGGTGTCCAGAATCTTCTGCTTGCCGGTGTAGAAGGGGTGGCACTGCGAGCAGACCTCGACGTTGATGTGACCGCTCGCCTCGGCGCTGCGGGTGACGAACGAGGCCCCACATCCGCACGTCACAGTGGTCTCGACGTACACGGGGTGAATTCCTGGCTTCATGGTGCCCTTTCTTCGTGGTCGCCGGGTCGCCCTCGGTGCAAGGACGTGAACCGGAACCGGACTCGGCCGCTCAGTGTGCCAGAGCGACCGTCGGTAGGTCTAACGGCGCGGGCCGGGCTGTTGTTCCCGCTCAGAACTCCCGTTGCTCGCTGGGCGCACTCGGAGCAGTCTTGGCGACCTGCATGAGGAACTCGGCGTTGGAGCCACTCTTGCGCAGCCGGTCGGTGAGCAGGTCGATGGCCTGGTGGGAGTCCAGGCCGGACAGCACGCGACGCAACTTCAGCGCCACCTGGTACTCGTCGGGCGCCATGAGCAGCTCGTCCTTGCGGGTACCGGACGGATTGACGTCGACCGCGGGGAACACCCGACGCTCGGCGATCTTCCTGTCCAGCTTGAGTTCGGCGTTACCGGTGCCCTTGAACTCCTCGAAGATCACCGTGTCACCGGTGGAACCGGTCTCCACCATGGCGGTGGCGATGATGGTCAACGAGCCGCCGTGCTCGATGTTGCGGGCGGCACCGAGGAAACGCTTGGGCGGGTACAGCGCGGTCGAGTCGACACCACCGGAGAGAATCCGGCCCGAAGCAGGCGAGGAGTTGTTGTACGCCCGGCCCAGTCGGGTGATCGAGTCAAGCAGCACCACCACGTCCTTGCCCGACTCCACCAGCCGCTTCGCCCGCTCGATCGCCAGCTCGGCGACGGCGGTGTGGTCGCCCGGCGGCCGGTCGAAGGTCGAGGAGATGACCTCGCCCTTCACCGAACGCTGCATGTCGGTGACTTCCTCCGGCCGCTCGTCGACCAGCACCACCATCAGGTGGCACTCCGGGTTGTTCACCGAGATGGCGTTGGCGATGGCCTGCAAGACGCTGGTCTTACCGGCCTTGGGCGGGCTGACGATCAACGCACGCTGGCCCTTGCCGATCGGCATGACCAGGTCGATGATCCGCGCAGTCATGGCCTGCGGCGTGGTCTCCAGGCGCAGCCGCTGGTTCGGGTACAGCGGGGTGAGCTTGCTGAAGTCCGGCCGCTTACGGGCGGTCTCCGGGTCACCCCCGTTGATGGTTTCCACCCGCACCAGCGGGTTGAACTTCTGGCGGGAGTTGTTCTGCTCACCCTCGCGGGCCACACGCACCGCACCGGTGACGGCATCGCCGCGGCGCAGCCCGTACTTGCGCACCAGGCTCATCGAGACGTAGACGTCGTTGGGACCTGCGAGGTAACCGGAGGTGCGGACGAATGCGTAGTTGTCCAGCACGTCGAGGA
>JAABUM010006602.1_pt1 | contig 11251 bp, 8 predicted proteins | sample 5559161 | NCBI WGS metagenome assembly JAABUM01 (sample SAMN10711868, study PRJNA513369) | rock metagenome | isolation source: Antarctica rocks | place: Antarctica: Victoria Land, Siegfried Peak nord | reverse complement strand
GGGGGACATCGCGCCTCCTGGGGTGGGCCGCCGCAGCGGCAACGTCACTCAACCGCCCTAGCCTACCATATCCCGGTACAAACTTCCGCGACCCTGTACTAGTCGGCCACCTCGCCCAGTTTCTTCCGCGCCGGGTTGTGTCAGGAATCAGACGAGGGCTGGTGGGAAAGGCGGCGCTCTGGTACCGTGGCGGCATGGAGCGTTGCGTGAAGGAGTTGCCTGTGCTCTGCCCTCATGGTTCGCGACCGCGACCGTCGAACAGCATCGATGCACCGCGCTGGGCTACCGTACCTTCCGCTGCCGCGCCTGTCGCCGGATCTGCAACGAGCGGACCGGCACGCCGTTCAATCACGTGCAGGCGCCGACGGATATCGTGCTGCTTGTGGTGCTGTGGCGGATCCGGTACAAGCTGAGCCTGCGCGACCTCGCCGAGATGTTCCTGGAGCGGGGCTTCACCTTCACGCATGAGACGGTGCGCGACTGGGAGACGCGCTTCGCGCCATTGCTCACCGACCGGCTGCGCGCCAAGCGGCGCGGTTTGATAGGGGTCAAGTGGCACGCGGACGAGACATACATCCGGGTCGACGGGCGCTGGTGTTACTTGTATCGCGCGATCGACCGGGAGGGGCATTTGGTCGACGCCCGCTTGAGCGAGACGCGCGATATGGCCGCGGCACAGCGGTTCTTCCGCCAAGCCCTTGCCCTCGCCGAAGAGGTGCCACAGCAGGTCACGACCGACGGGCACAACGCCTACCCGCGCGCCATCCGCGAGACGCTCGGCAGCGGCGTCGCCCATCGCTGTAGTCGGTACAAGAACAATCGCATCGAAATGGCATCATCACAATACACCACTTCGGCCTGACCCGGTCGTTGTCGGTGCCAGTCCGCCCTTATCACCGTCGGGTGGTACCAGGCCGCGTGGCCCAGGTGGCCGACGGTGAGGGTGATGCCTGAGCATCTCCACTGAAGGAGGTGCGTGATGCCCAGGCGACGAGCAAGCCCCGATCTCCAGCTGCGCCGCGCATGGGTGCGGACGTCGGATGCCGAGCGGCGTTGGCTGCGGGCGTTCCGCCTCCTCCTCGCGGCGCAGCCCACCGAGGCAGTAGCAGAGAGAGAGGAGGGGAGCGATGATGCCACGAGTCGCGCTCTACGCACGAGTCTCGACCGAGCGCCAGGCGGAGCAACAGACGATCGTGCAGCAGGTGGAGCGGTTAGAGGCTGAGGCCCAGCAGCGCGGCTGGGCGATCACTCCGGCGCAGATCTATCGCGACGACGGCGTGAGTGGTGCCCGGCTCGATCGGTCGGCCCTCGACCGGCTGCGCGATGCGGTCGGGCAGGGACAGGTGGATATACTGTTGATCGCCAGCCCGGACCGGCTGGCGCGCCGCTACGCCTATCAGGTCTGGTTGCTCGAGGAGTTCGAGCGCGCCGGCTGTAGCGTGATCTTCCTGGATCGTCCCCCGACGGGCGATCCGCAGGACGCCCTGGTGATCCAGATTCGCGGTGTCGTAGCGGAGTACGAGCGGGCGGTGATCGCCGACCGCATGCGTCGGGGCCGCGTGGCGGCGCTGCGGGCCGGGCGCCTCCTCCCCTGGTCGACCCCGCCGCTCGGTTATCGGGTCGACCCGCGCGCACCGCGCGACCCGGCGGGAGTGCAGGTGGATGAGGCGGGGGCGGCCATCGTCCGGGATATCTATACCTGGTATGCGGAGGATGGGCTGACCCGCTACGGCATCGCCCAGCGGCTCAGTGACCAGCATGTCCCCACGCCGACGGGCCGGGCGCCCTGGAGTCCGGCGACTATCCGTAAGGTCCTGACGAACGCGGCGTACCAGGGGATCGCCTACGGGAACCAGCAGCGCAGCGTGCCGGCGCGGCGTAGTTACCCGTTGATCGGGCGCGCCCTCAAGGGGCCTGGCGGCGAGTCGGTGGCGTGGCGCCCGCCCGAGGAGTGGGTCGGGGTGCCGGTGCCGGCCCTTATCTCGACCGAGCGGTTCGCCCAGGCGCAGGCACGGCTGGCCCAGAACCGCCAGCGGGCACCGCGCAACACGCGGGGGGACTACCTCCTGCGCTGCCTGGTCAGTTGCCGCCAGTGCGGGCTAGCGCACCTGGTCTGGAACAATGGCCGCTACGCCTACTATCGCTGCAAGGGGTTGGACGGGCTGATGGCCCGGCGGCATCCCACGCCCTGCCGCTCGCGGCAAGTCGCGACCGAGCGGCTGGATGCCCTGGTGTGGGGGGTGTCGTGGCTCCCGTGGTCATCCGCGCCCCGATCGCGCCTGCCCAGCGCTGATCGCGTTATGCTGCGTGACGCGCTGCCGTGGACGGGGCGGCATGGAGGGGGCGGCGCGGTGGAGGGAGGGCTGACAATGTTCGCGGCGATTCGTCAATCGCTCCGGCGACACGCCAGGGCGTTTCTGCGAGGGGGCCGACGCCGTCTCCTGGCGTTGCTCAAGCCGGCGACGGGCACGCCGGGCGGCGGGGCGCTCGCGGATCTGGCGAGGACGAAAGCCGAGCTCGTCGCCGAGAATGCCCTCCTCCGCCAGCAGTTCATCGTCCTCCGGCGCCAGGTACGGCGGCCCGTGCTCACCCCCGCGGATCGCTGCCGCCTCGTCCTCCTGGCGCGCCTCGCCCGCGGGTGGCGAGCGACGCTCCTGATCGTACAGCCGGACACGCTGCTGCGCTGGCACCGCCAGGGCTTCCGCGCCCTGTGGCGCGCCCGGTCCGCCGCCGGATCGAAACGACCGCAGGTGGCTGCCGACACGGTCGCGCTGATCCAACGGCTAGCCGCGGAGAACCGGCTGTGGGGCGCGGAGCGCATCCGCGGCGAACTCCTGAAGCTGGGCATCGGGGTGGGCAAGCGCACGGTCCAGCGGCACATGCGCACCACCCGGCCGCCGCGCGCACCGGCGCGCGAGCAGGCCTGGGCCACCTTCGTACGCAACCACGCCGAGGCGACTTGGGCCTGCGACTTCCTGCAGGTTGTGGACTTCCGATTCCGGTCGCTCTGCGCGTTCTTCATCGTCGAGCTCGGCTCACGCCGGGTCGTCCACGTCGGCGTCACGCGCCACCCGACCGACGCCTGGGTGGCGCAGCAACTGCGCGAGGCGACGCCGTTCGGCGCGGCCCCGCGCTTCCTCATCCGCGACAACGACCGCAAGTACGGGGCGGCGTTCGCGCGCGTGGCCACGGGCAGCAGGATCGCGATCCTGCGCACGCCCGTCCGGGCACCGCGGGCGAATGCCACCTGCGAGCGCTTCCTGGGCAGCGTCCGTCGCGAGTGCCTCGACCATATGCTGGTCCTCGGCGAGCGGCACCTGCGGCGCGTGCTCCGCGAGTACGTGGTGTACTTCAACGGGGCGAGGCCGCACCAGGGGAAGGGGCAGGTGATCCCCGAGGCGGCGGGACCCGCCCCGCCCTCGCGCTCGGAGGGCCACATCGTGTCCTCCCCGGTGCTGGGCGGGCTGCACCACGACTATCGCCGGGCGGCTTGACCACGGTTCATCACCACACAACGGCACGGATAGCGACGGGAGCCAGAACACTGTTCACGCAGGCCAGGCATTGCGCCAGAGGTATAAGGAAGGTGACAGTGCTGATGGAATCATCAGCACTTTGAAACTTCTGCCTGTTGGAGATGGGAGGGGGAGTGTTCAGGAAAATCATGGTAAGACTCCTCCTGTTTCGGGCTCTATTTGTATGGCTTATGGCTTCGGGCGATATTCTGGTAAATTCACCACTCCGCATTGAGCTTACACCACACTTAAACCACTTTTTCAATATATTACGATTTTCGTCGCTATGCTTACATGCTATTATCGCGGTATAAGCGTGACTCACTTACTTGCAAGGATTTATGGTTACCGATTTACGATATCTACGCCATAGAAAAATGATGACGCAGAAAGAGTTGGCAGCAGCACTTGGCACGACTTACCAGACAGTACAACGCTGGGAATCAGGAGAGAGCGCTCCACGTCCAGCAGCACGACGCAAACTCTGCGAGGTGCTTGACGTGACGCCTGACGTGCTGTTGACAGCATTAAGTGTCATTAACAATGACGATAGTGAAAGTAATTACAACGATGATAAAAGCCTCGTCATCGATTGAACCGGCATTGACACGATAACATGTTCACTTAACGAGTAACGACGCATTACGCGGCGCATGCGAGTATCCTACGCCCGCCTCTCAAGCAGGCGCGCCGTGGTCAGTAAGACCGCCACTACTTGTCCGATAATTCGTGTTTGCCCATCGAGCGTCGTCGTCGCTCCGTCCAGGTCTTCGAGGAGGCGCACACCGTCACGCTCGCGTACGAAGCGCACGATCACCGCATCCGGCGCACGGACGGCCAGCGCGAGCTCACCCGGGCCAGGCGCACGTCGGATATCCGCGTGGACAACGTCGCCGACGACGACGAGCGGCTCCAGGCCGCGACCCGTGACCGCCACACGCTGCAGGCGGGCCGGGATCGCGGGACGTCGTCCCCGACCTGCCCGATGGTTGGGCGAACCCGCCTCTCCGCGCGTCGCCATCGGGTGACCCTCACCGTCCGCGACGGGCCGCGCGCCGATCCGCGCGAGCAGGTCGGCGAGCGCGACGATCTGGATCTCAGGGGACGGGGCACCGCTCTCGCTCCCGAGCAGGTACTCCATGGAAACGCCGAGGACGCGGCTCATCTTCGCCATGACGTTCCCGGCGGGGAAACCACCCCGGTCCTTATGGCGTGTGATCCACACCGACCAGTAGGCCCCACCCTGATCGATCGCGGTAGAAAACGCATTTCGACCGAGGCCGGCTTGCGAGCGGGCGGCCTCGACACGCGCGATAAAGCCCTGCGGGTCGTCGTCGTTCCTCATCATATCCCGACAGTAGCAACGATCCGGGCCCAAAGCCAGCGATACTTGCATATGAAACTATTAATCTATACAATAATTTCATACGGGCAGAGAGAGAAGGGAGGAGCATTCGGCATTGGTAACGGCCTATAACGGACAAGGTCCAGGAACGGCGATCGTACAAGCCTCTTAAGAGGTCGCGCTCGAGAAGCTATGCAGCGCAGTTACCTAAAACGGATGCCCCGGTCGTGATGTGACCGAAATCGGGCTCGACATGCATGAACCGGGAGGACCAAAGTGGCCGCACGAGAAATGCCGACCGAGCCGCTGACGCGTGGTTCCGAGGACGTGCAGGACGCGGCGAGCTTCGCCGATCCGGACTGGGCGCCGTTTCGCACGCGGCTGTACGCCGAGTTGGCCCCCGCCTCGCTGCAGGATCGCCTCCTCGTCGAGGCGATCCTGGCCATCGCCGCGCGCGCCTTCAACGCCGGGCAAGGGTTGGGGTTGCACCTCGGCGCCCGGACAACCGATGAGGATACACTGGCGTGGATCGACCAGATTCGGGAGCAGCACCGCGAGCGCGCCGCCCTCGCCGCCCTGTCGGCACTCGAGGCGTTGCTCCTGCGCGGCCGCGTCGACGGGGATGCGGCGGCAGGGACGGCGTCGGGGCCGCTACCGCGCTAGCCGCTATCGCGGTGGGAGCAGCCGCGCGATCCCTGGCATGTCCGATTTCACCGGCCAACAGTCGGCCGCACCATGCGCCTCGGCTCGGACGAGGAGGAGCGCCCGATGGATGACGCGGGCCCGCACGAGACGAAGCACACGCAACTACGCGGCGGTCACGGTCGGCCCGGGCCGACCGTGACCGCCGCGCTCGCACCCGCCGCCGATGTACGGGGGCGACCAGTGAATCGACGCGACGCGACGCGACGGACTGGACCGCTCGGCGCGACCCTCGATCCAGGTGGCTGTGCAGCCGTTGCGGATCGATCGCATCACTCCGCCCAATGGATATCGGGATCGCGGTACCAGACTGGCACCCTTACGGATCCTGCCCGGTGAAAGCCAGGAGCGTGATTCGACGTCGAAAATGACGACGCTCGCCGCATGAGGTGGGAGGAGCCGACCACGAGAAGACCCGCACCGGTCATCTATGCCGACGATCCCCTCCTGGACTGGGGTTGGCTTGTCGCGCTCCAGCGGCGGCTGGCGCGCTGGCGACACCAGCCCGATCCCGTGACCGATGTCGGCGTCGAGTTGGTCTGGCTGGCGCGTCTGCTGCCGGACAGCCCGCTACAACCGCTCCCGCCCGCCGTGGCGCGAGCGCTGCTTTCCGCACAGCCATTCGAGCGCGCGGCACCGCGCGTGACCGCCGTGATCCACCACTACAGCTTCAGCCAGTACCACTACCTCCGCATCGGTACCCGGGTCGACGATCCCAGCGACATCCGCCTGGGCCGGGAATGTCTGGTGATCGGGCTCCAGCCCTTCGGCGATGCGGTGCTGGTGGGGCTCGATATCGACCCCGACGCCCCGCCACCACCGCCGTTCGATCCCCGTGACCAAACGAGTATCATGGCGCATCTGGACCGTCAGCGGTGGTATCCTGACGCATTATTCCAACTGCAGCCGTCACGATCGCCGAAGCTGGCTCGAGCGCGTTCTCCCACATCGCGGGCATAGCACCGCCGTTCGAGCGGACCGCGACACCGCGAGCGAAGCCGCTCCCGCCAGGCGCTCACGGGAAGAGCGCATCGATGATGTCGGCGTTGCTGCCGACGGGTACGGCCTCGCGCACCCGGAAACGCCGCCTCATTATCGACAGCGCCGTGCACGACGGCGCTGCACGCCGCCTCGCTCGCCGCGCGACAGCGTTCTAGACTGGCGACGGTGATGGCGCTCGGACACGGCGCGGGTGCGGCACGATCCCATCCGGCGGTTCGGCGACAGGGAGGTCTTCTCCTGGTTCGCGGCTCGTCCCGGCACGTGGTACGGCGCGCCGGGGCAAGCCGCTATCCCGCACCAGGCCTCGATCGGGCCAGATCAGAAAGGGAGCGCACGCCGCCCCACCCGCCGGTGCGACGGCCACGACCCGCCGACGGGGACGGCATGGCGCGATGGCGCATCGTCGATGGCCCGGCGTCCGCGTTCCGGGCGGCGCTGCGGTTCCCCCGCCCGCGCCGTTGTCCGATGACGCACCCGCCATCCTCCCCGATCCGCCCACGCCGTTGGTCGCCGTCGCCGCGCTGCGCGCGCGCGACGAACTCGTGCCCGGCTGGAGGCTCCCGGGCCTAGGGGCACGGCAACAGCCCTCGTCGCCCTGCACGCTCCGCGCTGGATGGGTCGGCATCGACGCGGTCGTCGCGCCAGCAGGCCCGTCGTGCGGAGCGGCCGCGCCGCTCCGGTGGGGGAACGAGAGGCCGCAGGGCTGCTCTACCGACACCGCGATCGGCGGCCACTGGCGCGGGGTGGCCGTCGTCACCCCGCACGAGCACCGAACCGTCGGCGATCCCCGCGGGCCGGGCCGCCACGTTCAGGACCTACCCGCGTGCATCCGTACCTCCGTCACCAGGCGCGCCGGCGCACCACGATCTGCGCCCACCGGCACGAGCGGACCGGTGCGTGGGTCGACCCGATCGCCGGGATCACGACGAAGACCATCGCGGCCCGTCTCGCCGCCATCCAGCACCGCTCCCCGCCCCTCGCGCCCTCGACACCACGCAGCACGCCGGGCGCCCGGCCCGGCCCGGCGTGCTGCGTGACGCGCGCGACCGTCCGCTCATGGCCGTATGGCCTCACAACGGAAAGGGGCGGCCGGCGACGTTGCCGAGAGCCGCGCGTCTGCCTCGACACGGCTCCGGCCGTCCGTGCCGCCGCGCGCGAGTCGCTGCCGCGCGCCCATCGTGGCCGACCGGTTCCACGTCGAGCGGCCGACCACGGAGTCCCCCGACAGCGACGTCCGGCGGCAACGGGCCGCGTCGCGCTACGGCGTACAGTGGGCGTGGTCCGACGCGGTCGGGGCGTCGCGCGTCGGCGACTGCACCGTCGACCCGGATCCGGCCCGGCGCGACGTGCGGCAGCACGGGGCGCCGACGTTGCGGCGGGCCCGGGCCGACCGGCGTGCTTCCTACGCCCGCCGCGGGGGTTTCCGGTGCGTCTACCGCGCCCCCGCGCGCGCCGCGACCTCGCCCGCCCTATGGCGCGAGCGACGGCCAGCCCCGCCGTCGGGGAGGCCGATCGCACGAAGCCGGTGCGCGCCGTCTCGCGGTGGCGCAGCGAATCCTTCACCCCCATCGCTTGCCGCGAGTCGCTCGGCTGGATCACAGGCGACGGTCCGGCCGAGACGCCCCGCCGTCGCGTGCAAGACGCTCTCCGTGGTCTGCCACGACGAAGCGTTCGTTGGTGCGCGAGGGACATCCCGTACCGACCGTGGCAGATCAGGGGGTCGGTACGCACCCGCCCCTTGCCGTCCGCAGAACCCCATCGACGGCCTGGTCGACGAGTCGCAGGTGCCGCGGTCGCGCCGTATGACAACGAATCGACGGAGCGCAAGGGGGCCGCCCCCGCGGCACCCAGAGGTCGGCGTGGGGTCGAGGCCGTCCGCGCGCACCAAGGGTCCCGGGCGGTCCCAGGATAGGTGAACGCCCCGTCGGCCGCGTAGGCGCTGCTCGCCCCGCCCCCGGCGGGTCTGCGGGCATACGGACACCGCAGCCAGAGGACCGCGGTTGGGGTGCGAGTCGGGACGGTACTCGCAAGTTCCGCCTAATAGTACCAGGCGGGCGGCGGGCCGAATGGCGGGAAAGAGCTGGCCATCGGGGTCATGCCTAACCGGCATTGAGGGACGTAGACTGCAAATACGCCCCCCTCCCCGTGTAGTCCCCCCGCGGACCCGGGCGGCGCACCAGCATCGTCACGGTCATCCGTAATCATCTCGCCCCGCAGCCACGACATCGTGCCCGGGATCTCCCACCGACCGACAACCAGCGATCGCAGGCAGGCCGCCCACCATACCCGGGCGCCGTGGGAGCGCGCGCCCGACCGCGGGACACCGTGTCCCACACCCGCCACCTGCAGTCTGAATCGTCCCCGTCCCGGTGGGAGGCACGGCCGCGCGCGCCCCGCGCCGCCACGTCCGCCCGCCGCCCCCGGCGGCCCGTTCGATCGCCCCCCCCCCCCATACTTCAGGAGGCACCATGACGGAAACCGACGCGACCGCGACACCCATTATAACGGCGACCGACACGACCGCGACACCCGCGACGGCGACCGCCGCGACCGCAACGTCCGCGCCGCCCCCCCCGACGCACCCCTACGTGGCGACCACCGCGGGCCTCGCCCTGACCGTGGCGACCGCGACGGGGACGGACTCGCGCCTGCTCACCAACGTGACCGTCATCATCAGCGTCAACCGCATCGTCTATGGCGTCGACGGCCCCCGCCGGGAGCTGGTGCTGGACGCCCGCCTCGGCGGTCGCACGCTCACGCACACCATCCCCGTCACCGCCCTGTCGTCGCCGCGGGACTGGCTGCTCGAGCTATTCGGGCCGAGCGCGATTATCTATCCGTTGGCGGGCGCTCAGCAGCATATCGCGACCGCGACGCAGCTGCTGAGCGGGGCGATCCCCGAGGAGATCGTCCACGAGTGCGCGGGCTAGGCCGACCACGCCAGCGCGAACGTGTACGTCCACGCTGGCGGGACGATCGGGGTCGGCGCGGACGCCCCCGGCATCCGGGTGGCCCTGCCAGTGGCGCTCGACCGCTACCTGCTGACCGAACCGCCGGTCGGCACGGCGCGGCGCGCGGCGGCGCTCGCCCCGCTCGCGATCCTGGAGGCGGCCCCGCCGAGCGTCGCGGTGCCGCTCGTCGCGGCGCCGTTGGCTGCCGCGCTGGGGCTGACCGACGGGGGTCTCTGCCTCATCGGCGACGGCACCTGCGCAACGCTGGCCGCGCTCGCCCAGCAGCACGTCGCCCCCGAGCTGACCGAGACGGAACTGCCGAGCCTGGACGGACTCTCGCCACGGCTGGTGCGGGCCACGCGCGCGCTCCGCGACAGCATCCTGGCGATCACGGGCTACATGCCGCGCGACCTCCGCGGCCAGGGCCGCCTGGCGGCCGACCTCGACGCGCTCGTCGTCGCGCCGGGGGAGCGCGGGCCGCTCCTGATCGTGACCGGCGACACCGCGCCCGGCGGCCCGGGCGCGCGGGGACTGCTGACGATCGAACTCGCGCCGGGGCAGTGCGACGACGCCCGCCTGGCGGCCTGCCGCCGCGACGCCGACAGCCAGGTGTACGCCGCCGCCACGGCCGCGTTCATCGCCTGGATCGCCGCGCACCGCGAGGAGGTCGCGGCGCTGATCCGCCGGGAGGCCCCGCGGATGCGCGCCCGCCTGGCGTCGGCGACCGGGGGACGCCCGCCGGCGATCGCCGTGAATCTGGCGGTCGCGCTGTCTTGCTGGCTCGTGTACGCCGCGGACTGCGCGATCCTGGACGCCGCCGCGATCGCCGCCCTCCGCGAGCGGCTCCTCGCGGGGCTGCGCGAGGCGCTCGACGGCCGGACGGCGCGGCAGCCGACGAACCCGGCGGAGCGCAGCCTCGCCTTTCTGCGCGCCGCCATCGAGGCCGGGCGCGTCCACCTGGCGGCGCAGGATGGCGGCGCGCCGCCGCACCCGGCCGCCGCGGGCTGGACCCGCAGCGCGGCGGCGAGCGACTCGCCGCCGGGGCCCTGGCGTCCAAACGGGGCGCGCGTCGGATACGTCGACGGGGCGCTATACCTGCTCGAGCCGGTCGCCGCGTTCACGGCGATCACCGCCGAGGCCCGCATCACCGGCGAGCACCCGTCGGTCGCCTCCGCCCAGGACCTCAAAAAAACGCTGCGCCTCCACGGCCAGTTGTTCTCCACCGACACATCCCGGCAGATGCTCACCCACCGCCGCGTCGCCGAAGGGCGGGAGCGCGAGGTGCTCCTCGTCCGCGCCGCCGCGCTGGGACACGACACGACCGCGACCCCGGGGGCGGACGACGCCGCCCCCGGCGAGCGCGGGGACGGACGCGGTCGCGCCGCGCGGGTGGGACGCCGCGCCACGCCCGCCACGCCGACGACCGTCCTGTCGGGGCCGGCGACCACGCCCGACAGCCCACCCGACGGGACGGCACCCAACGTGGGGGCGGAAAACGCCGCGACTGTCGGGTCCGTCGGGTCCGCGACGGCGGGCGCGGCCACGAGCCCGGGCGCGACCGGGGGGGGCGTCAGCGACGACGCCCCGCCGGTGGGGACCGGCGAGGCGGCCCCCGGTCCGCCCAGCGCCACGCCGGTGCCGCCGACGGAACCGACCACCGCCGCGAGGGACGACGACGCGGTCGTCCGCGCCGCGGCGGGGGCCGCGCCCGCGGGGCCGGGGGGGGGGGCTGGAGC
>JAABUM010006601.1_pt1 | contig 11253 bp, 10 predicted proteins | sample 5559161 | NCBI WGS metagenome assembly JAABUM01 (sample SAMN10711868, study PRJNA513369) | rock metagenome | isolation source: Antarctica rocks | place: Antarctica: Victoria Land, Siegfried Peak nord | reverse complement strand
GAAATTTGGGAGCCAGTTCCGCGATACCCAGCGAATCGAGCAACTCCAACGCGCGCTTTTTATCGGCAGGTTTCGGGTTTTCAATCGGCACCAAGACGTTTTCCAGAACACTTAAATAACCAATCAAGTGCGGCTGTTGAAAGATGAAGCCGAACGAAGCGCGCCGAAAATCCAATTTATCGCTGGGCGAGGCCGCCGAATAATGAAACGAGCCGAAGTGAACGTCGCCCGAAGTCGCGGTTCGCATTCCCGACATCAGATAGAGCAGCGACGATTTGCCGCTTCCCGACGGGCCGACGATGCCCGCGAACTCGCGCGGCCCAATCGAAAGCGACACGTCGCGCACCGCGTAGGTCGTCGAACGCGGCGTGACATAAGTCAAAGTCAGGTTGTCGGCGCGCAGATCTTCGCTGGGCGCGCTCGAAAGTCGCCGCGAATCGTGACCGTTGAGTTGGCTCATGCGAGCTTAGCGGCGCTCCATGATTTCAATCGGATCAAGACGATAAAGCCTTGTCAAAACGGTCGCGAGGGATGCTAAGCCGACCAGAATCGGCGTTGGAAGCGTGTAAAGCAGGGCGTCGCGTCCGATGGGCGCGAGAACTAAACCGTGCGGCTGCATATAAACGAGGTCGAGGATTTTGATGCTAAGCGCGGTGAACAACAGCCCGCCCACCCACGCGAGCGCAACTAAAGATCCGGTTTCGACAACCAGCCTGCGCGCCAACCGTTCGCGCCGGAAACCCAGCGCCGATAGCAAGCCGAACTCGCCTAATCGTTGCTCGAAATAGATGTTAGCTAAGAACCCTGATAATAGCGCCACGGTTCCGATAACTAAAGTATCGGCAATCGCTAAAAAGGTGTATAGAAAACCGAGCGACTTGCGCAAATCGTTCACTAAGCCGTTGAAGGTGAATATGCGAATGCCTGTAGCATAGCTTTGATCCAGTCCCAGCCGTTTGGGGTGCGTCACGATGTCTTGCAACTTTTTAGAAACCGCGGGCAACGTGTTGGGAGAAGTGGACAAATAAAAATAAGAAGGACGCTGCGCGATGGGGTTAAGCGTGAGTTGAAGATACGCTTGATCGGTGACGGCGATGTTTTCTCCGCCATCGAGAATGCCAACTACGCGTTGCGGTTCAGTCATCGTTGGCAACTGCTCATCATAAGGTTTGTAAAGGCCGCCCAACTTCACGCCAAAGTTGTTCGCCCACGCGCGCGAGAGCGCGATTTCGGCGCGGTTATTGGCGGGCAAACGACCTTCGACTAAACGATTGCCAGTGGCCTGAATGACGATGGGCGTATCTTTAGGAGTGAAACCATAAACCGGAACCGGCATTTTGCCGAACACGGTTTTTAAAAATACGAAGTAGGGAATGGTGTAAACGACGTGTTTGACTTCGGGAATCTTCGCAGCCGCTTGCAAAACAGGTTCGGGAACCTCGTTTTCCAAATTACCGCGCGGTGCCAGAATGGAGTAGTTTTTCATCGAACCGTATTGCACTTGAATCGAGCGATCTACCGAGCCGAGGAGCGTAACGATGGCGGCGATGAGGAAGACGGAGATGATGATGGCGCCCACGATGGGCAAAACGCGCCAGATGTTGCGGCGATAGTAGGTGAGCGGCGAAAGCGGCGGAAGCGTTCGCCAGTCGGTGCGCAAGCGGTGGCGGTCGGGGTTGGGCGCCTGATGAAGTGGGGTTTGTGCTGTCACGAGAAGAAAAAAGTATCGCCTTTCATTGACGAACCGAAGTCGCGGGCGAAAGGCGAAAGGGCGGATAAGTGAAAAGTGTTGCGCGTTGTTTCAAACTGAGCGCACTTCTATGACCATTGGAATTTTGGGCGGCGGCCAACTCGGTCGAATGCTCGCTTTAGCAGGCTATCCACTGGGCCTTGAGTTCAAGGTGTTCGACCCGTCGAGCGAAGCCGTCGCCGGGCAAGTCGCGCCGATTTTAGTTGAGGACATCAACGATGTGCCCGCGCTCGGCTGGTTCGCCAAAGGCTTGGACGCCGTCACGTATGAATGGGAAAACGTGCCGGTCGCCTCAGCCCGCTTCCTCGAAGAGCGGGTGCCAGTTTTTCCTTCGCCGCGCGCTCTTGAAATCGCGGGCGACCGTTGGAACGAAAAATCGTTTTTCCGCGAGTGTGGCGTGCCCACGCCCGATTTTTGGCCGCTGTCCTCGCGCGAAGAACTCGAAGCCGCCGTCAAAGAATCCGATTTTCCCTGCGTCCTCAAAACGCGGCGCTTCGGCTACGATGGCAAAGGCCAGTTCGTGCTCCACTCGCACACGGACGTGCCGCGCGCGTGGGCCGAACTGGGCGGCGCGGCGTTATTGCTCGAAGCCTTCGTTGCGTTCGAGCGCGAAGTTTCGCTTCTTTCGGTGCGCGAGCGAAACGGCGAAATCCGTTTTTATCCGCTCGTCGAAAACCACCATCGCCGCGGCATCTTGCGCTTGTCGCTCGCGCCCGCGCCGAATTCAGCGAGCTTGCAACCTCAAGCCGAAACTTTCGCGCGCGCCATCCTGGAAAAATTGGATTACGTCGGCGTTTTGGCGCTCGAACTGTTTCAATTCGGTGCCCGTTTGGTCGCCAACGAGATCGCGCCGCGCGTTCACAATTCCGGTCACTGGACAATCGAGGGCAGCCAAACCAGCCAGTTTGAAAATCACATTCGCGCCGTCGCAGGTTTGCCGCTTGGTTCAACCGCGATGAAGTCGAACTGCGCCGCGATGGTGAATTTGATCGGCGAATTGCCGCCACTGGAACAGGTTTTAGGCATCGAGGGCGCGCACGCTCATTATTACGGCAAGGAAGTCAAACCGAACCGCAAAGTTGGTCACGTGACGGTCGTGGCGGGGGATGAAGGCGAACTGAAGGAGCGTGTGGCGAAGGTTCAATCCCTTTTAACCGCAGATGAACGCTGATAGACGCCGATGGAGCAAAGCGCAAAAGAGGAAACGAATTGGCGAGTCCACTTCGAGACGGCGCGGTTCGGGCCAAGTCGAAGAAAGTTTGGAGCAACCGTTCGCAGATCATGGCAAGGCTGCTTTGTAGGGCAACATCTTGTAAAACAGGCGCACCTTGCCCTTCTTCGGATCGCAGAAGACGGTCAAGATTTCTTCTTCCTTGATGGCGTCGTATTGCTTCTGAGTCAGGCAGTAAAGATCCGCAATAGGGTCGGAGGCGGTTTCGATAAGAGGTGCGAGGCGCGCTCGGTAAATGGGCTGCGCTTTCCCGTCATACCGCGACTTCTCGCCGATCTCGACGGGCAGTTTTTCTATCACGCGGACTCGGCGTGGCGTTCCGCGCGATACCCATTGCCGTTGGCGACGCGCCTCCGCGCTTGAATCCAACACGAACACCCAATAACCTACCAGAAAAAGGGACAACGTAAAGGTGCCCGCAATACCTACCATCAAATCCGTCCCGAGATGGTCGGAATCGCTCGCAGAGTGATTCGAGCGGTCGGGAAAAAGCGGCGCATAGCCCGGCGCAAAGGAGAGAAGGCGGGCTTGGAAATGCGTCAGCTTGCGCTGTTGCAGCATGTCGTCTGCGTCGAGCGAGTCCTCCCCTTCGTAGGTCTGGCTGTGCCACAGGTAACGGTAGCGCACCAAATAATAAGAAGAGCCAGAAGACGTAGAGGAAATGTAACGTGTGTTAGTGATGGTTACGGATACCTTGGTTGCGAACAGGGTGTAAAAAGCATCCACCGAGCAAAACCATACTACCCATACGGTTGGTATTACGATGAGAGAGGTGAGCGTGGTGAAGAACGCGCGCGCCGCGAACATTTCCAACCGCTCGCGCACCAGCTCCCTCTGGATTTTGCGCGGTGGGGGGCATCGCAGTTCCGGCTCTAAACCCTCTTCATCAATTGCAGCGGGCATGACGAAACAAAGGCTGCGAATCGGAAGCCAAGGCGCGGTTGCGTTCCCGCGCCGAGGTGCTTGCCAGGGCAACACGGTGAGAACGCCAACGCGCATCAAATTCCACTATCAGGGGAATTGGAAGTTCTGGCCCTGTGTCTCCAATTCAACCCAAGGCACGAATAGCGGCTTCGCGCGTCGGGAAACCTATGCCAAATCTCGAAACCGCAACGCTTGCGGCAGGCTGTTTCTGGTGCGTCGAAGCCGTCTTTGACGAACTCAAGGGCGTCGAAGATGTCGTTTCCGGCTATTCCGGCGGCCACACGAAAAGCCCGACTTACAAACAGGTCTGCTCGGAAACAACGGGCCACGCCGAAGCGGTTCAAATCCAGTTCGATCCCGAAGTCATTTCTTTCGCCGATATTTTGCGCGTGTTTTTCACGGTTCACGATCCGACGACGCTCAACCGGCAGGGCAACGACGTCGGCGAATCGTATCGCTCGGCGATCTTCTTTCATTTGCCGCAGCAAGAACAAACGGCGCGCGAAGTGATTGCCGAAGTGAACGCGGAGCATTTGTATTCGCGCCCGATTGTCACTGAAGTGACGGCGTTCACGAACTTCTATGCCGCCGAAGATTATCATCAGAAATATTTCGCGCAAAACCCGTCACAGGGTTATTGTTCGTTCGTTGTCGCGCCCAAAGTGGCGAAGTTTCGCAAGCAATATGCGCAGCAGTTGAAGTAAATTCGAGCGTTTCACCAAACACGCTGGAATTAAAAGCATTCACAACCTTACAAACAGGAAACGGACGTGAAATCCCTTGGTTATTCCTTTGTGACGTTGGGCCTTTATACCTTGCCTCACGTTGTCGCGCGCAATAAGCAACGAAATCGCCAACCGCGACGGCACAAGGAATCATGGCAACAGCAAGCACTCCAACCAATGCTCAATCAACCGGCGTGGATGCAGGGCCGAAGAAAACCCTCAGCACAACGGGCGTCACGATCAACGCGATGGCTCTCATCGCGCCGGGCGCGTTTTTGTGGCTGAGTTATCAGTTGCAAGCCGGGCAACTGGGGCCGGACGGCAAAACCAGCACTTCGATGGACATGTGGCAGGGCATCGCCTTCGCGCTGGGCATCGCGTTTTTGACGGCCATCGCGTATTCCGAGATGGCCAAAATCTACCCTGACGCGGGTTACGGCTCGGCGTATTACTTCGCCGAGAAAACCTTCCTCGACAAAGAAGAAGCGACCAGATATCACAAGTGGGCGCGCATCTCCAAGCTCGTCACGGGTTGGGCGGCGCATCTGTTCTACTGGGTTTTTCCGGGCGTGATGGTCGCGTTTTTCGCAACGCTCGTTTCCTACATCGCCGGACTTTTCGGCGTGGGCGGCGGCGAAGGGTTGCCGCTGATCGGGCGCATCCTCGTCGGGGCGCTGTTCGCTTTGGTGTGCGGCTACATTTCGGTTCGCGGCATCAACGGCTCGACGACGACCAACCTCATCATCAACGTCGTGCAGCTAATCGCCCTCGTCGGCTTTGGCATTTTGGCCTTGATGTATCGCAGTTCACACCCCTTAGATCATTACGTTCATGCCACGGCCTCCTCGATCATCAGGCCGCACTCAGTTCCCAACGTGTTGTATCAGGCGAGTCTGGCGATCTTGATTTTGGTCGGCTTCGAGTCCTGCACCGCGCTGGGCGCCGAAGCCAAAGATCCAAAAAGAAGCGTGCCGATTGGCGTGTTGTTGTCGCTCATCATCCAGGGCATCTTCGCTTACGGCTTCGGTTATTTTTGCGCCAACTACGCGATTTCCGACAAGCTGACCAACGGCACGGGCAAAGACCTCAAAACCGGCATGGACGCCGCCGCCGCTTCGAGCGCGCCGATGGGCGACATGATGCGCTTGTTTGGCGATACGATGTTTCAACAGAAAATCGGTTTCGCCTTGACTGTTATGCTGGCCGCGACGGTTGTGCTGGCCGTTCTGGGCGCGACGCTGGCTGGCACCAACACGGCTGTTCGCATCTCGTATGCGATGTCCAAAGACAAGGAAATGCCCGAAATGCTCGGCCTGATGCACGGCAAGTTCGCAACTCCGGCTGCCGCGACCTGGCTTTTGACGGGGATTTCAACCATCATCGGCGCCGTGGGTTGTTGGAACACCTCGATTGGGTTGACGGGCATCGCGCTCGCCTCGAATCTGGGCACGTTCATCCTTTACGCCCTGATTTGCGTGTGGACGATGATCGCCTTTTCCCATCGCAAAAGCAATTTCTTTTTGCACAAGCTCATCCCGTTTCTGGGCCTGCTCACCAACTTGCTGATGGTCGGCACCATCTTTTACGCGACGTTCGCGTCGGGCGGCGACACGGCCAAGGCGGGCTATGTGGCGCTTGGCATCGCCGCCGCGTGGGGGAGCGCCAGCGTCGTTTATGTCGCCATCAACAACGCCCGTCAAGGCCGGACGTTGTTGGCGCAGCCGGAGCCTTCGCCTTCGTAGACACGTGTTTTCAAGCGGTCAGCCTTGTTCGGGCTGGCCGCTTTGCGGCGTTTGAAGGAGCGATGCTTCGCTTGTCTGAAACCACCGACATCCGGCTTCGCCTCGCTCAAAGCACGCGCTGAGTTGCGCTTAGGAAAGACTTGGGCGCTTCGCTCGAACGGCTGTGGTTTCACACGAACGAAGTTTTCTGTTCGCCAGCAAAAGCACGAGAAACTCCCCTTGCCGATGACCATCGAGTTCGGCGGCGTCAGCGAGACTGGCCCGGTGCGCGAGCACAACGAAGATTTCATCGGCCATTTGTGCCCTGAAGAGGAAGCCGTGCGCGCCCGCAAAGGCTGCCTGTTCGTGGTGTGCGATGGCGTGGGCGGCAGTGCCGCAGGCGAAGTCGCTTCGCGCGAAGGCGTGGAAACTTTGCTGAGGTTCTACGGCGACGATGCCTCGAATCGTCCCGACCGCGCGCTCAAAGCGGGTGTTGAAGCGGCCAATCTGCGGGTCTTCGACTTGGGAATGGAAGCGCGTTACAAGCGCATGAAGACCACGATGGCCGCTTTGTTACTCGTGGGCGAAAGCGCGCACATCGCGCACGTCGGTGACACGCGCGTTTACCTTTGGCGAAGCGGTGACATCCGGCAACTCACGCGCGATCACTCCGAAGTCGAGGAACTCGCGCGTTTGGGAATCATTTCGCGCGATGAGGCGAGGCATCATCCGCGCCGCAACATCATCACGCGCAGTCTGGGCAGCGAGTTGATGCTGCGACTGGACACGCGCATTGAACGGGTGTTGCCGGGCGATGTGTTTTTGCTTGTGACCGACGGCGTGTGGGAGCCAATCGAAGACTTGGAACTGGCAACGATCCTTTCTTGCCACGCGCCTCAGGAGGCGTGCCGCGAACTGGTGCATCTCGCTCTTGAGCGCGAAAGTTCGGATAACCTTTCGGTGCAAGTCGTGCGCGTCGTCGCAACCGGTGAAGTTTTGCCGGGCCAGCCCCGGCGCGGCTTGCTGGGGCGTTTGTTTGGTTTCTAATGGGAATGGACACTTCGCACCTTCAAGACGGCGAGCGCGTGGACGGCTACACGATTTTGAGCCTTCTGGGACACGGCGGCATGAGCGACGTTTATCATGCCCGCGACGATGCGCACGAACGCGAAGTCACGCTCAAGTTCCCACACGACGAGATCATGGGCGACCCGGCGACTTACGAGCGATTTTCGCGCGAAATCAAAATCGGCCAGTTGCTCGACCACCCGAACATCCAAAAGCTCTACCATGTGGCGCAGCAAGGTCGCGTGCCCTATCTCGTTCTCGAATACGTTCCGGGCCGCACGCTTCGCGGCCTTTTGCGCGACTGCGAAGAGGCGCCCTGTTCGGTTGAGCGAGCCGTTACGCTGGGTTTGCAAATCGGGCGGGCGCTGGTTTATGCTCACGGAAAAGGCGTTTTTCACCGCGACATGAAGCCGGAAAACGTCATCGTCACGCCCGACGGGAGCGCGAAAATCATGGATTTTGGCATCGCGTTTGTCGAGGGCGCGCGGCGCATCACGTGGGGCGCGATGTCGAACCGGATCGGCACGCCCGATTATATGGCGCCCGAACAAATCAAAGGTCAACGCGGCGACGCGCGCACCGACGTTTACGCCCTCGGCTTGATGATTTACGAAATGGCCGCCGGTCGTTTGCCTTATGACGGTGACAACTCGCTGGCGATCATGAGCCAGCACGTCACGACGCCGCCACCGCCCCTTTCCACGTTTCGCGCCGTTGCGCCTGCTCTTGAGGAAACCGTGATGAAAGCGATCCGCCGCGACCCTGCCAAACGCTGGCCTTCGATGGAAGCGTTCGTCGCCGCTTTGGAATCGCCCGCAACTGTCGATGTCAAATCGCTCCGAGAAGAACGCGCGCGCGACGAACGCGAAGCCGGAACGGGTGCGAGCCAGACCGTCGAGGGCACCGGTATGCGACCGTGGCAACTGGTTCTGCTCATCCTGGGCGTTCTCCTTGCGTTCCTTTTGCTGGGCGTCATCGCTCAGTTGGCGCATCACGGTTGAGGAAGTTGGAAGAGCGGGCTTGCGCTCAAGGCGAACGCACTAAAGGAAGATCCCATAGATGAGTATCAGATTTGTCATTCCGAGGAGCTTGCGACGAGGAATCTTGTAACTGAACCTATCTCTTGTGCTTGAACTTGATGGGTTCAGTTACAAGATTCCTCGTCGCAAGCTCCTCGGAATGACAAAGCCGGAAGAAACCGGCCTCTATTGCGTTTGCCTTGAGCGCAACCCCGCTCAGGCGCGGTTTGGAAGCAGGATTATCACGATGATGCCGAATTTATCGAAACCGGATGGGCGTTTGCAGCGCGTGCGCGAGATCGCGCGGCGGCACTGGCTGGGCGAGGGTGGGGGCGAGACGGGCGCCGCAACTTCCCACGAACTTCGCTTTCAATACCAGCGCACGGCGGAAGAATACCGGCGCGCGGCGCTGTCGCTTTACGATGCGCTGGGCGCAGACGAGCGGCGTTTTTCGTTCGTTTCGCGCAACGCCCAACTTTTCCTCGCCTACCTCACGTTGTGGGAAGCCTTTGAACACATCTATCAGGCGGCGTCGTTCACGCGATTTTGCAACGGAGATCGGGAGCGCGCGCCGCTGGAACCCCGGCGCGACCAAATCCGCGCCGTGCTGTCGGCGCCTTATCTGTTGAACCCCGACTTTCACGGCTTCGGTCTGCTGCGCAACGGCGAAACGCCCGATGGCGCTTTAACGCGCTTGCTGTCGCGCTCGTCGCGCGAAATGCAGGACACCTACAGCGAAGGCTTTGACCAGACCTTGACCGACACCAACGCCTTTTTGAGTGGCGTCGTCCAAATCACAACGCCTCAAAGCGAGCGCGAAACGTGGACGGTGCGCGCTCTGGATGACCAAGGGCAACCACTCGACCCCGACGCGCCCTTTAGCGGCGAGAAATATCGCGGCGCCTTGACGTGGCACGCCTTTCAAATCCGCCACAACATCAACTTCATCGGCAAATCGGCGGGCGGCATTGACGACGCGATTTTGATCATCCGCTCGTTTTGCTTGCTCGAACCGGTCGTGGCTGTGTTGCTCAGCGACTCGAAGAAAGCGGAGATTTTCGCGCTGTAAATCCGCTTCCTTTCCAGTTTTTGCTCTTCGCGTCGGGGATGAGCCGGGCACCATGTTTCTTCTCGCGGGCCTGTTTTTGATGGGGATGTTGGGCTTGGTCTTCCTCGCCTCAACGGTGGGCGCGTTGAAACTTTTCGGTAAGGGGAAAGCCACGGCAGTTGGCACCGTTTTGCCCGCTCTTTTGATCGGCGGCCTGAGCGTGGGCGGCATCGAATACGGAAACTGGAAAGCCGAAGCCTCGCCGGAAGCCCTCTGCCAAGAGGTGTTCGGCTCGCCACCGCCACCCGCGGTGAGCAACCTTCGCGGTTACAAAGACGACGACGAACTCAGCCCGATTTACCTTCAATTCAACGCGCCGCCTTCTGTTGTCGCGGGTTTGGTCACCAAAGGATTTATGCGCTCCGGTTCTGCTCCACAGGATTGGCGCTTTTTGCCGTCGTGGTTCGACACTTCGACTTCCTCTTCCACGCAGTTTGGTTCCCTCCGAAACCGCTTCAGTCAAAGCGGGGATTACATCTTGATGGTTGATCCGCCTTTGAAGCGCGTGCGCGTTTATTTTTCTTCGCCGGCTTCGGCCATCAACTGCTATAGCACCTAAAGAAGTGGAGGCTCCAACCGAGAACGCGAAGCGTGAGCGAGTGCATGGTTCAGCCGCCGCAGGCGCTCCTTGTGGTGGCTCCAGCCGGAAGAGATAGACGAGGAGGAGCGGGAACGCCGCGCCGCAGGCGCTCCTTGTGGTGGCTCCAGGCGCTTCGCACGCTGAACCATGCACTCGCTCACGCTTCGCGTTCTCGGTTGGAGCCTCCACTTCTTTAGGTGCTATAGCAGTTGATGGCATTCTTGAAAATGGCTGCGGAGCACTTCCGTTAGAACATCGCGTTGATATTCAAGCAAACTGCGCGCGATGAAATCTCTTCTCACTGTGTTTGCGCTCGCCTTGGTCGTTCCCGCCGCGCACGCGCAAGATGCCACGCTTGCCGCTTCACGTGTTCCGCTTCGCGCCGATGCGCCGCAACGGTTCGCACCGCGCAGCTGGAAAATCGAAAAGCGCGTGAGCGGCGATTTGAACCGCGACCAAATCGCTGACGCGGCTTTGGTTCTGGTCGAAGACAAACCGGCCAAAAACGCAGAAGGCGACCCAAGTGCCCGCAGTCGCGCTCTGGTGGTTTTGCTGCGCGAAGGCAAAGGTTGGCGGCGTGCTGGGTTCAACAACTCTTTGCTGCTCGGCACGCGCGACGGCGGCGCGCTTTACGGCGCGGTTGAAACGCCGGTTCATGTTTCGATTGCGCGCGGCGTATTGCTCGTCAATCAGGACAACGGCTCGCGCGAAGTGACTGAAACGACGCATAAGTTTCGCCTCGACCGGCGCACCGGGCGCTTGTATCTCATCGGTTTGGAACTCAGTGAAAGCGACCGTTTGATTAATGGCGGGCGCAGTGAAAGCACCAACTTCCTGACGGGCATCCAAAAAACCACGCTCATTCAAGGCGAAAACGAGCGGGAAACGAGTCGAACCACGCGCGTGAGCCGCAAGTTGCGCCTGCTCGAATCGGTCAAAGTTGACGAGCGTTATTCGAATTGAACAAGCGCGTTTTGTCAAACTCGCGCTCAGCTTTTTCCAACTCGAAAAACCACCATCATGGCGAAAATTTCCATCCAAAACGGACTGCTGCAAGTCCCGGGCAACCCGACCATTCCCTTTGTGCGCGGCGACGGCACCGGCCCCGACATCTGGGCCTCTTCGGT
>JAABUM010006597.1_pt1 | contig 11261 bp, 6 predicted proteins | sample 5559161 | NCBI WGS metagenome assembly JAABUM01 (sample SAMN10711868, study PRJNA513369) | rock metagenome | isolation source: Antarctica rocks | place: Antarctica: Victoria Land, Siegfried Peak nord | reverse complement strand
CGCCGCTTAGTCAAAGACTATGAACGACTGCCCGAAACCCTCAAGGGTCTCCACTTCCTGGCCTTCGCCTGTCTCATGGCCACAAAACTCGTCAAGGTCATCCTCAGTCACTAACACCCTCTAACGCTTTCAATCTCCAGAAACGAATGCCAAAAACGCTCAGCCAAATAAATGGCTGAGCGTTTGGAAAAAGCGAGTTTGTTACCAGCCGATCTGAACCATCACGCCATCAACAGAGTTGGGGAAGCGCAAGTGCAACAGGCCGTCTTTGAAATCGCTGTTTCCCGGTGCCACCGCTTGACCGTTTACTGAAATGGTCTTCGGCTGGCGGGGCAAGACGACGCATACGACGGCGGTGGTTTGCGCGATGCCGCTCGCTGCAAAACGAAGCGTTCGCCCGTCAACCACTTCATCGCGCACGCGGCAGGAGGCGGCGACAACGCCGATCCTCTTCGCAGTGGAGGCGTTCAAGTCGAACAGATACGCGCGTTTGCCCGGTAGCAATTCGACTTGCGACAGCACGGACAAACGGTGGTCGAACAAGTCGATGAAGCGGCCTTGCAACCTTTGGAAAGGCGCATCCGGCACCGATTCATCCAGGCCCGATGCCACAACGTATGGCCCGCGCTGCAGCACAAGCGCGTTCGATTCCTGCCACGGCAAATTGATGCTGCGCGCCGCTTGCTTTACGGCTCCTCTAACCACATCCCCGCCGTCTTTGCGGTGGCTCAGATCGGCTGGACTTTCGTTTTGGCGGATCACGAGGCCGTTACCGACCTTTTGCGAGCCGATGAAATCATCGGGCAAGCCTAGCGTTTGGAACAAATGCTGGCGCGGCGTTTTGAACGACAGCGGCGCTTTGTTCCACCAGTCGCGCACGGCGTTGTAGGGGTCGCCGTCGTTATCCATCACGATCAAGGCGCCGCCCGCCCGCACCCACTTCGCCAGCGCGTCGTGAAACGCAGGCGTCGGCGGCTTTTGCCCCTCGTAGGTCAAAAGTAGCACGCGATACGGTTTGAGAAAATCTTTGGCAACGGCGGCACTTTCGATTTGCACCGGTTCCACGGGCAACCCGCGCTTGATGAGCGGCATCGCCAAACCATAAAACGAACCCAACCGCGAATCGGAAGGCGTGGGGTCGCCGCGTTCGAACATCATCGTGTCGGACACCAGAACGCCCACGCCGCGCGTGCCGCTACGCACCCAATTGACTGAACTCGCGGGCTGTTTCATCTCGCCCAGGGCGCGAATCACGCTTTGCAACTCGGTTTCATAAGCGGCGGGAATGGGCGCTTTTTCGACGGGCTGGCCATCTTTACGATTGTAGCGTTCTTTGGTTGGATATTTTACTTCGAAGATGCGTTGTGGCCACGGCATCACTTCGTAGTGCGACACTTCGCCTTGCATAAGAGATGCGACGAGAGTGCTTTCCCAGTTGGCGCGGTAATCGTCCCACGAGTGGTCGGGGTTGTCTTCTATTGGATCGTTCAAATACCATACGCGCCGCCCTGATGCGCGCACCAGGTTCTGCATCGCGTTGTATTCCAGAAACGCGGTTTCAAAAGTGCGGCTTTGAACCAACCCTTCATAGGAATTTGCCTCGCGTGAAGTGCCCGTCCACACCTGCGCGATATAGCCGTCACAACCGACATCTAGGAGCGAGGATTCCGGCGACACGATGCCCCACTGCGCGTAGTTGAGAAGGGAGTGAGTGGCGACATAGCACTTGACATCGCGCCCGGTTTCGCGGTTGTATCCTTTGACGAAGGTAAATACCTGAGACAAAGCGCGGCGATACAAAAAGTATTTGAGTTTGGATGCGCGATACTGCGCGTCGGGTGAACCGCCAATGGGCGTCCAATCTTCGCCATAGAACGATTTCCATTCGCGCTTGAACGAGGGTTCATAACCGGTGCGCACCCAGAATTCGGGTTCTTCGAGATGGATGGCTTCGGCGCCCGCGTCGAGAGCGCGTTTGACGCCCACGCACAAAAAGCGGCCATACGACTCGCTGGGCGACATATACGGAATGTTGACGCCGTGCCCAACAACCTTGCCGTCGCGGTCGGTTTGCGATTCGTCCTCATGGTTTTTGCCGTCGAATTTGCCGAACAAGTAATCCTGATATTCGCCCCACGCGACGCCGGTCATGACGTGAATGCGATAGCCGTGGTCGCGCCACGTCCCGATGCGCACGGGCAGAGTCGGGTCGATGCCATAAACCATTGCCACATCGGCGTCGATTTGCGTGCGCGGCGACCAGGGCGCAAGCGATTGGAAAGACAGGCGCTCTTCGCTCTGGCGCGTTTGGTTGATCTGAACATCTTGCGCGCCCGCGCAGTGGGCGACAAAAAAGAGCGCGCTCAGAAAAATGGGTAGTGATGATCTCATCGTGAATTCCACAGGGAGAGGCAATTCATGCGGCCTGATTTGTGGCTGCCAGCGCCGTCGTTTGCCTGCCGGTTGGTTGAGGCGTTCGAGTTGAAAATCCGAAGTGCAAACGCCGAGAAAAATTCAGCTTTGCAACTGAACCCCGGTTAACAATGGCGCCAAACCCTGTGGATGGAAGAAACAGAGTTTGCCATTGATCGCCTCACACTTTGAAAAACGCCGTGTTCAAACGGTTAACAAATATCCGCAGAACCCCAAAATCGCCTCTACTTTTTGCGGCCAAACACCAGACCGACCTTTTTTTGATAATCCCGATACGCGTCGCCGCCTTTGGCGACGAGCCGTTTTTCTTCGGCGAACACGCCCGCGATCATGTAAAACGTGGAAGCGATGTTGAAGCCGATCCAGTTGGTTTTGAGGAGCGGCGTAGCCCACAACACCACGAGAATGATCCACTCGATGGCGTGACGGCTCCAGCGAAACGGGCCGCGCTCATAGGACAAGCCGTCGCCGCCGTCAGGCGACTGCGTTTCAGGCGCCGCAATTTCGTCTTGCGGCTTGTCTTTGATGGCATCGGCGGCGCCCTGAATCCCGGAAAAGCGGCGAAAGCGCAATTCTTTAACGCCCCACAACGCGATGAACACAGCCCCGATCTGCACCAGCCAATGAAGCGGCCGCGCCCATTTGGGCGCCGAATAAATCACGCGCGAAGGCCGCGTTATTACAAACGCGGCCAGAGCGCCAGTTGTCAACAGCGATTGCAACATGAAAAACAAACGGTAGAAACCGCGCCCGTAACGCGGGCCAATGAGTTTTTGCGCGTCCGACTTGACTTTGGGCAAACAAAGCAGCGAATGCCATAAACCAAACGCGACCGTCGCCCCAAACGTGGCGAGTGCGCCGCGCATCGCGGCCCCTTTCGAGGTGAAGCGAAGTCCCCAGGGCGCCAGGCGCCACAAAACAAGCAGAAGTTGCACGTGCGCAGGCGCGGCAAAAGAAAAGCCACAGAAGCCACAAAGAACATTAGCGAGCAACCACCAAGAGATTGAGCCGCAGATGACACAGAAAACACGGATGATTTTGGATTTGTTACCCGTGTCTTCTGTGTTCATCTGCGGCTTATTCTGCCCTGCGTTTCCTTTATCCTTCGTGTTCTTTGTGGCTTCTTTCATTTGGCGAAGGAGAATTGATCTATCTGATCGAGTCACGCGAAACCACGTTTTCGGTCATGCCGCTTGAGACAAATTACAAACGGATGTTCGTCGCGGCGAGGATCTTGTTGATGCTCACCGGGTAAATTTATATTAGGAATTTTCGAGTGATGCGAACGCGACGTTGCTTTTTGGGCCGGAACGCCTTGCGCAAAGCGGGGGTCGGGAAGGGTTGTGGCTTTATCGAATGGTTCCTCGGCGCGTAGGCTTCCGATGTGGGCGCCGCTGCGTTTGCCGGTGTTTCGGGCGCTGTGGATCGCGTCGCTGGTTTCCAACATGGGAACGTGGATGCACGGCGTGGGCGCGGCGTGGTTGATGACGGAACTTTCCAAAGATGCGCGGCTCAACGCGCTCGTGAGCGCGTGCGAGTCGCTGCCGATGTTTTTGTTGTCCCTTCCGGCGGGCGCGTTGGCCGACATTTTCGACCGTCGCAAATTGCTCGCGGCGATGCAGTTGTGGGCGTGCGCCGTCACCGGAACTCTGGCGGTTTTCACGTTCGCGGGCTTGACTGGCGCGGGCGTGTTGCTGTCTTTCACGGCGTTGCTGGCGGTGGGTTCGGCGTTGTCGCAACCGGCGTGGCAAAGCATCACGCCCGAAATCGTCAAGCGGTCGCACTATTCGGCGGCGGTGGGTTTGGGCGGCATCTCGTGGAACATCGCGCGCGTGATTGGCCCGGCGCTAGGCGGCGCGCTGATCGGTATATTGACGACTCGTGTTGGCAAAATGGCGGCGCCTGCGGGGTTGTTTGCGATCAACTCGCTGTCGTTTTTAGCGGTTGTGTGGGTCGTGACCAGGTGGAAACGTGCGCTGCGCACCTCGGATCTGCCGCCCGAACACGTCGTGGGCGCGATGCGAACGGGCCTGAATTACGTGCGTCACACGCCCGCGATTCGCGCGGTTCTGGTGCGCGTGGTCGGCTACATCTTTTTCGGAAGCGCACTGTGGGCGCTCCTTCCGCTTCACGCGCGCATCGACCTGAAACTCGATGCGACGGGTTACGGAACGCTGCTTGGCTTTTTCGGTTTGGGCGCCATTGCCGTGGGCGCGTCCATCGAACATCTCCGGGCGCGCTTTTCGCCCGATGCCCTGGTCTCGATTTCTTCGGTTGGCGCAGCCCTTGGCTTTGTGTTGTTGGCGACCCTTAAAAACCCGTGGTTGTCGCGGTTGGCGATGGTTGAAAACGGCTTTGCGTGGCCCCTCGCCATGCTGAGCTTTCAAGTGGCGGTCGTCAAGTCGGCGCCGGACTGGATTCGTTCGCGTGCGGCGTCGCTGTTTTTGCTGGTTTTCACTGGCAGCCAAACCCTGGGCGCGGCGACATGGGGGTTTGTGGCGCAGAAGACGTCTATCCCTATCACCTTCGGTATCACGGCGTTTGGTCTTGTGGCTTCTTTAGTTGTGCTTCGCCGTTTTCGCGTCGAAGAAACGGCTTTGTCCAGACAAGAGCCGTCGAACCACTGGCCCCAGCCCGTATGGGATTTGCCCGTCGCGCCGTCGCGCGGGCCGGTTTTGGTAACGACCGAGTTTTGTGTCGCGCCGGACAAGGCGCGCTCTTTTGTCGAAGCGATGCAAGCGGTGCGCACCTTGCGACTGCGCGAAGGCGTTTTGCGCTGGAACCTCTTCCAAGACGCGGCGCGCCCGGAGCGTTGGATCGAAACGATGCTGCTCGGCTCGTGGAACGATCACCTGCGCCAGCACGAACGCGTGTCGGTGGAAAGCGCCGAACTTGAAGCCAGAGCGTGGTCGTTTCACGGGGGCCAAGAGCCGCCGCACGTGTCGCATATGCTCTCTTCGGCGGCCCGCGTCTGGGACGAGGAAGACGAAGCCGAACCCGCGCGCTGGGAATGGAGCACTTAGAACGAGTTCCAAGTGGTGCGACGCCGAGCAATCAACGCAAGGGCGCAGCTTGCTTCCTACCTTTATGCCTGCCCTTGTGTGCGAGGGTGTCGCTGCCACGCCCTTCCGTTGACTGCACCACAGGGCGCGAGGATCTTTGCCTGTTCGCTTTGTTTGAGGGCTTAGCAAGCCGCGTCCCCCCGTTGACTGTATGACAGAGCGCGATATTTTTTGATTATGTTTTGGTATTGCTGGATCGAACTTTTGGCAGGCATCAGCCTGGTTGCGCTTGTGATGCACGATGTTTTTCAAAGCGTGGTGGTGCCGCGTTGGAGTTCGCGGCGCTTTCGCGTCGCGCCTCATTTGTTTGAAACGTTTTGGGTTTTGTGGCGGCGTATCGGCTCGAAGCGCGAATATGGCGATGCGCGCGAAGATTTCCTGGGCATGTTCGCGCCACTCGCGCTGATGATGAGCCTGATTTCGTGGGTGCTACTCTTGATTGTGGGTTACGCGCTGTGCTTTTGGGCGCTCCGCGAGCAAACCCGCCCACACCTGCATTCGTTTGGCGAAGCGTTTTACATGGCGGGCGCGACGCTTTTAACCATCGGTTACGGCGATTTCTCGTCGGCGGGCGGCGCGGCGCGCGTGGTATCTCTGGCGGCGGGCGCGGCGGGACTTTCGACTTTTGCGCTTGTCATCTCGTTTTTGTTCACCCTTTACGGCGCCGTCGAATCACGCGAAACGCGGGTCTTGATGCTCGATGCGCGCGCCGGAAGCCCGCCATCGGGCGTGGCGTTGTTGCAATCTTATGTCGAACTTGACTTGCTGTCGACGTTACCCTCCTTTTTCGAGGAATGGGAAGAGTGGTCGGCGAGGCTTCTGCAAAGCCATATCGCCTATCCGATTTTGTCGTTTTTCCGCTCATCGCACGACCGCGAAAGTTGGATCGCCGCTCTTGGCGCCGTTCTCGACGCCGCGACTTTATTGGTCACAACAGTTGAAAGCGGCCCAAACTGCGGCGACCAACCGCTGGGCGCGGCCAAGCTCATGGTGCGCATGGGCACGCACACCTTGATCGATTTGGGCCACTATTTCGGCCTGCGCTTTGAAGACGTGACCGCCCGCCACCCGCATCCCGGCATCGAACGCGTCGAGTGGGAACTGGCGCGCCGCCAACTCGAAAAATCGGGTTTCACATTGCGCGAAAGCGAGGACGCCTGGCGCAACTTCGTGCGCTTTCGCGCGCCCTACGCCCCGTATCTGAACGAGCTGGCCAAGCATTTAGCCGCGCCGCCGACGCAGTGGATCGGCGACCGGAGCACGATCTCGGTCTATCACCGCGCGCCCGGCCCCGTCGATGCAAAGCACACGGTGACGGTGCCCAGCGCGTTGTCGGTGGACTGAAACAACTGTCAGTCGCGCTTGACAGCAACAAATCTGTCAAGTGAGAGTGAGAAAATTTAATGTTCCTTTCTCCTTGTAAACGAGCGGGTGTTATACGAAAGTAGATAGTTGGTCTCAACGTGTGTCGATGATGTTAGGAGCGCGTTTGGTTTGCGTTCTGTCTATGTGTCCATATTGGTAGAAGCGTGAGCCAGCCAGCAGACTACACAACTCGATTGACACGCGCCCAGACCAAAAACCGGATAGAAGATATGCTGACACTCAAGCAGAATGACTACCGACAACCAAAAATCAAACAGCAGAGTTATTAGCAGGATTCTTCGGTAATTTGTCAGTGGACGGCGATAGTTTTTACTTCTGTTGCGGCACCTTGCGTGAACGGGGCGACAGTGACGGAGAAAGCGGCTGTTGTCAACTTCGTGGAGTCGGCCTTGGTCGAAGACGCTTTTTGTGTCGCCAACTGGAAACGGTGGATTCCGGCCTCCCATCCTTCCAGGCGCAGATCGCCTGCGGCATCCGTCGAGAGGGTTCTTGGCCACAGAACTTTCGTGAGCGGCCCCGGCGGGCGTCCAATGGCCACCAGTTGATTGCGCAGCGGTTGCCCGTATTTATTGATGAGATGAACCATTGTGAGCGCTCCGGGTTCGGGGATGTCGAACAAAAGTTCGCCCGGAAGTGGCCCGCCAACAGCCAGTTCTCGCGTTGACGAAACCCAGATGCCGTCGCGCTCGGCCTGGATTTGGAAAGAACCCGGAGTCAGGCCCGACAACTCGAAGGTGCCATCGGGTTCGACTATGGCTTGAACACTTAAAATCGAGTTCAGTTTGCCCCGGCCCTGATAGGCCGCCAGAACGTGAAAAGACGAACGAAAATCCTTCACCGGTTGGCCGCCCACTGTGATGCGGCCTCGAATAGAAACGGGTTGCGGCAGGATAATGGGCGCGCCAACTTTGGTGGGAGAGGGCACGATGACCGCGCCGTTAGAGCCGGGAAGCCAAACGACCAGCACAGGTTCGCTCGGACTTCCCGATGGCGGGTTCGTCGGCGCATCAGAGTTGAACCAGCGTTCCACCGGACTCAGGTGCCCCAGAGCGTCGGCGCGCGCCCACCGGGTTGGCTGCCATATTTGTGGAGAGAAAAGGGCGACCATCGCGCCCCACGCGGGCGTTACGCCATCGGCTAAAAGCACCGTCGTCGCCGGGGAAGAACCCCTGTTCAGATTGAAAACGCCGCCCATCGTGATAATCGTGTCGGTTTGATCGGGCGTTGCCGGGGGAAATGCGAACTTGGGCGACAGGGTGACGTGGACCACTTTTCCGGCAACCACCGAAACGGAAAAATGTTCTCCCTGGTTACGTTTTCCTTCCTCGCTTGGACTGGTGCGCTCGACGAAAAGGTTGATTTTGCCCGGAGCAAACGGGCCAGCCACGAACTCGCCCGTTTGTGGATCGTAGCGACTGTTCCGGTTGTCTTCGTCATAGCCAGCGCTGACGTAGCACTTCGTCCCGGCGGGCGCCACGACTTTGCCGCGAATGTAGCCCTGAAGTTGAGGCCGGAAAGACAGCCGGGTTTCCTGTCCCGGCTTGACCGTCGCGCTTTGCACGACGATGCGCCTGACACCGGTCAAGGCGGCATCGCTTGGAAACGCGGCGCCTCCCCCGCCCAAATCGGGCAGTGGAAGCGAGGTGTTCAAGCTGGCCCGCACCGTGTAAGTGCCCGAAGGCATATCCGAAAACACGGCTCCTACTCCAGGACGAAACGAGGCCGCATAGCGAGCCGTATCCCTGAAATCGCCGATCCACACCGAGCCAGGGCAAGGTCGGCCTTGGTCGTCTTGCAGTTGGACGCGAATGTGGCCCCGATCCCGTCGAATAGAGCGCATCACGACGGGCGCGGTGCGGGGAAGCGCGGGCGACACGGCCAGAAAAGTGTCGCCTTCGTAGAACGGTTCGGCGGTCGCGGGAATGCTTTCGACCGGAAGGTCGCGGAAGTAAGAATGAACGCGCCACAGCCCGCTCCTCTCGAAACGGTAGAGGCCCGTCCCCGTTTTATCAACTTTGAATTCGCTGCTTCCACCGAGATAGGGCGCCATTGCCGAACCATAGCCAACGCCTGCGTTCGGGCTGGCGGGCGGAGTTCCATTTTCGGAAAGCAACCAGAGCGCGACGCCTTCTGGTCGCGGAACCAAGTTGATGGTGACGCGGCGGGACGTGTCTTTTTGAACGGCGACGTTTGGAACGAAGTTGGAATCGTTTTTGTCGGGCCATTGGCTAAACCAGCGTTGGACGGTATCGAGCGCCCCTTTGTCGCCCGAAGTCGCGCTGATGTCCCACAAACCGAGAGTTAAATCTGAAAACGTCGCTTCGCCTTCGGCGTTGGTGGTGGACGTTGGCGCCATCAAATCCTCGATTTTGTTGTGAACCGCGCCAGCATCAGAAAATAGATAAGCAGAGCTGAACAAGCCCACTCCGACCTGCGGCGTTAATCGCACGAACACGCCCGCTCGCGGCTTGCCCTCATTGAGAACGCGCACCGTCAGTTGGGGATGACCTGTGGGAAACACCAGATCCGCGCGCAGGTTCTGGACTTCATCGGACGCGGCGCGCGGCGCGGTTGGCGTTTCCCCCTGTCCCACGTCAAAGGCCAGAGGCCGCCCCGCTTGCGCGGCGACGAGGGAAACGCGTGTGCCCCGCAACCCGGCAAACGAGTAGCTTCCATCGGCTTGCGTTTGAACCGCGTGAACTTCCTGATTTTGCCGCATCACGTCGGAATAGGTAGAGATGGCATAGACATCGGCGCCCGCGACGGGGTTGCCAGCCGCATCCGTGACCCGCCCGGTAACGGAAGATTTGCCTTCATCCTGCCTCGACCACCTGAGCTGTTGCGGGCGTTTTGTTGCGTCGTCTCCGGCAGGAACCGGCTCAGGAGGCGGCGCTTGCTCGATTGAGATGCCCGTTTTGTTTTCCCCGGGACGAACCTTGACTGTCACCCTTTGCGCTTTAGGCGCGTCTTGCTGCGCTTTGGGCGCATCTTGAGCCAGCGTCAAAGCGTAGTTGCCGGGAAGCAAATCCTCGATGACGAAGTGACCCTGCGCATCAACGGTTCCCTGCGGCGCAAGCCATCGATGTTCTTGTGGTTCCATTATTGAGGCATCCGCACGAACCGCCGCGCCTGCGCCCGCAAGTCGCGGGTCAACCTTTCCAGAAACGCGCGCAAAAGCCGCCAACGGCGGGACTTGCGGGGCCACAACCTGGTCGGGCAAAATGTCGAAAGCGCCCGTCGAACCAAAGCCGACACCGGGAACCCACACGAGCAAACGCCCGCGACCGGAAAAACCTGGCCATTCCAAAACTCCTGCACCGTCGGTTTGCCCTTCGTAGACGACGGCTCCCAAATAATTGGAGAACTCTTCGGGCGACACCAATTGCACCCGGTGCTTTCTGAGGGGAAGCCCGTTGGGAGAACGCACCAGCAAGCGGACGCGCCCCCGGTCGGGAACGACAACCGAGAGCGGAGGATTGAGGCCCGTCGCCAGCCAGCGGGTTTTGCACGGCAGAGCCGCTTTCTCCATTAAATCCCTGACGCCGCGTTGCGGGTCGCTTTCGCGGGCCAGCGCAACGCGAACCGTCCAGCCAGGGTCTTGCGCGAGAGCGTAACAACTGGGAGCCGAACTCTCAAGGGAAGAAACGTCGGTGAGGTCACCTCCGCTGACCGATGGAGGAATGGCCCAGGTGAAACGCCCGCGCGCATCGGTGACGATTTTGCCAGCCTCGCCGAATTCGATGCTATCGCCCGGCAACCTCAACAGATACAGCGTGACTTTGGCCAGAGGTTTCCCATTCGGAGTTGTTGCGACGCCGCGAACGATCCTTTGAGGCACCGCAGTTTCCGGGGGCGTCGGAGGCGGTTGCACTTTTCCCCACTGAGCGCCAGTTGCCGGGGACGGTTGCGCTTGTCCCTTTTGGGATGAACAGGTGGCGAAAAGCGTCACCGCGAGAAGAATTTTAGAAAACGACATGGGGTAATTCCGCCAGAACTGCCAGAGTGTGGCACGACCACCGCGAAACTCTGGTTGATTGATCGGAAACAAACAGCTTGCTGTTTTTTGTCAAATCGCTCTGCCCTTTTCCAGTTCTCAGGATGCGGTTTGAATCTGCGCCGCACAACAGCACAAATCCTGAGTCTGAGCGGGCACATCAATAAGATCGCGTATTTCTTCGCAGGGCAAAGATTTAAGTCCTGAAGTGGCGATTTCGCTCTAGAGTCAGCTTGAGAAGTCGGCTTAAAGCGTATCCCTTAGAGTGTGTATTCAAAGCCTCCTAATCATGAGTTGGATCATGGCGAGGAGGATGAAGGCGCGGCTGCTTCTTGGGTTGTGTTCGTAGTCTTTGGAGAGTCTTCGACACTTGCCAATCCAGGCAA
>JAABUM010006596.1_pt1 | contig 11261 bp, 12 predicted proteins | sample 5559161 | NCBI WGS metagenome assembly JAABUM01 (sample SAMN10711868, study PRJNA513369) | rock metagenome | isolation source: Antarctica rocks | place: Antarctica: Victoria Land, Siegfried Peak nord | reverse complement strand
GTGGTCGTAACCGTAGGCGTCGACGTGGTAGATGCGCAGGTCCAGGCGACCGGCGACCGCTCGCGAGATCGTCGTCTTGCCCGCGCCGCTGCCACCGCCCAACCAAAAGATGGAGCGGCGCTCGGTCAGCTTCACAGACGCATGGCCTAAGCCTTCGGTGAACACCAGCCGCTCAACCTCCGCCGGCCGAGGGCATCCGCCGCTACTTCCGTTCCGGTCGCCGTGGACGTAAGCGCCAGCTCCGGGGGCCGGGACGGTAGCGCGGGCTCAGGCGCGCAGGGCGAGACGAGCAGGGCACACAGGCAGACTGGTTCGTGCGCGCGCTGCTATCCACACGCTTGGGCTACTGAGTGAGCCGCTCTGGGACAACCTCCCGAATCCGTGTCTTGCGCGGCTTGATGGCCTGGTTCAGGAAGGCAGCGAGGCTTTGGTCGGTGACGGAGGCGCGGAGCTCGTCGAGGACCAGCAAGCGCTTTGCCTGCTGATCCCGCACGTCGTTCAGTTCAGTCACCAACGCATCGATCCGTTCCGCTAGCTCGCTCACGGCGCGCACCTCGCCCTCGACCGAAGACAGGTAGGCGCGCAACCCGCCCGCGAGGTCCACGGAGCCGGCGGGTGGGGCAGTGACTCCCGTCGAGTCGGCGCCGACCGAGGGGGTAACCGCCACCGGGCGTGCTACCCGCTTCGACGTGGGGGCAGCTGGCTTGCGGCGCTTGGGCGCCTTCGCGGTGGCGGCCGGCCGACGCGGCGCGTCCTTACGCGCCCCTGACACCGGAGTCATCTTCCTCGTCGCCGGGTGCGCGGCGACATAAGCCTGCACGACGTCCGCCGGCAGGCGGCCCCGCTGGCTGACCTTCATGCCCTGCTGGCCCTTGGCCCAGGTGCGGACCTGTGCCTGCGTCGGTGCCGTCATCGCTCCCCCTCATGTCACCACGCCGCCTGCGCACAACGATCATGCCCTGCGCCGCGTTCGGCGCCGTCATCGCGGTGATCGCGGTTCGGGAGCACCATCCTGGGCGCGACATGTGTCCAGCGTGCGACTCCGATGGCGGAAGTCTGCGCAGTCAGTACGTACCGTGCCACGGGCGTAGACCTCCCTCAGTCGAGGGAGGCCAGCGCTGCCTTTGTGTTCGCGTCGACGATGTCGAGCATGGCCGCCCGGTCGGGGAAGTCCTCATCCACCTGTGCCCTGAACAACCCCGAGGACCAGGCCGCGCCCCGCCGACGCGGCGCCGTCTACCTCGAACGCACCGCAAGAGCCCGATGAGCCCGCTACACCAGCCCTCACCACGACGGTTCCCCACACCGCGGAGAACGCCACCTACTCGCGGGGGTCCGGCCGTTGCGGGTAGCGCCGGCGCCGGGCGCTGTCCGGTAGCGCCGGCTGTCATGCCGGCCGGACGGTAACGCCGGCTGTCGGGCCGGCCGACGGTAACGCCGGCATAGGCGCGTCTCGGTTGCGCCCGGCTATGCGTCGGGATCAACGGGCGACCAACTAGGCATCCGCTGTTCGAGCGTGCATGTGCATGTCGTGCCAGCCGTCCGCGTGGAGTCCGTATCTCCGCAGCGTCCCCTCGTAAGCGAACCCAGCTCGCTCTGCCACCCGGCACGATGCGATGTTCGACACCGCATGTGCCAAGCCCACGCGTTGTAGCCCGACGACCGTCATTCCCCACTCAGTGACCGCTGCCGCCGCGCGGGTTGCGACACCTCGCCCGCGAGCATGCGCAGCGACCCAGTATGAGATCTGCGCGCGGGCTTCATCGAACCGGATGGCGCGAAAGCCGATCTGACCCACCGCCGTGTCGGTGTCTGCTCGCACGATCGCCCAGGACGCGTCCGTTTCCTGCTCCCACCGTTGTGGCCACTGGGCGACCCATTCTCTTGCTTCGCCCTCGCTGTCTATTCGTCGCACGTGCCACTGCTGCATGTCCAGGTCTTGGAACGTCTGCCGCAGAAACGGCGCGTCTGCGGCTAGCCACGGGCGGGCCAGCAGTTCACCTCCGAGGTCGAGGCGAGGCTGACTCAGCTGGCGCAGGCTGCCGGGTGGAAGGGCCGCATCCACGAGAACAGGCACGACGGGACCGTACCCGGCTTGACGCCGCAATCACCGGCGCCTGTCGCCGGTTCCGGCGGATCAGTTACCCGGACCGACGGAACCGCCGCGTCCGGTAGCGCCGGCTGTCAGGCCGGCCGGACGGTAGCGCCGGCTGTCGGGCCGGCCGGACGGTAGCGCCGGCTGTCGGGCCGGCCGGACGGTAGCGCCGGCTCCGCGGCGGCAGTGTCGGTAGCGCCGGCCGTGCTGCCGGTCGCGCCAGCTAAGTCTGTTGACGGTCCTGCTGGACTGCCCGTACACGTCCGTCCAAATGAGGAGACCACCGTGGACCTCGGCATCGAAGGCGCGGTTGCGATTGTCACCGGAGCGAACAACCCAGAGGGCATCGGGGCTGCGATTGTCGAAGCCCTGGCCCGAGAGGGCGTCCACGTCTGCGTCCCGTACCTGCGGTTGAACCCGCAGGACTGGGATGTGCACGACGCATCGGTGTCGGACCCGCCAGGCGACAGCCGCTACCACGCGCTGCGAGCCGAAGGGCATCATCACGTTGAGCAGCGGCTGCATGAGTACGGGCTCAGCGCCCACTGGCTTGAAGTCGATCTGTCCGGCGACCGTTCGGCAGCCGAAGTCTTCGACTGGGCCGAAGCGGTTGCAGGTCCGGTTCGCATCCTGGTGAACAACGCGTCCCATTTTCAGAACGACGATGCCATCGCCAGTCTGACTGCCGCGGCAATCAGGAGCACGTTCTCCGTGAACCTGCAAGCCACTCTGTTGCTCGTCCAGGAGTTCGCCCGGAGGCTTCCGCGCTCTGCTGGCGGCGGACGAGTCATCAGCATCAGCTCCGACGCCGCGCAGCAGTTCGCCGGTCAGGTCGCCTACGGGAGCAGCAAGGCTGCGGTCGAAGCCATGACCCGCGCAGCTGCGGTCGAGCTCGGACCAATGGGGATCACAGTCAACGCGGTAGCCCCCGGCCCGGTCCAGACCGGGTACATCGCAGCCGACCTCCACGCCGCACTGCACGAGGCCATACCGCTTCGTCGGCTCGGCACGCCGAGCGACATTGCGGACGCCGTGCTATTCCTGGCCTCGCGCCGCGCGTCGTGGATCACCGGCCAGGTCCTGCGCGTTGCCGGCGGACACGTCATGTAGCCGTCAGCACGGCTCGGCCGTGTCTGCGGGTTGCAGACCACTGCCTCGCTGCGATTCTGCGCGGCGGACGATAGCCGGCTTCGTGGCGCCGGGACGGTAGCGCCGGAACAGGCCTGTGTAAGCGGCTGCGATGATCGTCTGCCGCCGAAGCCCGCGTAGGCGGCGTTACACGTCGTTGCGACGTCACTCGTTCGGCTCACCCAAGCCAAGGACGGACATGGCTTCGACGTTCTCCGGCTGTGCCCAGAACAGGTCGTGTAGCACCGGTGGCATCTCGTCGGCAGGGGTGCCGGTGAAGCCACGTCGGAAGAATCGGTCGTCAAGCTGCTGCAGCTCCGCGAAGCTTGGGACTAGAGCGTGAACACGGGGGACCCGTGCGGGATCCAACGCCGGAACAAGGCGCGCAAGACAACCCTGCGGGTCGCGGATCAGATCGTCATACCGGAGGAGGTGCACGCCGGGCGTGCGCAGCCAACTCAGCACGTTGCCGCCCCAGCGTCCTGAGCCCCCTGAGGGGTTTGCCTCGATCATTTTGCGGAGCATCGGTTCGAAGGCCGCGGCGTCGTCCTCGCTCTGTTGGCAGGCCCAGGAGACGAGGGCGTCTCGGCCGTCGCGGGCCAGGTAGACGGCCAGGTCCTCTGGTGCGATGCGGTGGTCGAACCGCGGCTTGTGTGTCTTGACGAAGTGAACCGTGGGACCCCTGCGCATCGCTTCGTACGACATGGGGCGTTCTTCGAAACCCACGAGCGTCTCTCCGACGCGGCGGGCGACCCCGTCGAAGTCGTAGACGACCGACGTGCGGATCCCGTAGAGCCGATTGAGCGCGATTCTCAGAAAGGTGTTGCCCGAACGCGGGAACGAGGCCACCCAGACGATCACCAAACGAGCCTAGTCAGGACCCATCGGTAGCTGCCGTTCTTCGAACGGCAGCCGGCTGCCGTGTGAAGGAAGTGGCACACGTGGAAGTGCCGGACGCGCTTCGCTAGACGAAGGCTCGGCGCAGTTCCTCGAACACCTGAGAGCGCCGGTTCCACGGAGGCACGAGGACTGTTGTCGGGAGTCGTGCCGGCTGGGGGCACCTGCCCGATGTGCTTGCTCGCCGCGAGGGTTGTTGGGCCGACAGCCGGCGCCGGGCTCAGTACTCGGCTGCGTCCGACAGCACTTGCCAATGCTCTTCGACGAAGCGTCGGTGCCGACGGTAGCCGTCATGATGCCCCTCTGCGACCATTCGAGCGAAGGCGGGGTCACCCTGCTCGGCGCGGCGTTCAATCCAGCCAGCTGTCGCATCCAGGCGAGCGAGGATGGCGGGGAGAAGTTCTCGTCTTGGACCAAAGCCATATGCATCGACGAGACGATTTAGCCGAGCTGCCCGGTCTGGCGGGTGTGCCCACCCAACTCGAGCGGCGTGCTCATCGTCACCTAACGGTATCCACGTAATGGCGACCCAGGCGAGATCCCAAACTCGGCTGCCCGGATTCGCGAAGTCCCAATCGATCATTGAGACGAAGCGCTCCTCGCGGAACACGGCGTTGTACGGACTCCAGTCCGTGTGGCACATGACCTCCGGCTCGCCGTACGGGCCCGGATGATCGCGCCACGACGCTGCGTCCGCTCGAGCCGGAAAACCGAGGGTGGTGTCATGGAGGCAGCGCAAGGCCCGAGCGACGTCATCCAACACTGTGTCCGCCCACATGTAGGGCCGAAGCGGGTAGTAGCCCACCTCGCCCTCGACATACTCCAGAACCTCGCGGTCAGCCGTATCGATCCCTAGTACGTGAGGAGACCACGCAAAGCCCTCGCTCTCAAGAAAGCGCAGAAGATCATGGACGGCCGGCGTCCAGGGTCCCGATGAACGCCGCACGGTGTCGCCGACGCGCACGACTGCCGACACATTGCCCCCGCGAAGGGGTGTCCCTTCCTCGTCAGCAAACTCCTGCGACACCATTCCAGTCTCGCAGAGCCGGTGAAGGATGCGATGCGGACACGACCCGGCTACGTGGGACAACCGGTGAGAGTGACGATCAACAGGTCCCCTCGGCGTGACGTGCTGCCACCCGTCCAGTAGATGGGAGCCGTTAGCCAAGATCATTTTGAGCATGTCGGAGCGACGATCGACCGGTAACGCCGGTTGACCACCGGCTCCGTGCGGTTTGCAGCCAAGCGTAGGGAGTGCTCAGTCGGCTCGTGCGGTGAGTCGATCTGCCTCGGCGAGCAGCAGGTCACCGAACGGCTGGAACCCGATGCGCCGGCTGAACAGGCCACTGACAACGCGGTGGACCGTTCCCCACTCCCAAATCGCGGTGACGTCCACCCCGGTCCGGGCGGCCAACCGCTGTGCTCGCGCCCTCAAGTCGTCGGCACTATCGGGGTTGCATCGCACGATCGTTCCGAGGTCGTACGCTGGTTCCGCTCGCAGGCCATCAGGATCGACGAGCTTGAACGTGCCGTCCGCAGCCTGCAGCGCGTTGAGCTCGTGGAGGTCGCCGTGCACAAGCACTGCGCGACGGCGGCGCTCAATGCACGCGAGCGCGTCTTCGACGGTCTCCTGCGAGCAGGCCCGTCCCGTCTCCTGCCACAGCCGCGGCAGCAGATCGGCATACCGGTGAGCCCGGTCGGCTCCGGTGGGCAGGTCGACCTCGGGGCCGACCGGGCGCCACAGCCGAGCCGCGACGTCGCACAGCATGTCGCGCCGGGTCGCAGCATCGGGTACGACGTCGTACAGGGAGGCCCCGAGTCGCTCGAGCAGCAGCGCGTCGCGGTCAAGGTCGTCGCGAAACAACTGCGCGCAGCCTTCGCCGTCGGCGAGACGCAGCACGGCGGCCTCGAAGCCGAGCTCGCTCCGAGTGCCGGGAACGCCGACCTTGAGGACAGCCGCTGTCCCGTCTGCGAGCGTCACCTCGACCACAAGCGCGTTGACGCCACCGCGCAAGGTTGCCCCAATAGTCAGCGACCAGTCCCGCTTCAAAGAGTCCACGACCGATGGCAGGTGGTCGAACCACCCCGCGTTCCCGTCAGCGACGACCCGCCTCCGCACCTCGTCGGGGACGTCCAGCCTCATGCGCTCATTGAAGCTCACGCAGCGCCCCGAAGCTGACATCGTCCAAGACTTGAGTGACCGGTAACGCCAGTTCGTGGCGCCGGGACGGCAGCGCCGCTTATCTCTAGCGCTGTGATGGAGTACCGGCGTGTCCACGCCTTCGCCGCCGCTGTTGGAGATGTTGTGGGAGTCGTGCGATCCGGAAACCGGGTTGCAACGGTTCGGCTTGGCGGACGCCGAGTCGGCGGCGCACGGGCTATCCGTCGTACTCGCCGACAATTGGGACCTTCGGAACGTGACCTGCGACCGCATCGTCTTCAGCGCGGGCAATGCGTTGGCCTGGATGAGGACTGAGGCTGGACCTCGGATCGCGAAGTGGTCGGTGGTGCCGAACCTCCATCCCCGCCTGGCCGAGTTCACGCGACTCAATGCCTGGCTGGGAAGCCGGGGCTTCCCAGTGTCGGCGCCGATCCCATCGAGCAGCGGTGTGCTGCGGCTTGAGCTCAATGGCATTTCCATGGAGTTGCAAGCGGTGCTCGAGGGCGAGCATCTCGACGCCTCGGATGCTGAGCATGTCCGTGGGGCCGGGATGCTGCTGGCCAGGCTGCATCGACAGTTGACCGGCTACCCGGATGTCGGCCCCATCCACCAACTCGCAGCGAACGATGGCGCTGGTGACGGCGAGAGCGGCGCGACGTACGCACGGGCAATCCAACCGGCTCCGTTGGCGCAGCGGATCACCAACTGGCTCGACTCCGCACCCGGACATGTGCCCGCGTTGGCGATGGAGGCCCTTCGCGAGCAACTCGCCGGCATGCCGGAGGCCGACCTGGCCATACAACTGGCGCACAACGACGTTCGGTCGGCGAACCTGCTCTGCCAAGGCTCCAGGATCGTTGCCTTGCTGGACTTCGAGGACGTCACGCTGGACCACTGCGTCGTCGACCTTGCGCACTCAGCCGTACTGCTCGGCACGAAGTTCCACAACTGGGCACCGGTGAGCTCGGACACGCACACCGAACTCATCGCCGGCTACCAATCGATCCGGCCGCTGTCCGCGACCGAAACTGCTTGGCTCCCGGTACTGATCCTGTGGAGCACGCTATGCATGATCCCCGGCGGAAACGATCCCGCGGATTGGGCCGCTTCAGCCCTGAGTCAGGTCCGCAAGTAGGCGTCGGAGGGGCGGCGCTCGTAGCGGAGGCGCGCGACGGGACCGTGGAGAACTACTGGCGGATTTTGGAGCTACACGCGGCGTGAAACCGACCGGTAGCGCCGGCACCCGGGCAGGGGAGTGGCATTGCCTTGCGCTCAGCTCAATGGCGGTTCGGGCTGCGTCGCCGGCGAGAGCTCGATCAGGGCATCGCTCGGAGCAACCCCGCGACCGACGCCAGGTCGAAGCGAGTTGGGTCGATGGGTCCGCCGGTCCACTCGAGCCGGTCGGCATGTTCGGGATGGTCGCGGTCAGCCAAGATCTCCAGCAGTTCCTGGTAGCCCCACGGGCCCCCGCAGTCCTCCGGAGGGCACGCGCCCTCGCCGGCCAAGCAGGTCGCGGTCGCGGTTGGCGGCAGCAGCTCGATGGCCCTGAGTTCATGGCGCCAGTCATCTCCGAAGTCGTAGGTGTAGGCCAGGACGTCTCCGACACTGACCAGCACCTCGTGCAGCCGGGCGGTGACTTCGCGCCGGACCTCACCGCTGCCGCCCCAGGCCGGGTCTGGTTGGCCCCACCGCAGGTCCCCCGCCTCGAACTCGTGCAGGTGGCTACCGTCCCAGCCCATCGCGAGCTGCACGGCAGCGTGCACCTTCCCCAGATGCCAGGCACCGGGCAGTATCACCTCACGCCAGACCGGCGGCGCGACGTCGGCAAGCGTGACAGTCATTCGAATCGCGGGGACATCGGCGAGTTTGACCATGCGGAGTTTTCTACCGGAGCCGAACCCTAGACACCGAGCTGATGTGCTTATGCAACGCCGGACTGCCCCGGCTCGGTCGATGGACGCCTTGCAGCGGGGCAGTTCCAACGAAGGCGCCGCGTGGCCGACACTTCTTTGTCGGATCACCGGGAGGACTGCCGCGCAGCGCTCTACGCGATCGGCAACCGGCGCACCGCGAGACGTGTCGGGCTCAGCGAAACCACAGCCCCAGCTTCGAGATCCTCGACGACAGCTGGCAGGTTCGCGATCAGGAGTTCGGCGTGCACGTCCCACGACAGCTCTGCGACCTGGCGAAGCAGGATGACGGACGGCCTGTCGCTGCCCCGCGAGGCCAACAGGGTCGAGAAGTCGCTGTCTGCGGTGATGACCACGTCGCCCTCCTCGGCTGCATGGTCAAAGATCTGCGCATCGTCGGCGGCAACCAGCCCCACGTCGGCGACATGGCGCACCTGATAGCCCGCGTGGGTGAGGCTTTCAACCAGCCTGGGTGACAGGTTGGCGTCGAGCAGGAACCTCACGCCGGCCGAGCGATCGGCACCTCGCGCTCGTTCACGATCGCGGCTGCGTACTCCAAGGCTGCGAGCACATCGGCGCGTTCGAGGTACGGGTAGTCGACGAGCACATCATCGATCGTTCGACCCCCAGCGAGTTGACCCAGCACCATGCTCACCGTGACCCGCAAGCTCCGGATGCACGGCAACCCACCCATCTGCTCCGGGTCGACAGTGATCCGATCAAGCGCCATACAGCACATGGTAAACGCGGGACGGTAACGCCGGCTGTGCGGCGGCAGTGTCGGTAGCGCCGGCTGTCGTGCCGGCCGGACGGTAGCGCCGGCTAACGCTTCCTGGGTCCCGACGTCGATCGAGCCGAGGCGTGAGCCATCACCTATGGTCGCGGTCGTGGGAGTCCTTCAGCATCGACGACGGGCGAATCGCTGGTGGACTGGCTCCGTCGCACGCTTGAGCCATCGGTGTAGAGCGCGAGCTGGGTTCCAACAACTCCGCGGCCCGGGCGTCAGGTGAACCGCGCCGAGCAGACCGTCGTCCTGGTGCCACATGACGAGGGTGTGAGCGCCCTCTCCCGGGTGCCGGACGTGCAACCCGTCCGCTACGACCCGAAGGCGCCGCTGCCGGCGTCGGGGCTGGGAGCGCGGGTGCTCATTCCGGCGTTCCTCGCTCCTGCGGCCGCTCTTGAGGTGGTCGCTCAGCTGCCCGACCTCATGCTGGTCCAGCTGTTGAGCGCCGGGGCCGAGCACTGGCTCGGCGCGCTCCCGGACGGAATTGCGCTCTCCGACTGCAAAGGCGCCCATGGTGGGGCCACGGCGGAGTGGGTGCTCGCGGTCCTGCTCGCGACCTACCGGCAGCTGCCGCGCTTCGTCCGGGCTCAGGACGAGGGCCGATGGGACCACAGCCCGACCGAGGAGCTGGCGGGCAAGCGCGTCCTGATCCTCGGTGCCGGCGACCTCGGCACCCAGACGGCACGCCGCCTCGCGTCGTTCGACGCGACGGCCACCTTGGTGGCTAGCACGGCCAGGCCTGGCGTGCACGGGATCGATGAGGTGCCGGTGCTGCTGCCTGAGCACGATGTCTGCGTCCTGACCGTGCCATTGACCCCGGCGACGGCAGGCTTGGTGGACAAGGACTTCCTGGCCGCGATGCCCGACGGCGCGGTTCTGGTCAACGCAGCGCGGGGCAAGATCGTCGACACCGAGGCGCTCGTCAACGAACTGACTTCGGGCCGGCTCCGAGCGGCGCTCGACGTGACCGATCCCGAGCCGTTGCCGGAGGGCCATCCGCTGTGGCAGGCACCCGGGCTGTTGCTCACGCCGCACGTGGGTGGCGGTGTGCCCGAAGCAATGCGCCGTGCCTACGCGGTGGTTGCTGAACAACTCGCGGCCTTCGTCCGAGGCGAAGACCCGCCCAACCTGGTGCGCGGCGACTACTGAGCGCTCGGGTGCTCGGCGAAGACGCGGTTAGCGGCGGCTGTGGGGGCCGGGACGGGACATGGAACGCGACGCGATGCCAGTCAGTCAGTCAGTCGGCCCGGTGCTCCGCGCCCAGCTGTGTCAGTTGTTGAGGGTTCCACGCGTAGCGCAGCTTGTGGGGCGTGCCGTTGAGCCGGTTCGCAACTAGCGACGAGCGTCATCGACGGTGAACTCGCGCAGAGTCAGACCGTCGACATCGGTTCCGGTCCACCGCGTCACCACCGCCGGACCGTAACGCCCCCGCCGCATCAGGACCGCGTCCGGAGCGTGACCCTGGCCGGCGCTGGCCGTCACCGGACCGCAGCGCCGGAATCCTCGGAGGCGGGCCGGAGCTGCCACTGGCCCAAGCCCCGCGATGAGTTACACGATCGAGAGCACATGACGCACCATGGTGCGCCCGTGCTTGTCGATGACGGACTCGACTTGCACAGCACCGACGGCTTTGGCCACTCTCAACGAAGCCTCGTTGCGGACGTCGACGACGATGTGTGCCTCGTTTGCGTTGGTGTGGTCGCGCAGAAAGGCGCAGACCAGCCGCACGGCCCGGCTGGTGTAGCCCTTTCCGCGGTGCGCCGGATGGCAGGCGTAGCTGATGTTGGCCTGTCCACGGGGCACGTTCGGGTTGGCAAGATCACAGTCCACATAGACGACGTACCGCGATTCAGGTGCATCGACGCTGAAGCACCACTTCGGCCCCGGCCCGAAGGACTCGTGAACGGCTTGAAGGTGGCGTCGTTGATGCTCCCGCTGCTCGCCCGGAGACATCGCCTCCCAGACGGCGCGGTCGCCCGGCTCCCACAGCCAGTCGGTCTGCTCGTCGTCAACGGCAGACATGTGCGCGTCCAGGTCGTCCGCATCCTGCCTACGTAACGTCAGCAGACCATCGGTATGCATGACTTCCCTCGACGGCCGACCGGATTCTCCCGCTGCCGCCATCCACTCAGGGTACGAACCTGATGTGCCTTGACGGTAACGCCGGCTCCGCGGCGGCAGTGTCGGTAGCGCCGGCTCCGCGGCGGCAGTGTCGGTAGCGCCGGCTCCGCGGCGGCAGTGTCGGTAGCGCCGGCTCCGCGGCGGCAGTGTCGGTAGCGCCGGCTC
>JAABUM010006593.1_pt1 | contig 11270 bp, 21 predicted proteins | sample 5559161 | NCBI WGS metagenome assembly JAABUM01 (sample SAMN10711868, study PRJNA513369) | rock metagenome | isolation source: Antarctica rocks | place: Antarctica: Victoria Land, Siegfried Peak nord | reverse complement strand
GCTACTCGTGAGGCCACGCAGCATGGCACTGGCGTTTTCCTCGGCATAAAGGGCGGCATCGCGCGAGCTGTGTCGCGTGCCGCCAACCTCAGCTGCTGCTGATGCTGTTGCGGCGGGGCCGGCGGCGCAGACACAGGCGACCAACACGAGCGTGCAGAGGCGGCCATGGTGCCCCATCATCCCAGCTCTCTAGACTCTCCTGCATATGGAGCACAAAGTCCCAATAAGATTCCTCAAAAACCAATCCGAAACCAGGACGTGGGAGTTGAGGACGTGTGGGAGTTGCAGCAGTGCCGAAAACGTACGGGACATGCTTTAGGCAGGAACCGGGACCAAGGCTCTTGAACGTGTTCGTCGATGGTTTGTATTTCACAGACGGACCCGTAAACGCTATCGATGTGCCGTAAAAGGGTCGCCCGTGCCTGGGCGGCCAAATTCTGCTTTGAACCCAGTACAAAAACTCCGGTACAAACACCCACTGCATTTGTGGGACCGTGCGCCGCCCAACGACAAAAGGTATGCCTGAGCTACCTTAGTGCCACATTAACTGACAGTCTACACAAGTCTCAGTGATCTATGCCAAGCTTGTGCTGCGGCCTCAGTAGTGCCGCCTGCACACCTGTGGTGCAGCCCATCACGCACGATATCACTCGAGATCACTAGCGATCGTCGCTAGCGCTGGATCGATCCAGCGCTGGATCGATCCAGCGACAACACAGAGAACGCTGTGCAGATGTGTGCGACCTGTATGACATATTTGAGGCGGCAGTCCATCGCGTGCAACTGTGAGGTGGACGGGGACAGACGGGTCCGTCCGTCGTCTCCATCAATCCATCAGCACACATGTGAACCGACGTATATGTCGGCTCACAGGGGGTCTCAGCCACTTGCCAGTTGAGCAGGCTACGCTTGCGCTGCTTCTGCCGCCGCATGCGCCACACTCCAGTAGCACGCGACAATCTCCAAATGCGGGCTCCAGGATGTTGTGTGTGTCGATCAGCAAACTGATCTGCATGAGTATCATAGCACACCCGTACATTTCTAATCAAAACCCTTGTCCACGCTGGCTCGCTAACATCAGTGAATCGGTGCGTTCTGCACAGCGCAGGCCGGCGCAGGGCGAGTTTCCAAGTCGCAAATCACCTCAGCGGTAGCATTGCGGAGGGTACTGGCAGCACCTGAGGAGGCTGTTCCGTGCTGGTGCACATCGTGCAATTCGGCAACTCTGCGTCGAACAGCCTTTCAGCAACAGCAAGCAGTTGAAGGCTGTGCAGTGAGCCGGACATTGTTTGCATTCGCTGCAACGGCCCTTGATCAATTGCGGACGCCCCACACTCGACATCGAATAGGACCTGACGCGTTCACCGGTGTGTGGTTTTGAGGAAGTCCTTGGGACGTGGCTCAGCAACTGGCTACATGGAGGCCTCCGCACGCAGCTGGCGAGGCCACAGGCAAAATAGCAGACAGCGGCGTTGGGAGCCACATGCGCTGGCGGCCTGCCTGCTACTTCTGGCAGCGTCATCACAGCACGCAGGCGCCCAGTTCCTCCCAGGGGCCGCCGACACCTCGCGGCTATCAGCGGTGAGCAGGCGCCAACGAGACTAGCTTTGTTTTATGAAAGTCTTCGGTGCAGCCTAGCCTAGCCTGTCAAATGAGTGGCCATCGTTGGCCCTTCCTGACATCTCCAACACGCAGTGGTGCGCGGCTCACGTCGGCACCTCTTCCAGCCGAGGAGATTACTTTGCAGGCATCTCAACAGGCCTTCCTGTTGTGGACCCGAGTTGCCTTCGGCTTGCTCCAAGGCGTCCGGACCATCAGCAGCATCACTGTCGCTGCTTATTGCCTCGGGCCCCCTTGAAGTGCTGTTCACACCGCGCTGGCGCCGCAGTTCAGCGCACAGTCTGGGTGCGCCAGCCAACAGACCAGCAGGAACAGACACACGCAGCTGTGTGGTGCAACTAGTGCAGTTCCTGTCGAGCGTGGACTTCCTACGTGCTCTGTCAGCAGCTGCGCGCAACACCAAGGCGGCCAGTCTGTGCCGCGGAGCACACGCGGGATATTGCGTCGGGCCTTCTAAAAAATGGCTTCTTAGCCTGTCTGCAGCGGTCGGACGCCTATTGCATGGGCGTCTGCTGATGCCATGATGCAGGGCGCCTGCAGGGGCTGGGGGCGGGTGGTCTGCGCGGCCTATGGCTGCTGCGCTGCATTGCCAAAGCACCGTCCCTCCAGCCTGCCGCGGGAATTCACATGGCCCTAGAAGCTTGTCTTTCTTCGGCACCCTGCACAGGCGCCGTCCACAGCATGCACAAATTGCAATGCTCCGCAGGATGCGCAGGTAGGGTACGCGCGCCAGCTGCCCCGCCACCTGCAACTGCTCCAACTTCTTGTACAGCCGCACCCCCTTGAATGTCGTTACAACGTCATTTGTCATGTTCGCAGGCGCAGGCGACAGCGCGCGCCAGCTGCCCGGCCACCTACAGCTGCTCCAACTTCTTCTTCAGCCGGACGCCCTTTTCCGTGGCTGGCGTGCGCTACGACGCGCCGAGCGGCAGGCTATGCTACACCGTCACTGCGCGAGGCAGCTGCCCAAAGTGCACCAGCTTCTCCTGCCGCAGAACAACAGGTATGGTGCTTCTGAGTGTCACTGGCTCCGGGGTGTCAGTAGCTTCAAATTTCGAAGGACACATTTCGATGTGCCGACCGGCAGGCTGTGCTGCAATGTCGCCGCGCGTGGCAGCTGCCCCAAGTGCGCCAGCTTCTCTTATCGTCGGACCACATATGTGTAGTTTCTGCGATGCAACGGCGGAAAGTGATTTCTTCTTCCATCGAGCGGCAGGCTGAACTGCACCGTCACCATGCGCGGAAGCTGCCCCAAGTGCTCCAGCATCTCCTGCCGGCGGTGTGGGGGAAACCTGTCCTGTTGACGAGGCTGTCCGACAGACTCGGCAACCAGCACATGCTTCCATATGCACCGGCAGATGTGTGACGCTCTCAGCTCGAGGCGCCGGCGTCGTGAACATGGTTTCAAATTCGATTTTGCGGGCACGGCGTTGGCATCGCCGAACTGCGGCGCACTTGTGGAGTGTGCATCCGCACGCAGGCTGGTACTGCGTCGGTCCCAAAGCACGGCCGCAGATGTGGTCCATGTTATCGACCCGCAGGCGAGGCGTCAGCATACAAGATGGCGCCGGACTCGGGTTTAGGGTTTAGGGTTTAGGGTTTCGTGAAGGGGGTCCCTGCGCATTGCAAGGTGCATTTTCGGGTGGTCAGAACCCTGACAGCTGTGCATCTCCAACCCCCGCAGGCGTGGCGTCGGTGTTCCAGCTGGCGCCCGATTCGGGGGTGAAGGGGTCGCTGGCGTCTGCTAGCTTTCGGCCCAAGGGGGGGTCCAATGCCGAAGTGTCCGCGCCCAAATGCGTCTCCAGGGTGCGCTTCTTCGCGCGCTTCATCTGCTTCAAACTGACCGTTGTGGGTGCCTTCGTTGGTTCCAGGCATCACACCAATACCCTACACCCACGATGACACATCCTGGAGCCGACCTCCTGCGGCTCTGCCCGTAATGGGGCGGGAAACTCTCTGGACGCGGACAGACCTGGCGGAATGACGGCTGCCGGAGGTGATTCATCCTTGAACGCTGCTAAATGCTGACCCCTGTCGCAGAGGGCATCTGCTGTCACCACTCTGACGCGCAGGTGGGCGTGGTGGCCACCGCGGGCGCGGCCGCCGGCCCGCGCATTCTGGTGCCGCCAGGACGCCATCTTTTGACGACCCTTGCCTTCAAGCACGTCATATCTGGTGAAGCCAGCTGAAATCAGCATGAGCTGAAATCAGCATGCGCATGAGTCCGCTGGTCCTGGCATCGCGACGGAGGTGTCGGTGGCGGGCGCGGCGGCCGGCATGGGCGTCCTGGTGCCTCCATTGCATCGTTTCTATTCCTATGTTTGAACGTTCACTTGTCGTCTGACAGGTGAGCATCGCGGACGTGTGGGTGGCAAGCGCTGCCGCCGTCAAGCGCATCCTGGTGCATCCTGGTGCTACCCGAACCCGATTGTTTTTTTCCACTGTTTCGTGTTCGTGTTTGAGTGCACCATGCTTCTGGCAGCTGGGTATCGTGACGGAGGTGTCGGTGGCGGGCGCGGCGGCCGGCATGGGCGTCCTGGTGCCCAAGGCCACCGCGCCGGCGTCGCTGTGCGTGCAGTACCCCAAGGGCATGGCCTTCCGCCGGGTGCGCGGCGTCAGAAACCTAAAACCTGCCGGAATACAATCCCTTTATGCGTAGAATATACACTATATACACGTCGCACAGTGTGTAGGCAATCAGTGCCCTTTCCATAGCATGTGCACAGTTTGAAGTTGCTGATGGTACATGCTGATGTTCCCGAAACTCCCGACCGGAATGACCCAGCCATGGCCCAGCCATGCGACCTCAGCACTCGTTCCCGGCTCCTGCAGATTGGGCGAATAGTGGGCACGACGGCACAGCTGCCGGCGAAGCAGGTGTGCTGCACCGCGGCGGCCGCCTACAAGCCGATGTACACAAGCCTCCAGGTGTGCGCTGGCTCTGGTCCCTTTGTGGCCACAGACATGGACCCTTTGCCCCATCTGAAGCCTTTATTCGAAGCCTGTACGAAGCTGCAATCCCCAATCCCCACCCTGCACCGCTGCCACACGTCGCTGCACGCACCACCCTGCACAAACCTGGACGTCCTCACAGCGTTTTTGTAACTTTCACTATTGGCAGTGAAAGCTATATGTAACATAACCGAGTTGCAAGACGCATGAGCCGGCCGCTGACGACTGTCCATGCAGGTGTGGGTGCGCGGCTCCGGGCCGGTGCTGGGGGGCGGCGCCGGCTGCCAGGGCTGCTCCAATGTCAGGGCCGCCGTCACCACGGTGCGCTGCAAAGCCACGAGATTAGGGTGTTTTCAGGGTCCTTAGGGTTTGCACCGCTCGAGAGCCGCCCGCATCTGCAGGGTGGGGATCTGCCGCTGGCGCCATCGACGGCCCTCGCCCCGCGGCCGCAGCGGCGAGGCAAGCCCCACAACTGCACCTGGTCCAGGAGTACAGGGTGACAATTTCGAGGGGCCAGGCTAAACCCTGAACCCTAAACCACAGGAGCAAGCTGGTCCTTGGTTGCCCCTGCTCCCGATCCTTGAAGCACCTGTCTCATCACACTCGTCACATCGTCCTGATGTAGGCGCCGGCTGACGGGGCACGTGCGGCAGGACCGCGACCAGAGCGACGCTGTCAACCCGCGCACCGCCAGCAGCGGGATCGGCACCGCGCCACAGTTTTGATGGTGTGCGCCCTAAACCCTAAACCCTAAACCCTAAACCTCGCAGGGCACGGTGACGGGGCACGTGTGGCAGGACAGCGACCAGAGCGACGGCTTCACGTCCGGCGTGGATGAGGGCTTCGAGGGCGTCACTGTCAATCTGTGGCGCGCGGCCGCCGGCGCGCGGCGCACCTTCCTGGGCTGCACTCAGACCGACGGCAACGGTGAGTACAGCCTCCTGGTTGCGTGTCTCGTCGCTACACATACAAGCAGTTGATCCATTCCATTTAGGGTTTAGGGGTTTAGGGTTTAGGGTTTGTAGCGTGGCCGACGGCGCGCCGCGTCACCTTCCTCGGCTGCACCGCGACCAATGGAACAGACACTGCACAGCGTTGCGATGGACCAGGAACCACAAGGACGTGCACGCTAAGGTTTAGGGTTTCAGAAGCACCGCTGCAGCAGGGTTCCCGCCTCCCTCGCCCTCGCCTGGCGGCGCAGACGCACGCGCTCTGACGCCTGCACATGTGCTTAGGGTTTAGGCTTTTCGACGCACTTGGCACGTGTTGACTCCTGCAGTCGCGCAGGCACGTGCGAGTTCACGCGCGCCGCGGCAGGCACCTACATCGCGCGGTCTCTGGCGCCTCACGGCGCACGAAAAGTCGAAGAGTACCCCTGACACGCTCATTCCTCATGCCGCGCAGGCGCGTACAAGTTCACGTGGGTGGCCGCGATGCGTTAAGTTTCTGGCCCTAGACGGCGGCGTCAGCGCGAATTACTCTTCGATGTACGCTTTCCTGACGGACGTGCTCTCCGCTGCCGCGCAGGCGCGTACAAGTTCACGCGAGTGGTGGCAGACACCTACATCGTGCAGTTCCTGGCCCCTGACGGTGGCCCCAACGCGGAGATGCGGTTCGCGCGCAAGGGCAGCGCCGCGATCGCCAGCAACGCGTCGCCCAGCACGGGCCAGACGTCGGCGTTCACGCTGACCTCGGGCACCGCCACCTTCAACGCGCTCATTCAGGTGTGCCTGCTCGGAGACAGCACTGGAGACAGCACTGGATGTCTTATTCACTTATTCAGTGCTTCAGGCCAGCGGTCATACGTCGGCGTCCACGCTGACGTCAGGCACCTCTGCCTTCGACGCCCTCATCCAGGTGCACTACAAGTTTCCTGATTTACCAAGACAGCCCAACCATGATTGGTCAACCACCAAAAGCGGCCCCATGTCGGCGTTCCTGCTCACATCGGGTACCGCCACCTGCAACGCCCTCATCCCGGTGGGCATGGGAAAGGTGGCGGCTGCGAAGGGTTGTTGTGAAGGGGTTTTGCCAAGTTGTTCACGGGGTATTTCTCGGGCCGTCTGCCTCAACGACGGGGCGGTGCCCGGCTGCTTCGTCAGCGGCCTGCAAGAAATTGCCGGCATAGCGCTATGCATTCGCAAATCAGCCTTGAAGCAGCCGGCGCCACCACACTGAGCACGTAGCTTTGTGCTGGATCTAACGGCGCCTGGCCTAAACCCTAAACCCTAAACCCTAACTCGAGCTTCCGTACATCCGGCGCAGGTGGTCCCCACAAGCACAGCACGGCGGCGGTCGTGAGGCATGCATGGCGGGGACCTCTGACACGGGACTGACGGCGCAGCGAGCACTGCTTGCACGCGTGAAACCCAGTGGACGCACAGGACTTGGTACATGCGGCGGGAGTTTGTCGGCCGAGTGCACACTAGGCGGATGGGGCCAGGACGCGCAGGCATAGCTAACAGCAGAGCTAATCTCACGTGGGTGGGGGACACACATGACGCAACACCTGCAGTGTGGCACTCCAAGTACATTGCGGCATGATGCACGCCTCTAAGAGTGCTCTCAGGCCTGTGCTGAAGAGCAAAACACATCGGAAAAAGCACAGGCGTGAGGCTGCGACGCCGTGGCATTCGGCACCGACATTGCAGGCCTGGCCGTTCGAGTTGAAGCCACAGACGCCGGCGCTTGTGCAGGCCCTCTGGCAGTCCACGGCGGTGCCGCAGGTGCGGCCCGCCGGCAATAGTTCGGTGCAGAAGGCGCCGTCTTCGCTGCAGAAGTTCCCGCCGCTACAGTCGCTGTCTGTCGAGCACGCGACATTGGGAGCGGGCAGTGCCGAACGCGAAACTAAAAGAGCATAGTTTTTCAATTAAACTAGTGGTAATTTTTCAGCTGTGCACGACGGTTCCGTTGCTGGCTGCGTCGCCGCCGGCGCCGCCGCAGGCAGCGGTCGCCGGCTGACAGGTGGGCATGTCGGCGGCGCCTGCATCGACGCCGGCGTCGACTGCGGTCGCCACAGATAGACAGCACTCGCTGTCGTCGGCGCACTGCCCGCCCTGTATTGGCGACATAGTTCATTGAAATGCAGAAGTGAGGGAAGGTGAATGATGAGGGGTGTCGAAGCTCTGCAAATAGCTTCTGAGCATGAACAAGCCATAATTTGTCGTCGCTCGGAAACGCTCGATTACCTCATTTGATAATCGAGCTCAGATCACAGGACGCTTCATTCAGCGATTCTATCCATGGAGCATCAGCATGACCCGGCTGCAGCGGATGCTGTATGCATGTGTGTCGATCGTGAGGAAGCTGAGACTTCAAGGCGTCACGTCGGCTCAAGGCAACGCCGCATCGCACGACGTAGTCAACGCACGTCGCACCTGCTGTCAGCGCGACGGTGATGCATAGCATCGATAAAACTACGGCGACTGCTGAATTGCGCTTTGAATACAATGTGGCGGATGCCCTCACCGGTGTGAACGCCATGGCTGCTCAAGATTTGTGCAAGGAATCGTAGGAGGAGAAGTTTCATGATTGTATTTCGTTGTGGGGCTGCAAATGCAGAAAGGGGCCCTTGGTGACTGATGATGGAGGTCACGTGCGTGGCACAGGTGCATTGCGCATGCAGAAATGCTTCAGCCAGGCCAAGCTCAGGCACACCCTATTTGTCGCTCGAGGCTCCAGCATGAATCGAGCAGCGCTTCCCATCAGCCCCGCAATGAGCCGCTTCATCGTCAGTGGTCAGCCCACGCCGTTGCGACTGCCTGAGATTGATTTTCAAGGCTGATGCCCAGACCACCATGGGTTGGCTGTTGCGGCTATGGGACTTCTTAATGCACGGTCATGCACTTAATTCTGTCTGTCAGCCGGCGGCGGTCGGCAGCTGGCCTGGCGTCGCCGCCTACGGCGTGTACAGGTTGGGCGCTCGTGCACCACTATTTGAAGAGTGAACACGACATGGGCATGACCGAGAAGGTTGCAGCTTCCATGTCTGATCTTGTCAGGTCCATTGTGTGTAATGTACAGGTGCCCACAGGCGGATATCCTGCACCCAGTGTCGCATACGCAATCCCAGGCCTGTCAAAAGCAACACTGGAGCAGGGGTGCCACATATTGGTGTGCGCTGCTTGCACGAGTGGGGCGGCAGCGGAACACACTTCTGCTCCACGTGAGGGCGAGCCAAGAATCTGCCGAACCTACAAAATCGGTCCTAAACCCTGACTTGGAAACACGCGGCGCCAGGCGACGATCACAGCGCAGCCAGCTGCTGTGCCGCGGCAGGCACCGTGCACAGGTCCAGTCGCAGCGCAGCCGTCCTCCCACCAGCTGCGGCTGTCGCCTCCCTCCACTGGAGGAAGGGCTCACTCGATCTTGCCGGCGGTGGTCTTGTTCACCGGCTTGCCGGCCTGCGCAGAACAGGTTGCCACTCAGCCCGTTGCAACTGCTTCCAGCTTCAGATCGGCCACTTGTCACCAAGAGCGGCAATATCGCCAGCCATGTTCGGAGGTCAGTGCATCCGTGGGCTGGCGCAGGGCCCACACCCTCACTGGCAGTCACGTTCTACGCCTCACCCACTGCCAAACCGCACTGACAGCGTGCACAGCTGCCGCTCCAAGTCAGCAGTCGAGACACCCTCGCTCCAGGGATATATTCACCGCCGTGAAGGCCTCCACCTGGATCAGCGGCTTCTGCAGAAGCGGGTTGGCTCTGGTGTTTCAAGGATACAAGGGTTTAATCGAGTCGCACCGTGAAGGCCTCCAGCTGGTCCAGCGCCTTCTGCAGGGCGGGCACCTTGCGCGCCTCGGTGCTGATCTGCTTCAGGGTGGGGCTCACGATCGCCTCGTACAGCCACGTGGCACCCTGCGCGCGGGTTGCAACGGGCAGCGGATGAGCACACCATGAGCACACCATGAGAGGCAGGCAGAGGGCAGCCTGAGTGGCCCATATGACCGAACAGTGCAGTCGTTTGAGGGGCTGTCACCGTGCTGAGCAATATGCTGAAACAGAAGAATGGCATCGTGGGCAGGGAGCCGCAAAGCCGCAGGTCAGTGTCGTTTCTGAGGGTTCAAGCAGAAATGCCGAGCCTGCATGTGTTCAGATGTTGCGTGGCCGCTCACCTTGGTCTGCGGCAGCACCAGCCACGCCAGGGCAACGGCCTTAATGAGGTAGTACAGGCTGCCGAGCCTGCAGTGCAACAGCAAGGTGGTCTGACTCCAAGGCTGTCATCAGTGGTTTGGAGCGTGTGCATGCCACAACACCGCGAGACGCCGAAGATGTGACTGAACATGCAGTTTAATGCCTGGCGCACCACTTGAGCACCGGCCACAGGATGGCCTCCAGCAGCTGGACGAGAGAGAAGATAAGCCAGTAGATCAGCCACTGCACGCAGCCCAAGAAGAGGGGTTAGTCAGCTACCGCGCGGGTGCCGCTGCATGACGCTGCGGCGGTCTGCACTGCATGGACCAAGCAAACGGTGTAGGCGTGGGCCTCTGGCATCCGACAAAGCCTCAGATGGGCAGGCGGTGAGCCGACTGCTAATTGGCTGCCCGAGTGTACTTGGCACAAGATGCAGGCATGTTCTTGAGCAAAGCATGTTGCACCCTGCATGCAGCTCCGACAGAGTCATCGGCCGGATCTGATGATGCCTTTGTCCTGTGAGCATTCCAGATGAGCCAGCCGGGGGCAGTGGCACGAAGCGGCACTCGCCTGAGTGTCGTCCTGTGTGCCTGGCGACTCGATGGCGTTCACCGTGACGTAGGCCGGGTACACCAGGCCCAGCAGGTATCTGCAGGAGGTCACAGCACGATTCAGCCATGATGAGACGCCTCACCGGCCTGGCAAGATGCCTTGTAACATCTGGCGGAGGTCCCGGAACTCTCTGGGAAGCTGCTGGCAGGTAGCCAGCTATATTGCAGCCTAGCTGCAGTTGCCTCCGCAGGAGCACCGAGACGCAGGCAGTCAGGCTCGGCCAAGGCTAATACATGGCGCTACTTGACTCTCGGCGTCTCGCGGCGAGCCCCGCCACCATCACAAACTGTGCTAGGGTCAGTAGACGCACGGAAGCTGCACGACAGAGGCGGCTCCTCCCATGCAAACAACGCAACCAGCCTGGGCACAGAAACGATAGCGAGCAGCTGGGCACGCAAAGGCGATCCCCCCAGCCGCAGCTGCTACGACACGAAGTGATCTCGTCATCTGAGAGGCCAGCGAATTTAGGGGCTGCAGCGACGGTGCTGGCTGCTTGTTGATCCATTAGAGAAAGCATTGTCTTGTGCAAACGCATGACACAGGCGGCGGCGCACTCACGTGCCCACATAGATGATGGCAGTCAAAGGTCCCATACTGGCTGCTGTGTCTTGCTGCTGATCGCGCGGCGGGCGGTTGCGAGGGTGTTGAGAATGCTGTTTGAGCGTGTAGCGGCAATCGAAGCAAAGGTTGTGTGTGGAAAACGCCAAGTTGAATAAGTCGAGCGGACGAGAGCGTTCTTCGTCCATCGCAAACCCTGACTTGGCTAGTTGCACCCTAGTCGGACGACTAGTGTTCTAATCCTCCTGCTCTGCAGCGTGCAAATGCACAGTGTGGGCAGATTAATTCCCTCGGTGTGTTTGTAATTAATTAATTAATAACACGATGTTACTAATCATGTTACTAATCCCTTCCTGACCGCCACTGAAGCTGAAACACCTCGGGAAAAGTCGACA
>JAABUM010006592.1_pt1 | contig 11270 bp, 14 predicted proteins | sample 5559161 | NCBI WGS metagenome assembly JAABUM01 (sample SAMN10711868, study PRJNA513369) | rock metagenome | isolation source: Antarctica rocks | place: Antarctica: Victoria Land, Siegfried Peak nord | reverse complement strand
CGACATCGAGCTTCTCGTAGTCCTCCGGGACGCCTTCGAGCCCCGAACCGCGGTAGGGGTAGCGGTCGCGACGCAGCTCGGAGTCCTCGATGAGTGGCACCGGCGACTCGCAGCGGTTGGTACGCAGTCCGGTGTACGCCTGGTACACGTCCTGGCTGGACAACACCACCGTCGGCACCTCGGGCAACACCGGCAGGACGGCAGCGACGTCGCCGGCGGTCATCGCGCAGGTATCCACGACGGCAGCCGCACCGAACTCTTCGATTACGCCCGCATGGCGCAGAAGGTCTTGCCGGTCGACGTGCAGATGGTCCACGGCCACCCAGGGTGCTGGCTGGTGCTGACCCCGGTGCACCACCAGCACCGCATCGCCGCGACCGTGCAGCCGTTCCACGACACGGCGACCGATGAACGTCGTGCCGCCCAGCACCAAGACCCTCATAGCTCGACTATGGCAGCGAGCCCGTTCCTCCCGCTGACCAAGGCTGACGTCGACCTGGTTACGTCTCGTAAGACCATCGATGAGCGGACACCACACCGCCGCTCGCCCTACGGTGAGCCCGTGACCATCAGCTCGTCGCCCTCCGGCGCATCCGGGGACGTCACGCTGGACTCCTACGACGCGACTGCGAACGTGTACCTGGAGCAGTCGGCGCTCCCCGGGCCAGCCGTTATGGCCTACCTCGACGCGGTAGCTGGGCTCGTCGGCGACGGCACCGTGCTTGAGCTCGGTAGCGGTCCCGAATGGGACGCGCGTTACCTCGAGAGCCGAGGCCCCCGGGTCCTGCGCACCGACGGAGCCCTGGCGTTCGTCCAGATGCTGCGGGCGGCCGGTCACCAGGCACGGCTGCTCGACGTCCGTACGGACGACTTCGGCGGACCGTACGACGCGGTGCTGGCCGACGCAGTGCTGCTGCACGTGCCCAGAGAGCAGTTCGTCGACGTCCTGCAGCGGGCACGACAGGCGGTGACCAGCGGGGGCGTTCTGGCCATCACGCTCAAGGAGGGGGACGGCGAGGCATGGACGGAGGCCAAGCTCGGACGCCCGCGGCACTTCACCTACTGGCGTGAGCCGGCGGTCCGCGCCGCACTGCTGAACAGCGGCTGGCAGGTCCTCTCGCTCGAGCATGTTGAAGGGCGCGTAGAGCCCTGGCTCTTCGTCACTGCGCGGACCGGTCAGGTGCCGAGCAAATCTCCTCGGCGTCCCGTCTGACGATCGCATTGCGGGACAGCCCTTCGGGAAGACAGCTCCGCGAAGCGATGGTCTTGTAGACAATCCCGCGGATCGCTAGGCGAGCCCGAGTTGGTGCAGGAGGCGCGGTTGAAGGTCGTGGTGGTGGGGGCGGGGATCGTTGGCGCTGCGGCGGCGTACGAGTCAGCGCGGGCGGGCGCCGAGGTGGTCCTCGTGGACAGGTCGCTGCCCGCCTCGGGCGTGACCGGGGACTCCGTCGCCTGGGTCGGCGGGCCGAGGGGCGGGGACGTTCCGGACGGCAGCACACCGCTGCACCGCCAGGTCCTGCAGGAGTACCGCCGCTGGGAGGCGGAGGTGCCGGGCGTGCAGGTCCGCTGGCGGGGGTCCTTGGTGTGGGCCGAGGAGGCCAGGGAGCACCGCCACTGCCAGCCCGAGGAGCGCCTCATCGACGCGGCGGAGGCCGGTCGTCTGGAGCCGCACCTGACCGATCCGCCGGCCCGCGCGCTGCACCTGATGAGCGACGGGGCCGTCGACCCGGTTGCCGTCACGCAGGCCCTCGTCCGCGCTGCGCGCACTTACGGGGCCAGACTGCTCACGGCCTGCCCCGTCACGGCGCTGCGCAGGTCGGACGGCCAGGTCGTCGGCGTCGAGACCTCGACCGGTTTCCTGCCCGCGACGACCGTGGTGGTCACCGCCGGGGCCCAAGCACCGATGCTGTGCGCACCGCTCGGGTTCGACCTGCCCGTGTCACCGTCGCTCGCGCTACTGGTGCGCTGCACCGCCCCGGCGGGCTGGTCCGCACATTGGTCGCCACCCCGCGCCTCGAGGTCCGGGAGGCTGCCGCCGGCCGGCTCCTCATCGCCGCCGACCACCGAGGGGAGCTCGACGAGCAGGACCTTCAGCGCGCGGGGGAGGAGGTGCTGCGACGTCTGAGCGACACCTTGGACGGCGGCGACGACGTGCTTCTGGATGGCGTGCGCCTGGGTGCGCGACCGATGCCCGTGGATGGACTACCGGTCATCGGGCCAGTCCCGGGCGTGGCCGGGGCCTATGTCGCTGTCATGCACTCCGGCGTGACCCTGGCCCCAGCCGTGGCGCGCCTGGTCGCAGCCGAGGTCGTGCGCCGCGTCCACGCCCCTGAGCTGGAAGGTGTCCGACCGGACCGCTTCCAGTCGACGACCGTAGCTGACAGCATCACCGGTACATTACGCTCAAGTCCCAGTAGCGGATCGTCAGCTGGGACGGTTGCCGCGCCCGAAGGCGTCAGCCGCCTCGTTCGCGCGGGCGCGTGGCCTTGCGGAGCCAGCGGGAGCCCTCGCCCTCGGTGGCGGCCTCGTCGTCTGCGTTAAACAGGGCGCAACGCGTGAGCGACAGGCAGCCGCATCCGAGGCAGCCGTCGAGGGTGTTCTGCAGGGCCTGCAGCTCAAGCAGGCGGTCGGCGACTTGTTGGCGCCAGGGACGGGCGAGTCGGGCCCAGTCGTGCTGTGTAGGGGCCCGGTCGCTTGGCAGAGTGTCCAGGGCCTCCTTGACTTGGTGCAGGTCCAGGCCGATGCGTTGCGCGGCCGCGATGAAGGCCAACCGGCGCAGCACCCAACGTGGGTAGCGCCGCTGATTGCCGCCGGTGCGGGTGGGCGCGACGAGCCCGCGCTGCTCGTAGTAGCGCAGCGTCGCCACCGACAGCCCTGCCCGCCGGGCGGCCTCACCGATCGTGAGGAGGGCGTTCGCGGACGTCATGGGCACGAGCATGCCCCGCCCCGCCCCGCCCTTGACCTCAAGCGCACATGAGGTTCTAGCTTTCTCGGGTGCTCAGACGCCTTGGCTTGCCCGATGTCACCGGTCACGTTCCGCTGCTGACAGCTCTGGGTGTCGATGCCCTCGGAAGCGGGGTGTTCCTGCCCTTCTCGGTCCTGTTCTTCACGGTCACTACCCCGCTGTCGCTCGCGGAGGTCGGGTTGGGCCTGTCGGTCGCGGCCGGCATCGCGCTGCCCGCTGGACCGCTTCTCGGGACCCTGGTGGACCGATGCGGAGCCTGGCGGGTCCTTCTCGCGGGCAACGTGCTGCAGGCGCTCGGCGTCGCCAGCTACCTAGTCGTCGACTCGTTCGGCAGCCTGGTCGTCGCCGCGGTCACCGTTGCCTTGGGAAGCCAGGCGTTCTGGGCTGCCTACTCGCCCCTCGTCACGCAGGTGTCCGAGCCGGGTGAACGCGAGCGCTGGTACGGCTTGCTCGGGGCGCTCCGCAACGCTGGCTTCGGCCTCGGGGGGCTGCTGTCGGGCGTCGCGCTGACGGCCGACGGGACCGCCGGTTACCGGAGCGTCGCCGCGGTCAATGCCGGCAGCTTCCTGCTCGCCGCCCTGCTGCTCCTGGTCGACCGGTCGCACGCCGAACCCTCGGCCAACGTCAGCAACATCGCAGACGGCAGCAAAGGAGCAGCTGGATGGCGAGCGGTCCTGGCCGACCGCCCGTACTTGGCCCTCACTGTGGTCAACGTCGCCTTCGCAACGAACTCCTTTGCGTTGACCCTCGTCCTTCCGGTCTACGCCGTTGTCCGGCTGGGCCTGCCAGCCTGGCTTCCTGGGGTCGGCCTCACGCTGAACTGCCTGTTGATCGCCCTGGCGCAAGGACCGGTCGTCAGCACCATGACTCGGCGGCCACGCGTACGCGCCCTCCAGGCCTCCTCGTCGCTTTCGGCAGCGTTCGCCATGCTCATGCTCCTGTCTGCGGCAGTCCCGCGGGCCGCCGGGGTGGCGATCGTGCTGGCCGCCGTCGCCGTGTTCACCCTCGGGGAGCTGATCGAGTCACCGGTCCTCGCGGCGGTAGCGAGCGAAGCCGCTCCTGACGCCCTGCGCGGTCGGTACCTGGCACTTAACCAAGTCTCGTGGAACGTCTCGAACACCGTCGCTCCCGCCCTGCTGACTGGCATGCTCGCGGCCGGCACCTGGCCGGTGTGGATCGCGCTCGGCGCGCTCGCCGCCGCGGCTGCGATCGGCATCAGCGCGGTCTCCACCCGACTACCCGCAGCGCGCCAACTGATCGGCCTCGCACCCGAGATCGCCCCATGCCAGGTAACCCCGTAGGAGGAACGGACAGCGGGACAGTGCGCGAGCGGAGGTGGCCGCTCGACCCAGACGCCCTTGCCGAGGAGCGGCTAGCCGCACTTAGCCGCTGGGGCTGGCGAGGCAGTGAACCAGCGCATCCCGCAGCGTCTGGTGCTGCGGACCCAGTTGCGACTCGGCTGCGGTCCAGTTGCTCTTCGGATACCGCCAGACAGGGCCGCCTATGCGGTCGGCAGGTTCCCAGTCGTACCTCGGCCAGACGTGCGTGTGGAGGTAGGCGTCCGTGTTCCCCAAGATTTCCAGGTTGACTCGCCGGAAAGCGGGGTCGGCTGCACGGCACGCACGTTCGACGGCTTCGCCCAGGTCGGACATGCTCTCCAGGAACGCTAACCGCTTCTGGCGGGGCAAGTCCGACAGTCGTCCGACGTCCGGGTCATCGGTGAGCAGTACGCAATAGCCGGGGAGCCACTGCGTGTCCCCCATGCATGCGAAGCCTCCAGGCATACGCGCCAGCACGGTGGGGTTCTCGCCGCGAAGTGCCGACCCGATGCGGTCGATGCGGAAGTCGCTCGCAGGGCGCAGGCTAACGCCGGTGCCGCGCTCATGTAGCGGCACCTACCCTTTCTCCAGGTAGCGGGCCCATATGTAAGCCTTCCGGTACGGACCGTCGCCGTTCGCGTCGAGTTGCGGCTCGTCGAAATTCACCCAGTAAGCCAACTCGCCCGGTCGGGCCAGGTGGTGCTCGACCAGGTCAGGCGCGGCCATGCCACTGATATTGCCTGCGAAGACTTCTCGCCAGGGGGCCATCCCACTCGGGGTCTTTGATGACCCGCACGCGAGTCCCCGGTGGCATGGCCTCTCCGGGCCACTTTCTGGGTAGAGCTTCCCCCCGGACCGCCTCAACTGCAGCTCGGTCCTCACCATCATTCATCTGCCGCGCTCCGTAAGCATGCGATCAGTCACGGCGACAGGCTAGGAGCCGCGAGTGCGGATAATGCCGGATAGCCGACCCTCAGTCAGTGCCTGACTGATGAGACCGCGACGGTTAACCCGACGATGACGGCCATGGCACCTACGAGGCGTTCGACCAGCATGCCGAAGCTGAACGTTCGAGCGTCGGAGATGGCCGGGAGCATGCGCCAGGGCGGTATTCGCAAGAGTGGCTCAGCGGAGCGCACAGAGCGACGGACATGAGCCGATGCGTAGCCTCGGAAGTCCGTAATGAGGACCGCGCCGACCAGCACCGCCATAGTCCCGAAGATCAAACCAGCAACGTCCTTGGCGCTCATGGAGCGGAGGCTAGTGTCGGTTATCGCGGTCGAGGCGAAGCGGCCATGTCCAACCCTGGGCGACGCTTCCTTACCGTTGGCTCGGCCTCGACCTGCGGTGGGGTAGTGCCGGCTCCTCACGCTCCGAGCGGGAGCTACCCTCGGCTCACAAGCCTAGGCGGGATGTCTAGGCCGCGCTCTCGGGCGCTGCGCAACATGTCAACGAGCCAGGTATCGGCGAGCGCCTCGTCGTCCCAGGAGGCACGCTTGTCCAGTTCGGTGCGCAGCCACCTGGCCACACTGGCGTTGTGGCATTGAGGTCATCGAGGTCGTGCAGCAAGGCCGGGATGGCAGTCCGCTCCACGCCCGTGATGGTCTGAAAGCAGCCGTCACAGTGCCCGACGATGTCGTCGCTGTGATGCACAGCGACAAACAAGGCCGCGCGCACAGTCTCTGCTTCTGCGTCTGACAGCGCGATTCGGCCAGCGTCGTCGCGTTCCACGAGAGCGAGCGTAGGGCCGGTTCCGACACCGTGGGCAGCGCCGCCTACTTGCCGTCGCCGGCGGCCCAGGGGGGGGTGAGTTCGGCCACGCGCACTCGCTCGTGTCAGGTCGGCGCCGCACCGGTCGGCCTGAGCTGGCTGCAGGATGGCGCCACCGACCACCACCTGGTGCTGCAGCTCAAAGCGGCCGGGTCTATGCCACTGCCTCGTCACTGCCCGCCCCTCCGCCACTGTCCTGCCCGCCTGCGCGTTCCCAATCCGCGTGACCGGGCGCAGGTCGGCCCTTCTGACTCGTTAAAGGGGGGTAGGTCCAGACACGACCGTTGGGGCCTTGACGCGCATGTGAGCGTTCGACAGCGTCAGGAACCGAGTGCCGTCACCACGCGGTGCACGTCCTCCAAGATCCCCGAAGACATCGCCATCACGGCCGCGACGACAGCGTCCGTGCCGCCTCGCTGCACTGCATCCTTCACCCACTCCAAGAACCGTTGGGCCGGCTCGCCAGTGGGCTGCTCTGACTCCAGGTCTTCGATGGCCGCGGCAGCCAGAGTCTGGGACCGGGCCTGCGAGTCGACGTCGGGATCTAGCAAACGGACCAGTTCAGCCACGCCCTGAAGCCCGAGCTTGATCTGCTCCAGGGTCGGCCCGAGGTTGATTGTCTGCTCGGCTCCGTCGCCCGTGGCGATCTGGACCTGCTTGCCGGTGACATTCCACGTCGTGGTGCCCATGCTTGGTGCCTCCTTGGACTCCACGTACGCCTTCACGTCGCAGTTGAACCGCTCGGCGCAAAGCTCGCCCTCGTCTGTGACGTGTGCTCGCACCGGACCTTCCGCTTCAGCGACCTCGATGCCGTCGATGAGGCCGTGGCGCTTCAACCAGGCGGCCGCGCGGTCGCGCTCACCAGCGCGGAAGGACTCGCCGTAGTAGAGGGAGCGCATGTCAAGATCGAATGCTTCCCAAGTCCGCGACTGGCTGGCCCCAACGGCCTCCTGGTCGTAGAGCCAGTCCAACAGCGCCCCGCGCAGCGCCCACTGCCTGTCCGCTCGTCCGAGGCGAGCTGAACGCACCTCGGCGACGAACTGCTTGCCGCTAGGTGGAAGCGACGCGGACACACCGTCGAGGCCGCCCATGCTCAGCACCGGGTCGACGAGGCCGGCGTGGCCCAAGTGCTGCACATCCTCGAATGCCTCGGTAGTTCGAGCCTGGTCATGCGCGTAATACTCGGCGAGGTCGTGGATGCCCTCCCCTTGTGTGGACAGGTACTCGAGCAACTTGAAGTGGCGCACCTGCATGCCGGACATACACCAGTCTGCGATGGGCATGCGCGGAACCTAGCTGTGCTTGCCGCTCGACGCACGCCTCCTGAGAAGGCAGCGCGTCGTGTGCTGGCAGCGGCTTCTGAGAACTACCAGTCTCGGCGCGTTCCCCTGCGCAGCCGCTTCTGAGAATGAGACGATGAAGCCCTGACAGCGGCAGGTTGCCGCTTCTGAGAACTAGCCGGGGTTCACCACGACATGACCGCTGCGGTCCACAGCCTGCGACCCGCTCCGCACGACCTCGAGCACCTGCTCGAGGACTACACCGCGTACCTGAGCCGGGCTCCGCTGGCCGACGCCAGCCGCATCGCCTACCGCCGACGGGTGTCTTCGTTCCTGTCGTGGCTCGAGGACCACGACGAGCACGGTCTCGACGCGCTGACGGAGGCAATGGCCCGTGAGCATGCCGTTCGGGACTATCGGCGGCACATGCGCGTCGCCTTGCGCCGGTCCCCCGCGACCTGCAACGCGCACCTCGCCGCGATCAACAACCTGACCACCTGGCTGGGCCTGGGGCCGGCGCAGGCGAAGGCCGCGGTCCTGCCCAGGTCCGCGCCGCGCGCGCTGGATGAGCAGCAAGTCCGGCGCCTGCTACGGGCAGCCGAGCGCCGGGCCAATCCTCGTGACACCGCCGTGCTCGTGACGCTGCTCGCCACCGGCCTTCGACTGTCGGAGATCACCGCGCTGGATCTCGACGACCTCGCACTGTCTGCGCGCAAGGGCTTGCTGACGGTGCGGGACGGCAAGGGCGGCAAGCACCGCACCGTCCCGCTGAACTCACAAGCCAGGCAGGCGCTTCAGGGCTGGCTCGACCACAGACCGCCCAGCAACAGCCGGGCGCTGTTCACCGGCCCGGCAGGCAGCCGGCTCAGCGACCGGGCGGTCGACCTGATCCTGCGCAGGCTTTGCACGGCCGCCGCGGTCACCGCCAGTGCCCACATCCTGCGCCACACCACAGCCACCATGCTCGTGCGCGGCGGCGTTGACCTGGTGCTCGTCGCCGAGGTACTCGGCCACAGCTCGCTGGAGACCACCCGGCGATACAGCCTGCCGACCGATGAAGACCGGGCGCTGGCGCTCGAACGGCTCATCGTCGACGCGTAACGCCCGGTCCCGAGCGCCGTCAGCGCAGCGCACACGGGTCGGGCTTGGCAACAGCGGTGTGTGGCAGGTAGGCGAGGTATACATGCAGCTCGCCCTTGAGTCTCGCTGCCAGACGACAGGTCGGGGACCAACCCTTGATGGCGAATACCGGCGTGCCGGGGGTCAGGTACGCGGCGTCACCGTCCCGTATCGGCCCCTGCGGCACATGGCCGGTTGCGTCGTTCACCGCTGAGTAGGAGCAACCGACGATCAGATCCTGAGCGCCTAGGTCGCTGGGTGTGACCCTCGCAGGAGGCCCCAGCCCGGCGATGTACTGACGTCCGTGTGCCTGGAGGAAGTCGACGTAGTCGACCGAGGCGTACCCGCCCCGGCCGGGTGCGACGAAGGGCGGGCAGTCGAGCGCGGCCGTCGGGGTGCGAGTCGCTGTCATCGGCGGGGGCGTGGTCGCCTCGATCAACACCTGGGTGGCAGGCGGCGCCTCTGAGCTGCGCATGGTCACGGCCATCGCGAACGCGCCGGCGCCACCCGCTAGGACTGTCATCCCGAACACGGCGCGCCGCCGCTTACGTCGACGACCTGCTGACTTGACGGAGCGGCTGACAAGGTCGGTCGGGGTGACGACGTCCAGACCCTCGACGGCCTGTCGCAGCAGCGTCTCGAGGTCGTTCATGTCCGTGCTCCTGTCGTGTCTGAAAGCTGCTCGCGCAGGCGGTGAAGTCCTCGACTGGCTTGGCTCTTGACGGTGCCCACGCTGATCCCGAGGGCGGCCGCGGTCTCCTTTTCGGGCAGGTCGTCCCAGTAGCGCAGCACCAGCACCGCGCGCTGCCCGTAAGGGAGGGTTCGTAGAGCGCGTACCAGGGCATCGCGCTCCACCGAGATCTCTGAGAAGTCCGAGACCATCGGCGGTCGCTGCCGCCTCATGCCCCAGACGCTCCCTTCGACCGAACCGCCGCCAGGTGTCCATGGTGGCGTTGAGGACCACCTGCCTGGCGTACGGCAGAGGGTCGTCGAGACGATGCCAGCGCAGGTAAACCCGTTCGAGCGCCACCTGCGTTGCGTCCTCCGCACGCGCGTGTTCGCCACAAAGGGCATACGACAGCCGCAGCAGACGGGCTGCGTGCGCCTGCGCAAACTCCTCGAACGTCACTCCTCAGCCCCTTCTGGCAGCACCCTTCATCACAAGCACGCCGCAGGCGCCCCAGAGGTTGTCAGCGACGTGGCGGCATGCAGCACGAGGAAGTCGCCCACCATGGCACGAGCGATGGTGCCGACAGCCGGCGCGGCCGGGAAGAACAGTCAGTCCGACGTGAAGAACGAGACGCTCGCGGGCAGGTCCAGGGCGCTCGCGTCTACCGGCCAGACGCCGTGATCGACAGCTCGCCGAAGGAACCGTGCGTTCCGCTGACGGCGTACGTGCCCTGGCTCCAGCACCGAGCCGCCGTAGTACTCGCGCGGGTCGACGTCCTCGCCGGCGTCCCGGCGCATCTGCAGCTCCTTGGCTCGGGCGTTGAGGTACCGCTCCCACTGGCGCCGGCCCCTGAACGCGGCGACGACTTGGCGCCGGCGCTCGTGCCGCTCCAGGTCGTAGGCGTACCTGTAAACGACGTAGCGCCGTCGGCTGTCGTTTCCTGCGTCGACCTCGGCCACGCCTCCATCATGACCGAGGACTGCACGGCCCGTTGCGGCTTTCTCCACCGGCCATCCCCCAGTCGCGCTCATGGCAAAGCGGGCGGCGGCCGCGCTGCATACTCGACGCATAGGAGGCAACGTCACCGCTGCAGTCGTGAGTAGCCGCGCCGAAGCCGAGTTGATGGCCGGAATGTCGCGCGCCAACGGCGTGCGAGCGTGGGTGTCCAAGGACGACGCCGGGGGCGTGGAGGCGGCACTCACGGCGCACGGTGTGCGGGGGACGGTGGCTTCGGACGCCCCGAAGCTCGCCCGGCTCGTCAGCCCGCAGCGCGCGCACGGGCCACTCGCCGGCGGATGTCCTCATGCAGGACGCGAAGGTCGTAGAGGTAGTCCGGCCAGTACCGGGATGGAGCGTCGTCGAGCGCGAAGGAAAGGAACTGGGCGCGCAGCACGTCCTCATCCGCCTCATGTCCCAACTCGCCTAGCGCCAGGACGACTCCCGAGAGGTTCGGGCGGCCAGGGCCAGTTCCGAAGAGAAGAGCCAGAGGGACCACGGCCGCCTCATCCCCCCCGAGCTGCCGCCACTTCTGCTCGGCCAGGCGCTGGCGCATCACGGCACGGTCTTGCTCCATCAGCTCCTCGAGAACGTCGACTTGCCAGGGCAGGAGCCGCGTGTCGCCCATGGCGACGACGTGCGGCTTGACGACGCCGAGGTCCATAACCACCAGTAGCGACGCCCAGTGGTCCAACGACTCATCGGCCGTCGACTTCTCATTCACCGGACGATCCCACCACGAGGCGACGGACTCTCCCGTCCCCTCCGGCGCACGCAAGGACCGCAGTGTTGCCGACCCAACTCAAGCGACCTCGACGACGTCAGCGACCGGTGCGGCGGGCAGCCCGGCCGACCACAACCTCGCGCGGTAAACCGACGACGGTGACCATGCGGCGGAACACGAACCACAGCTCACCCTCGAGGTCAACGCGGTCGCCGTCGATCAGCTCGGCGGGCAAGGCGCTGCCGGGTCCGGTCCTCGATCTGATCGCGCTCGGGTGAGCAGTTGCGTGGGTCTTGAGGGTCTGGCAGCAGGACAACGAGTTCGCCGCTGACGTCCACGGCCTAATGGTTCCTCGATCCAGGGCCGGACAAGGGATCGGCACTGCGCTGTTGTCTTGGGCGGCGACGGAAGCCGAAGCACGAGACGC
>JAABUM010006586.1_pt1 | contig 11276 bp, 12 predicted proteins | sample 5559161 | NCBI WGS metagenome assembly JAABUM01 (sample SAMN10711868, study PRJNA513369) | rock metagenome | isolation source: Antarctica rocks | place: Antarctica: Victoria Land, Siegfried Peak nord | reverse complement strand
AGTCTGATAGAAGCGGTCGAGCCGCGGCGCATACCCGTCCTTTCCCCGCCACCAGAGATCCGGCCGACCCTAGACGCCCGCCGGCTCCTCCGCGTGGAGGATGGGGCCAGTTTATCGTATAAGCGCACGGACGTGCCGGTAGCGCCGCCAGAGTGAGGGGGGCGGCCTCGTCATGGAGAGCGCGCCAGAGGCCGCCGAGGGGATCATGAGCGGGCGCCGGCGCGGTGTATACTCTAGAGCAGTGCAGCTGACAGGATGGAAGGACGCCGTTCTAGCGCCTGCGCGAGAGGACCAGTATCTATGACCAGGCAGGTGGAGCGCGCGACAGGGCAGCCAGGTGGGCGCCCCACCACAAGCGCCAGGCCTCAGCCCATCCTTGTGGAGATCAGGGACAGGGCATCCACACCCCACTGTGCCGCCCGCTTTGAGCGTCCATTCCGTATCTGACAACACCTTCCCGCCGACGGCGCATCTGGTGCGAGGCGCGACTCTGGCGACTATCGCCTATGCCATCTTTATCGCCAGCGATCCGTTCCTGACCTACGAGCTATCGTGGGAGGGTGTGAACTACAGCCGCCAGGATAGCCAGGGCACACGTGGAACGATCACCTTCGGCGGCGGCGGTCTTGTCGGCGTCTTTCTCGACGACAACAGCCCGCGTGCCCCCTGGCATGCCGCCACTCCGTACAGCCTTGAGACGGTCCTCGCGGGCATGCCGCCCGACGTGCGGGCCGTCGCCGACACGGGAGCGCTGCAGTACCTGTGGGACGACCAATGGGCAAGCACGCCCGTGGCGACGACGGCCTTTTGGAGCGCCGGAGATCACCTCACGGCAGCGCAGCCATGGCCCGATGTCCTGGAGCACGGCGGTCACCTGGTAGCGACAGAGTGCCTTGCCCCGCTAGAGGGGTTGGAGGCGTGGCGCGACGACTGTGAGTTCTCGCCCGCTCAAACCTTGTTGATGCGTTCTCTCTTTGAGCGCGTGACGGCCAGAACTGAGGGTGTGATCGTGCTGACGGATGATGAGCGCCGGGTGCTCACGGCGGCTGGCCAGGATGGGCTTGCCGATAGCCGCGCTATGCTGGCTGCCGTGGGGATCGTGCTGCCGTGACCGCCCGGAGACGGCGGGGTCCTACTGAGAGCCAGACCGATCATGAGGGGAGGGGGAGATGGTGGTGACACACACAGCGGCGACGAATGGGTCCGGTGGGCAACGCCTGCGCGGCAAGGTGGCCCTTGTGACGGGCGCGGCCCGCGGACTGGGCCGGGGCATCGCCGTGGAGTTTGCCCGCCGGGGGCGCGGTTGGTGCTGAGCACGAGCAAGGACGTGGAGGGGCTGGCGGCGACGGCGCGGATGGTGCGTGAGCTGGGGGCCAAGGCCGCCGCCGGGTTCGAGACGGGGCTGCTGCGTGATGGCACGACGCGGATCAGCTGGGCTGGCCAGACAGTATACCATCTGGCCTTTGTGTCGTCCTTTGCCCAGCACGCCGTTGTGCCGGCCAACGGGGCGATCGCCGTGGCCGATGATCTGGACCCCTTATTAACCTGCCTGTTGGGCTGCGGCGTGACTACCGGCGTGCTATCGGTGACCAAGCGAGCCAACAGGCAGGCCGGGCGACTCATCAGTGGCCGTGTTCGGCTGCGGGGGAGTGGGGCTCTCAGCCATCCAGGGCGCTCGCCAGGTCGCGGCCCACCCCATCGTGGCCGTGGACCCCGTTGGGGTGGGCCGCGACCTGGCTCTGCGGTTGGGCGCGACGCACACGATAGATCCGTCAGTTGGCGACCCAGTCAGCGCGCTGCGGGCGTTGCTGCCCGCAGGAGCGGACTTCACGTTCGATGCGATCGGCCAGCCCGAGGTATCGGCGCAGGCGTTCGCCGCGACGACGCAGGGGGGCGTGACGGTGCTGATCGGCCAACCAGCGATGGGGGTGACGGCCGGGTTGCCCACCTACGATGTCACCCAGTTCGAGCACACGGTGTTGGGGTCGAACATGGGCGGGGCGTGTCCGGCCCTGGATATCCCAAGGCTGGCGCGCCTGCTGGCCCTGGGCAAGCTCGACCTGGCGTCGCTGGTCACCCAGCGCTATCCGCTGGCCCGGATCAACGAGGCCATCGCGCTGGTGGAGTCCGGCCAGGCTGGTCGTGTGGTGCTCGATCTGTCGTAGCGCAGTCGTAGCGCCTCTGATGCTGAGCCTTGTGGGCCCATGCATGGGGATTGAGCCATGCGCTGCTGGAGGCGGGTTAGGGGGCGTGGAGGGGGCCGAGGGGCAGGCGGTGGCGGGGCTGGCCAGCCTGGAGCAACCAGGCGGGGCCGTGGGCCAGCTCCAGCGCGCTGTCCTGGACGCGCAGGGCGGCCCCGTCGGCCAGGGCCAGCACGGGGGTGGAGTGGAAGACGTGGTACTCGGCAACGGCGGCGTCCAGGTCGGCGCGCTGGGCCAGATCGGAGGGGTAGTGGGGCAGGATGTTGTAGGGGATCAGGCCCAGGCCGGCGAAGGTGGTGCAGGCGCAGCAGTTGAGGTCGTTGCTGGTCAGCACGTCGGCCCCGCACAGGATGGCCCCCGCGCTGTAGGCGATCAGGGGCAGGCCAGCGCGGGCGGCGCGAGCCAGGGGCTCCATCAGGCCCAGGCGGTGCAGGCGCTGGAACAGGTAGTAGGTGTTGCCGCCGGGCACGTAGAGGGCGGTGGCGTGGTCCAGGCGATCGGCCAGGCCGGCGGGAGTGAGGCGGTTGACATCCAGGAGGTCCACCGTGGCCAGGCCGGCGAAGGCGCCGCGGGTGTAGTCCAGCCAGTCACCCTGCAAGCTGGCCGCCGGCAGGTAGGCTAGCAGGGGATCGGGGCGGGCGCTCAGGTAGGGCGCGCTGGCCCGCAGGATGGCCTGGATGTCGCCCTCGCCGGGGGAGCTAAACAGGTGTAGCCGCACGTTGTCTCCTCACGCGGCGCGGGATAGCCTGGTGGCCGCGTCAGAAGATAAGCATACCATAGCGGGGCCGAGGCGCGGGGAGCAGGGAGCCGGTCAACCGATCAGGGCCAGTTGGGTTCAGTTTGTGAAATCCTCGGTGACGTAGACGGCCCCAGAGGCGGTGTGGACCAGGCCCAGCCCAACCCGATGCAGGGCGGGGTTGAGGATGGTGGCGCGGTGGTTGGGCTGACCGGCCGGCTCGTTCATCATGAGGGCGTGGGCTGCGGCGGTGGCGACCTGGGGTAGGGCGGCACGGGCCATGCCGATGTTCTCGGCGGCGGCGGAGTAGTGGATGCCCGCACTGGCTATGCGGGCAAAGGGGTCCAGGCCGTCGGGCGTCAGGTGGGCGAAGTAGCCGCGAGCGACCATGTCGGCGCTGTGCGCGGCGGCCACGGCGGTCAGGCGGGCATCGAGGACGAGGGGACCGAGCCCGTGGGCGGCGCGATCGCGGTTGAGCAGGGTCAGCAGCGGCTGGGCGTCCAGACGGGCCGGACGCGCGGCGGGGGCCGCCTGGGCCGGGGAGACAGCCAGGGTGGCGACGGCCAGGGCGGCGGCGCAGAGGGCGACCAGGGCGGCGCTACGTAGAGGACGGGGTCGGCGCGTCATCATGGGTGGGGACACTCCTGTTTTTGCGGCGGAGGCCGCGACACGCGACCCTAACGGCCCTATCCTAACAGCACCATGCCGCCGCTGGCAATCCCACAGGTGTGCTGCCTCTTGTGGGCTGGCCCGATCAGGCTAGCCCACGTGGGCTACCATAACCCGGCGGCGCGGCGCTCTGGGCCTACCACTACCAGGTGGGGGCCGCTGCCCTTCAGTTCCTCTGGACTCCCCGCACGCGCGTATGGCGGTGAACTGAGCCGGCTGATCGTTCTCCGTTGATAAGTGACTACTATATTGGTGACATATATGCAACACTAACGGGGAGAGGGCGGCGGGGCCGCCTGAAAGGATAGCACGGCGACGAGGAGACGGGGAAGGGAGGGGGCCGTGGCGCGAGGAGAACGGGTGGTCACGCCGGAGGGGGCCAGCAAGACGGGGCAGAACTACGTGCTGGCAGGCGAGGGGCCACGAGCGGGCGACATGGTGGTCAGCGCGCCGGACCCAGTACAGGCGGGTGCGCTGCCGGGGGTGGACGTGTACGCGGGGCCGTTGCAGCCGGCCTGGGGCTGGCAGGGCCAATCTGCTCCCCAGGGTGGTCTGACGCCGGCTGAGGCGCTGACCGAGCTGCCCCAGGAGGCGATGGGCCGCACGGCGCGAGTCGAGGTGGCCGCACGGCGCTCTATCGGCCTGGGCGGGTTCGGGCACATGGGCGCCAGCGCGACGGATGCGGGCAACGCGGACCGGGGTGGCTACGTGGACTACACGCCGGTGCCCTACGCGGGCCAGGGCAACTACTAGCGGGCCGTCTTTGTGGGTGGCACGCGCGCACCAAGGATCGGTACAAGGCAGAGGAGGGTAGGGCGATGATCAGAGGGTTGATTGTGCTGGTGGTGGCGATCGTGCTGGTGGGGCTGAGCAAGCTGATGGGCGCGGGGTACGCCGGCCCAGGGGCGCGGCGGGCAGCAGCTACGGGTTGGACACGCAGACGCCCACGCCGGTGCCGGGACGCACGGACATGCCTCAGTATCGGGGCATCCCCACGCCGAGCGACACGTATATCCCGACCGATCAGGGCACGGACTGGCCCACGGATAGCTTCACCCAGATGGTCATGGGCCACCAGAGCCCTGAGCCGTTGGATCGGCCGGCGGTGCATAGCTACGCCGGGGACGGCAACATGGAGGCCCTCGACGTGTACGGGCCGTTCAGCCACCAGGAGACCGCCGACGTGGTCAACTACACCGGTGGGGTGGGCCCGGCTGGCCGGAGCACGCCGGAGGCGGCCCCTGAGGTGACCGCGCCGTAGGGCGCACAGCCGAGAGGGGGTGGCGCGGGCGCGCGGCTGAACTGGCAGCGCGGCGTGGATCAGACGCGGGGGTGAGGGGGGCTATTTCCCCCTCACCCCCGCGTCGCGTATGAGGGCTGGCGGGTGGCCGAGAGCAGGAGGGAGGGTGGCATGGCGGCGCATGAGGGAAGAGCGGACGAGGGGCGCGGCGCAGAGTTGGGTCTGGCCGGGGGTGGCGGCCTGGCCAAACCGGGGAACCCCCCGGCGGAGGGTGAGCCGATCAGGCTTACGGAGTCTGACCCGGCGACGGCTGCCTCGTCGGGGACCACGCAGGAGGACTGGTACTGGGGGCGCACGCCGGCGGGGGCGGAGGAGGACTACTACTGGCGGCGGCTCTCGGACAACTGGTACCAGAAGGATGTGATCCCCAGCACGTACCTGGAGCTGCACAATGCCTGCTATGAGGCGTATAACGCCAACCCCCTGGCCAACTACATCATTGAGCTGACCACGAACTTTGTGCTCGGCGAGGGCGTGACGATTGAGGCCAAGAGCAAGCAGGTGCAGAAGCTGATTGACGCCTTCTGGACCGACGCGCACAACCAGATGCCAAGGCGGGTGTTCTGGCTGTGCTCTGAGCTCAGCCTGTATGGCGAGCTGTTTGTGCGCTTCTTTGTGCATCCGCACTCGGGCCAGGTGCAGATCAGCCAGGTGGACCCCAGCCTGATTGACCAGATCGAAACCGACCCTGACAACATTGAGCACCCCATCCGCTTCCACAAGCGCCCGGTGGGTCCGGGCAGCTACGTGTGGAGCAGCACCACGCCGATCCAGAGCGGCAAGGGGCTGGAGCATCCGGCGGGCACCAGCTACGACGCGAACACGGGCAGCGTGAGCGACCTGCCCAGCGACACGCCGGCGACCACGCCGTTCACCGATGTGACGCAGGGGGAGTGGCTGACCGCGTGGCCGCACTTTGGGGGCGGCGACGTGTTCCAGTTCGCCATCAACAAGGTGAGCAACGCCAAGCGGGGCAAGAGCGACCTGGCCACGCTGCTGCCCTGGCTGCGGCGCTACCGGGACTGGCTGCTTGACCGCGTGCGCATCAACAAATACAAGGGGGCCTTCCTGTGGGACGTGACCCTCTCGGGCGCTGATCGCAAGACGATTGACCGCAAGCGGATGGAGTGGAGCTACCCCCCGGAGCCGGGCAGCATTGTGTTCCACAACGAGAGCGAGGTGTGGGCGGCGGTGCAGCCGCACATCGACGCGGGCGACGCGCAGGCCGATGGGCGGGCGATCAAGATGATGGTGGCGATGGGCGCGGGGCTGCCGGAGCACTACCTGAGCGAGGGGGGCAGCGTGAACTACGCCACGGCGCTGGAGATGGGGCTGCCCACGTTCCGCAAGTTCCAGCGGCGCCAGGATGAGTTTCGGCTGCTGCTGGAGATCATCATCGACCGGGTGCTGGATGAGGCGGTGCGGGTGGGCGCGCTGGGCAAGGGCGCTGACCGCGGATACCGGGTGATCTTGCCCGAGCTGGCCCCCGATGATCACCAGGCGCGGGCACAGGGGGCCTCCACGATGGCCGACGCACTGGCCAAGGCGCGCTCCTCGGGCTGGCTGAGCGAGGAGACGGCGCAGCGGCTGTTCATGGGCGCGGTAGACAGTGACCTGAATGTGGAGGAGGAGCGGCGCAGGATCGAGGCCGAGCGCTCTGCCCAGGTGGCCGCGGGCGCTGGGATCGTGCCCGGTGGCCCAGGTGGTCCGGCTGATGCTGGCGTGCCAGGGGCGCATGATGGTCAGCGGCCAGCTGGTGAGGGAGCGCAGGCGGGGGCTGGCGCCGCGGGCGGGGTGGCGGGCAGCGTGGGCGTGAGTGGGACGGTCAAACCGCGCGGAGGGACGCCCGGGGCGGGGCGAGTGCGGGATGAGGACGCCGGGACGGGGGTGGCCCCGCTGAACCGGGCTGGGGGCAGCCAGTAATGGGCAGGGGCCTGGCGCCGCCGCTATCAACTGGGGGCGGCGGGCAGGGCCTGCTCCTGTAGCCGGACGCGATACCCCATCAGACAGTTGGAGATAAGGGTGTGGAGTTGAAGCAGGCGTACCCTAAGAGGAGGTAGAGAGGGAAGGACAGGAGAGGCGCGGATGACGCTGCAGTGGTATCGGCAGGATCGGGAGGCGGTGCTGGCGGCCCTGGCCCGGGGGGAGCGGCCGGACATAGCGACCACGCTCGCGCGCGGGCGTGGTCGATTGAGTTGGTCGCGTTGCATGAGGAATTGGGCGTCCTGCCCGCGCTGGACGCCGTGCCGCCGCTGCGGGAGCGGACAGGAGTGCCCGACGCACTGCTGCGCACGCTGGCCACGTTGCCCTTTGTGGAGGAGGCCTCGCTCAGTGGGGCGGCGGAGACCCTCTTCAAGGAACCGGCCATCTTGCTGCGGCTGGGCTGGGCGCCGGCGCATCCGCGGGAGGGCGCCAATGAGCGCCACCGGCATCCGGCGGGACGGCAACCGGAGTCGCTGCCCTGCCATGTGGACACGTTACGTGACGCGTTGCGGCGGGTGGAGGCGCAGACGTGGGAGAGGGTGCAACGCACAGGAGTGCAGGCCCTCTATGCGCACCGGTTGGTGCGAGGCCAGGTCTATGCCATGGACGGCAGCGGGATCGGCCCCCACCGGCGCCTGGTCGCCCTGGTCTGTGTCTCGGCGGAGCGCCCGCTGATCGTGGCAGCAGCGCCTGTTGGAGGGCAGTGCCTCGGAGAAAGGCGAAGAGGCGTCCGTGACCCGCGGCTTGATCGAGCAAGCGCTGGCCCTCTCGCGGTGCCTGGAAGCACCTTGTCACCGCCCATGCCGAGCAGCCCGCGCAGTTTGTCGTAGGAGACCTCATACCCGTGCTCGGCCAGCGCCTCCCGCCAGGCCTTGGCATGGGCGTCGTTGCTCAACACCAGCGTGCCGTCATTATCCAGTTAACATCCCCCGGATCGTCATGTCGTCTCCTGTTCGGTCGGTACACATGGACGCCGCCAGCGGGCGCGTCCGCGTCGCCACGGGCCACGCCGGGTCGTCGCCTGCGCTCCGCCCTGGGCCACGCGCGGACGGGGCACTCTGACCAGGGCGTCCCGTCCGTGCGACGCCCCATACTTAGGCGGCGCTCCTCTTGGCGTAGGTGTCACGCGCCGCGTGGCGCATGCCGAGGGTACCGCCAAGCGCGGCGGCCCCGCAGCCGAGGAGCAGCCCGATCAGGGTGCCCCAGGCCGTGTTCTTCGCCGTATCCGCCGCCTGTTGCGCCTGGGCCGGCGTGATGCTCGTGGCCGTCCCGCTGACGGTGTTGCCGATTTGGCCCAGATTAATGCCGAGTCCGCCGGCGATGTGGTTCGCGTTGCCGATGAGGGCGCCCAAGCCCTGGCTCGCCAGCCAGAGCAGGATGGGCAGGGCCAGCAGGAAGACGAGCATGCCGTTGAGGGCTGCCCAGCCGCGCTCAGGCACCGCCGCCGTACGCCCGGCCACGTAGCCGCCGATGAGGAAGGCGATGATCGCGCTGATCCCCGCCCAGATCGCTGAGTACGCCCCGGCGTTCTGGTTGCCGGCGCCCTGGAGGGCCGCCCCGGTGTTCACGGTGGTCGCGCCGATGGCGAGTCCGAGCAGGCTCAGCACCAAGAGCGTGAAGAATGCACTGAGCAGCCCCGCCCAGATAGGACCCCACCGGACCCGATCCGTCGGGATGGTCAGCGCCTGGGAGACGCTGGTGACCGCCCCCCCTTGTCGCGGCCGGCCGGTCACCAGCGTCTCGACCGGCGCCTCCACCATGCCGTCTGCCCCCGTACCCGTTGCTCTGCTTGTGCTTGTGTGATTGTGTGCCAAGTGCTCTATCCTTCGTTCGCTGTACCATGGGGGGCTGCCGCGCCGGGCGCGATCACTGGCCCCACGTCTAATCACACGATAGCGCGACCGATCGTGCAATCAGGCAATATGCGTGCCACCGTGATCGGCGATGAAAAACCGGCTCTCCGGCAGGTGTGCTGAGGCCTGCTGCCTCGCCAGACAGTTGGAGATAAGCGTTCAGAGTTGATGAAGGCACAGTTCTGGCCTCGGAAGCGCCTCCTAAACCGGTCCAGCTCGTGCGCCAGCGCTCTGTCGGGGCTGGTGCGGGCGGCACTGTGCCCGCCTCGGCGCACCGGGGAGCCTGCGAGAACCCGCTGAAAACTCCGCGCAGCACGTTCAGAGGACGGGCGCTGCTGCCGTGGCTACCCTCATGGCCCCACTTTTTCTGCTGCAGCAAAGAAGATGGGCTACTTCACGTTTTATCTCCAAATGTCTGATACCCCATTTGGGGAATATGCTCGACGACACGGATATGCGATGCTACTAGTAGTACTGATAAATTGAGCGGCGCGTCGAGGCCAGCCCTGAGACGGAGCGGCTGGCATGGAGCCTACCTAGTTAACCAAGGAGAGATTGTAATGCAATGCCTACACGACGCCAGTAGCCCAGACCTGCTCGGCGTCGTGACCGGAGTGAGCGGCCGGGTGCGCGGTCCAAGCCTGGTCACGCTAACAGGTGGCCGGGCTCTGCCCAGCGTGGTGGTCGGTAGGCGGACGCCGATCGCCTGCGCGCCCCGGTGGGTCAGACGGCTGGACATGGGGACCACGGTAGGCGCGCGGCGGAGAGAGCAGGGCGGCGCGGGGAACGGGAGGTGGTCGTGAGGCAGTGGTTGGCCCGCCAGATGCCCCAGCCGCTGGTCGCCGTAGCGATCAGCGCGCTGGCTGCCCTGAGCCTGGGGGTGAGTTATTGGCCCTATCCGCAGCGGCCAGGCGGGGCGGCAACACTGGAGAGCGTGCCCCTGCTGCTGTGCGCCATAGCCTTGTTGGTGTGCGTGGTGCTGGCCTATAAGTTCCCCATCCACCTGCGCTTCCAGCTCAAGATCTACATGAGCAGCGTGCCGCTGTACCTGATGGCCGTGCTGCTGCCCCCGCCGCTGGCGGCCACGCTGGCTGGCGCGGGCATGCTGACGGGCGAGCTGATGGTGCAGGCCGAGCGCAAGAACTACCCCAGCGACATCGCCACAAACGTGGCGCGGTGGATCCCCGTGGCCCTGCTCAGTTCGCTGGTGGCGCACGGCCCGCTGGACCTGGGGCCGGCGGGCGTGCTGGCCCTAGTAACCGCCGCCGTGGTGATGCAGCTGGGCGACCTGCTGACCATGCCCCTGCTGCTGGGTCCGATGAGCGAGGAGCGCCCGCTGCGGCTGATGGGGCCGTTGCTGCGCGACGGCGGCCTGGCCGAGGGGGCGCAGTACCTGCTGGGCCTGCTGGGCGCGCTGGCCGCCGAGCGCACCCTGTGGGCGCTGGGCCTGCTGGTGCTGCCCACGGGGCTGGTGTGGTACGCCTTCAAGCTGGCGCGGGAGATGCACGACAGCACGCGGCGCATGCTGGAGCAGATGGCCGATACGGTGGACCTGCGTGACCCCTACACCGGCGGCCACTCGCGTCGGGTGACCGCGTATGCGCAGGGCATCCTGCGCGAGCTGGACCTGCACGGCATGGAAGTAGACCTGATCGTGGCGGCGGCCCGCGTCCACGACATCGGCAAGATCGGCATCCCCGACGCGGTGCTGAACAAGCCGGGCAAGCTGGAGCCCCAGGAGCAGGCGATTATGGAGACGCACGCCGAGCGAGGGGCCGAGCTACTGGGGCGGCACTCCGGCTTTGCCCGCGGCGTGGAGATTGTGCGGCACCACCACGAAAGCTGGGATGGCACAGGCTACCCGCACCGCCTGGCCGGTACGGCGATCCCCTTTGGCGCGCGCGTGCTAGCCGTGGCCGACAGCTACGACGCCATGACCTCTAACAGGCCCTACCGCGCCGGCATGGCTCCCCAGAAAGCGGCGGCCATCCTGCGCGAGGGGCGTGGCCGGCAGTGGGACGCGCCGCTGGTGGACGCCTTTCTGCGCAGCGTCGCGGACGCATTGGCCGAGTCCGACCCGCCACACCTGCGCCTGGTCCCGCCCCAGACGCACACGGCGACGGCCTGAGCGCCGGGGACTAGTGGTTCGTCAAGCCCTTTTTGACACGTTGCCCGAAGACTCTGCCTGAGGCCATCAACGTATCACATGACAATTGACAGACCACTAGCCAAAGTTTCCTATACCCCACTGGTACTACTGGCAGGGTCCACTACCCCGTTCAGGGGGGGGCAAAACGGCCCAACCCTGCTACTCTGGATAAGGCGGACATGAAGGGTCGCCACGCAGGACCGGGTCAGCCCGAGGGCGGGTTGGCCGATCACCAAGAAAAGGAGCTAGACCGATGATCGCTTTTCTCACCCGCCGCCCCACCCGCCGTGTCTGGGCCGCTGCCCTGCTGGCCGCCAGCGTGCTGGCCACGCCGCTGGCCCCCCGCGCCCACGCCGCGTTCGGCGCCTGCCGCTCTGATCCCCTG
>JAABUM010006582.1_pt1 | contig 11288 bp, 4 predicted proteins | sample 5559161 | NCBI WGS metagenome assembly JAABUM01 (sample SAMN10711868, study PRJNA513369) | rock metagenome | isolation source: Antarctica rocks | place: Antarctica: Victoria Land, Siegfried Peak nord | reverse complement strand
CGCCCGGCCAGCCGAACCTGGGCGGCGCGGGCCACCCGCCTGCGCGATGAGCTCCCTGGCGTGCTGCGGCCCCTGTGGCAGTTTCTGGTGCTTGACGCGCTGGGGCCGGCGGAGAGCGGCCTGCGCGCGCGGCTGGTCCACGCGGGTAAGGACGTCCCAGGCGCTGTCGTCCGGGTGCGCCTGGGCCAGCTCTGCTTTGTGCTCCTGCTGGGCACTATCGCCGCGTTCGGCGCCTGGGGGACTGGCCTCTCCGCCGGGAGCGGGGCAGTGGCGGTGGCCCTGCTCGGCGGCGCTGGCGCGGTCGTGCCTCTGCTGGCGCTCTCCTGGGACGCGCGCAAGCGACGGGACCAGTTGCGCCGTGAGCTGATCCCCTTCCTGCACATGCTCTCCGCCCTTGCCGCCGCGGGCCTCTCGCTGGAAGACGGGCTACGCCTGGTCGCCCAGGGCCGGGGTGCCCTGGCTGGTGAGCTGCAACTCGCCTTCGCCCTGCGCGACGATGTGGGTGTGGACCTGGACCGCGCGCTGGGCCGCATGGCCGGGCGCTGCGCCACCGAGGACGTCAAGACGGCGCTGCAGCGCATCGTGACCGCCCGGCGCAAGAGCACGCAGGGGGCCTCCATTGCCGACAGCCTGCTGCAGCTGGCCGAGGCCACGCGGGTAGCCCTGCGCTCCGAGCGCCGTGTGCGCAAAGGCAAGGCGCAGTTGACCAGCACCGTTCTGGTGGTCCTGCTGGGGCTGCCCACCCTGCTCGTCGCGGCCGGCTTCCCCATCCTCGTTTTCTTCCTGGCTGGCGCGCGATGACCAGCAGCGGTAACCAACGGTGGCGCGCCCGTGGCGCCCGCAAGACGAGATGAAAGGAGCAGCCGTGCGACGGCGGGAGAAAGACAGTGACAGCCCGGGTCCCCTGGGGGCGCCGATCATCGTGGTGTGGGGGCCGACTGGAGCGCCGGGCCGCACCACGGTGGCCGTGGGCCTGGCCAGCGCCCTCGTGGCCCTGGGGAGACAGCGCACCTTGCTGGTCGACGCCGACCTCTCACGGGGCACGGTGGCCGCGCACCTGGGCGCGGAGCCGGGAGGCGCCACGATCGCCTCAGCCTGCGCCCTGCGCCCACCGGCCGGTGGACGTGTCACCCCCCGCCACCTGCAGCGCCCCCGCAAGGACGGCCCGTGGCTGCTGGCCGGCCTGGTCCGCCCGCGCCAGGGCAGCGCCGTTGACCCGTCGGCTCTGGACGGCCTGCTCGGCGATCTGCGCGCCCACTGCGACATCATGGTGGTGGACGTGGGCGCGGCCCTGCCCCCGGAGCCCCGGGGCGATGGGCACGCCGCCTGCCTGGGCGCGGCGGACCTCGTCCTGGCCGTGTGTACAGCCTCGCCCGTCGGCCTGGGCGACTTCCTGATCCAGGCGCCCGCCCTGGTCGAGGCGCTGCAGGAGCACACCCTGGACCACGTGCGTGTGCTCCTGAACCATGCGGAGCCGGCGCACGCGCCCAGATACAAGACGGAGATTGAGCGCGCTCTGGGCGTGCCCGTGATCGGGCACCTGCCGCACGATCACGGCGCGGTGCGCCAGGCGCTGGCCGCGCGCCGTGGCCTGGCGCAGGCTGCCCCACGCACGCCGATCGCCGCCTCGCTCCTGCATGTCGCCGAGCGGGTGGGCGCCGCCGCCGTTGAAAGGCGCCGGGAGACCGATCCCTGGGCTAGCCAGGACCAGTCAGGGCCGGAACGGGCGGGGCGGTCGCCCGGCGCCGCGGACGACTCGAGAGAAAGGAGAGACGAAGAATGGGACGCGCGCTACTAACCACACTGGCGACACTGGCGGTCTTGCTGGCCACGGCGGTCTTGCTGGGGGGGATCGTGGGCGGTCCCGCCCTGCCCGCACTCTCCGCCCTCGGGGCGCTGGACCCGGACGCGCTGGGCACGGGGCTGCGGCTGCTGGCCTGGGCCGCGCTGGCCACGCTGACCGCGCTGCTCGTGGCCCGCATCGTGGTCGCCATGGCGCTGCTCGCCGGCGTCGGCTACACTCCCCTGGCCTATGCTGGGCAGGCGCTGCTGCTCCCCGTGGTGCGGCGCACCGCCGGCGGGGTCGCCGCCGGTGTTATGTTGACCACGCAGGTGATCGGCGGGGCCAGCGTCGGCCGGGCGCAGGGGTCGCCGCGTGGCGCGGTGGTGGCCATGGCTCCAAACGCGACGACGGCCCCGCCGCGGTCGAGCCCGACCACCGGGCAGGCAGCGGGGAGCGCGCAGGCGCAGCCAGCCGGAGATGGGGACGCGCGGCCGGCGCCCCCGGCGCGGTCCCGGCCGGGGGGACGCTGGCGCCGGCAGGTCTCCCGTGGGCTGTTGGGCCGGGCGCGCGCCGCGCGCTCCGGCACGTTCACCTATACCGTGCAGGCCGGCGATACGCTCTCGGGCATCGCCGCCCTCCTGTACGGCGATGCGCGGGCGTACCCCCGCCTGCTGGTGGCCAACCGCGGCCTTGCCCAGCCGGACGGGGCGCGGCTGATCAACGCGGACCTGATCCGGGCAGGCTGGCGCCTGCGCGTGCCCCTGCCGTCGCCGGTGGTCAGCCTGGGGGCCGACGGCGCCCTGCGCTACGTGGTGCAGGAGGGCGATAGCCTCTCCGAGATCAGCGCGTTCCTGCTGGGGGACTGGCGTCGCTACCCAGAACTGCTCGCGCTGAATCGGGGCCAGGCGCAGCCGGGTGGCGCCGCGCTCACGGCGCCCACCCTGATCCAGCCGGGGTGGGTGCTGCGCCTCCCTGCCGGGGGCGTGCGCTCGGCGAGCGCGGCCCCGGCCCACTCCCGCCGGGCGGCCGAGGTGGGCAGCCCGGCTGAGCCAGCGCCCGGGCGTCGCCAGATCACTCCGACTGGCCGTGTGCGCCGCGCCGCGGCCGCGCGCCTGCTGAGTCGGCGCCCCGCCCCACTGGCGCGGTCTGGCGGCGCGACCCACCCAGGAGGCGTGCCCGCCCCGGCGGCCGGCCGGGCGCCGGGGCGGGCGTACCGGGCGCTGCCCTCACTGAGCCGTGCGGCGCCCCGGCCGGTCAGTCCCCAGGGCGAGCGGGCGGCGCTCGTCCACACACTGTCCGCGCCACCCTCGGGGACACCGGTGCGGCGTCCGCCTTCCCCAGCCGTGACGGCTATCGCTCAGCCGGGCAGGCCGGCGCCCCAGCCAGCGCGCGGGACGCCGCGCACGAGGCCAGTGGTCGGGCTGCCTGATGGCCGCCTGCTGCCGACCGGATTGCTGGCCACCTTCCTGGGCCTCTGCGCCCTGATCGCCTGGAGACGCCGCCGTCGTGTGGGCGGGACGGCGGCGCCCTGGCTGCTGACGACCGCGCCGATCACCAGTTCGGTCCACGGAGCGGTGCGCCAGGGGATGAAGGGCTGGCTGGCCGCCGCCGCCTCGGGACGCATGCGCGGCGATGAAGCCACCCGCCTGGCCCCGGCGCTGGCTGCCCTTGGTGATCTGTGGGCCGAGCGCGGCTGGGGCGCTCCACAGGTGTCCTCGGTGCGCGAGACGGACAGCGCCCTTGTCGTGGCCCTGGCCGCTGACCCGGCGGTGGCGCGTGACCTGGCCGCCCTGGGTCCCGATCTGGCCCGTGTGGTGGGCTGCGCGGACAGCGATGTGCGCGCCACCCGCACGGGAGCGCTCCTGGAACTGCACGGCGTGCCGGCCGTAATCCGGGGCGATGCGCCGCCCCCGGCGGGGGACACGGCCGCGCCGGCGGGGGCGTGGGGGCCGGCCAGCGCGCCGCACCCCCTGCCGCTCCTGCTGCCTCTGGGCACGGACGCCACCGCCGCGGTGCTCCACGTCAATCTGGCCATCCTGCCGACCTTGCTGATCGCCAGTGGGCCGCGGGGCAACGCGCCGCGCATGCTGTTTAGCCTGCTAGCACATGTGGTGGCCCAGGCACAGCCATCTCAGACGCGGCTGCTCCTGGCGGGAGAGGCGGGTGGACCACTGGAGGCGCTCTCCGGCCTGCCCCACGCGTGCGGCCCGGTGGTGAGCGTGGACGACCCAGCTGCTCTGGCGCGGCTGCTCGACGCGGCCGAGGCGGCTCAGATGGCCCACCTGAGCCGCGCGGCACGCCCGGGTGGCATGCCCATGACCCCCGCTCAGCCTCCCAGCACGCTGCTGGTCATTGATGAGGTGAGCGCGCTAGTGGCCTATCCGGCGCTGGCGGTCCGCCTCGATGCGCTGTGCCGCGCCGGCGTTCAGGCCGGCGTCGCCGTCCTGGCCAGCACGCAGGACGTCGCCGCCCTGTGTGCCCCCGAAGCGCGGGGTCTGCTCAGCGCCTTCGCCGGCCGGCTGGTCTCTCAGCTCGATGATGTGGCCTCCAGCGTGGCCTGCCTGGGCGAGGAGGGCGCTGAGGCACTGGAGGAGGATGAACTGTACTGGAGCACGGGAGAACACGCGCCGGAGCGCCTGCGGGGCTTCACCTTGCGCGAGAGTGAGGCGCGCGAGATCCTTGCCGCGGTCGTCGCGGCCGCGTCTCCGGGCAGCCCACCGCTGACCCTCCTGCCCACGGACGGCGCGCCCGGAGACGCGGAGGAGGAGCAGGGCGCGGATCAGTCCGGCCCAGACGACGTGGAGGGCCTGGGCGGTGACGACGCTGACCAGACGCCCCCCTCAGTCCTGCCCATGACCGACCCTGGCGCGGTCGCCGCCGGAGCGGAGCCCCAGGGGACTGCCCCAGGCCAGCCCGCGCGGCAGGCCAGCGGCGATCCTGGCGGCGCGTCTCCAGGCCAGCCGGCGCACGCGGATAGCGCCGATCTCGTCGAGCCCGAGGCAGAGACTCTGGACCAGCCCGCGCTGGAGGAGAGCGGCCCGCTCGGCTCCAGCGTCTCGGAGCCGAGCGAGCCCGGTGAAGCTCCCCCAGGGTCGAAAGCCGAAGGCGCTGGAGCGTCGGGGCCACCGGCATCGGCCTCTTCTCCGCTCCACGGCGCTGGAGCGTCGGGGGCGACGCCCCACCTGTGGCTGCCACCTCGCGCCGACCTGCCGCTCAGCCTGCGTGTGCTGGGCGGCCTGGATGTGGCCGTGTTTGGCCAGGTGGTCAGCGCGGGCAAGGGCCGCCTCTCCAGGAGCCTGCGCGAGTACCTGGCCTACCTGGCCCTGCGCCGGGGCCTGCCCCGCGAGCGACGAGACATCCAGTGTGATTTCTGGCCCGACGCGTCCTCCGAGGCAGGCAAGATCAACTTCCATGGCCGGCGCGCCAAGCTGATCGACTACCTGGCGGGCATCCCGGGCCTGCCCGCCATGGAGACGCTCTTGCCCAAGCGGGTGGAGCAGTACTGGCTGGCCATGGAGTATGTGTGGGCCGATGTGGTGGCCTTTGAGGAAGCGCTCGATGCGGCAGGCCAGGCCGATGTGGCGGCCGACGACAAGGTGAAGCATCTGCTAGCGGCGTTGGCCCTGTACGGCGGGGATCTGTTCGGCTCGACACAGCCGCAGTGGGCCGAGGATGAGGCGCAGCGGCTGCGCGGTCGCTTCCTGGATGCCGCAGTGACGGCCTGCAACATGAGCGCGCGCGCGTGCGCCTTCGAGACGGCGCTTATCTGGGGCGAACGCCTGATTCGGGAGGAGCCGCTGGAGGAAGAGTATTACCGTTTGCTGATGAAGGTGCAGGCAGCGGCGGGACAGCGGGCCGCCGTGGCGCGCACCTATGAGCGCTTGCGCGCTGAGCTGGGGGAGGATGGGCAGGAAGACGGGCAGCCGGAGGAGAAAACGCGCGGAGTGTATGCGCGGTTGATCGCCGCGCCGGAGCCGGATGAGGCGCAGGTCCGTCCTGAGCCTGCCGCACCGCGCCAGGGCGCCCACCCGCGGGCTCAGGGGACCTGACGCATTGATGGTGTTGTAGGATCGTTGCCAAAAGGGCTCGCTCATGATCTCCATCTTACCCCTCGCCAGGAGGGCAACGCCTGCCCACACCGGAGCCAGAGGGGTTTGTATGATGCAAACCCCTTGCTCCACACAGAGATCTCGGGTCGCGCGCCAGGGTAGCATACCTAAAGTGAAGCCGGGGTGAAACCCGCAGCATCGGCCCGAGACGCCATGTAGATTCCATCGTGGTATTACTTTAGGCTATCTCCACTGCGCCACCCTTTTTGATGTCGAGAATCTCTCTGCCTCTGATCTTGGGCGTGCTGCCGGCCACATCGCCTGGCCTGCGGTAGTACGCAAGTGCATTGTGTGCATTAGTCTCCTGTCCTATGCGCCGCAAGACAGTATTCTAGGATAGAAAGTGAAAACTGACGTCAGGTCCGCGCACCGGTGGCACACCCGGGTGACGCAGGGAAGGGGTGAATCGTGCCGAGTGTTACAGTAGATGTTGTCATCGTCACGGCCCTCGAAGAAGAGCGTGACGCTGTCCGCGCACGTCTTCCGAACTGCCGCCAGGTTGCGCCCACCACTGATGATGTGCGCGTATACTATCGCTCCGACTTACCCGTGACTTTTCCTGATGGGAAGCCGGGAACCTATAGCATTGTCCTCACGTCACTAGCGACGATGGGACGTGTGCAGGCAACGGCCACGACAGGGGATGCGATCCGACGCTGGCAGCCGCGGTATGTCCTCCTGGTGGGGATCGCCGGGGGCATCAGTGACCGCGACGTGAGCCTCGGGGACGTTCTTGTATCCGACCAAGTCGTTGACTATGAACGACAAAAGGTGACGGAAGAGGGGCGTCAGTACCGCTTTCGGGTTCATCCTGTGGACCCGCGCTTGCTCGAAGCCGCCCGGAACCTGCCCGCTGCTGCGTGGCAGCCTTTGATTGCGGCGACACGGCCGTCAAAGGGTCTGCCCACACGCCACATTGGTCCCATCGCCACGGGCGACAAAGTTGTGGCGTATAAGCCCTTTTTGGAAGAACTGCAGAAGGGATGGCCGCAGCTGATCGGGGTCGAAATGGAAGCAGGAGGTGTCGCGACAGCAGCGTTCCAAGCTGCGTTCAAGCCAGGGTTCTTCATGGTGCGTGCCGTATCTGACCTTGCTGATGCGGAGAAAGGCTCAGCACGAATCACGCGGTGGCGGCCGTATGCCTGTGACGTCGCGGCAACGTACGCGATCGCGCTTTTGCAGAGCGGCCCATTTCTACCAGTTGATGGCGCAGGCCGTACTCTTGCCTCAGCCGAGGACACCTTTCGCTCGTCGCTGAACCCCGCGCAGCTCTTCAACCATTCATGGACGCTGGTCGGGCGGGAGAAGACCCTCAGCGATCTAGAGGCATTCACATCTTCAGATCAACAGATGGTTGCTATTGTGCCTGGTCGCGGTGGGATTGGCAAGACAAAGTTGCTCCACGCCTTTGCGGATGGCTTCGAGCAGCGCTTCCCTGATAGAGCTCTTCGATTTGTTCGTGAGGGCATCCCCGTGCAGCCAGAGGATCGCGATGACTTGCCGGCCGGGCCCCGTCTCATTGTGGTCGACGACGCGCACCGACACGATGATATCCCAATGCTGTGCGCCCTGGCCCAAAGCAGCGCCTATCCGGTCAAGATCATACTGGTGACGCGCCCCCACGCGGTGAGATACCTCCGGTCTGTGCTCACCCATGCTGGCTACGACACGAGCGCCATTACCGAGTTCCCTCCCTTGGACCCATTAACCGGTGATGACCTGAAAGCCTTGGCGCGGCAGGCCCTTGGTGAGGAGCATGGCATCCTTGTCGACCAGCTAGCCGCCGCCACGAAGGACTGCCCACTGGTGACCGTGGTTGGCGGGCGTTTGCTGGCTGAGAAAGACCTTGGGCCACAGGAATTGGAGCGTGACACCACCTTCCGTGATGCCGTGCTTACCCGGTTTCAGGATGTCCTCCTTGGCAACATGGGTGACTATATGGACCCAGCCTTGTGCAGGTCCCTGCTTCCACTCATCGCCGCCGTTGCCCCGATGCGCCCCGATAATGACCAGATTGTAGCGGCGATGGCCGCGCACTTGGACACGGATCGTCCCACGATCATACGTACACTTGGCGCTCTTGAGGATGCCGGCGTGCTCCTCCGGCGCGGATATACGCTGCGCATCGCTCCTGATGTCTTGGCGGATCACATTCTGCACACAGCATGCGTGACGGCACAGGGCCAGGCCACGGGCTATGCGGAGGCAGCCTTCGACCGCTTTGCAGCGGCCTGTCCGCAGGCAGTCTTGGCCAATCTTGCGGAACTCGACTGGCGCATCCGCCGCACGACCGAGCAGGAAGTCACTCTACTGGATGCCATCTGGGGGAGAATCGAGAGTACTATCCGCACCGGCTCACACTGGGAGCGCTGCCTACTCCTCGGCCAGCTACAGATGGTAGCCTACCACCAGCCACCCCGTGTCCTACGCCTCATTGAGATAGTGATGGACGAGCCTGCCACCAGCGATCCGGAGGCCGACACGATCTGGGGCTTGCGGTACAGCCATGACCAGGCGCTTCATCGGCTACCGGAGCTCCTGCGCCACGTGGGCTATACGCTAGAGTATCTGCCGCGGTGCTGTGATCTGCTCTGGCGCCTTGGTCGCGATGATCGGCGCCCGACCAGTCCAACTCCGGAGCATGCGATGCGCGTCTTGGCTGACATTGCAACGTACGATAGTGAGAAACCACTGCTGGTCAATGAGACAGTCTTGGCGGCCGTTGAGCGGTGGATGCGAGCACCGACCGTGTATGAGCATGGACACTCCCCTCTTGATGTCATCGACCCGCTGTTGGCTAAAGTCGCATCCTCCCACCGCGCCAAGGGGCAGGCGATCATCTTTCATCCCTTTCACATCCCCCAGGCCAACACACGCCCGCTGCGTGAGCGAGCCATGAACATTGTTGAGGAATGTGCCCGCTCGCCGATCCTGACGGTGGCCCTGCGCGCACTCAAGAGCCTGGAGGCGGCGCTAGCGAACCCGCTGCCTCTCTTTAACCTGGAGATCCTCGAAGAGGATTTAGAGAGGTGGGCGCCGGAGCAAATGGAGACGCTGGAGAGGATAGCCCGTGTGGTTATGGAAACGACGCACCCGCTGATCCACCTGAGCATCGTCAAAGCGATCACATGGCAAGCGCGTTCTAGAGCGCGGCGCGAGATCCGAAACATGGCTCGCGCGATCATCGCGTCGATTCCAGAATCGTTTGATGTGCGTCTCGCCCACGTAGTGTTTCCGCACTATGATGGGTGGCTGCTCGAAGAGCCGGAGGATCCAGTAGAGGCACAGTCACGTCACCAGCAACGCCACGAGGACCGTGCGCGTGCCGTCGCCGAGGAGTTTCTGGAGCGCTACCCCGATGCGAGCGTGGGAGCGAATGCGCTCGACGAGCAGCTACGGTGGGCAACAATTCTCGAGCAGAGGCTGGGTCCGCAGCCAGCGGCCTTGCTACGAGAGATAGCGCGCCAACAGCCCACCTACGCGGCAGGACTGTGCGACATGGTTCTAGCCACCCCACAACGTCCCCTGGCGTCGCAGCTACCCACTCTCCTCTCGTTCCTCCGGGTCACAGACTCAGAGCATGCAGCAACGTGTGTGCGTTCGGCCGTGGCAAGCGGAGACATCGGGCTAGCCCGCTCCATTGCCTGGCTGTACCGGTATGCGCATGACCTCACGCCAGACGATCATCCGGTTCTCCTACACTTGCTCACCCACACCGATCCCGGCGTTCGCCAGCATGCCATTGGCGCTATACGCGTCATCGGCCACAGTGACCCACGTCACGCCGTCAAGCTCGTTCATCAGGTCGATATTGGCGAGAGTACGGAGCTGGCCGAAGAACTGTATGGACTCTTTGATACACGGTTTGGACTTCCCCTCTCCGTGCTTGACGACACAGATGGCGCTGATCTTCTGGCGAAGCTGGAGCCTGTATGGTCCATCGAGCACTACCACGTCGGGCAATTCATTGCCGAGTCCTGTTCACGGTGGCCACGCGCCGTTGTTCATATGCTTCTGCAGCGCATCACCCATGACAATGGATCCCAGCTCGAATACAGGGCGTTTCCCTACGAGGGCTTGCACGGTGGCCTTAATGCTCTCGCGGAGAGCGACACCTATGGGGATATCATCCGTGAGCTCCGCGACGCCGCACTAGGGAGTCAATCTATGATTGATCCCCCCGTAGGACGCCTCTTCCGGCAAGCCTCTCAGGGATATGGTGAGGAGAGCCTGCGTGCGCTGAATGAATGGGTCGAAGGTGGAGATGGGGAGCATCTCATCGCTGTGAGCGATCTGCTCCGATCGGCGCCTCGGTCATTTCTCTTCACCCATCAGGACCTAGTGGCCCGTCTCCTTGAGCGTGCCGACGAGTCGGGGAACGCCTGCATCACGGTGGTGCGCTCCCACTTACATGGAGTGGCGGTGGGAGGGGTACGCCAGCGCGGCCCTGGTGAGCCCTATCCAGAAGACGTTGAGCAGTACCGGAAAGCGTCCGAAGCCGCCGTACGCTGGACCTCTGTCTGGCCCGCACAGCAGTTCTACAAGGCGTTAGCCGAGGAGGCGAAACGCTCTATTGAGCATGAGCTTCTGCAGGATGAAACACTCGCAGATCTCTATGATGCATCGTGATGCACAGGATAACGTGATGCCACCGCTCTCCTGTGCTGTTCTTGCTCACCAGACATGCAGAGCACTCGGCGATAGGAGTGGCTGATTCACGGGTAACCAGTGGGTGCTCTACTGGGCCGTATTTCCGAGCAAGCGGCTACCCCCTGTCTCAAACCCTGTTTGAGAGATAAGCCTCCATAGTCTCGGGCCGCACCTTTACTCTGGCGTGATCCGGGGCCAGGATCTAGATCGGCATGCGCCGAGATTCGGCGCATGCCACGGCCAGCGCTATCTCCGAGAAATCTCCGAACTCGGAGATGAAAACTCCGAGTTCGGAGAGTTCCCGACCACTCCCGTCGTCCAGTGAGGTGTTACGCTGACTCATGGCGCAGGCTCCACGTGCGGTCCCGCGTTGTCCCATGCGCATGGATCAGGCCGCGATCGACGAGCCCTGTGAGATCATTGAGGGCCGTATCAAGCGAGACGCCCACGCCCTCGGCATACACGCGTGTCTTGATGGATCCGGTAACGCGCAGATGCTCCAGCAACCACACCTGCCGCTCAGCCGACCGCATCCTCCTCTGTCCGACTGGGACATCTGTGGCCGTTCGCTGTGACTCCGGCGCCTGGGGCGCGGCCAGCAACCCTCCCGGATGCCCAGAGAGCGTGACAATGAACGTCCCCTCTGTTTCCCGGAACTCGGGCGGCGGCAGCCCGTCGGCGTCCAGTGCCGCGGTGATACGGTCCAGCCCGAAGCCCAGCTCCTCCATCCCCCCCAAGGCCACCAT
>JAABUM010006581.1_pt1 | contig 11289 bp, 9 predicted proteins | sample 5559161 | NCBI WGS metagenome assembly JAABUM01 (sample SAMN10711868, study PRJNA513369) | rock metagenome | isolation source: Antarctica rocks | place: Antarctica: Victoria Land, Siegfried Peak nord | reverse complement strand
TGGGTAAGTAGGCGCATAACAAACTCGTGAGGAAACGTACTACCTCAGGGCGGGGAATCAGACTGGACTGGAGTACAAAACGTGCCCGACAAGTGCTCTGCAGTCTAACGACGACGTTCCTGAACACCTGGTACACGATCGGCAGGGGGCACCCCTCGCCCTACCTTGTTCAGACGGCGCAGGATCACCCGATCACCTGGCGCCGAGGCGGCGTTTTACTACAGGAGAACTCCGGATCGCGTCTTACACGGCACACATCACCGGCAAGCCTCACAAATGTGCACTAATTACGCACGCAAAGTGCAAGTTCTGTTCCTAGACATGCATGGTCAAAAAGCTCAGAATTGTTCACGGACATCGCGCTCGGCGGTGTCGACGTAGGAAGAGATATTGCTGTGCTTGCTCTGTTCGAGGCCATAGGATGGATCGGCGGTGCCGTTGTGGCCCTCGCATACGTACTGGTCTCGACCCGACGTATCGCAGCCGACACCCCCACCTTCCAAGGGTTGAACATCCTTGGCGCGAGCATGCTCGGGGTGGCATCACTACAACAACACGCACTGCCATCGGCAGGGTGGAACCTGGTATGGGTGCTGATTAGTCTGCAGTCACTCGTCTCCGGAGTTCTGCGAACAAAACACCAGGCCCCCTCCCTCCTGTCAGACCCGACATCGGATGCTCCTGGTTCTTCGGCCCACCCCGAGCGCACCCGCGGTATCGGCGTCATGACAGCGTCAGCACGCACTACCAAGCGCGACCGGGTGGGCGCTCACCACGCGACCCCGTCGGCATAAAATGACCAGCATGCTTGCTGCCTATTTTTTCACTACTACTGCGGGCAATCAGGAAGAATAGTGAGCAAACGGCTTCCCACACCACGACTAAGTAAAAATGCCGGGGTTGCACCCGGGCATTGTGCAGTTTTCGGTGTGGATTGATTCACCAAATATGTGGTGCCCGGGGGTGGCGTAGCCCTCGGCTGGCGCTCGATAATGCTGTGGTGAACCCGTTTGCCGGTGCGCGCCGCAAGATCGCGCCATTCAAATTGCCGCAACACCCCGGGGATGTCGACCAGGATGCTCTCGCCGAGTACTCGGCCGTCAAAGCAGCCAGCCTCAACCAACACGTCATTGGGTACGGGGACCTGGCCGAGAAGGAGTGGGCCGAACTCGGATTGGGGGCGCCCAACCTTGGCCGCATGCGGCAGTACCGGTTGGACAGGGTTCGGGCTCGCCTGCGTGACATGGATGTCGCTGGCATCCTGTTGTACGACCCGGTCAATATCCGGTACGCGGTCGACTCGACCAACATGCAGGTGTGGTGCACCCACAATCCGGTCCGGTACGTGTGGATCGCCACCGACGGCCCCGTCATCCTGTGGGACTTCCACAATTGCGAACACCTTTCCTACCACCTGGACCTCATCGACGAGATCCGGCACGGCCAGTCGTGGTTCTATTTCGGCAACGGTCCGCGCGTACCTGAGATGGCCGCCCGCTGGGCTGTCGAACTCGCTGACGTCATCCGGAACGGCAGCAACAGCACGGGCGCCCGCGCACGCATCGCAGTCGACAAGCTGAATCCGGAGGGCGTGCAAGCGTTGTACTCGTGTGGAGTGGACATCACGGACGGCGAGGAGTTGATGGAGCTCGCGCGATCGGTCAAGTCACCGGACGAGATCAGCGCCATGCGCCGCTCCATCGGCGCGTGCGAGGCGTCGATCGATGTGATGCGCGACGCCCTTGGTCCGGGCATGACCGAGAACGACCTGTGGGCAATCCTGCACGCGGAGAACGTTCGTCGTGGAGGTGAATGGATCGAGACCCGACTGCTGTCCTCAGGCCCTCGAACCAACCCGTGGTTCCAGGAATCCTCGGCGCGGACCATCGAGTCAGGCGACATGGTCGCCTTCGACACCGACCTCGTTGGCCCTTACGGGTACTGCTGCGATATGTCACGCACCTGGCTGGTTGGACCCGTCCCCGCCAGCGCCGAGCAGCGCACGCTGTTCTCGATGGCCCGCGAGCAGATCACCGCCAACATCTCGATCCTGAAACCTGGCCTCAGCTTCGGGGAACTGTCCTCGGTAGCGCATCAGCTGGCGCCGGACTGCACGCCGAACCGGTACTCGATGCTCTATCACGGCATCGGGTTGTGCGATGAGTACCCGTCGATCCCCTACCCGCAGGACTGGGACGGATCGGGTTACGACGGTGAACTCGTCCCCGGGATGACGCTGTGCGTCGAGAGCTACGTGGGCCGGCTCGGCGGGTACGAGGGCGTCAAGCTCGAAGAGCAGGTGCTGATCACCGAGACCGGGGTCGAAGTGCTGACGAGCTACCCGTTCGACCAGACACTCGATTGCTGAGCGTGTCAATAGTGAATCAGTAGCAGCCAGCGATGGCCGCACCACGATGACCACCTCTTCACATCAGGTCATCTGATGACCTGTTAAGCTGCCCTGGTGCGGCGGGTACAGCGGGGTGGGTTGGTGGCGCAAGTCGTGGCGTTGTTGTCGGATCAGGTGCTTGACGGGGTGTGGGTGCCGGGTGAACGGTTGCCGTCGCTGGTCGATTTGGGCAGTGAGCTCGATGTTGGGCTGTCGACGGTCCGTGAAGCGGTCCAGGCGCTAGTGCATCGCGGGGTTCTGGAGTCCCGTCAGGGGGCTGGCACGTTTGTGCGGGCCGACCAGTCGGATTTTCCGCTATCACTGCGGCTAGCGCGGGCGGCGACGCTCGACGTGTACGAGGCGCGCCGTTCGATCGAGGTGGAGGGTGCCCGGCTGGCGGCGATACGCCGCACCGGGGCCGACCTGGTCACGCTCCGCACGACGGCGGCGCGGCGCGAGCAGGCCCGCTTGGGCGGCGGCCTCTCAGAATGGGCGCTGGCCGACCTCGACCTGCACCGGGCGGTACTGGCCGCGACCCACAACCCGGTGCTGGGGGTACTGTTCGACAGCTTTGCTGACGCCCAGGCCCAGGCGTTCACCGACCAGTCCCTGGACCCTGGCTCCGAGGTCGATACCGCCGCCGCGCACGGGCAGCTGGTCGAAGCGATCGCCGACCGCGACCCAACCGCAGCGGTCGCGGCCACGGTGTCTTACCTGGACGAGGCCGAGGCGGACCTGCGCCGCCACACCAAGGAGCAGCACCACCCGTGAGCATCACCAGCACCACCCCGGGCCTCGCGCTCGAGCACGGCGTCACCGACTTCTACCAGGGCGCGACATTGGCCCTGGTCCCCGCGCTGGTGGTTGGCGCCGGATACGACCTGACCCGCGCCGGTGGGGTGGTGCTGGCCGCCACGATCGTGTCCTCAGTGGCGCAACCCGCATTCGGGGCCTTGGCCGACCGTCGCTCAGTGCCCTGGCTCCGCCCGGCCGGGCTCTTGCTGGCCGGCGCCGGAATCGGGGCCGTCGGCCTTATGGGCTCCTACCTGATGGTCTGCGTAGCGGTGCTGGTCTCCGGTCTCGGCGTAGCCGCCTACCACCCCCAAGCAGCCCGATCAGTACATGCCCACCGCACCGGGGACAGCGCCATGGGCTGGTTCTCCTTCGGCGGGATCGCCGGTTACGCCACCGGCCCCGTGGTGACCACCGCTGTCATCGCCGGCGCGGGGTTGACCGCGACCCCACTGCTGGCACTACCGGCCGCGTTCGCCGCCGCCACACACATACGCCTGCGCACCCCGATGGTTTCCCCACCCTCGCGCCACGCCACCACAGGCACCAAAGAGTCCGAGCGCGCCGAGGACTGGCCCCGATTCTCCGGCCTGACCGCGATCGTGGTGCTGCGCTCGATCACCTACTACTGCGTCACGACGCTGCTGGTAGTGCACCTGACCACCCAACGCGGGCTGAGCCTGGCGATGGCCACTACGGCACTGACCGTGTTCACCGCCACCGGCGCCGCCGCCACCCTGCTCGGTGGCTACCTCACCCGTTGGGCACCACGCACAGTGGTCATCGCCGGGTCCTATCTGTTCACCACCCCGGCCATCGTCGGGGTCGCCACCGCCACCGGGCCGGTGTCGATCCTGGCGTTCGCGGGACTGCTGGGGCTGGGCATGCACCTGCCCGTCCCCCTGCACACCACCCTGGGTCAACACTTACTGCCGCGACACGTGGGAACCGCCGCCGGAGTCACCCTCGGGCTCTCAATTTCCGTCGGTGGACTTGCTGCCCCACTCGCCGGAGCCGTAGCCCAGCACCTGGGCACCACCACCACCTTGCTCACCGTGGCCGCCCTGCCCCTAGCAGCAGCCGCAGCGACCGCCGCGCTCATTCATCCCCGCACCGTCAGCGCCGCGATCCAACACGCTGCCCTGGCCCGGCTCCGACTCCCGGCCACCCTTACCGACGAGCATCTCACCCTCGCCCGCACGCAGGACCGCCGCGTGGACACCGTGCTGCACGACGCCGTTGCCGACTACCTCGCCGCCCGCCCTGCCCACGAACAGGCCAGCACCAGCCGCTCCCAGACCAGGACATGAATTCACCTCCGTATGGGAATCTTCGATTAGGACGGGTCTCTGCCCCGGGTAAAGCGCCCCAGGTTTGATGCCGCCGCTGTGTGAGTTCAGGGGGATGCGCAGCATCCCGAAGAAGATTGATGAAGAGCTCAAGGCCCGTGCGCCGCGGTTGGTTCAGGATCACCAGGACAAGAACTCTTCGCTGACTCCTGCGGCGGCTGTGGTGGCCAAGAAAGTCGGTGTCGGGAGGGAATCCGGGTGCCGTTGAGTGCTGCAAGCTGAAATCGATGGTGGTCAGCGTGACGGTATGACTCCACCGACCACCGGCGAGCACACTGAGATCAACCGGTAGAAGACTGAGAACAGGCAACTGCTCAAGGACGTGGCAATATTGAAGGCCGCTACGGCTTTCTTCGTGGGAACTCGGGCATCCCGCAACCGCTGATGATGGGTTTCATCCACATGACGAGAGCCGAGGGCCATGCGGTCGGGTCGATCTGCCGGGTGCGGCGCGAGCAGCGGTGCTAGGTCGCCGCACGACCCTACCGATTCTGGCGAGGCCCTGGGTGGCCGATCACTGCTCGCACGCTGACTGATGAGCACGGACCGACGAACAGTGCGCGACGGCGCGTTCTGGGGTGCCCCGCACGCGAGTCGTCAGCCGGGTCGCAACGGCCGTTCCGTAGGCGGGTCGTTCCCCGACCATCATCCAGGTTCTAGCAGGTTGCGCCAGGACCGGGACGTCCTACGGGGCAGATCACCACCGTCTCGTAACCCATGGGATACGAGATGTCTGATGGGGGTCACTCCCCCGCCACTAGAGACAGCGCAATCCTGCGGACTTTCTGATTCTCGAAACTATGCTCCGCAACCTTGTGTTTGGATCGTGTCGGTAGCTACCAATCCCGAGACACCCCCGAGGACTACGTGATGGCAAACCCATCGGGTGCGCCTGGGTCTCGACCGGAGGCCAGTCCACTGACCTTGTTGATCTTGGCGCGGGTCTTGTTCTCGGCCGCCTAGGCCTGGACTCTCATGCTGGGTGCGTCCTCCCGCGGTCACATCGTGTTCGATGGGGGCGGCGCGCTCGAGGGCGTGATGCCTAGTTGGGCCAGCCGCAGGTCGGCCAGGGCAGCGATCGTGATCGGGTCACGGGTACGCCATTCGTCGGCGGGAGCGGAGCTGATAGCCGTGAGCTGATGAGGACTGGCAGTGGTCAGCGCAGTCAGCGCCAGCACATCGATTCCCGCGGCAGTCCGAGCTAGGGAGCGGGCGCGGGTGGCTCGACGGGCGTAGCACAGCCGCACCACGGCCCAGGCCAACAGGGCGAGGCTGATGGGGATGGCCGCAGTGACCGATCCCATCACCCGGGCCAAGGTTTCGATAACGGTAGCGAGGTGGTGCCCGGCCTGATCCATCGAAGTTCCGGCGCCCTGGGCTTTCGCCAACGGGGCACGCAGTTGATCACCGACCAGGGGAACATCACGGACCGCATCAGCCGCGGACCCCATGTTGGTGCGTAACGCGACACCGCCCGCGGACAGGTCGCGGGCACCTGATTCGGCGGACGCGGTGTGGCGGTACACGACGGCACCGACCCAGGCCCAGGCCACCACCCAGACCAGGATTACCGCGTCGAACGCGAACTGCCGGGTGCGGCGGGTAGGTTCATCGGCGTACAACATCAGGTACCTCTTCACACTCATCGACGGGTGCCGTCGCGAACTAACCGCCACCGCAGGCAAACGCGCGATGACGACCCGTGGTGGACCATGTCCTGACCAGCACGTACGAGGTGTGGTCCGTCATGATCTCTCGCATCGTTGTCATTTCCCGTCGCGGCAGCAGCCGGGGTTCTTGCATCACGATGACCGGGTGTGCAGGTGGCCCGGGGGCGTGACTCCTCGGGCCGCCCTGCAGGCGGCGTTATCGGCGGTTGGCGCGGTCCCTGATCACGGCCGAGCCGGTCTGGTCCACATTGCGGTGGTAGTGCATCCCGGCCAGCCCGCCCAGGATCGCGCCGATCAGGGAAGCGACGACGACCACGACCAGGGCGATGATGCCAGTGGTGGTCAGGTCGCCTTCCTTGATCGGGATCCGGGGGAAAGCATTCAGTTTGGCCAGGATGTTGTACTTCTCACCCCCGATGACGGCCAGAACAGCCAACACGATCGCGATAACCACAGCCCATACCCACACCGCGACCCCTTGGCGTAACCCGTTGAAGCGGGCCATTCGCCCGGCAACGTACCCACCGCAGTAATAGGAGACCAGCACGATCACCAGCAGCACGATCGCCCCGATGATCCCGACGGTCGTGGAGTTGCTGGTGGCGGTATCGGTGGCCTTGGTGATGTCAATATTGCTGACCACACCCACTCCGGTGCCGATAGCCGCGACCAGGGCGGTCAGCAGAACAGCCATCCCGGTAGCCGTCAGCCACCCGAAAAACGCCGACCCGATCTTGACCCCCCCGTGTTCGTTCTTCTGAGCGGTGGTCACCGACTCCGGGTCCACCGTCGCGGGCCCGCCCCTGCCCCGGTCATCCCGGTCGCTGCGGTTGTCCCGGTCGTTGCGGTTATTCCGGTCATCCCGGTCATTGCGGTCGTTGCGGTCGTTGGTCGATTGGGCATTGCGGTCCACGATGTGTTGGACGTGACGCGAATCGTGCTCATCGTGCTCGTTGGGGCGGGGTGAATCGTTGGGGTCGAAGCTGTGGGAGCCGCTGTGATCGGTGGCCATGTGCGTGTTCTCCTGTGCAGAAAGGGACGGTTCACCCGGGCTGTGTAGCGCCCCGGTGAACCCGGGGTGGTCGAAGCGCTGTGCCGCAACCACCACCGGGTGGGGAATAGGGCACGGCACGGCCTGTGTACACCGTAGATCAATTCGCATACACCGTATAACGGAACGCGTCGGCGCACACCACCCAGTCCGTTGACCCCGTGGGTGACGGGTGCCTAGCAGGGTCTCAAGGTAGGGGCGTGATACTAATTACCATTCCAATCGAATAATGGAGTACCCAGGACAGGTGGGGTAATGGAAAAACGGGACCACAGGCCCGCGCAGGGCTCCCGGCGCAGATTGACGTCTGAACAGATCGTTGCCGAAACGCTCGCGCTCATTGATGAGCAGGGCATCGCCGGCGCCTCGATGCGCACGGTGGCCCGCCGGCTGAACGTCCAGGTCATGACCTTGTACCGGTACGTGGACAACCGGGAAGAACTCTTCGATGCCGTCGTGGACCACATTGTCAACGAACTGGACAAAGACCCCCATATCGAAAGGGGAATGACGGACAACGACTGGCGGACCTACTTATCCGATTTGGCGTGGGGGGTCCGACGGTATGCCCGCACCCACCCCCACGCGTTCCCGCTGGTCACCACCCGCCCACCAGCCGCCCCCTGGGTCAACCCCCCGTTGCGGTCATTGCGCTGGATCGAAACGATGCTGGCCAACCTGGGTCAGGCCGGGTTCAGCGACGACCAGGTGTTGTTCACCTACCGGTCTTTCAACAGTTTCCTCCTGGGGTACCTGCTGCTAGAAACCAGCGCGATGGCCATCGACGACCCCAAACCCGGAGACGGATCTTTCCAAACCGGGGATGACAATGGCACCCACGACCCCGTCGATCCCACCGACCCCATCCCCGGGTCCATCAGCCCCACCCGCACCACCGAAGACCGCCAAGAAATCGCCGACGCCGACACCAGCGACTACCTGCCCGGAATCAACCCGCAGGAATACCCGGTCATCTACCGGCTACGCGAAGGCCTGACCGAAGACCGATTCGAAGAAGAATTCGAAGCCGGCCTGCAGTCCCTGCTCATCCGCGTGCAAGAACGCCTCACCCAGGACGACTGAATCCCGCCGCACATGGATGCCCTGGCCCCCGGCGGGGATCAGGGCACTCGATGGTGTGCACCGTCGTGTCGGCGCACAGGTGAGCTCTGTCGTCCACTCGCACCGAGGAACTGGATGGGCGGGCGCGCCGAGCGGGCCTGGGTGAGCAGGGCCCGCGCGGTCACGCCCTGGTCGGGGAACGCGGACCGCAGCTGCTCATCCAGACCCTGAATGGTCTCGGTGGCATTGCGCCCGTCGGCGTACTGGTCCAGTTGAACCCAGCGACAGCGCGTGGGGGCAACCAAGCAGGACCAGGTGGTAGCGCTAGTCGAGCAGCACCAGACCCACCACGATCAACGAAACCGCCACGATGATCGTGGCCAGCCGGTCGGTCTTGAACGGTGCGCGGGTCATGTCCCTACCTCCCGGGTGTGCACCTTCACTGGCCGGTCACTCAAGCTCCCGAGGCGTTCACCGACCAGTTGCTGGACAGTGTCGACAACCTGGTCGCGCTCAGCGCCGGGGGTGGTTCCCCCATTGACCCGTGCCCGCCGCGCAGACGTCTTCGGGTGAGTGCTGAGCACACCAGGGGCATCCTTGGCAGCATTCGTGGCCACTGTGTCCACCGCGGCCGACGCGATCCACACATCCACGCGGTCATCCTCACCCGGGACGTGCTGATGGGTACTGCGACGCGGCCGCACTGACACGACCAGCAGCAGCAGCCCGACCAGCAGGGCGACCACGGCCAACGCGATCAACGCCAGCGCGACCTGCAACCGGATTCAGGTGCTCGAACCGCGCACGTCAGCCTCGGCCGACGGGTATCCCTTACCCAGCAGCTTGCCCAGACCAGGGCTGTGCGTAACTGTGCCACGCACCTGCGAAGCTCCATGCTCGACCATGTCCCCGATTGCAACCGTCCGCACGTCCAGGGTGCCCCCTGGCCCGGATCCTGCTGACCTGCTCCTTCGCCGGCACCCCGGGCAGAACCCACGTGCGCGCCGCGGATACCCACCCGTGAACTGGGCCAGGTCCAGGTCACCATCGAGATAGGCACCCTCGGCCCACGCCAGGACACCGGAAACCAGGGCGAGCAGGGAACCAGAGAACCATCAATGGCGAGCGCGATCTCGATCAAAAGCCCGGCGATCAATTCCAGAACAGAATGTTTCACTCGCGGAGATCTGCTTACAAGAAAGTTCGTATGCATCAAAAAGGGAGGGGCACGCGACCGGTCACAGGCGCCTGTACCGGCGGGCACCGGGCAACTTGCGCGGCAGCACGCCCATCACGCAGGCCACCCTGCCGGGTGCTCGCCCCCACTGCGGAGCGCGCTTGGTGGCGGCCCACGACCTGCACCCTGCCGGGAGCGCCGTGCGGTTCTTTGCCCGGCGCCTTGGAATAAGGCGCGCAGGGTATTTGTGGTCGAGGGCGGCCATTGCCGCCATGTACTACTGCGGGTCATTACTCAGGTCCGGGTGCAACCGGCGCGCCACAGCACGCTGCGCGTACCCATCGCGCTCATCCGGACTGGTGCTCACAGCTGCTTCGTCGCTGCCGAAGCAACGTCCTCGATCGTGACTCCCACTCGGCCCGGGGCGATGGGCTGTACACCGCGACACGGGGTTCGGACTCGTCCCCGGGCCCATCGTCCAAGAACACGTCATGCACGGTGATGTTGACCTCGGTCACGTCCAACCCTGTCATCGACTCCACCGTGCTGATCACGTTGCGGTGCACACCACTGGCTAGGCCCGGCGATCGCGACCCCGCACTCGGCAATAAACCAATGTCCACAGCGGCCTGCCGCTCCCCGACGTCCACCGTCACACCCTGAGCAGGGTTGGTGCTCGACCCCGGGATCCGCTCGGGTAACGCACCAATGCGCGGGCCGAACCGCCACCGAGGGCATGCACCCCGGACACCTCACGGGTGGAGATCCCCGCGATCTTCGCCACCACCGTGTCTGCGATCGAAGTAGGACCCTCGGGGGTCACCAACGGGTTGGAATCCTCCCGCTGCGCCACCTCCGAACCCTGGGTACGAGCCGACCTTTCCTTACCCGCCGAAGCAGCCTGTGCTCCCATCTCCCATCTGCCATCTGAAACTTTTCATAGGTGAGAGGGAAGCGACCGCCTCAATGTTCCACAACCGAGTACCATATCCGGGACGGGACGACGATCTCGACGTCGTCCCGCTCGGTCCTAGTCGGGCCGTCCTTTTAGAGGTTTACCCCGATGGGGTGGTGGCTGTGGTGGCCCTTCCCGGCGTGTAATTGAAGGGCGCTGGTGACCAGGGGGAAGTGGCTGAATGCTTGCGGGGTGTTGCCCAGTTGGCGGCCGGTGCTGGGGTCCCATTCTTCGCTGAGCAACCCGACGTCGTTGCGCAGGTCCAGCAGTTTCTCGGAGAGCTGGGTGGCTTCGGCCCGCTGACCGGCGAGGTGCAGAGCGTCCACCAGCCAGAACGAGCAGGCCAGGAACAGCCCCTCACCACCGGTGAGCCCGTCCTCGGATCCGGTGGTGTCATAACGTTTGACCAGGCCGTCCTCGGTCAGGCCCTGCTGAACAGCGGTGATGGTGCCCAGCACCCGCGGGTCGGTCGGGGGCAGAAACCCGACGCGGGGGATCATCAACAGGCTCGCGTCCAGCCCGGGGGCACCGTAGGCCTGGGTGAAGGTGTTGCGGTCACCGTCGTAACCGTGGGTGAGCACGTCGGCGTGGATGGTTTCCCGCAGCTGTTCCCACCGGTCGGCGGGACCGTTCAACCCTGGGTGGGTACGTACTGCAGTGACCATCCGGTCGGCGGCGACCCAGGCCATCACTTTGGAATGGGTGAAGTGCCGCCGTGGACCGCGCATCTCCCACAATCCGTTGTCGGGTTTGTCCCAGGCGCCCTCCAAGTGCTCCATGAGAGCGGTCTGCAGGTCCCACGAGTCGTCGTGGGCGCTGATTCCGGCGTTACGTGCCAGTGCCA
>JAABUM010006578.1_pt1 | contig 11290 bp, 9 predicted proteins | sample 5559161 | NCBI WGS metagenome assembly JAABUM01 (sample SAMN10711868, study PRJNA513369) | rock metagenome | isolation source: Antarctica rocks | place: Antarctica: Victoria Land, Siegfried Peak nord | reverse complement strand
CGCGACTCAATCAGGTACTCGCGACAGGCGTCGTCATCGGGGAACCAGTGCTGGAACTCGACGATGCTGCGGGGGAAGCCGGGCCGCGGCACACCCCGAGCCTAGCGGAGCGAAGCGGATAAGCATGTAGCTCGTTTGTCACACCACGATCCCGCTGGATACCGATGCAGACCGGCGGATCCGAGGCTGATCGGCTCCTCGCAGCTGCGGGCATCTGATCGTCGTGCTCCCTGAGGTACAGGGATTCGGTTCCGAACCAGTCGTCAGTCCCCATACTGGCCGGCGTTGCCTCCAGCCAGTACGTCGGCGGGAAGGCAGACAGAAACGACGAACTGCGGAAGACGTGACCTCGCCGTCAACGCAGGCGTTATCGCTCGCCTCGCGCTGAAATCGACGCAAAGCGGCGGCTTTGCTCACGACCCATTTCACTTCGTACCCGACCTCCACCTCGTGGCCGCCCCGCCAAGAAGCACTGCTACCTCAGCATGGCCGATCACGGTCTGACCGGGTGACGTCATTGCGCCGTCGTGAGGCGGCCGGCACGCGTAGGGCCGGCGGCTGATGCGCGGGGCCGACCTGGCTGCATGCGGCCAACTCGCGCACCCCTCGGCGTATGAGCTCTACCACCCCGGGCAGCCTTTGCAGCAAGAGCCGCCCGCTTCCCGTGGCCGGCGACTACCCTGGCGGAGGCGTGCATGAATGTAAAACTCCCAGCTGCCAACAACAATGAGGGCGCGCTTCGCCGGGTGGGGATGGCGATCGTCGGGCTGGGCGGTGCCGTGGCAACCACTGCCGCTGCCGGCCTCGAGCTGCTGCGCACCGGAGCCGCGGGCGCCGAGGGGCTGCCGTTCGCCGGCCTCGAGCAGCAGGTCGACGGGCTGGCTGCCTACGACGCGCTCGTCGTCGGCGGCTGGGATCTTGATGCCGCCGACCTGGCAAAGGCGGCCGAAGTGCACCGTGTGCTCGATCCGCAGCAGATCGCCGGCGCATCGCCCGGCCTGTCCCAGCTGCGCCCGTGGGCCGCTGTCGGAGATGCCGAGTTCTGCCGCAACGTCGTCGGCGGCAACACCACCGTTGCGGAAGGGCGCCGCGCTCAGAGCGACACCATTCGCGCCGACCTGCGGCGCTTCCGCGACGAGGAGCAGCTCGACGGGTGCGTCGTTGTCAACCTCGCCTCGACCGAGCGGTGGCCCGACCTCGACGAGCCCGCTCTCGCCACGCCCGAGGCGTTCGAGGCCGGTCTGGACGCCGACGACCCCGCCATCTCGCCCGGGATGCTGTACGCCTACGCGGCCATCGTCGAGGGCTGCGGCTACGTCAACTTCACCCCCTCGCGCGCCGGCGCTGACCGCCCTCGCCACCCAGCGGGGGGTTCCGCTCGCGGGCAAGGACGGCAAGACCGGGCAGACGATGTTCAAGACGGTGCTCGCTCCGGCGCTTCGCAGCCGCGCGCTGACCGTCGAGGGCTGGTACTCCACCAACATCCTGGGCAACCGTGACGGCCTCGCGCTCGACGACCCCGCATCGCTGGCGAGCAAGCTGTCGACCAAGGGCCAGGTGCTCGACCAGATCCTGGGCTACCCGGTCGAGGACCACGTCGTGCGCATCGACTACTACCGGCCGCGCGGTGACCAGAAGGAAGCCTGGGACGCCATCGACCTCGTCGGCTTCCTCGGCCAGCGGATGCAGATGAAGGTCGACTTCCAGTGCCGCGACTCCATCCTCGCCGCGCCGCTGGTCCTCGAGCTGGCCCGCCTCGTCGACCTCGCTCAGCAGCGCGGCCAGGGCGGGGTGCAGGAGCAGCTCGGCTGGTTCTTCAAGGCGCCCATGACGGCCGGCGACGGCGTGCCCGAGCATGCGCTGCACCGCCAGGAGCGGGTGCTGCTCGATTGGCTGCTGGGTGCAGGCGACGCAACCAGGAGTTATCACCTGAAGCTGTGACCTGCGAGCACCCCTTCGTCGATGGGCTTCGTTTCCAGCTGCTTGGTCGGCGCTGTCCGCAACTTGCGCTTGCAGCTAGCCCGGGGCTTTCGTGCGCCCAGCGGAACAGGGACCTCGTGATGGGGTGATCTTGTTGTTCGTGCTGTCGTCGCTTGCCGGTGTGAGTCCGGTCCGGGTAGCTGTCAGGAGGCCCGGTAGCAGACTGGCGGCTCGGGTTGGAAACGGTCCGGGTCGAAGCCCAGTGTCAGAGGCCCTTTTGGGGTAGCGACTGAACGGTCCGCAGCATTACGCGAAGTCTGCAGCGTCGCTAGAGGTCCTGCCCGTGAGGGGCCTCCCCAGTTCCCGTCGTCACTTGTCTGAACGTTCCACGCCCTATACGCCGGGGGGTCCTTGGCGGCTGCGATTCAGGTTCTTCACCGCGTCCATGGCCTTCGCCGTGCTTTCAGCGGCTCGGCTCCCCCTGCTCCCACCCCGGCCCGGTGACCTGCGCTCGTGTCACCGGCGATTCGTGCCCTATAACCGGTTCACGCTGGGAAGTGGGTGTCGTGCCGGGTGGGCGTCGGAGGCGGCCGTAGTACCGGTGGCTGTCGGTGAGTGTTGCCGACAGTCGGGAGCCGAGCGGACAACACAACCGCCGGTGAGGGAAGGGCCGCTGCTTCGTCGGCGTCGTGCTCGTCTTGGAGGTGGCCCGGTGAGTGCCGTTACGGCTAATCCCACCGCGAAGGAGTCCGGTCTGGACTCGGTCCGTGCCTTGCAGCATGCGCTTTACCGGACGGCCAAGGCCGATCCCGGACGACGGTTCCACGCGCTACGGGACAAGGTCTGTCGCAGGGACCTCTTGGAGCGGGCGTGGGTCAACGTGCGCCGCAACGGCGGCGCAGCAGGCATCGACCGGACCACCATCGCCGTTATCGAGCAGCACGGGGTGTCCCGGCTGCTCGATGAACTGGCCACGGATCTGCAGGACGGCAGCTGGCGGCCGCTCGCCGCCCGTCGGGTGTTCATTCCCAAGCCCGGCACTGTCGAGCTGCGCCCGTCGTCGATCCCGACGGTGCGTGACCGGGTCGTGCAGGCCGCGGCGAAGATCGTGCTCGAGCCGATCTTCGAGGCCGACATGGCCGACTGCTCGTTCGGGTTCCGGCCTAGACGGGCAGCGCACGACGCCTTGCAGGTACTCATCGACGAGCCCTGGCGCGGCAGGCGGTGGGTGGTCGCGACGGATATCGCCAACTGCTTCGAGGCGATACCGCACGAGAAGTTGATGCAGGCGGTCGAGGAACGCGTCTGTGACCAGTCCGTGCTGAAACTGCTGCGGGTGATGCTGCGCGCGGGGGTGCTCAGCGACGGTCAGGTCCACCGGCCGGTGACCGGAACACCTCAGGGCGGGGTCATTTCCCCGCTGCTGGCGAACATCTACCTGCACCGGATCGACCGGTCGTGGAATGGTCGTGAGCACGGTGTGCTGGTCCGATATGCCGATGACGTGGTCGTGATGTGCTCCACCCGCGTCCAGGCCGAGGCCGCGCTCGCGCGGCTCACGGCCTTGTTGGCCGACCTCGGTCTGGAACCGAAGGCGGCCAAGACCCGGATCGTGCACCTGACGGTCGGCGGTGAGGGGCTGGACTTCCTCGGCTTCCACCACCGGCTGGTGCGCAGCGACGGTCGACGCACCGGCAAGCACGTCACCTTCCTGGCTCGCTGGCCCACCGGGCAAGGCCATGCAGCACGCCCGCGACCGGCTCCGGGAACTCACCGTGCGGTCCCGGCTGCTGCTGCCTGTCGAGGTGATCGTGGCGCAGATGAACCGGTTCCTGCGCGGCTGGTCCGCGTACTTCCGGTTCGGAAACTCCGCGAAACACTTCGACAAGATCATCGGCTACGCACGGCTGCGTCTGACGCTCATCATCTCCAAGCGTCACAAACGCAGTCGGGCATGGGGCCGTTCGGTGGTGTTCTTCCAGTCACCGAACTACCTGGGCCTGATCGGCCTTGATGGGACCGTCGCCGCACCCAGACCCTTCCGGGCCTGGCGGGTGACACCGAACGCCGGCGGTGAACGACGTCGGTGAGCCGTGTGCGGGAGAACCGCACGCACGGTTCGACGGGCGGGAGCTGGAAACGGAGCGACCTGACCAGGGACCCGAAGAAGAACGGCTTGACGGGAACCGTCCGGCCACCGCGGCTTCGTGACCTACCGCCAGGCAACGCCACCGCGCCAGCTCCCGACCCTCCACGCTGAGGTCGTGTCGATCAACTGAAAAGTGCTCGTGACCAGCGAGGATGTGGCTTGCGACAGTCCAGATCCGAGCTGATGCAGGAGCACCTTTCTGGTGAGGAACAGTAGCGGGTTCTATCCGCGGTTGAGGGTTGATGCGGCGAGTCGGGCGACGGTGTCGCACGCGGGCTCGGTACTGCTGCTTGAGACGGTCCGGGCGACGGGGTTGGACCGGCTGCTGTCGATGGCGTTGGTGCCCTGGCGCAAGCCGTTGGCCCGCCACAATCCAGCCAAGGTGCTGGTCGACCTTGCCGTGGCACTTGCCCTCGGCGCGGACTGCCTGGCCGATGTCGCGCTGCTGCGAGCAGCGCCGGAGCTGTTCGGCCCGGTCGCCTCCGACCCGACAGTGTCCCGCACGATCGACGCCCTCGCCGCCGACTCGAAGGCTCTGACGGCGATCGCGACCGCCCGGGCGGCAGCCCGGGCCGCTTCGTGGAGGTTGGCCGGAACGTCGGCGCCCAACGCCGACGTCGACGCAAGCCGGCCGCTGGTCGTGGACCTGGGCGCGACGCTGGTTGGCGCGCACTCGGAGAAGGAGGGAGCAGCGCCCACGTTCAAGCGCGGCTTCGGTCACCATCCACTGCTGGCCTTCGCAGACCACGGCCCCGGCGGATGGGTGAGCCGCTGGCGATGCTGCTCCGGCCCGGTAACGCCGGGTCGAACACCGCCGCTGACCACATCACCGTCACCCGGGCGGCGCTGGCGCAGCTTCCCGGTGTCGACCCGGTGCGGCCGGGACGGCGGGTGCTGGTCCGCACCGATGGCGCGGGCGCCACCCACGAGTTCGTCAACTGGGTGGTCAGGCGGCGGCTGTCCTACTCGCTCGGCTTCACCATGCCGGCCGGGGCAGAGCAGCTGATCGCCAAGGTCCCGGCCTCGGCCTGGACCCCGGCCTACGACGCCGAGGGTCAGATTCGCCCGGAGGCGTTCGTCGCCGAGCTCACCGGGCTGCTCGACCTGTCCTGCTGGCCGGCCGGGATGCGGGTCATCATCCGCAAGGAACGGCCCAATCCCGGCGCGCAGCTGCGGATCACCGACGTCGAGGGCAACCGGATCACCGCCTTCGCGACCAACACCCGGCCCGGCGGTGCGGGCAGCCAGCTGCCCGACCTCGAGCTTCGGCACCGGCGCCGGGCTCGCTGCGAGGACCGCATCCGGGCCGCTAAGGACACCGGTCTTGCCAACCTGCCGGAGGTTATCTTCAGCCCCTTTGCCGATCATGCTGCTGACCTTGCTATCTGCGTGGTGACTGGTGTCGTCGACGCAGGCGGTTGGGGTCCGCGTCAGCACGGGCCGATGAGTTTCGATGGCCGCCCCTTGGATGTGTCGCGACGCTGGATGGTGCCAAGGATCGCGGAGGTTCGCTGTTCACCGAGGGCTTGGGCAAGCGCGTCGCGTAGTTCGCGATTGTCGTGCTCGCGCCGACGGAGCCGGTCGGTGGATGCCTCGAGCCGTCGCAGCAGCGAGGCGTCTGAAGCGCGCTGCCGCTTGGGTGGGATGCGACTCGATGGCTGCGCCTGGTGACGTTCGCGGAGCCGCTCGATCTCACTGCGCAGGTCGCTCTGGGCGTAGAGCCAGGAACGGGAGACACCGGCTTCACGCGCGACGGTGTCGAAGGTGATCGCCTTGCCCGCGGCGTCGAGGCGCTGGAGGCCGGCGGCGGCCCGCCGGCGGGTCTGCTCGGTGCGTTGCTGCGCAGCCTTGATCAGGTACCGGGAGTTGTCAGCCCGCATCGGCTGCCTCGTCCCGACCGTCGTCCTCGACCTCGCTGATCATGCGGTTCAGGTTCGTCAGGACCTGCTTGTTCATCTCCATCACCCGGCTGTGGCCGGTGCTTTGCGCTTGGTCGATGAGGGTCAGGGTCCGGCCGCGGTGCTCTCGTAGCTCGGGCAGGAACTCCGGCCCGGTCAGGAACACCGGGCAGGTCAGGCAGGCGTTGGCGTGCGGGCAGCTCTTTTGCACCGGCAGGCCGCAGTAGCCGTGCGGCAGGGTCTGGGTCGCGATGCCGTATCGCGTCTTGGCCCACTGGGCCTGGGCGAGCGGCCGTCCGGGTCGAGGCTGACCCGTTCGCCGTTGATGTTGACCTTGGTGGCTTGTTCCCACCGGCGGCGCACGGTCTGGTCGGTGATCCGCACGTAGTGCGCGGTCATCTGGGTCGACTCGTGGTCTAGCAGGACCCGTACGACTTCCTGTGGGACGTCGCGGTTGATCAGTCGGCAGGCGAAGGTGTGCCGCCACTGGTGCGGCGTGAGCCGTGCGGGCTGGCCGTGTTCGTCGTGAACCTCGCAGGCGGCGAGCCAGCCGTTGAGTGCTCGCCGGTAGCTGCCGTAGGTGAGCGCTCGCTGGCCGTTGGCGTTGCCGGTGATTGCCGGGAACAGGTGCGGGTGCGCGCCGGGCCAGCGGCCGGCGACGCGCTGCTGCTGGGTGCGGATCTCCGCTTCCAGCTCCGCATCGATCGGGACGGCGGCTTCGCGCCGCATCTTGTGGTTGAGGTAGCGCAGATAGGGGGCGCCTTGGCCGTCGTGAACCAGGCAGTCGAAGCCGAGGGTGCAGCCGTCGGAGGCCCGCAAGCCGCACCTGATCAGGATCAGCGTCAGCAGGCGTCCCTGCGGATGGGGCCACCGGTCGAGGTTCGCGGGCGCCTCGACCTGCCCCATCACATGCTCAGCCAGCTGACGCGACAGCCGCGGCGGACGGCGCGGGATGTCGCCGGAGAAGAACACCGCGCTCGTCGGCAACGAGTCCTCCCAGCCGTGCTGGCGGATCGCCTGGAAGAACGTGCCCACGGCCGTGACGCCGTCCTCTCGGGCGCTGCGTCCGACGGGCTGGGTGCTCAGCCAGGCCAGGTAGCGCTCGAGCAGCGAGCGGTCGACCTGCGCCAGCGCGTCGACGGTTGGCGTGCTCTGGGCGAGGAAGGCGCTGAACCGGGTCAGGGCAGTGACGTCGATCAGGACGGTGCCGACCGCCAGGCCCGAGCTCAGCCGCAGTCGGCACCAGCGTTTGCCCAGTGCCCGCAGCCAGGGTTGGGTGATGCGATCGAACCGCAGATGGTTGCGGGCATCGGGCAAGTGTCCGGCGTTCATCGTCAGCCCGGGCAGGGTGTGCAGCCGCCAGACGTCGCGGGGATACTCGACCTCCCAGCCGGTGCCGTCGGCCAGCGTCTGCACTACCTCGCGGGCGTGCAGCAGGAAGCCCTGATACCAGCCTCCGGACTTGCCGTCGCTCAGCTCGCGACATCGCTGTTCGTCATGGTCGAGCAAGGAGCTCACGCCGGTGCTCGCGGCCAGCCGCAGGGCCCACGTCACCACAGGCGGCGGTGCGGTGATCGTCTACTGGTCGTGACGGCACTGGGTGGCGTACTGGAACTCCAGCTTCAGCTGCGGGCCGAGCACGCGAAAGTCGACCCGCGCTTTGCCGCGCAGCAGGCAGTGCGCCACGTACTGCTCAGTGTCGGGGCGGCCGAGCTGATGCCACCTGGTGTGGTGGGACTTGCAGAACAGGCGCCCCTCGTTCTCCACCCACAGGTCTCAGAACGGCAGCCTGCACTCGGCGCGGCCATCGGCCGGCACCGCCGGGAGGGCGGCGGCCCACAGCGCCGGGTCGGGCTGAGGTGAGCGCGACCAGGTGCTGCGGTGGCGGATGCACAACCCGAACCCGCTGGTGCCGAACCGGCATCCCTTAACGGTGCAGCTCGACAGCCCGCGCCGGCCTTTCAACGCCGTCCCCGAGTCGGCGAGGAAGCCGGCCAGCTCGGGGCGTCCCTGCGAGCGCCAGCGGGCGCTGTGGCCACCGCAGAGCCCGTACTCCCACCCGGACCGGTCACAGCCGGGCACCGAGCACCGCGGCCGGCCCAGCACCGGATCGCCCGGGGCAGGGACGTAGACGTCGACCCGGAACTCCGGCCGCACCGCCCCCAGGAGCTTTTCCAACAGCCCAGGCGCGGCCGGTGCCAGCCCCGGGGCCGGCGGCGTCACAGCCGCACCTCCCGGCCGGTGAACCAGCCGGCCCCCTCCAACGTGCGGCGTGCGTCCTCGATGCTCAGATGGCCGTAGGTGTCGATCGTGGTGGTGACCGAGGCGTGCCCGAGTAGCTCCTTCACGCTCTCCATCCCGGCGCCCTTGCGCAGCAGCCAGGTCGCGTAGGTGTGCCGGAACAGGTGTGGGCCGAAGGCGACGCCGGTGTCGCGGCGAAGTCGCCTGACCAGGTCATAGACAGCCGGGTAGCTCAGCGGATGACCGAGTGGAGTGCCCCAAAGGTTGACGAACACATAGTCCGAGGCCAGCGCTCCGTACTCGTCGCCCAGGTAGTCGACATAGAGCCGCATCAGCTCGGCGCTGGCCGGGATCGTCCTGGGCCGGCCGCCCTTGGCGCGGGCCCGGTTGTCGTTGCGTCGCGGCAGGACACTCACCTGGCGCTCGGCAATGTGCAGGTCCTCGTGGCGCATCCCCAGCGCCTCACCGATCCGGACCCCGGTGTCGAGCAGCAACGCGAACAGCAGCCTGTCCCGCAGGTGCTCGCAGGCATCCAGGACCGCCTGCGCCTAGGCCGCCGACAGGACCTGGGGCCGCGGCACCGGTGCCGGCAAGGTGATCGCGCGTCGGCGCTGAGCGGTGTGCTTGGCGATGTGCGCCAGGAACGGCTTGTAGGACGTCACCGACGACCTGCCCTGGCCAGCCGGCGCCATCGTGACCAGCAACCCGGCCAACGGAACCCCCAGCCGGGCATGGAACTCGCAGAACGACGCCAGCGCCGCGAGCTTGCGGTTCACGCTCGCACCGCCACAGTGGTGCTCGACAGTCGGAAGAACGCTCACCCGCCCGTCGCGGGCGGCCGGTGGCAACCGAAGCCACGCCACGAACCGGGCCACGTGCTCCAGGGTGACCGCCTGCCAATCCAGCCCATGCACAGCCAGGAAGCTGAACCAGTCCTTCAGGTCGTGGGCGTAGGCCTTGACCGTGTTCGGTGACCGCTCGATCGAAGCCAGGTAGGCCAGGAACCGCTCGACCGGCGCGACCGGGACGTGGTCGTCCCCCACCACCGTCCAGGACTCCGACCCTGAGCCCGGCATGACCACTCGCTGCACCCGCATCTGCGCCTCCGCCTCCGTGCTGGATGGCAGTAGGTAATCGCATCCACGACGTGCTCCGCTGGCACTCGGGCCGCGTCATGCACGTCAAGGACTGACGCAGGCGGACCCCAGATAACGCTGCACACCCTGGCCCAGAACCGGATCTGGCTCGCCGTCGTTGCCCTCGCCGGCGACCTCATCGCCTGGACCCAACTGCTCGCCCTAACCGGCACCGACGCCCGGCTCTGGGAGATCAAACGGCTCCGGCTCCGGCTGCTCTCGGTCGCCGGAGGGCTCGCGCGCAGCGCACGACGTATTGTTCTGCACCTTCCCGAACGGCACCGCTGGGCCTAGCTTCTCCTCGACGGGCTGCGGCGGCTCACCGTGATCCCGGCCCCCGGCTGACCCCTGCAGCCCTTCCGTCACGACGACCAAGGACCACCGCCAGGAACGGCGCCACCGGGACGACTCCGGGAACTTGTCGCACCCCTACGCAAGAATCAGCAGCGGAACCGGGCCACAGGCGCCGTACCGTGATCAACCAGAGCGGGACGAAAGATCCGATGCTCCTACTGTCAAGCCCTGGCGGGTATGGGTAGCGCGCTGAAGACTTCGCGGGCGATGTAGCGCTTGAGGCAGCGGATCGCTTCGGTCTTGCTCTTGCCGTCGGTGATGCGCTTGGCGAGGTAGTCCTTGGTGCGCTGGTGCGCTGGTGCGCTGGTGCGCTGGTCGCAGTTGAGCCGGACGAGCGTGATGCGCCATAGGGCGGCGTTGGCCTGGCGGTCGCCGCCGCGGTTGAGCCGGTGCCGGCGGGTCTTGCCGCTGCTGGCCTGGACAGGGCTGACGCCGCAGAGCGAGGCGAACGAGCGCTCGCTGACTAGCCGCTCGGGGTTGTCGCCGGCGGCCAGCAGCAGCGTCGATGCGACATCGGGGCCGACGCCCTTGAGGGCGGTCACGGCCGGGGCGACCTGCTCGGTGATGCGCTTGAGGCGCAGCTTGACCTGCTCGAGCCGCTCGGCCCGGAACAGGGCCGGCTGCGCGAGCTCCCGCAGCGCGAAGCGGGTGACCGCAGCCAGGCTGTCGTCGTCTGCGGTGATGCGGAACGCGGCGCAGGTCGCCAGCAGCTCACGCTGGGAAAGATCGCGGAGTCGAGCCCGCAACTCGTCAGAGGCGGTGACCAGTAGCGCCCGGAGCTGGTTCAACGCCTGCGTGCGGGTCTTGGTGGCGCTGCGCTGCAACACCTTCAGCGTCCGCAGCGCCTCCACTGGGCCGTCATGGGTCTTCGGAGCGGCGTTGGCTTCCCCTGACAGCACAGCCCGCGCGGCCGCGATGGCATCGACGACGTCGGTCTTGCCGTTCCGCCGGCGGACCTGCCGGTTGGGTCGCACCACCTCCACCACCGTGACCTGCTCGGCACGCAGGTGCCGGGCCAGCGACACCCCGTAGGTGCCGGTGCCCTCCACGCCGACCCGGGCGAGCTCTCCGAAGCCGCGCGTCCAGGCCAGCAGCCGGCGGTAGCCAGCGGCTGTCGTCGGGAACTCCGCCGTGCCCAGGACACCACCGACGGCCGTGACAACCGCAGCGACGTGAACATCCAGGTGAGTGTCGACGCCGCCCGTGACGGGTGGGCGTACTTCTGCGATCATGGTCATGTCCGTCCTCTGGCTCGCACTGGCAGGGCGGGCACGGCGCGACGGTGGTCGGACAGTCCAGGGACGGGTGCCTGATGCAACAGGCTCCTACGAGGTCACTCCCACCAGCAACGTGCCAAGGTCGTTCTCCCGCCCGACCAACGGATCGGATCCAGGGCAGCAACTTCGCGCCGGGGCTAAAAAGAGTCAGGCCGGTCGGGAGAACGACTCCATCCAACATCCCTGGGCTAGGAGCCTGCTGAACAAGGCGGGTGTCGTTGACCGGGCTGCGAGCGTGTCCGCGGGATGATCTTCGGGTGCAGGGTCGGTCGGAGGGTCAGCGGCAGCTCGGTGACGTGGAGGCGTGGGCGGGGC
>JAABUM010006577.1_pt1 | contig 11292 bp, 10 predicted proteins | sample 5559161 | NCBI WGS metagenome assembly JAABUM01 (sample SAMN10711868, study PRJNA513369) | rock metagenome | isolation source: Antarctica rocks | place: Antarctica: Victoria Land, Siegfried Peak nord | reverse complement strand
ACCAAGCCCGCCCGCGCGATCAGGGTCAGCCGCTCGAACAGGAGCAGGGCCGTCATCGATCTGCTGTCTCCGCTGTGTCGAAATCCGTGTCGCGGCTCCGACAGAAGGGGCTCACGAGCCGCCGATGGCGGCACTCACATCCTGGAGGCAGCAGTGAGCAAGGTCATCATCGGGCTATCGACCTCAGTCGACGGCATGGCAAGCGGCACCACCGAGGACGACTTCATGGCCGTCCACGAGGCGGTGCTGGGCTGAGTCTTCAACCTGCGCAGCTGGCAGGCCGCCCAAGGCATGGAGGGCGGTCATGACACCGCCGAGTCGCCGGGTGCGAGGTCCTCGGGGGGCCGCGTGCTCCGCCCAGTGATGCGACTGCTCACATCGTTGACCCGCGGCGTCCCCGACCAGCTGTGCCCGCGGTACGTCGGCGAAGAGCCTGCGCATGTGTCCCCTTGTCCGTGGAGGTGGTGTCCGGGCCCGTCTCATTCCGACAAGCTGTTGCTGGGTCCTCCGCCCCTGTCTTGTCTGGGTTGTCGCTCCAGGTGTCCCCTCGACGGCGGAAGACTGCGCAACGAGGGGACACATAGGCCGCTGAACTGCGTGTTTGGTGGACCTCCGTAGCAGCTTCTCAAACCCCCGGAAGCCGCTCGGATCGCTGATTTCCCGTGTTCTACGGGGATCGCGGACTCGTCGGCCGCGTCCCCAGGGTGCTCGGATCACCGATCAGCGCGGCCCGATGCGGGAAAATTCGCGTCAATCTCAAACCTGTTTGAGCGTCTCCAATCGGGCCGAACTGCGCGCCGGGTACGCCGCCGGGGTGCCGGTTCGGGAGCTGGCGACACAGTCCAAGGTGCACCGCGGCACGGTGCGCGAGATAGCCCGGCAGGCGGGACTGGCCGCACGCCAGCCGGAGCTGCCGGATGTGATCCGCGAGGACGCCGCCCGGCTCTACGCCGATGGCCTGACGCTCGCGCAGGTCGCCACACGACTCGGTATCAGGAACGAGGCTGTCCGCTCGGCAGTGCTCGCGTGCGGTGCCACGATCCGCCCTGGCGGTCGGCGAAGCCGCGCTCACAGCCTGTAGGCAGTTGGCGCGCGCGTCCGGACCTCCACTATCTCTCTCGTCGACAGCCTCTTGACTACCGCACGGATACCAGTCGCCGTGGTCGCTCCGAGGGTCGTGGCGACCCCGGTGCTGTCCGTGCTTTCTCGTAGAGTTGGACCATGATCGCTGAGCGTTCGTACGGGAGGTGCTTGGACGAGCGAAGCTGACGAAGGGAGAGGCATGTGACAGTCACCACTGGTCCGGGTGCTTGTGGGAGCAGACCCTTCGGAAGGCGCGAAATGCGCCTATCGGTTGCACCGCCGTCACGAGCCTCGATGCTCTCGGGGCGGTCGCGTTGGCGAGCGTCCGGTGCTGAAAGGGTGGGGTGAGGTGGCGTGATCGTCGTTGACGGACGTACCGACCGGGAGAAGCTGGTCGAGTTGCTCCAGTTGCCTGAGCAGACGCACTTGGAGTTCAAGGCCGAGCTGGACTTGACAGCAAAGCACGACGAGTTGAACTTCGTCAAAGATGCGGTCTCGATGACGAACAGGCCACCTGGTGGCTACATTCTGGGTGGCGTCAACGACGATGGCACTCTGGCTCTGCCTATCGGCACGATCGCTGATCGCGCTCTTTTCGACGGCGCCCGGCTGGGCGACATGATCAGGAAGTACATCGAAGGCGAGGTCCATGTGATCTCGCAGGTTCACGAAGTCGATGGACATGAGATCGTCCTGATCTACTTCCCGCACCACCGTGACGGACTGCCGGTGCCTATGAGCAAGCTGGGCCAGTTCGCTGGTCAGAACGGCAAGCCGGTGGTGGTGTTCCGCGAGGGAGATGTTCTGGTTCGTGAAGGGGCCAAGAACACCCCGCTTCGCCACGCGCACTGGAACGATCTACTCAGCCGTCGCGACCAACGACTGCGAGAGGAGACCCGTGCACAGGTCGACTCGCTGATCGCTGACCTGGCCGCCGCCCTGCGAACAGGCGGCCGAGCCGGTCCCGCCTTCGTTCCTCTGACGGTTGAGATGGCGGACGAGGCCTTTCGCGAGGGTGTGGTGTCCCACCTGGAAGCCGACAGCGACGTTCGCCTGCGACAGTTCCTCGGACAGGCAGCCGCGCTAGTCAGCAATCCCGATGAGCGCCAAGCCGCACTCGACAAGATCACGATCCTCGCGGCTCACGCAATGTACTTCGAACGCGACACCGTTGCCCAGAAGGCCATCGACAGTCTCTTCGATGCCTACACGAAGCTCGGCCACGGTGACGCCGCCGCGCGACTCGACATCATCACGCGCGTCTACGTACTCGGCAGCCTTGCCGTCCGCCTTCGGCAGTGGGGTTTCGTCCATGACCTCGCACTTCGCCCGTACCCACGCAATGGTGACGTGTACATCTACTCCTCTTGGATCAGGCACGGACAGGTCGAGGCAAGCCGAGCGGACCTCTTTCCCCAAGGCAAGGGCGGATTGATGATCTCGGCCGCGCGCGACCTGATGAGCGAGCAGCCGGCCATGCGTCCTGATGTCCCCGACAGCGCGGTACCCGATCCCAGTGACCTCGCGCACGACGATGCGCTCTTCAACTCTCTGTGCCAGTTCGACATCCTGTACTGCCTCATCGTGGCCGCCGAGGGTCAGCATCACGGAAGCGGGTACCCGGCCGCGTCAGCGATGAACCAAGACAGAGCCGATCCAGCGTTCGAGGTCGTTGCCGGCGACGCAGCCGCTCGCGAAGCGATGTTCCCCACCTCCGATGAGCGAAAGATCGCAGAAGCGATGGCACAGGTGTTCACCAGTGCGGAGCGCGAGTCGTTCGGCTTCGGGGGGCACTGGTGGTCCCTGCCCCAGGGCGCGCAGCGGTTCGTCAGCAACCATTCGGGAGAAGGCACATGAGCAACCCCTTGTCGCCGCTGGCGATGCTCGCGACGTCAATGCAGGCACAACCCGGCGTGTACGCCCTGCTCCTGGGCTCTGGTGTGTCTACGGGTGCTGGCGTGCCCACCGGATGGGGTGTCGTCACCGAGCTTGTGCGTCGGGTCGCAGCCGTAGAGGACCCATCTTCAGTAGAAGGCGCCGCCAGTGACCCTGAGAAGTGGTGGCACGATCACCACGGCGAGCCCCTCGGTTACTCATCGCTTCTTGAAGCGCTCGCACTGACGCCGGCGGCTCGGCAGGGACTCCTGGCGGACTTCTTCGAGCCGTCCGATGAGGAACGAGAGCAAGGGATCAAGACGCCGAGCAGAGGGCACCTCGCGATCGCCGAGCTGGTCAAGCGGGGATCAGTCAAGGTCATCGTCACCACGAACTTCGACCGGCTGATAGAGCAAGCGCTGGACGCGGTAGGGATCGCTCCGCAAGTGATCGCGCGACCGGAGGCGGTCAACGGCATGAAGCCCCTCACACACGCCCCGGCAACAGTAATCAAGGTCCACGGAGACTATCTCGATCTCGGTTCCCGGAACACTCCGAGCGAACTGGACCAGTACCCGGACGAATGGGTGACGCTGCTCGATCGCGTCTTCGACGAGTACGGCCTCATCGTCTCCGGGTGGTCAGCGGAGTGGGACACCGCGCTGGTCAAGCTGATCGAGTCCATACCCAACCGTCGGTATCCGTTGTACTGGGACGCACGAAGCGGCAAGGGCGTCAACGCTCAGAAGTTGCTCGCAGCACGCTCGGGTCAGATCGTCCCCGCGGCGGGAGCTGACGAGATGTTCAGCGAACTGTCCTCCGCACTGGAGGCGCTGGATCGTCTTGCCGAGGCGCCACTGACGACCGCGATGGCGGTGGCTCGCTTGAAGCGCTACTTGCCCGATCCTGTCCGTCGCGTCGACCTGCACGACCTGGTGATGGAAGCAGCGGACAAGGTCGTGGAGGGCGTGAGGGATCAGCCGCTCTCCATCGATGGACTCGACGGAACAGCCCTCCAAGAGGTGTTGACGGCGCATCGGGAGAGGTCCCGGCAGTTGTGCGCTCTGCTCGTGACTGGTGTGTGGCACGACCTGGACGGAGACCATGACCGGCTCTGGATGGACGTCCTTGAACTCTTGATCGATGCCGGTACGACCTCCCGCATGGGTGTCCCTGTCCAGCAAGTGCTCGAACAGGCGCGGCTGTACTCCGCACTGCTCGTTCAGACTGCGGTCGGTGTCGCTGCGACGCGGCGAGGGCGAGACGCCCTGCTGATCAAGCTCGCCACCGAGGTCATGGGCACCGTCGAGGCCGGCATGAAGATTCGGCTCCCTGCCTGCCAGGTCAGCCATCCCTACCGCGTCCTCGACAAGGACTGGGTGAATGCTCTGCCCAGGTGGAACGGCGGCGCCTGGAAGTATCCGCTGAGCCACCTGCTCAAAGCCGACGCCTGCGCGACCTTCGCGGACCTGATCCCCGAAGACTCCGATTACGTGGACATCTTCCACAGCTATGAGTACCGGATGAGCCTCCTCCACGAGAGCACGAATGCGACCTACTCGCCGGGCTACGGTGCGATGAGTGGTGAGTACGTGGGCGAACGGGCCTGGTCCTGGGATGACCCGAACGTGCCGCTCGTGGAGATCGCCTTCCGCGACGCCGGACAGCGCGCCACAGACTGGCCGTGGGTGCGTCTTCTCGGAGGAGAGGACGCCTACGATCAAGCACTGATCGACCATCGCGGCGTGCTAGAGAACTTCAAATATCACAACATGCACTGAGCGGGCCGATCGGCTCTGCACATCGCAGGAGGTCAGCGCGGCGACGCGAGAGCGTCCACCGGGGCGCGCGGCACTTCGTGGTCTGCGGACCGGATGCGACGTTCACGGGCCTCGCGGAGCCGCGCGCGGATCAGCAGCACGACGCTGATCGGCCCGATCCAGAGCATCTTGAACATGTTGCAGAACGCCCACAACACCGCCAGGTGGATCCATCCGGGGGCGCCGTCCTCGATGAGCTGGACGCAGACGTTCGCGATCAGCAGGTACGGGACCGCAAGCAGCATCGCCGGGACGCCCCACCGCAACCCCCGGCGTGTGCGGATCGCATCCAACAGGATGCTCGTGGGCATGTAGCGCCACAGGAAGTAGCGGACGTGAACGCTTGCGGCCCAGATCAGACGGATCATGCGTCATCAGCTGGAGTGAAGTTGCTCGGGATCGACTGGTGGAGACCAGTCCGTCACAGGACCGGACCGACGTGGTCTCTCCCGACCGCCGGTCGTGAGGCGGCATCAGGCGTGCGCGGATGCGCGATCGCCTGCGTTCGTTCGAGCGCAGTTCGTGCGCGGGCGGCGTCGATCTTCTGAACCGCGGTGTCCTGTGCCGGGCCGAGGGGTGTCTCGTCGGTGATGCCGTACCGGTCGCGGTAGGCGGCGATCGTGCGGGCGTACGGTCGCCACACCGCTGTCTTGCGCGGGTCGCGAGGTCGGTACACCGAGCGGCTTCGTCCAGGGTTCCCCGGCGTCGCGGGCGGTGTCGAGCACCGCGTCCGCGCGCGCCTCGATCAGTTCACGACGCTCATCGGGGGCCTGTCGCATATCGTCGGTCATCGGGCCATCCGCAGAAGGAACGAGCCCAGCGATCAGCCGCGGCGCCTTCCTCGTGCGTCCCGAACCTGCCGGGCGTGCCGTGGCACGCGCGACCCGGTGATGGAGCACGGAGGCGATGTCGTCAGCATCAGCGAATCCACGCGCGGCGACCAGACGCGGGAACAGCGTGTCGAGGTCGTGATGGTTGGCTTCCGCGCGGTGGAGTTCGGCGGTGAGCGCCCCGAACCCCTCCGACTCCACGGCGGCGTCGGCTTGTTCGACGTTGAGGCCGGAGGCGCGCATCAGGGTGACCCAGCGGTCGTGTTGGGCTGCGGCGGCGATGGTTTCGTACTCAGCGGCGAGTTGGGCGATCGAGCCCCAGCGTTCGTGTTCGGCGGTGATGGTCTCGTGCGCGGAGAGTTCGGCGCCGACGTGCTGGAGCACCCCGAACAGCACGGACCGGCCGGTAGCGTCAGGGTTGTCGGCTGGATGCGTGTGCGCGTGGTCGCTGGCCCGGTCGAGGATCACGTAGGCCCGGTTGAGCCACTTCCCGCGGGTAATCGCGACATAGAAGTTCTCCCGCGTGCTGGTCGGTTCCACCAGGACGTGGGCGGTGTCGACGGTGACGCCCTGCGCCCGGTGGGCGGTAATCGCGTAGCCGAGGTCGACGTGCTCGGCCACGTAGCCGGCGGGCAGGACGATGGAGCCGCCGAACCGGTGGCCGGTCTTGCGGATGGTGACCGAGCCGTCGTCGCGGAGACCCGTGATGGTCCAGGTGTCGCCGTTGCGGACCCAGGTCTTGCCCGTGCGCAGGCGGCGGTCGTTGCGCCGGGTGATGATCGTGTCGCCGACCCCCGCAGTCGTGCCGTCGTTCAGTGCGACCTCGCGGCCGGGTTGTAGGGTGCCGTCGAGGATCAGGTCGGCGCGGGCGCGCTGGTTGAGGGCGGTCACGTCGTCGCGGGTCTCGGCGACCAGCACCGACACCAACCCTCTGTCGCGGTCGTGACGCCACGCACTGTAGGCGGCGTCGGTCATCACCTCTGCATCGCCCTCGCGGATGCGGTCATGGTTCAGGTAAGTGTCGATCACCTTCGTGCGCCCGTGCCGCAAGCTCAGGGAGGCGGACTTTTCCCACTCGTTCTTGAAGCGGTGAACGTCGACGAGCTCGGGAGCGTCGTCGCGGTCGTTCACGAGCAGTCCGAAGGCGCCGCCGGCGTCGACCGACTGGAGTTGGGCGAAGTCGCCCACCAGCAGCACCTTCGCCCCGGCCCGCTCGGCCAGGTGCGTGATCCGATCCAGCGACAGGGTTCCAGTGAGCGAGGCTTCGTCGATGATGACGAGCTGCCCGGCCTCGAAGTTCGTCCCGTGGACGAGGTGGTTCCGCCACCACTTCGCCGTGTTCTCCGTCGCGATCCCCAAGTCGTCCGCGAGGACCTGGGCTGCGACCGCTGAGGGCGCCAGCCCGACCACCGAGTCGGTGCCGTGTTCCTTCTCCCACGCCCGGCGCAAGGCGTTCATAGCGGTGGTCTTTCCGGCGCCGGCGGGTCCGACCAGCACGTCGACCATGCGGCCGGAGATGGCGATCTTCGTGAGCGCGTCGGCCTGGTCCTCGCCCAGCATCCGCCCCTTCCGATCCGGTCGGGCGGTGATCTTTTCGACCGTGCGAAGCGGGACGGCGGGTGCGGTCAGGGTGCGGGAGCGGTCCAGCAATCGGTCCTCGGCGGCGAGGAGTTCTTCGGAGGAGAACACGGTGGAGTGCTTCGGCCGGAACACGCTCGTGCCGTCCACCCGGCGGAACGCGGCCGGGCTGGTGGCGAGGTCGGGCGGGGTGAGTCGCAGCGACACGGATTCGGCGGCGTCGGCGACCATGGCGCCGATCGCCTCGCGGTCCTGCATGGTGGCGAACCGCCAGCCCCTCGTCTGCCGGGACGCCTCGGCCATCAGATTCCATCTGCGCCACGTGGACCGCTTCTCACCCACCACCCCGACCACCGTCTGGCCAAGCTCGGCGATCGCGTCCAGCGGCACGTCATCGGCGCGCAGCAGCAACGGGTTGTCGTTGTCCGCGACACCGCGCGCCCATGTGGTCGCGTCCTGGCCGAGCGCCCCGGTGGCGCGGGTGCGCCACTCGGCGGTGAGGTCGGCCAGCGACCGCACCTCCTTCTCCGGCCGGGTGGACAGGGTGGCTTGGGCGCGGAGCTTGATGACCGTGGCCGTGGAGGGTTGGCGGCCGTGCTTGCTGACGTACTCGACGATCAGCCGGTTCTTCTCCGCGTCGATGTGCCGGGCACGGGTGGAGAACTCCTGAACCAGCTCCTCGGGCACGGTTGTGATCGCCCAGGCGGGATTCCGGTCTCGGCCCATGTCGCGGGCCTCCCATTCGACGCCGAAGGTGCGGGTCATCTGGTCGGCGAACACCGCCTCGTGCAGTTCCGAGAGCGCCACGACGGCGGCGTGCATCGGCCGCCCATCCAGGGACCGCCACTTCCCGTCGAACGTGGTCTGGACCTTGTTGGAGATGACGACGTGGGTGTGCAGATGCGGGTCGCCGGCGCGGGAATCGAAGTGATCGAACGCCGTGGCCACTAACCCGGTCACATCGACCTGCGCAACCGCGCCGTCTCCGGCGGTTGCACCTGTGCGCTGGCTGCAACCTCGCGCTCCATGAACGCAACCATCTCCGCAACCGCCGCATGGTGCGCCTCGCCAATCAACGCCTGCGTCCCGGCATCGGCGACCGCCCATAACACGGAGGCGGACTTCGGGATCGAGAAGGTGAAGTCGAAGCCCGCCACCGCACGTCGCATCCCGCGCTCGGTCTCCTCAGCCTCGATCTGCGCGACCGCATCGCCCTTCGCGCCCGGACTCATGTCCGGGCCGAGGTCCACGATCCGGGCCTCGATCCGCTCGGAGACAGACTTGTAGGCGGGGAACGCCAACCCGAGCGGGTAGCCGGTGATTGGGTCACGGCCCATGCCCATCAAGAGCTGGAGCTGAGCCTCCGACACCCGATCACCTGCGGCGAGCTGGCCCTGGCCGAGGGAGGCAACGCCCGATCCCAGCCATTGACCGGGCGGCGTTCCCGCCTCGGCGTAGTACCTCGTCAGAGGCGTCGAGAGTGACCTGTCGCCATCTGCGGCGGCGACCGTGCGCAGCAGGTACTTATAGCCGTCACCGGCCGACATGACCCGCATCGAAACCGTCACATCATGCAGGTACTCGGCGGACGTTGGAAGCTAGACGTCGCGTTCCTCGTGGAGCAGTTCCACAACCTCCTGGGGAACCGCGAAGTGAGATGACTTCACGCCGGTTTCGTACACGGCATCCAGCAAAGCCGCAACGCCGTACGGCACATGGCCCTTTGCTTGTAGTTCGGCGGTGACGCGCTTGACGGGCCGCGTGAAGCCACGCAGCATTTGGCTCTCGTCGCGGTTGTCCAGTTCATAAACGCGCGCTCGCGAAATCCTTCCGCCATTCTTGACGGCCTCTCGGATGACGTCAGCCTGGGTGTGGCCTTGAGCATCGAGTTCCTTCAGGACCGCTCCGGCTCCGTCCGCTGTCCATGGGACATGCTCGGGCTCTTCGTCGCGCACACGTTCGATGTCTTGGACGGATTCAATGCTGGTTCCGACACCCAGTGCCGAGGAGTGTTTGATCAGGTCCGCAGGTTCAAGCAGAAAGAAGCGGCACCCTGTCGCCCGGAGGTACTCGTCAACAAGTTCGTGGCGGGCACTGATGATCGACCCTCGGTCCGCCCGGTTCCACCAGTCCTCTTTGGTGTCCGCTGTCACTAGGACCAAGTCGACTCCGCGCTCACCGCCTTCGAGAAGCAACTGATGCCAGACAAGATAGTCACCGGACGCTCCTTCCGGGAGATCAGATTCAAGCTTGTCAACATCCATGTATCCGGGCGGGATTGAGTTCTCAACTCGCCGCTCACCCTCGTCGACAGCCTTCTTCCAGTCCACTTCCGAGAGGGCAGGGCCGACCGAGTTCTCTAGCAACTCCTCCAGCCGCCCCAGCAACCGGTCTTCGGATGTGGGAGCGTGGGCGGAGACTCGGACGGGTTCTTCACCTACTCGCTCGCGCAGCCCTTCGTAGAAGCCGTCAACTTCCTCGATCAGGTGCTGCCGTTCCTCGCTGGGCAGCGCAACGCTCTTGGCCCAACGCGTTATCGCATCCTTCGTCGAGGTCGCGTTCTTCGTCAGGGCTGCCTGCGCGTCTCTAGACGCGCTACCCAGGCTCGCGATGACCGACTGGCGATTACGCCAGAATTCCCGAACCACCTGATGCGGCACGAAGAGGCGCTCAGAGGCCGCTTCGGCCACGCGCAGCAAGTCGTCAACGGTCTTCTCGTTGTACCGGTAGAGGTTCAGCAGAACGTTCGTATCCAGGGCGACGATGCCGTGCTGGAGTGCGCTCTTGATGTCCTCCGCGGTGAGAACGCGGTACGCCTCGAAGCCGGAGTACAACCCGCCTCTGCTCATCCTCGCTCCTCGGCCGCCGGGCTCGTTGTCGAGTACCAGCCTACGACCAGCGCACCGGTTCGGCGGCGTTCTGCACCGATCTCACCCTCGACCTGCAAGACGCGTGATAGCTCCGAGCGCCCCACACCGGGCGCGTCACCGCCGGATGGGCTACCTCAACGTCACCCGCCGGGACGAACTCGGCCGAGAGGTCCGCACCGCCGAGGTCGACCCCGACCGGGCACCGCTCGTGCGGTGGGCGTTCGAGGCATACGCCACCGGGAACTACTCCACGATCAGCTTGCCAAAGCACACCTGGACGACTGCCTCGCACTCGCCGGAGACTGCCAAGAGATCTACATGAGCATCGACGACTCGCTCCGTCGGATCGCGAACCAAGCCTTCTTCGACAAGCTCATCGTCCTGGACGACGACACCATCGACGGCGAGCCCGGAGTCCCGTTCAACGTGTTCTTCAACCCCGACGTCCAGCACCTCGCCGTACGCCAACAAGGCCGGACGACGGAATCTGGAACTCAAACCGGTGATGTCGTTGGTTTGAACAACGACCTTCTGGTGGGCCCCGTGGGACTCGAACCCACAACCTACGGATTAAAAGTCCGCAGCTCTGCCAATTGAGCTAGAGGCCCGGCACACGGGATATGGGCGGTAACGGACGGCCCGACCCGGCGGGGGACAGGCTACCCGGTCCCGGGTAGCCCATCGCCCTCTCTGACAGGCGGACCGTTCCAGCTGACCCCTCGCTGTGGTCAAGAGTGGCCCGACGCCGCTCGAACCGGGTGACCGCCGTCAAGGCGAGCTCGCCCGGCCGTGAATGCTGCCCGACCAGGTGACAAAGGCGCCGTGAGGTGCGCGGTCGCGGTGCGACCCTCGGGACGCCTGCTGCCCGCCATCGGCGCTTCGACGTTGTCACGGCCGTCGTCCTGCCCCCCACCCGGCATACCGTTGGGAGATGCCGGCCACGGCGCACCGGCGCTGGGGGCGACCTGAGCAGGCTCGGGAGGTCGCGCGCCGTCAGGGTTGGACGGCTGGTCGACCAGGCGTGAACCCTGCGGCGGTGCTGCCCAGCCACGTGAGGGCCTGGGGCACGATGTCGGCCCAGACGCTCATCCGGTGGCCCGCGTCGACCTCGACGCGCGACTCGACCGACAAGGGGGCGTGAGCGGCCGTGAGCAGCGCCAGACTGCTGCCGTACGACAGCGTGTCGGCCTTGCTGGTCTGCAGCCACAGCGCGACCGGAGGAGGGGAGGACTGGGC
>JAABUM010006572.1_pt1 | contig 11305 bp, 18 predicted proteins | sample 5559161 | NCBI WGS metagenome assembly JAABUM01 (sample SAMN10711868, study PRJNA513369) | rock metagenome | isolation source: Antarctica rocks | place: Antarctica: Victoria Land, Siegfried Peak nord | reverse complement strand
GCCTCATCGAAGGTCGCACAGACCCGGCTCAGATCGTGGTTTGCTCGCACCCGTCAGATGCCCTCTCGTGCGCCTTGACGTTGTCCGTCGCAAGACACATCGTGGCTGCTCAGAGAGCATCTGCGCGTCTACGGCACGCCGTCAGCGATCAAGAAGAGCAGTGGATCCGGGCTAAGCCCCACGGGATCAGGCTGAGCGCGGACCCGACCAGCAGGTACTTCGCGCCGGTGACGCCGAGCGCGACGCCAAGCAGGACGAGCAGCAGCATTCGCAGTCCGGGTCGCGCTGTCGGGCGGGTCGACCGGTTGTGGTCATGCCGCGGCTGATTGATCGTTGCTGCGGCCGACCGGCACTGCAGTACAGCTGGCCGGCAGTGCTCGGATCAGCAACCCTGTGCTTCCCAAGGCTGCGGCGGTGCACGTCGCCGCGGCTGTCCAGTAGAGCCCCGCTCCCCACGTCGACAGCACGACGGCGTCGCTCGCGGCAAGAAGCGCGGTCCCGATCGCGGCCAGGGCGAACAGCGCGGCGCCGAGTGCGGGACCGAGGACCGGCGGCAGCACCACCACTGGGTGAGCGCCCCGGCGTCGGCGCACGGCCAGCGCCAAGCAGACGCACACCCCCAGCACGCCGGCGCCGCCCAGGGTCAGCGTCACATCGGCTGATGCCTCGAGCGTTGCCGCCTGTCGGCAGCCGGCCACTGCTGGGTGGATAGACAGCCAGTAGCGGCAGGACGAGGCTGACGGCTGCACGCCGGCCGGGAACCCGTAGACCGCCGCGGTCGAGCTCACCGCGGCAACCAGCCTGGCCACCAGCCCGGTGACGCCCATCGCGATCAGTCCCGCTGCAGCGAGCCGCAGCAGGGTCGCGGCGGCCGCGACGACGACCGGCCGGCGGACCTGGGTCCACGCGGCCTGGTTGACGGCGGCCGCGACCTGAGCCGGCGACCCGAACCGCGAGATCGCCTCGGCTTGCACCACTTCGGCGTCGACACCGGGTGAACTCTTGGCCTCGATCGCTTCGTAGAGGTGCGCCTCGGTTTCGGCGAGCACCCGCCGGACCTGGGTCGCCGGTCCGTGCAGCCGGAGCGCCAGCTCGTCGAGGTAGCGCTGCACCGCATCCCGGTCGCCGGTCACGTGCCGGCCTCCAGCACGGCGCACATGCCGGCGGCGAAGCGCTGCCAGTCGCGTTGACCCTGCGACAGGCTCGCCTCCCCCGAGCTGGTCAACCGGTACACCCGGCGGCGCCGCCCGGAACCCGATTCCCAGTCACTGGCCACCAGCCCCGCGTCCTCCAGCCGGTGCAGCGACGGGTAGACGGTGCCCTCCGGCAGGTCGAACAGACCTTCGCTGCGCTGCTTCAACGCCGCGATCACCGCGTAGCCATGGGCCGGCCCGGCGCTGAGGATCCGCAGCAGCAAGACGTCGAGGTTGCCACGGGTCGCATCACGCTTCATACCTAGCGACTCTAGGTCTTGTGGTCGCGGGAGGTCAACCGCCCCACCGCTCCCTCGCTAACCCGAGCGACCGCCCTCCTCGACGAGCCGACACACGGTCAAATAGCGTTGGCAACAATCGCGCCACTTACCGCTGACGGTCACACGGCCCGAGCTAGCATCCCAGGCGACCGTCCCACTTCCGGGAACTGGAACGACGATCATGTGCCGCCTGACGTCCCTGAGCGGGAATTCAATCCGGACGGGTCTTTACGGACAAGATCGCCGATGCACCCCCGCTAATCTGCGGCCCTCCCGATAGACGTTCCGCTAACGGAACGGCGGCGTATTCCGGCGCTCTCGTGCGGTTCTGCCTTACCGAGGAGCCGTCTCGCTAGGCTCCCAGCATGAGCACGCGCGAGGACTATCCGGCCGGGGTGCCGTGCTGGATCGATACCGACCAGCCCGACCCCGCAGCCGCCGCCCGCTTCTACTCAGGGCTCTTCGGCTGGGAGTGCGAGGACGTCATGCCCGCTGATGCGGGCGGTCGCTACTTCATGGCCCGCATCGACGGCCGGGACGCGGCCGCGATCTCCTCGCCGCCTCCCGGTGCGCCACCGCAGGCCGCCTGGAACACCTACATCCGCGTCGACTCCGCCGACGAGGCCGCGGCCCGCGTGCGCAACGCCGGCGGCCAGGTGCTTTCCGAGCCCTTCGACGTCTTCGAGTCGGGGCGGATGGGCGTCTTCGCTGATCCCGAGGGTGCGGTCTTTCGCGTCTGGCAGCCTGGATCGCACCGCGGCTCGGCGGCAGTCAATGAGCACGGCGCGGTGAACTTCAACAACCTCCACACCGACGACGTTGAGGCGGCGAAAGCCTTCTACGGCGCCGTGTTCGGCTGGACGACGATCAACGCAGGCGCGCCGATGTGGGCGCTGCCGGGCTACGGCGACCACCTCGAGGAGCTCAACCCCGGCATGCGCGCCGGCATGACGGAGATGGGCGCGCCCGAAGGCTTTGAGGACGTTATCGCGACGATCCTTCCCCGCAACGGCGCTCCAGCGCACTGGAGCGTCACCTTCGCCGCCGACGACGCGGATGCAACGGCCGCGCAAGCGCGGGAGCTCGGAGGCACGGTCCTCTCCGAACCGCAGGATGCGCCATGGGTGCGCTTCGCCGTGCTGGCCGATCCGGTCGGTGCATCCTTCACCGCCAGCCAGTTCGTACCAGAGAACCGCTAGACGTTCGTCAACTGACACAGCGCTCGGGCGCGGTAGCGGGGGGTCAGCCCCTTGGTGAAGTGGCTGCCGATGATGTAGGTCAGGGTCGGACGTAGGTGAGAGCTTCCAGTGCGAGCCCGGGCCAGTCCTGCTTGTTGGCGTGGTTGAGCACAATCCACTCCTTGAGGGGGCGTCCCTGACCGCGGTCGAACGGCTGTGCCTTCTGTTCGGCGACGAGTTCGGCGCAGCGGCGGGCGGGAAGCTTCACGACGAGGCCGCCGGGTGCGAGCATCGCGAAGATCTTGCCTTGCACTCGCAGTCCTGGGGCGGATCCGAAGCCGGTGCCCTCGGCGACGCCGGGCTCGCTGAGCAGTCGGTCGGCGATCGCCTGGAAGGTGGCCTGGTGGGTCACGCGGCGCTGCGCAGGACGGCGGTGTCGTGCACGTGGCGGATGCGCTGGATCAGACCACCGCTGACGGTGAAGTGTTCGGCGACCCGGAAGCGGCCGAACGGCTGGGTGTGCATGTCGTAGAGCAGCAGGGCCTGGTGCCCGGAGCCGAACTCGGCGACCAGGTCGACCCGTTCGGCGAGGCTGCCGAAGCTGGCGACTGCTTCGGCGAAGTCGTCCCGGTCTGCGTAGGTGTTGATGGGGACCTCTGTGGCCAGGTCGGCGGCGAGCAAGCGGCGGGCGGCGTCGAAGTCGTGGGCGGTCCACGCATGGTGGTAGGCGCGGGCGACGTCGAGCGCAGTCTCACCGGCGCGGAAGGGCGCACCCTGACCGGTTTCGACCAGGCGGGTGAGGCTGTCCAGGAAATGGTCCCACCCGGCCGCTACCTGTTCGGCGGGTAGGCCGAGGTGGCTGAAGGTGAGGGTGCATCCCTCGGACCCGGCGTCGCCGAGCTCAAACTGGATCGTGGTGGCCGACCAGTCCGCTGCGTTGCTGTGCTCAAGGCAGGTCCACCGCACCCGTGCTGGGCCGGTCACCTCGTCCACGCGCATGGCGATCGCCTCGTCCATGCCCTCAAAGCCGAATGTCAGCTGCCCGCCAGCTCGCGGCGTCCCGGCGACGATCGGCGTCCACCAGCCACGAAGCCCCCCGACTGTTGCGACGGCGGCAAAGACCCGCTCCCGCGTCGCCTGACAGGTCACCTCGCGCAGATAACCGTCGCCGGCGACATTGTGAATTGACTCCCTCACTGCGCACCCTCCACCCGGCCGTTGTTACAAGCCTAGGCTTGCACAAGCCGAGGCTTGGAGCAACCGGCGAGGACGCTTACGCTTGCCTGGTGTCCGCCGAAGCAGCCCTAGCGGCGTTGGCCGAACCACGCCGGCGCGCGATGCTGCTGCTGATGCGGGATCAGCCGCTGTCCGTGGGCGAAATCGCGGGGCACTTCGGCATCACCCAGCAGGCGGTGTCCCAGCACCTGAAGGTCCTGCGCGACGCGGGCCTCGTCGACGTCCGTGCCGAACGCCAGCGACGCCTCTACCTGGTACGTCCCGAAGGCCTGCAGTCGGTCGAAGCATTCCTCGCCGAGCTGTGGCCGGCCAGCCTGCAGCGCCTGAAGTCGGCGGTCGAGGCCGGCCATGACAGCTGAGCCGATCACCGCCACGGTGCACATCCAGGCGCCCCCCGAACGCGTCTTCGAGCACTTCACTCGACCCGAGGCGCTGTTGCTCTGGATGGGTGAGCACGCCGTTCTCGATCCCGAACCGGGCGGGGAGTTCACGGTGGACATCCGCGGCGTCCCCGTCCGCGGCCGCTACCTCGAAGTCGAGCCACCGTGCCGGCTGCTGATCAGCTGGGGTCACGCCGGCTCCGACCGGCTGCCACCCGGCGCCAGTCTCCTCGAAGTCCGTTTGCATTCCGTAGCCGGCGGCACGACCGTGACGATCTCGCACAGCGGACTACCCCAACCCGAAGCCACCGGACACCGCCAGGGATGGCGGCAATTCCTCGACCAGCTGGCCATAGTGGCCCGTGGCTGAGGTCGAGCCGCCCCACACGTCCCACTGACCCAAGGTGTCCCTTACCGAACAGCGCGAAGAACTGCGTGTGCTGGTCCGCCGATCACCGCGGAACCCAACCGCGGCGATCGGGGCCGGGTTGTCGATTTGGGCGTTGTTCGCTCGTCGTATTAGTAGGCGGGCAGGTGGTGCCGGCCACAGCGGAAGGGAGCCGATGATGGCGAACTATGTACTGGCGTTCCGGAGCCGGGCGGACCGCACCCCGCCGCCAGGGGAGGACGCTGCCTGGGGCACGTGGTTCGGGTCGCTGGGGACCAAGGTGATCGACTTCGGCAACCGGGTGGGCCAGGTACGCACCGTCGCCGGGCAGGGTGCAGGCGAGGCGGGCGAGTTGGTGCTCAGCGGCTATGTGGTGGTCTCTGCCGAGAGCCTGGAGGCGGCAGCCGAGCTGGCGGCGGGGTGTCCAGGGCTGAAGTCCGGGTCCAGCGTCGAGGTCGGCGAGACAGTGCCCGCCTGACTCGTCAACGACCACCGGCCGGGGCCGGTGCGCATCCGGCCGGCTCCGGCTTCGGGGGGAAAGGAACTGTCAGATGGCCGAGTATCTGATCTTGATCTATGCCGACGAGGCGGCATCGGCAGCGGCGAATGAGTCGCGGGCGCGCCAGACCCTGCAGGAGCACTCCCGGTTCGTCGCGGCCCATGCGCAGGTGCTGCGCGGCGGGAGCCGGCTGAGGACCAGCGACACCGCGACCAGTGTGCGCTCGGGCACTGGCGGGGGTGTCGTCGTCACCGACGCGCCGTTCGCGGAGGCCAAGGAGGCTTTGGGCGGCTACTACCTGATCGACGTGGCGGACCTGGACGAGGCGCTCGCGGTCGCCCGGGCGGTACCGGCGCCGTTCGGCGGTGTCGAGGTCCGCCCGGTCTGGCCGGCCGGTCCGCAGACAGGCTGAGCGCGGTGCTGCTTGCCGACCCGGTGGTGGCTGCGGCGGTGGCTGGTGCGCACCGCCGGGAGTGGGCGCTGGTGCTTGCCGCGACGGTGCGCGTCGCCGGTGACCTGGACCTGGCCGAGGAGTATGTGCAGGACGCCTATGCTCAGGCACTTGTCGTGTGGCCCCGAACGGGGGTGCCTGCCGACGCCGGAGCGTGGCTGACCACTGTCGCCCGCCGGCGTGCGCTGGACGGGCTACGCCGCAAGGCGACCTTGGCGGGCAAGCTTGCGCTGCTCGTCGAGCCGGACATCGTCGCGGGACCGGAACTGGTCGAGCCCGAACAGATCGCCGATGACAGGCTGCGGCTGGTCTTCACCTGCTGCCACCCGGCGTTGGCACCCGAGGCGCAGGTCGCGCTGACCCTGCGGCTGGTGTGCGGGCTGAGCACCGCCGAGGTCGCCCGCGCGTTCCTGGTGCCCCAACCGACGATGGCGGCCCGGATCACCCGGGCGAAGAAGAAGATCGCCCAGGCGGGGGTTCCCTATCGGGTGCCGCCAGCCGGGGAGCTGCCGGAGCGGGTCGAGGCGGTACTCGAGGTGGTGCAGCTGTTGTTCACCACAGGGCACACCGCTCCCGCCGGCACCGAGCTGGTGCGCCAAGACCTCATCGAGCGCTCGGTGGACCTGGCCCGGATGCTGCGCGCCCTGCTGCCTGCCGACCCGAATGTGGCCGGGCTGCTCGCGTTGATCCTGCTCACCGACGCCCGCCGCGAGGCGCGAGTCGACGCCGCAGGACAGCTGGTGCTGCTGGCCGAGCAGGACCGGGACCGGTGGGACCGGAACGCGGTCAGCGAAGGGGTTGCCCTGGTCCGCGAAGCGCTCGGCCGCCGGCCGCCGGGCCGGTTTGCGTTGATGGCGGCGATCGCCGCCGTTCACGACCAGGCGCCGAGCTGGGAACACACCGACTGGGCTGAGATCGTGGCGCTCTATGACCTGCTCGGCCAGCTGTGGCCCGCACCTGTGGTGGCGCTCAACCGCGCCGTCGCGGTCGGGTTCGCCGCAGGGCCGGCCGCCGGCCTGGCGGCCCTCGACGCACTTGCCGGCGAACCGCAGCTGGCCGGCTACAGCTACCTACCCGCCGCCCGCGCCGACTTCCTGCGCCGCCTGGGGCGTCTCAACGAGGCGCGGATCGGCTATGAGGAAGCGCTGCTGCTCACCGAGAACACCGTCGAACAGCAGTTCCTGGCCCGCCGTCTCACCCAACTCGGCTAGCCAGCAGCCACCGGCTACCGGGACGGATCCAGACCGTGAACCTGTGGGCGCCAGCGGGGCTCCGGGTTCCTCTTGACAAAGGGTGGCCTCTACGTACGCTTACAAACGAGCCCTTGTACAAGGGAGGGATGTAGCGCTTGTGAGAGGTGCCACTATGAACGAGTCCACCGCGATCGACAGCGTTGAGGGTCTCGACCAGGACTACGAGTCGCGGCTAACGCTCAACGCGTCCGCCGACATCGTTTTCGACGCGTTGACGACGGTCGAGGGCCTTGCCGGCTGGTGGACGCCGGTCACGGGTGTGGGGCTGACCGGCGGCGAGTTGAGGTTCAGCTTCGCTCCGGGTGCCAACGCCGTGATGCGGGTGGACGCGGCCGAGCGCGGTGTCGGAGTCCGCTGGACCACCCTGGCCTGCCACCTCCAGGACTGGGTCGGGACGACGCTGCACTTCAACCTCGAGGCAACCCAGGCGGGCGGCACCGAGTTGCACTTCTGTCACGCCGGGCTGACCCCGCGGCTCGAGTGCTTCAGCGACTGCAAGAGCGGCTGGGATCATTTCATCCCGAGCCTTCAGGCCTACGTCGAGACCGGCACCGGCAACCCGTTCATGTCAGCGGCAGACGTCGCCCGGCGCGAGGCGCGGGCGCAGCGCCGCGAGTCGCCGGACGCGTCCTGAGATCGTTGTGGTCGTGAGCGCAGCACGGGCCGGTGCGGCCGACCACCCCCGCGACCAGGGTGACCCGGCCGAGGCCGTGCTTCGGGCGCTCGCCGACCCGCACCGCCGTTCCATCCTTCGACTGGTGCAGGGCGGTGAGCTGGCCGCCGGTCAGATCGCGTCGCACTTCGACTCGACCCAGCAGGCCGTTAGTCATCACCTGCAGGTGCTGGCCAGAGCCGGTCTGATCAACGAGCGGCGGGACGGCGCGCGCCGGTTGTACGCGCTCGACCCGCAGGGCCTCGACCCAGTTCGGGAGGTGCTGTCCGAGTTGTGGCCATCGGCGTTGGAGCGGCTCAAGCAGGTCGTCGAGCGGGACCGGGAGAACAAAACCGCCGGACCGAAACCGACGGGCGGCAAGTGGTGACCAGTGCAGCCGTACTGACCGCGACGGTGCGCATCGCCGCACCGCCCGCAGATGTCTTCCCCTACTTCACCAACGCGGCGCTGATGGTCCAGTGGATTGGCGAGTGGGCTGACCTGCGCCCTAAGCCGGGTGGACTGTTCGCGCTCGACATCAGCACGACGCCCGTGCGCGGTGAGTACGTCGAGGTCGAGCCGCCGCGGCGGGTGGTCTTCACCTGGGGGGTGGCCGGCAAGGACGCTCTTCCGCCTGGCTCGACCACCGTGGAGGTCGTGCTGACCGCGGACGGGCCCGACACGGTCGTTGAGCTGTACCACCACGACCTGCCAGCCGAGGACTTCGACGGCCACCTGAGCGGATGGACGGCAAAGCTCGACCGGCTCGTGCAGGTTTGCGCTGGCCGGACGACATACAGCCGCCGACCAATTGAGAGCCCTCCCGGGCCTGCAACAAGCGGTCTAAAGATGTGACGACCAGGCCCCGGCCATCGTGAGCGCTGTGCCGGAGGGGCGTCCCGCTGGCCGATCGGCTACTGAGACGACCCCGCGCTGTTCCTTCGGCCGGTGTTACCCCACCTGGCGCCATACACAGCAGCGCCTGCTCACTCGATGTCGAAGCGCCGGACCAGGCCCTGGTCGTTGTCGAAGGTGAAGACGTGGCGGACGGTGGTGTCGGCGAGCAGCTGCGACCCGTCGATGGAGTGGACGACTTGGTGGACGTCCACGGTCACGCGCCCGTCGGGTTGCTGCCGCAGCCGTTGCGGTTGGACCGCCGAGGAGATCTGGGTGAACTGCTGCGTCCAGTAGCTGCGCACGCCGTCGTGGCCGTGCACGTGGCCGCCGTCCATGCCGTTGGTCCAGACGACGTCGTCGGTCAGAGCGGCGAGCACGGTGTCGACGTCGCGTCGGTTGAACGCGGCGTAGAGCCGCTCGATCTGCTGCCCGCGCTGCTCTGACACGGTCTCCGTCATGGCGTCGCCCTCCTCACTGCCGGCCGGTTCGCGTAACGACGTTACACAAAGGGGTCGACCGCGCGACGAGCAGCGCCGCACTGACCTGCGTGACCGCGCGTGCCGACTCCTGCTTGAGATGGGGACCGCGCAGGTCACCCTCGTGACCCTCGCCGACCGGCTGGGTGAGAGTCCGCGGGTGCTGGTGCACCATTTCGGCTCCCGTGACGGACTGATCGGCGCTGCGCTCGAGCAGGCCCGGGCACAGATGCTCGACGACTTTCGATCTCCCCCCGCACGTCATCGCCGTTGACGACCTGCGGTCACTCGTCGTCGTCCTCGCCGACCTCGTGCAGGCACCAGCCAGCCGCCCGTACTTTCTGCTGTTCGGCGAGGTCGGTGCGCTCGCCACTCAGGCACCCCACCAGCATTCCGACTTCGCCTGCGCCACCGTGCACGACTGGCTACCCCACCTTGAGGCTGCGCTCATCGCCGGCGGTCAGGACCCCACCCACGTCCAGGCACAAGCCACCTGGCGCTCGCCATCGTCCGCGGCCTACTGCTTGACCAGAAGGCCACCGGAGAAGCCACCCGTGTCCAAGCCGCCTACCGGGCCCTGGCCAACCTGTAGTGCTGGTAGGCGATCGACTAGCGGATGCTGTGGTGAACCTTGACTCGTCCAGGGTGCAGGACCTCGGCGTAGACCCCGAAGCACGCCGCTGTTCCGAAGTCCGCTACAGCGGTTCGGTGGTGCCGGGCCAGAGTGCCCAGCAGCTGCTGGTCGACTGGCGCTCCCGCTTCGGGGTTCAGCCCTGGGACGACGCAACGGGGGGTGGGGAGGACGACTTGCAGGACGACGTCCCCGACCCGTAGCTCTTGGCCAGGCTCGGGGTCCCGCGGGGCGTCGACAACGAGGTTGGGCCGGAACCGCGATGCTTCGACGGCTGGGCGCCCGAGCTGTCGCGCGAGCCGCTCGAGTGCCCCTGTGGTTACCAGGTGCACCGCGCCGAAGTCCACGAACCGGCCACCTGGCTGAGCGCCTGACACCTCGGTGATCATCTCCTGGCCGGCGGTCGCGTCGCTCATCCACTCCGGCACCAGTCCCTCGTCGTCGGGCAACTGGCGGTGCAACATGGCCTGCTCCGGCACGACCTGGGTGAGCCGCACCGAACGCCCCAGGTGCTGGCTGAGCGCCGCGTCGGCCTCCGCGCTACCTGCTACCGCCCGCCGACCCGCCACTGCAACTGTGACGGTTGCGGTCCCGTTGCGCTCCTCGACCTGGGCGGCCACCTCGAGCAGCCGGCCCCACCGCCGGGGGTGCTTCGCGCTGCCCACTGTGCCGTCTTCTAGGTCGATGCATGCCCAGGCCCTGTCCGAGTGCAGCCCCTCCCGGTCCACGTCAACCGACTGCAGGCGCTCGCCTCGAGCGCTCTTCAGCGGGTAGCGCCGGACCGCGACAACCGAGGACACGTCTGTCAGTCTCGCTGATCCCCGCGGCCACGGTGCCCGCTCGACGACGACCGACCTCGCGGAGCACGTCCCGCAGGTCGATCAGCTATCGGGCGGCGCCTGCGAGGGAGGCGAGCAGACGACGTTCCTCGTCGTCGGTGAGGCCAGCGCCATGCGGCCCGGGTTCGGGGCGCGCTAGCTCCCACGCGAGGGTGTCGGTGAGCGTCTGCTCCAGGGGACGGGTGATCAGCCCGGTGGCTCGGGCGCGGGTGGTGTCGCGGGCGTTCACGCCGTACCAGTCGGGGTCGTCGAGCCACAGCGGCAGCGATCTCGGCCCGCTCCAGTTCTGCACCGCCTGCTCCACCAGCCAATCGCCGGGTGCCTCGACTAGGGGCCCGGCGTGCTCGGCGACGGCACGCGCGACGGCGAGGTGGTCGGCGAGTGGCAGGGGGTTGCCGCAGGCGTTGAAGACGCCCGCGGTCCCGGTCTCGGCGCAGCCGACGAGCCAGGCGGCGAGGTCGCGCACGTCGATCACCGCCGTCGGGACGTCCGGCGCCTTGGGCACGAGCACCGCGCCCTGACGGTTGGAGGGCCGGGCGAACCGCCACGGCCAGTACCCCGACCGCCCGGACCAGTCACCGGGGCCGCCGATCAGGCCGACGCGGGCAATCAGCGTGCGCCCAGCGCCAAACCCGGCGGTGACCGCCTGCTCGCACGCCACTTTGGCCTCGCCGTATCGCTCCATCGACTCCATCACGTCCGACTCCAGCGGCGCCAGCAGCGGCGCGTCCTCGTCCTGGTCGAGCTCGCGCTGGCTCGCGTAGACGTTGACGCTGGAAACGAACAGATACCGCTGCGCAACCGGCTCGAGCGCGACGACCGCCCGGCGGACGTGCCCAGGCTGCCGCGACACATCAACGACGGCGTCCCAGCGCTCCGTGGTGACGGCGTCGTACGCGTCGGCCCGGTCGCGGTCGGCGCGGACGAAGCGGACCGCCGGCGGGACGTCGC
>JAABUM010006571.1_pt1 | contig 11307 bp, 9 predicted proteins | sample 5559161 | NCBI WGS metagenome assembly JAABUM01 (sample SAMN10711868, study PRJNA513369) | rock metagenome | isolation source: Antarctica rocks | place: Antarctica: Victoria Land, Siegfried Peak nord | reverse complement strand
TCGGCCCGCACTGCGTCAGCCAGCTTCGCGGGCGGCCGGGTCATGAGCTGACCGCGATCACCCTTGCTGGGCCTGCCGCCTGTTGCTGGTCGTCTTGGCATTTGCACAGCCTGCCGCGTTCGGTTACAGAAACCGAGCACCTCAGCCCTCCGGCGTGTCGCAAGGGCCTGATCAGAGCACAGGTCGGCAGGTCACGGGCGCCAGCCGAGCACCGCCCCGCGACGATCGGCAGGAGAGGGAGCAGTCGTGCATCTGATGCCATCCGCTATCAGCTCTACTTCGGCCTTCGCCGTCGCCTCGAGTGTGCGACATGCAATCCTCCATGCTGTGAGCTCGACGGCCTCACTCTAAGAAGCAGGCTCTACGACGCCTCTTGTACGGGTGAACGAGGCGCCCACTGAGGGTCAGACGCACGTCGCATTCAAGGCTGATGCTGGCCGACCTAGCCTCAGCGATAAGTCGTTCCGACCCGGGCGACAGATCCCCACTGCGCACCTGCCGAGGAGAAGAAATGGGATTTGAGCACGCCGACGGCGGCGTTCTGATTGACGGCAAGTGGCTCGAGGGCGCCGCCGGCACGTTCAAGGTGCGTTCGCCCGGCACGGGCGAGGTCGTCCATACCGTCAACAAGTGCGACGTGCATGATGTCGCGGCGGCCGTGCGCGCCGCGCGCTCGGCCCAGGTTGGGTGGGCGAACCTCTCGGTCATCGAGCGGGTCCAGATCCTGCGCCGGATGACCCAGCTGGTCCACGAGAACGGCGAGGAGATCGCCCGGATGGTGACCACCGAGACGGGAAAGACGATCCGGGAGACTCGCGAGGAGCTCTACGAGTACACGGCGCCGGCCTACGCCCGCGCGGCCGAGCAGATCCTGCGCTACACCGGCAAGACCTACCCGTCCACGCAGGAGAGGTCGAACAACAAGCGGCTGGTCCTCACTCACCGCCCGATCGGTGTCGTCGCGGTCATCGCCCCGTACAACTTCCCCACCGACATCTCCTCGATCGCTATCGCCCATGCGCTGGCTGCGGGCAACGCGGTGGTCTGGAAGCCGTCGGAGTACGCCCCGCGGGCGTGTGCGATGGTTGCTGCTCTCGCGGAGGAGGCGGGCATCCCGCCGGGCGTCATCAACGTCGTCCAGGGGTTCGGCGACATCGGCGCTGCGCTGGTCGAGCACGACGACGTCGACGGCATCTTCTTCACTGGCTCCACTGCGACCGGCAAGGTGATCGCCTCCAAGGCCGGCCTCAAGAAGCTCCTGCTCGAGCTCGGCGGCGACGGCCCGCAGATCGTCCTGGCCGATGCGGATGTCGACGCCGCCGTGGCGGGTGCCGTGACCGGCTCGTTCTACCTCGCCGGCCAGGTGTGCACGTCCGCGGAGCGGATCCTCGTCCACGACGATGTCTACGACGAGTTCGTCGAGAAGTTCAAGGCGGCCATCACCGAGCTGAAGATCGGTGATCCCCACGATCCGGAAACCGACATGGGCCCGCTGTGCAACGACGCGACCCTGGCTCGGGTTCGCGCGCACGTCGCGCAGGCGCAGGCGCTCGGGGCCCAGATCTGGCAACACGGCGCCGAGGACGGCAACTTCTACCCGCCGACGGTGCTGACCGACGTGCCGCTCGATGCCGACGTGATGGTCCACGAGACCTTCGGTCCCGTCATCCCGGTGGTCCGGATCTCGTCGGCCCAGGAGGCTGTCGAGATCGCGAACTCGTCGGGGATGGGCCTCGTGGCCTCGCTGTGGACGCGCGACATCGCCACCGCGTGGCGCGTCGCGGAGGCGCTGCCGCACGGTGTGGTCAACATCAACGAGACGTCGAACTACTGGGACCAGCTCGCCCCGTTCGGTGGTGCTGGGAAGAGCGGTGTCGGCCGCGAGCTCGGCGACTGCTTCTTCGAGGCGTTCATGGAGCCCAAGCTGCTGCTCTTCGAGCTCGGCGACCGAGAGCGGGTGGGCCGGGAGTCCGTCGGCGGCTGGTGAACTTCGACGCCGACCCGACTCCCGCGGGGTGCCGCCGTGCTGGAGGTACGGCGCGCCTCGCAACTGACCCGACGATTGGAGAGATTGATGCGGAAGACCGCCGACCCGCGGCCGCGCGCCGTCGTGCGCAGCTCCCTGTGGATGGAGGAGGCGCTCGACGATGAGCCCGATGGCGCCTTCGAGCCACTGTGTGGGAGCACCCGCTCTGACATCTGCATTGTGGGCGGGGGCTACACGGGCCTGTGGACCGCCCTCGCGATCAAGGACCGCGACCCGTCCGTCGACGTCACTCTGGTCGAGGCGAGCATCTGCGGGGCCGGCGCCAGCGGCGTCAACGGCGGTTTCGCGATGACCTGGTGGCCGAAGTGGAGCACGCTGCAGAAGATCGTCGGCTCTGACGCGGCCGCCGTTGCCAAAGCCTCGGAGCAGGCCGTGGCGGAGATCGGCGACTTCCTGGCTGCCAACGGTGTGGCGGCTGACTACACCGCCGCCGGTTGGCTGTGGGCCGCCACGAACTCCGCGCAGCTCGACTCGTGGCAGGAGACGGTCGACGGATGGGCCGAGGCGGGCCTGGCGCCGTACAGCCCGGTCGGTGCCGCTACCGCTGCCGCCATGACAGGGAGCAAGACGCACCTGGGTGGCGTCTTCGAGGCCGGTGTCGCGACGCTGCACCCCGGCCGGTTGGTTCGCGCTCTGCGGCGCATCGCGATCGGGCGAGGCGTGCGGATCTACGAGCACTCGCCGATGACCGCGATGCGTCAGGAGGGCACGCGGACGGTGGTCACCACCACCGGCGGTGCCGTGGTCGCGTCGCAGGTCGTGCTGGCGACCAACGCGGCACTCGTCGCAGAGCGCGAGATCCGCCGGTACCTGCTCGTCCTCGGCAGCGATGTCGTTGCGACGGCGCCGTGCTCCAGGCTGATCGGCGAGTGGAGCCCGGGATTGGCGATCTCAGACTCCCGGCGACTTGTCCACTACTACCGGACCACGAAAGACGGCCGGGTGGTCTTCGGCAAGGGCGGTGGCCGCATCGGCTCGGGAAGCCAGGTCGACCCGCGGTTCTGGGGGTCGTCGGAGCGGGTCGGCGAGGTGACCTCGCACCTGCACCGGACGTTCCCGCAGCTGCGGGGGGTGCCGGTCACGCACGCCTGGTCCGGCGCGGTCGACTACTCCATCGACGCCCTGCCGTTCTTCGCGTCTCTGTCGAGGCTGCCGGGCGTCCACTACGTCGCCGGCTTCTCGGGAGACGGCGTCGGACCGTCACGTCTCGCCGGCCATGTCCTCTCCTCGCGCGCACTCGGCCTCGACGACCAGTGGAGCAGTTTCCCGCTCGTCCGGACCCCGCGTGGGGCACTGCCGCCGGAGCCGGCACGGTTCCTCGGTGGTCACGTGGTGCGTCGTGCGATCACGCGGAAGGAGCGTCTCGAGGACAACGAGCAGCGACTTGGCCGGACCTTGGTAGCGGTCGCCGGCCTCGATCCCACGAGCTTCGTCGGCTAGGCCGTTGCGCGGGGTGTGCCCGACGTGATCAGCCGAGCGTCATTGTGCGGGCCAGGAGTCGGCGTGTGCGCAGCGCGAGGTGCAGCTCGGTGAGGTCGTCCAGGTCGTCCAGTTTCCGACCGGTCAGCTGCTCGACGCGCTTCATGCGGTAGATCAGCGTCTGCCGATGGATGGACAGCTTCTGGCTCGCGGACTGCCACGAGCGCTTCTCGTCGAAGTACGTCTCCAGCGAGGCCACGAGATCCGTCCCGTGCTCGCGGTCGTACTCGATGAGGACGCCGAGGACGCGAGATACCACGGCCTTGGCCTCGGTCACCGTTCCGGGCATGAAGAGGGGCCGGTCGATCCCGTACCACGCGGTCGTCGTGTTCTCGATGCGAGCGGCTTGGCTCGCCCACGACGCCTCGCGAACCGAGTCGGCCACCCCGCTGAGCCGTTGGGTGGCGTCCGAGACGCCGATCCGACCGCGGCTCCCGGCCGCCGCCTCGAGGATCGGCACCGCCTTCGCCTTCTTCGATACGGGGAAGAGCACCATCGTCCGCTGCTGCATGTCGCACACCAGCCCCGGAACACCCGCACGCAGGAGTCGCTGCTGAAGTCGGAGCAGATCGATCCGGTCCGGCGAGTCGACGGCGGCGGTGAACCACGGCCCCCGCTTCACTCCGAGCGCACCCATCTGGTCGCGCGCCGACTCGAGGTCGAGGGAGCCGCTGATGAGCTGGGTGAAGAGGCGCGTCGACTTCAGCAGCTGCGCCGCAGCCTCCGCGACCAGCTTCTCAGCCTGCACGGCGGCGATCGTCGACACGTGCTGGAGCACGACCAGGTCGAATGTCGCGCTGGTGACCTCGGCGAGGAACGCTTGTCGGCTGCCGTCCCCGATCGGCAGCAGCAGGTGCTCGGTCAGGCCCGACTTGATGCGGGTGACCGCCGGCAACGGCTTCCGCGTCGGGAGCTGCGACCGCATCTCCGCGTCCAGCCCGGGGGTGCCCACGCCGGTGGGAACCAGGACGTCCCAGGTGTCGGTGCTGACGACCCGAAGCCGCGCGCCGACTTCCTTCCCCAGCCGGTCGAAGATGGCCTCCACGGCGAGGTCCTGCACGGAGGACTGTCGGTAGAGCTCGTAGACCCGGAGGATTTTCGTGAGCTGGGAGTCGCGGCTGCTCCACTCCGAGACGGCGCGAGCGACCAGGACGAAGGGCACTTCGTACGCCGTCTCCAGGACTGGGAACCCGAGCCGATCGGCTTCCACCGCAGCGTCCGCGGTCAGCGGCGCCGCCATCTTCTCGGCCAGCGCGAGACCCGAGATCCCGCTGCTGTCGAGCCTACGGATGAAGTCGACCTGCCCTGCTGGATCGGCCGGGAAGTTCTGGCCCGTCGTCATCAGCAGCTCCCCGTTGCCCATCCACACCCAGGGCTCGGGAAGCTCGATCGAGTGCGCCCAGGTCAGCTCCCGGTCGATGCCGCTGGAGCCAGCGACCACCCGCGTCCGAAGCGTCGGGTTCGCCACCAGGTCGTGGACTGTCAGCATGTTCATCCTCGTGCGGGCATGAACCGGGCAGGGCCTTGCCGCCCATCATCATCCAGCAGGACGTGTTTGCGCATGAGTACAGATGAACGGGAGGAAGTGTGATGACCGAGCAGCAGCGGGTGACCGTCATCGGGCTCGGCCTGATGGGCGCCGCGATCGCGCGGAGCCTGCTCGAGGCCGGACACCAGGTCACGGTCTGGAACCGCACCCACGCCAAGGCCGAGGCACTCGCTCGCCTCGGCGCGACAGCGACCCGCGACCTCGCCGCCGCGATCGCCGCCAGCCCCGTGTCGATCTGGTGTCTCCTGGACTACCGGACGATGGCCGACCTCGTCACCGAGGAAGCGACGTCGAAGGCGCTCCGGGGTCGAACGGTCGTCCCGAGCGCCACCGCTGGTCCTGATGACGTCACTCTCGTCGCCGAGGTGCTCGAGCCCCTGGGCGCCACGCTCCTCGACGCTAAGATCATGTTCTTTTCCGCCCAGGCCGGCGCGGTCGACGCCGAGCTGCTGCTCTCCGGCAGCGAGGACGCCTTCGACGCGCACCAGGATCTGCTGCGCGACGTTGCCGGCGCGTGCCGCTACCTCGGCGGTGACGTGACCGCCGCCTCGGTGCTCTACACGGCTGTGTGGGCCTACGACTTCGCGGCCCGGTTCGCGTACATGGAGGCGGCCGCGCTGGTGGAGGCCTCGGGCCTGTCCCTGGACGACTTCCGCGAGTCGGCTGCTCTGCGGACGTCGCAGTTCGCCGCGCAGAACCGAGAGCTCAGCGAGCGCTTCGCCACGCGCGACTTCGAGGGTGACCAGGCGACGGTCGACGTCTATGCCGAGGGCATGGACCCGATGTTCGGGGCCTTCGCCGCGGTGGGCGTGAAGGCCTATCTGCTGCAGAGCGTGGCGACGTACGCCGAGGCAGCGAAGCGTGCGGGTCATGGCGTCCAGGACGTCTCCGTCCTCTTCGACCTGCTTCGCAGCCGGGCCATCTGACTGGCCGCACGCGTGCCGTTTGTACGGCGATAGCAGCGAGGCCGGTTGCTTTGTCATCCCGTCGCATTCCGGGGTGTGAGACGCGCCACTTAGCATTCGCGGAAACAACGCCTCGTCGACGGCGCGGCGGTAGGGAGGTCACGAGGTGTCCAATACGCTGCTAGTAGACGAACCCGCTTCTCGGCACGGTTTGAGAGGCCGGGTCGAGGCGCGGTCCATCGACTACGTGCCGCTCAGCGAGCGGAGGGGCCGGCTGTCGGACCAGGCCACGATCTGGTTTGCCGGAAGCGCGCACCTCCTCAGTCTCGCGACCGGAGCCCTGGCGATCGGCCTCGGGCTAAACCTCTTCTGGTCCATCGTCGCCCTGTTGCTGGGGACCGTGATCGGGACGGTGCCGGTCGCGGCGCACGCCACCCAGGGCCCGCATCTGGGCCTGCCGCAGATGGTGCAGTCGCGTCCTCAGTTCGGTCGGTACGGCGCCCTGTTCATCTGGGCGATCGCGATCGCGGTGTACTGGGGCTACGTCGTCCTCGACGGCAACCTGCTCGGGTCCACGGCGCACGAGTTGGGCTGGGGCAGCGCACCGACGTGGGCCGTCATCACCGGTGCATTCGCCGTCCTGCTGGCGATCTTCGGCTACCACTTCCTGCACGTGGCGCAGCGGTGGATCACGGTCGCTCTGGTCGTGGTCCTGGCCGTCTACGTCATCGGGCTCGTGACCGGAGGCCACTTCCAGACGGGTGCCTTCTCGCCGAGCGTCGGGTTCAGCTGGGAACCGTTCTTCATGGTGGTCTCGGCCGCCACCGCGTACCAGCTGTCCTGGGCGTTCTTCGTGTCGGACTACTCTCGCTACCTGCCGCCCGACACCCACAAGGGCAAGCTCATGGCCTGGACCTGGCTCGGGCTCCTCGGCACGTTCACGTTCGAGGCGGTCGGCGCGGTCGGCGCCGCGCTGCTGCCGAAGGCCGACATCATCACCGCGCTCCACGAGACCGGGGACTACGTCTTCCCCGGGATGGGAGCGATCATGCTCGTCGTCGGCGGCCTCGGTCTGCTGGGGCTGACGGCCATGTGCGTCTACGGAGGATCGCTAACGCTGATCACCGCGCTCGACAGCGTCAGGCCGATCCGCCCGTCGGTCAGCGCACGGATGGTGACGATCCTGCTCATCGGAGTCACCGGAACCATCGCCGGGGCGTCGCTCTCGACCGATTTCCTCAACACGCAATTCTACACGATCCTGACGGTGCTGGGGTACATGATGGCGCCTTGGACGTCGATCAACCTGACCGACTTCTTCGTCGTTCGGAAGGGCCATTACTCCGTCCGTGAAATGTTCAAGCCGGACGGCATCTACGGCCTGTGGAACGCCCGCGGGATCGCCGCCTACGTCATCACGTTCGCCATCATGCTGCCGTTCATGTACCTGACCTTCTATAAGGGCTTCGTGGCCACGGCGCTGAACGGGATCGACATCGCGTTCTTCGTCGGCGTTCCGGTCGGATGCCTGACCTACTGGCTCCTTTGTCGCAACCTGCACCTCAGCTCGGAAGCAGCAGTCGTCGAGGAGTCTGACCGTGATCTCCAGGAGCTGGCCGTGCCCATCGCCTAATCGATCGCAGACGGGCTCATCCGGGGATAAGCCCCGAACGCCTAGTGTCCTGCGCCTCTAATCCACCTGATAAGTGGTAGAATTGGTGTATTGCTCGCTCCGGAAGCCGCTGGAGGACCAAGAGGGTCACGATGGTCTCGACCTGTTCCCGGCGCGGCTACCGCCGCAGGCGCGGCCCCCCGCACCAGGACCTAGCCGCAGGTACGGCTAAGTGGGGCAAAGATGACATAAGTACTATTATCGGCGGATTCTTTCCAGGCTGGGGAGGGGCTCGCAGCGGCGCCGTCCCCGGAGGCGGCGCGACGGCTGGTCACCTGCCGGGAAGTAGCCGCCAGCCCAGCCAGCGGCGTTCGAGCTCGGCGAGTTCGCTGCGGCTGGCGCCCAGCAGCAGAGCGCCGGGTACCAGCGCAGCAGTGAGCATCAGGGCCAGCACCGCGCTGGGACTGCTGACGTACAGGGCGCCCAGCATGGCCGCCGTCAACGCCAGCCACCAGCCGCACCGGCGCGCTCGAGCACCGGTACAGCCCAGCGCCAGCACCTGCGCGTTCGCCAACGCGCGGACCAGCCGTGGTGACTCCCGCATCAGCTGCACAGCGAGCGCGTTCAACACCACCTGCTGCCGGTCCGAGCCCCACGGACCCGGGGTCGCCGCCGCTGGCACCGGTTGAGTGTGCACCTCGTTTTGCGCGCTGTCAGGCTCGTCGAGCAGCGGACCTCGTCTTCCACGCCGGGGACGAGCAGTCGCTTAGGCGTTGGCCGCCGAGGCGCCGGCGTGCGACTGGACGCTGCTGTTTCCGACCGGCACCCGTACGCGGGCGGCCTCAGGCCCCGTACTGGTGGGTGGCGAGGTTGAAGGTGCCGCTGTGGTGGGCGGTGTGGAACTGCACGAGGGCGCCGGTGACGCGCGTGAGTGTGACGGTCCCGTCGCGCAGCGGGGTGGGGAAGGAACCGGACCGGTAGGCCGGGTCGTGACCGAGGGGGTTGTCGGTGTGGACCAGGATCTGGCCCTGCTGCGGGTCGGTGGGTACGGCTCCGCCGTAGACCCCGAGGTAGGTCTGGCCGCGTAGGTCCAGGTAGAGGTTCGTGACGCTCAGCTCGCCGGGCCGGAACGGCAGTGGGATTCCGCCGTACAGCGCCTCGGTGCCGACCTGGCCGTGGTGCGGGGGCGCCTGCAGTACCGGCGGCCCGGCGGGGGCCGGCGTCACCGGATGCACGGGCGCAGTGGGGCGGGCAGCGCGGGCGGCATCGGCCTGTTGCTGCTCGGCTTGCAGCCCGGCCGCCAGGTCCTGCTTGTGCCCGGCGACTTGCTGGTCGCTGGTCGGACCGGCGGACAGCGCGACACCGGTGCCGACGGTCAGCGAAGCGCTGACCGCGATAGCGGCCAGGACGAGCAGGCGACGGGTTGGGGCGTGCATCACAAGGTCTCCAGTGGCTGCGGTAGGCGAGGGTCAGGCGGGCTAGCTGATGTTGCTCAGCCACTGGATCGAGCTCTGGCCGGTGTCGGGGTAGAGCGTGTTCAGGTCGGTCAGCATCTGGGTGTAGCCCTGCGCCGGGGTGTAGCCGCCGGACGGATACTGGGTGAGCACCCCGAACATCGTCATCTTGTGGCCCTTGTTCACCACCGACCAGTGATCCAACGCCGCCCACTGCGCCGCCTGGCTGGAGTAGTAGATCTCGCCGAAGGGCACGTCCGGAGCGAAGCCGTACGCCACCTGGTACTGCTGCGCGGCGGTCCAAGCGCTGCAGCAGGGACCGCCGTCCAGGGACCCGTAGTCCGCCAGCGGCTGGATAGTCGCCGAGGCGTAGCCGCCGAGCAGGTTGGCGGTGTTGGTGAACGCCGGGTCGTAGCCCGGCTCGGCGTCGTCCGCGGCGTCACCGTGCACGACCGTCGTGTAGTAGCTGGGCTTGGCCCGCAGGTAGGACTCCAGCGCTGTCGCGGTCCGGCCCCACCCCTGCCCCCATGCGGTGAAGCTCGTCGGCTGCAGACCGCAGCCACAAGTGATCCCACCGCACGGCTGGCCGGTGCCGCAGCTGTTGCTGGTACCGAGCATGAGGTGCATGACCGTGTAGCTGGGTGAGTAGTCGTAGTAGGCGTCGGCGTAGCGCTGCGCCGCGGTCAGGATCGTGGCGTCGGAGTCGAAGTGGCCGGCGAAGTCCAACGTCCCGCTGGTCGTGCCACTCATCGCTGGCCGGCCGAAGTCCAAGATCGTGGCACCCCGCGACCCCGCCAGGCCGTCGGCCTTGCCCTCGGCGTAGGCCGTGGCCGGGTCGGTGGTGCTCATGTACCGCGACGACGTCGGAGCCGGTGGGGTACTGGCCGCCCGAGCTGGTCCGGCGGCCCCGACCACGGTCAGCAGCGACACGCCGAGCAGCAGCACGCTCAGGACCGCCCCGCTGCGCCGTGCAGGCACCGACGGCAGGACCGGGACCGACCGCAACAGGATCGACATGCCACAACCTCCAAGAACGGACTGGGATCACAAGGTCAAGCGGTCCGGGGCGGCGCACGAGCAGGGCCGTTGCACAGCCAGGTAGGGGCCGCCAGGTCGTCGACCTACAGGGGCTCCTCGGCATCCGCGTGACGCAACTAAAGGCCTTTCCGGCTGCCGACCGACGGCTGGAGTCCTCCGCGACAGGACTGGAGCGTCGGACGCTGCTGCTCCGGCTGTTGGTCGTTGGTAGTGGCGCAACGAGTCCCGAGCAACCGACCCGTCGTTGGCAGAGCCGCAGGTCAAGGCCAGGAGCCGGATCGTGCCGCGGATTCAAACAATGCCGCCTTTACGCGACATGAGTACTTGTCAGTACCGAGATGTGGACGTGGTCGTAGTGGCCGCCGGTGACGCCATCCGGGTAGTGGGGGTGGTCGTGTAGACACCGGCACCCCGGTAGGGCTGCCATCCTTCGTAAGCGTGGTCGGCGTTCCAGTCCGGCCGTACCAGATCAGGTAGTGCACGCCGGTGCGGCCGGCGGTGGCCTGCAGTGACGCGGCGAGGGAGTCGCCAGCGGTGGCTGGTTTCCCTGCTCGGTGACGGCTGCTACGAGCTGGTCAAGCACACCGTGCTGTCCAGCTATGCCACGGCCCTGCTCAACGCGATCGCCGTCGGCAGTGCCGGCTCGGCGGTCGTGGAGCGGCAGCCCGGCACCGGGGGCACCAGCTACACCGGGACCAGGCTCAGCCCGGAGCCTGCCGGCTGACGGCACCTGCACCTGCACCTACACCGGCAGCCGACGGAACACCGGTCGCGGCACGTGCCGCAGCACGCTCATGAGTAGGCGCAGCGGGGCTGGCACCCAGACGACCGTGGCGGAAGCCTGCAGGCCCGTGACGACAGCCTCGGCCACGGCGTCCGGGGTGGTGCTCAGCGGCGCGGTGGCCATCCCGGAGGTCATCTTGCTGATGACGAAACCCGGGCGTACGACGAGCACCCGCGCCCCGCTGCCGACGAGCGCGTCGGCGAGCCCGGTCGCGTACCCGTCCAGGCCGGCTTTGCTGGCTCCGTAGACGAAGTTGCTGCGCCGCACCCGCTCTCCTGCGACGGAGGACAACACCACCACCGCGCCGTGGCCCTGTTCGCGCAGCTGCGCACCGAGCACCGTGAGCACCGAGACGCCGCCGAGGAAGTTCGTCCGGACGACCGCGAGCGCCGCAGCCTGGTCGTGCTCATCGACGGCCTGGTCCCCGAGCACGCCGAAG
>JAABUM010006570.1_pt1 | contig 11308 bp, 12 predicted proteins | sample 5559161 | NCBI WGS metagenome assembly JAABUM01 (sample SAMN10711868, study PRJNA513369) | rock metagenome | isolation source: Antarctica rocks | place: Antarctica: Victoria Land, Siegfried Peak nord | reverse complement strand
GGCACAGCCGGCACCCTGTGGCAGAAGCGGCACGGTGACGGGATCCCTTTGCTGTGGGGCACCAGCGTGCAGTACGCCGCAGCCACAGCGGGGCTCGCCGCGTTGTCCCTGCTGACGGAGCCGGGCCACATCGCCTGGACCGGGCGCTTCGTCGGCGCCCTGGCCTGGCTGGTCGTCGTGCTGTCCATCGGCGCTGTGCTGCTGCTGCTGGCGCTGCTCCGGCGCGGCACCGCCAGCAGCGTGTCGAGCCTGTTCTACCTGGTGCCGCCGGCCACGGCACTGGAGACCTACCTGCTGTTCGGCGAGCGACTCGCGGCGCTGTCCATCGTCGGGATCGCGGTCGCCGCCCTCGGCGTCGCCCTGGTCGTGCGGGCGCCAAAGGGGTTGGCGAGCCGTAGCCTGGGGACCAGGCAGGCATGCGACTCGGACGAGCAGGGCTCATCGGTGCGGCAGTCAGCTTCGCGCGCAGCGAGCGCGGGCAGCGGATGATCCGCGACGCCCGCCAGAAGTACGACACGCCCCAGAACCGCGACAAGGCCCGGCAGGCGCTGGGAAACCTGCGCGGTGGCGGCCGTCGCCGGCCGTACTAGCCACAACCGCTGACACCGCTGGTCAGGCCGCAGGGTTCCTGACCCGGTACTGGTCGTGGAGGGGAGCGCGCCGTGGGCAGCAGGCGGGCGGAGACGGCACTGCCCGAACGTGACCTGATCGCCTTGGCGGACCCGGTCCGGAAGTACCTCGCCCGGCATACCGACGACCCGCATGAGCTGGAGGACCTCACGCAGGAGGCGCTCGCCCGCGTGTTGAGGCGCGCGCCCGGATCGACCGGTCGGTCGCGGCGTCGTACGCCGTGGCGACGGCCCGCAACCTCGTCCTCAGCGAGCGGCGGTACGACCAGCTACACCGGCGCCATCTGCACCGACTCCTGGAGATGCCGGCGGGTCCCTTCCCGGAGGAGGCCGCCCTGCAGCAGGAGGAACAGGCCGCGGCCGCGGCCGCACTGCGGGCCCTCGACGAGCCTGACCAGGAGTTACTGCGCGCGCACTACGTCAGCTCGGGTGGCGTGCCGGTCCGGTCAACAGGACAGGGGTACGCCGTCGCCGAGCCGCGTGCCCCCGGCGTCACGTCTCGACTGGCGCGGGCCCGGGCTCGGGCCCGGGTCGCCTACCTGCTGGAGCTCCGCAGGATCACACCACCGACCAGCCGCTGCCGGTCGGTGCTGGAAGCGCTGTCGACGGGGGACCGGCGCCTGCAACGCCGTGCCGGGGTCTCCGAGCACCTGCCGGGTTGCCCGACCTGCGCTGAGTGCGCCCCGGCGCTGGTCGGGCGCAGGCGGGTGCTGTACGGGGTGCTGCCCGCGCCGCTCCTCGCCCTGCTGCGTCCGGTCCGTGCAGCGCACGCCCGCGCTCCGCGGACCACGAACGCTGTTGCCGTCGCCGCGGTCGCGTCTGCCGTGGTGGCGGTCCTTGTCGCAGGAGCCTCCGCGCGCCACCCGGCTACGGCCCGCCCGCCCGTCGCCGCTAGCGTGCACGTCGTCGAGGACGGTCAGCCCGTCGCCGAGTCCGCTTGGGGCAGCGGGGCCGTGACGGCCGTGGCCGGGGCCGCGGTGCGGGCAGTGTCGGTCCCGGTGCAGTCCGTGCCGGCCGACGAAGGGTTCTGGGTCGGCGTGGCAGGTCACCGCTTCTGGGTCCAGCTTGCCTCCAGGGGCGAGTCCCCGCAGCAGGTCAAAGCGGGTGACATCGTCTCGTTCAGCGGGAAGGCGACGCGGGTCTCAGCGCGCTCGGCGGCTGGGCCGGATGCGGCCCAGGGACGTCGAGAGCTCGCGGCGCAGGGTGGCTACGTGTCGGTCCGGCCGGCAGACCTGACGATCGTTCGTGGACCGGGTGGTTGACCGCCGTCTCCGTCGATCAGGCCGGCGTGGTCGGTGGCTCGGTGCGGACGTCGGCGCGTTCCCGGGAGACGGTCTGCTCGACACGGTGCCCCTGCGTGAGGTCGTCGACGCGAACCGTCACGCGTTCGTACGGTCGGGTCCGGACCTGCACGACCGGAACTTCCTCTGACAGGACGATCACGATCGGTAGGTGCGTACCGCCGCTCGCAACCGACACACTCGCGTCCACCGGGTGCCGTTCGACATGCAGCTCCTCGCGGCGAACCGTGACCTCCACCTGGCGGACCTCGGTGGTGATGTGCCGGCGCAGCACGATTCGTTCGACGGGCACCTGCGCCGTCGACACATGAAGCGCTTCCTCGTGGAGCACAACCTGCTGCCCGGAGCCGTGTTGGCCAGCGCTGGCATTCGTCTCGGCCTTCACGACGGGTCTCCTGGTATGCGGGTGGCTGGATGTCTGCCTAGGCGCAGTCGCCGGTTAATTGGGACGCCGGCCGCGACCGGCGCGCCCCCCGGAAGGTGTCTCCCGAGGGGCGCGCGCAATCCACACGTTGTGCGGTGGGCGAGCTGACGATCGGTGGCGTCCATGGTCCGGCGCACCGACAACACGGGACCGGATCCGGTCGGTCAGCGGCTGGGCTGGCCACCGGCGGCTGTCGTGTCGCCGTCCACATCGATCTGCTCCTTGCGAACCTGCTCGTTCACGGTGTGCTCCTCGGTGTGGGTGTCGACGCCGAGCCGTACCCGTTCTACGGGGACGGTGTTCTTGGCGACGACCGGGGTCTCGGCCATGAGCGTGACCTCGTGCTCCTCCTCCGAAAGCGCGGGCCCGTCCATCGCCTCGGGCATGTTCGCCTCGGTGATGGGCTCGCGGGACACCGTCGCGGTCTGGTGCGTGACCGGAACGGTGGTGCTGACCTGCTCGGTGACGATCCGCTTGCGGAGCTTGGCCCGACCGGCCTCGACCTCCTGGGTGCCGACCTGCAGCCGCTCCTCCGAGCGGGTCATCGCGTCGTCGGTGGTCGGGCCGGAGGTGTCCCGGCCGACGGCGGTGTCATTCGCGTCCATGTCAACACCGTCGGTGCCGGGTTGGCCCGTGGTCTGGCCGACGGCAGGGCCGCTCGAGAGGCCGTAGTGCTGGTAGAGCCGATCCTCTTCGGGGCCGGTGAGCTCCTGGTCGGCCTCGACGCGGGGGGCGTCGTGCACCAGTTCCTTGTCGTAGGGGACGACGAGGTCGTTGCCTTGCAGGCTGGCCTGGGCGAGCGGCACGAAGCTTGCGCCCCCGCCGAACATGCCGGTGGAGACCGTGACGAACGTGCCGTCGGCACCCTCGGTCGACTCGTAGACATCGACGATCTTGCCGATCTTGCCGCCGTCCTGACCGACCATGGTGGTGCCGGCCAGCGACGCGAGCTCGCTGTTGGAGATCATGTGGTGCCTCTCGGTGTGGTGGTGGATGAGTTGTGCGGGAGTGGTGCTCCGGGCGGCCCGCGTCGATCAGCGGCGGGCGGCACCGGCCCGGACCGAGCTGGTGGTCAGTGGGTCCTGGCCCTCGGACTGCGACGTGTTGGCCTGGACCTGCTGCTTGGCGTGCGCGGCCTCGGAGGAGGCGTTGGTCAAGGACTGCTCCAGCCGGCCCTGCATCGGCTTGATGAGCCCACCGCCGACACCCACGACGAGGATCCCGCCGACGGTGGCCAGGATGGCTATGAGAAGCGGGCCGGTCACACCGGTCGCGACACCGACCTCGTCCAGGGCTGCCTTGACGAAGCCCAGCAGGACCAGGATGCCAACTCCGTCGGCGAGGTACTTGCCGTACGACAAGCCGCCGAGGCTGTTCTCGATGAGCCTCTTGATCGCGCCGGCGACGACACCTCCCAGCACGACCAGGATCACCGCCACGATGATCTTCGGGATGAGGGTGATGAAGGAGTTCAGGGGTTGCGTCAGGGCCGCGATCCCCAGCGTCCCGACCGCCGCGGACAGGAAGGGGATGAAGATGGCGTAGAAGACGAGCTTGGAGACGATGTCGCTCGCGTCGAACTGGCTCCTCGACAGGGCCTGCTTGACCGGCCCCTTCTGGACCGCCTCGTCGAAGTGGACCCGCTCGAGGACTTTGTCGAGGACCTTCGCGACGAGTTTGGCCACGAAGTAGCCGATGAGCAGGATGACTAGGAAGCCGACGAGCTTCGGGATGAAGGTCGTGACGGTCCGGATCCCGTCGGTGACGGTGCTGCCGAAATCTACGGACGCAAGGGGTGTGGACATGCTTCTCCTCGGGTGGGCGGACGGGTAGGCAGTGGTGGTCGGCGCGTCGGGACGCATGCCGAGGGAGTCGGTGGATCTCCTGCTGGCCGCGTGCTCCCCGGTCCGTTCGCAACGTAATCGCGTTTTTCCGAGCTGGGTCTCGTGTTGTCCCGGACGAGTTCAGGGCGTCTGGATGTCGCACGAACATCGCCGACGTACGGCGGACTGCGACCAGCCTGACGCGACGGACTCGAGATGTCGCACGAGCATCACCGACGTGTCGCGGACTGCGCCAGCCCTACGCGGAGCTCAGCGGCCAGGGGTCTCCCCAGCGGACGTCCCGGGCGGCCCGGTACTCCGCACCACGGCTCTTGGGGACCGGAACGGTCGTGAGCGCCGGCCGCTCGGCGCAGACCTGCAGCTCCACCAACCCCTTGCGGATCAACGGGTGCCGCACGACCCGCCCGGCCGGCCGGCCGGCGGGTGCCGACCCGGCCACGACGTAGGAGAACTTCTCGTCCTCGTGGCCCAGATCCACACCCTTGGCGACCCGATGCACTCGCGAGCGTTCGAGCCGGACCGCCATGTGGCACCAGTCCGATTCCGACATCGGGCAGCGCAGGTCGTGTGGGCAGGGCGCCAGCACGCTCCGGCCGCTGCCGATCAGCACGTCCCGGGCAGCCAGCACCCGGCGGTAGCCAGCCGGTGTGCCCGGCTCGACGACGACGACGACAGCGCGGCTGGCAGCGAGCCGCCGTATCAGGTCGACCCTAGGTCGCTCGGCCAGCTCCCCCAGGACGTAGGAGACGGTGACGACGTCAGCGTCGATCTCCGCTGAGCTGACATCGTCCGACCGCCACTCGGCGTCCCGCACCGTCCCTGTCGTGGACGCCGCAGCAAGCCGCCGGCCGAGCTCGAGAACAGGTAGGGCACCCTCGACGACGACCGCAGCCGCCAATGACGGCCAGGTCAGCGCGGCAGCCCACAGCGCCGAGCCGGTCCCCCCGCCGAGATCCAGCAGCGTGCGAGGTGCGACCACCCCTCGGACCTGGGCTAAGGCAGCGCTCACCGCGGCGAACGTCGCGGGCATTCGGTACGCCGCGTACGCCGCCGCGGCCGCGTCGTCGTGCAGGTGCGGCGACGCGGGCACGTCGCCGGTGCGGTAGCGCTGGCTGAGCCGGTCGGTGGCCCGGACGAGGGCGCCGGACGGCAGCTCCCCCCGCAGACCGTCAAGGGCGGCGCGGCACTCGGGAGGAAGGTCATGCACCCCGCTGCCTGTCACCGCCGGGGACACTCAGCGCACGGGCGCGGCCGCGCGGTGAGCCCGGCCGACTGACTCCTCAATCGGCGACCTCGCTCAGCGCCGTCAGGAACGCCGTGGTCTCCTCGGCAGTCCCGGCGTTGACGCGCAGCCAACCTGCCAGTCCCGGGCCGGTCGAGACGTCCCGGACCAGCACCCCCCGGTCGAGCAGCAGCTGCCAGACGCCACTCGGCGCGGGGAACGGCCCGAACAGCAGGAAGTTCGCGCCGGTCGGCACCGCGGTCAGCCCGAGGGCCTCGATACCGGTGATGATCCGGTCCCGCTGGACCTTCACCGCGTCGACCGTCGCGAGCAGCTCGTCGGCGTGTGCCAGTGCCACCCGCGCCGCGGCCTGGGTGAGAACCGACAGGTGGTAGGGCAGTCGGACCAACCGAAGCACGTCGACGACCTCGGCGGAGGCGGCCAGGTAGCCGAGCCGCAGTCCCGCCGCGGCGAACGCCTTGGACATCGTGCGCGACACGATCAGCCGCGGGTGACGGGCCAACAGGGTGGTCGCGGACGGGCCGCTGCTGAACTCGGCGTACGCCTCGTCCACGACGACCATGCCGGCGCTGGCCGTGCACACCGCGTCGATGACGTCGAGCCCCATGACGGTGCCGGTCGGGTTGTTCGGCGTGGTGAGGAAGGTGATGGCCGGCCGGTGCTCCGCGACGGCAGCGACGGCGGCGACGGCGGTCAACGAGAAGTCGTCGGCCCGCGGCACACCGGTCCAGCCGGTCGAGGTACCGGCTGCCAGCAGCGGGTGCATGGAGTACGACGGCTCGAAGCCCAGCGCGGTCCGGCCCGGTCCCCCGAACGCCTGGCAGACCTGCTGCAGCACCTCATTGGACCCGTTGGCCGCCCACACCTGCTCGACCCGCAGCGTCACCCCGGTCACCCGGGACAGGTACGCGGCGAGGGCGGTGCGCAGCAGCACCGCCTCCCGGTCCGGGTAGCGGTTGAGGGTCGCCGCCGCCCGGCCCAACGCGGACCGCAGGTCAGCCATGAGGGCCGCCGACGGTGGGAACGGGTTCTCGTTGACGTTGAGCTGGATCGCCTGGGGCAGCTGCGGCGCGCCGTACGCGACCCGGCCGACGAGGTCGTCCCGGACCGGCAGGCTCACGAGCGGCGCACCCGCACCTGGACGGCCTCGACATGTGCCAGCAGGTCCTCCGCTCCACCCAGGGCGGTCAGCTGCGGCGCGACGGTGGCAAGCGCCTCAGCGGAGTATTCCACCAGCGACATCCGCTTGACGAAGCTCTGCGCCGACAAGCCGGCGGAGAACCGGGCGGTGCCGCCGGTGGGCAGCACGTGGTTGGAGCCGGCGAGGTAGTCCCCGAGCGACACCGGCGTCGACGGCCCGACGAACACGGCGCCGGCGTTGCGCACCCGCCGGGCGCGCTCGGGGGCGTCACGGGTGATGACCTCGAGGTGCTCGGCGGCCCAGGCGTCGACCACCTCGAGCCCGTGATCCAGGTCGTCCACCAGAACGTGCGCCGACTGGCCGGCCAACGCCGTCTCGATCCGCTGGCGGTGCTTGGCGGCGGGCACCTGCTTGCCCAGCTCGACGTCGACCGCGTCGAGCAGCTCGACCGAGTCAGTGACCAGCAGGCAAGCCGCCAGCGGGTCGTGCTCGGCCTGAGCCACCAGATCCGCCGCCACCGACGCGGGTACGGCGGAGTCGTCGGCCAGCACGGCGATCTCCGTCGGGCCGGCCTCGGAGTCGATGCCGCAGCGGCCCTGGACGAGCCGCTTGGCCGCGGCGACGTAGACGTTGCCCGGCCCGGTGATGATGTCGACCGGCTGGCAGCCCTCGACGCCGTAGGCCAGCATCGCAATCGCCTGCGCGCCACCGACGGCGTAGACCTCTTCGATGCCGAGCAGGGCGCAGGCCGCCAGGACCACCGGGTTCGGCAGGCCGCCGAACTCGGCCTTGGGAGGGCTCGCCACAGCCAGCGAGCCGACGCCGGCGACCAGCGCGGGCACGGCGTTCATCACCACCGAGCTCGGGTAGGCGATCCGGCCGCCGGGGACGTAGAGCCCGACGCGGCCGACGGGCACCTCGCGCTCGGTGACGGTCGCGCCATCGACGACGTGGACCACGACGTCGTCCCGCAGCTGGGCCTGCGCGACCGTGCGGGCCCGTCGGATGCTCTCCTCCAGCGCCGCCCGCACGGCGGGGTCGAGCTGTTCGAGCGCCTGGTGCAAGGCCCCGGCCGGCACCCGGAGGTCGGTCAGAGCGACACCGTCGAAACGCTGCGTGGCCTCGCGGACCGCCTCGGACCCGCGATCGCGGACGCCGTGGACGACCGGCCGCACCTGCTCGACCGCGACGGTGACGTCCAGCGCTGCGCGTGGGAGCACGGTGCGCGGGTCGGTGTCGCGGCGTCCGCGCAGGTCGATCCGGGTGAGCACGGCACACTCCTGGTCGGCGGGCTGCCCAGCGTATCGACGGGCCGGCCGGGTGCGGCCCGGGCACCGGCCGCCGTACGGTCGACAGGTGCTCCCGTTGTTTCCACTCGGCTCCGTGTTGTTCCCCGGCCTGGTGCTGCCCCTGCACGTGTTCGAGGAGCGCTACCGCCTGCTGGTGCGCGACCTGCTGGAGCTGCCGGAGGACCAGCGGCAGTTCGGCGTCGTGGCCATCCGCGAGGGCCGCGAGGTCGGGATCGACGGCGTGTCCGCTCTGTTCGAGGTCGGCTGCACCGCACGGCTGCGCCGGGTCGAGCCGTACGACGACGGCCGTTACGACCTGGTCACCGTCGGCGCGGAGCTGTTCCGGCTGACTGCCCTGCACGAGGGCACCGCGGACCGGCCGTACCTCACCGGCGAGGTCGAGTGGCTACCGGACACGGCTGGGAACGACGACGAGGCGACGCTGCTCGGCGCTCCGGTGCGCGAGGCCTACAGCAGCTACCTCGACGCCCTCGGTGAGGCAACCGGCCAGCAGGTCCAGGTGCCCGATCTGCCAGCCGACCCGCTGGTCCTCAGCCACCTGGTCGCGGCCACCATGCTGCTCGACCTCGCCGACCGGCAGGACCTGCTGGAACAGCCGGACGGCCGGACGCGGCTGCGCAAGGAGCTGAGGCTGCTGCGCCGCGAGGCCGGCTTCTTGTCAGTGCTGACCGCCGCGCCGGCGCCGGAGCTGGCCCGGACGCCGTACAGCTCGAACTAGACCGATGCTAGTCCAGCTCCTCGGGCCGGACCAGCGCCGGGACGAGGAAGGCCGCCAGCGCCCCGACCGGCCAGCCGACGAGCACCCAGGGAGCGCGCAGCTTGAGGAACAGCGGCACCGAGCCATGGGCCGTCGGGTCGTGCAGCAGGGCCTGTACGTGGGCCTTGCCCGGCCGCACACCGACGACCGAGGCGACCTTGGCCGCCAGCAGGCCACCGACGAGCAGGCCGAGGACGGTCCAGGGTCCGCCCCGGCGGGCCAGCAGCCAGGCGAGCACCCCGGTTACCAGACCGGCCACCACCACGACGACCAGGAAGGTCCCGTCGGCGCCGATGAACGCCTTGCCCTCGAGGCCCTGGGCGGCCGGACCGTCCGGGCCGAGCTGGACCGACAGCCGTGGGGCGACCAGGCTCCAGAGCAGCCCGATCGGCGCGCCCAACAGCACGCAGCCGGCGACCAGCGCGCCGGACGTGCGTAGGTCACGCTGCCACCGGCTCATGCCCGCACCGCTCGACGCAGGGCCGCGCTCGCGAGGGCCAGCGACAGCACCGCCACGACGGCGCAGACCAACAGGTCCCGCAGCAACAGCACCGGGTCGGGGTGCCGGGCGTAGGAGTCGGCCAGGGCGTCGGTGGCGTAGGTGCTCGGCACGACGGCCCGCACGACGCGCAGCACCAGTGGCAGCCGGGCGTCCGGGATGATGCCGAGGAACAGGATGGCCGACATGCCGAGCTGACCGGCGACTGTCGCGAGCTCCGGCCGCGGCGCCAGCAATCCGAGCAGAGCGCCAAGGGCCGCCAGCGACGCCCCGGCCAGTGGCAGCACCAGCAGCAGGATCCACAGGTGGCCGAGCGGCAGGCCGTACAGCAGCGAACCGGTGATCGCGGTGACAACAGCGCCGGGCACCGTGAAGGTCGCGTACGACGCAGCCGTCGCTAACACCACGGCGGCTGACGACACCGGCAGCGCGGCGTAGTGGTCCAGCCCGCCCGATCCCTTCAGCATTCCGAAGCGCTGCGCCAGCAGGTTCAGCGCGACAAAGGCGACGACCAGCACGGTGGCGCCGGCCACGACCTGCCGGCTGGTGCTCCGGCTGCCCTCGTCGACGACCCCGCGCAGCAGCAGCAGGATGCCGACGGACTGCAAGGTGGCGACGAACAGCAGCGGGCCACGGGCGGCCCTGGCGCGGCTGACCTGCCCTGCGTAGAGGGCCGTCAGGGCGGCAAGCGGACCTGGCGCGGGGGCGAGGGGGACGGTGCTCACCCGCGCTCGAGGTCGCTGTCACGGCCACCGAGGGCGAGGTAGACGTCCTCGAGGGTGGGGGTGGCCAGGGTGAAGTCGTCGAGGGCAGCCAGGGCGGGGCCGGTGGTCAGGCTGGTCAACGCCTCGCGGGCCTCGGCGGCCGGCAGTCGCAGGCTCCAGCGCCGGCCCTCGACCACGGCCCGCTCCTGCAGTGCCCGCACGACCGGTCCGTCGTACGGCGCGTCGCGCCAGACGAGGTCGAGCCGGACGTCGTCGCCGACGGCGGCCTTGAGGCGGCCAGGAGTGTCGCAGGCGATCACGCGGCCGCGGTCGAGGACGGCGACCCGGTCGAGCAGCGCCTCGGCCTCCAGCACGTTGTGGGTGACTAGGACGACAGTGGTGCCCACGGCGTCGCGGCGGCGGCGCAGCGCGTCCCAGACCAGCCGGCGGGCGATCGGGTCCAGTCCGGCGGTGGGCTCGTCCAGCACCAGCAGCGGGCGCTCCCCCACCAGCGCCGTCGCCACCAGCGCCAGCCGGCGCTGCCCGCCCGACAGCTTCGTCATGGGCCGGGTCGCGACGGCTGCCAGGCCGAGCTCGTCGAGCAGCTCGGCGGTGCGGGCGCGGGCGTCGCGGGTCGACACGCCGCGCAGCCTCGCCGTCGTCTCGACGGCGAGGCCGACCGGAAGCTCGACGAGCGCCGGCTCCTCCTGGGCCAGCCAGGCCACCAGCCGGGCCGCGGTGCGGGCATCACCGGTGACGTCGTGACCGAGCACACGCACGGTGCCGGATTCGGGCTTGAGCACGCCGACCACCTGACGGACGAAGGTGGTCTTCCCAGCGCCGTTGGGACCGAGCAGTCCGAACACCTCGCCGCGCGGCACCTCGAGGGACAGGTGGTCGCTGGCCAGGACGTCGGGGGCGCCGCGTCGACCCCGGTGCCGGCGCACCAGGTCATGGGCGGAGACGGCCGGCGGGCCGGCGCTGCCCGCGACGCCGGTGCTGCTCGCGACGCCGGTGCCGGCCACGACGCTGGTGCTGCCCGTGACGCCGGGGCTGCCCACCACGCCGGTGCTGTCCGCGGTCGCGCCGTCGCCGTGGGGTGCGGCGGACGTCACCGTCACCGTGGCCGCTCCCGATCTTCGAGCCGGGCGTGCGCTCCGGCTCCGCTACGGTACGCGCCAAGGATGGCGGACGCTGTGCGGGCGCTACTGCCAGGAGTCGGCAGCGCGCCAGACCAGGATGTCGAGTATGCGCAGCTGGGTGAGGTGCGCCCCGGCCTCGGCGGCGGTGGCCTGCAGCTCGGCGAACGCAACGCTCTCACCCTGCAGATCCTCGCGCATCTGGGCGCACAGCCCACCCATGAAGTCCTGCCACGACCGGTCGGTCGACCGGGCCAGCACGCCTGGACCGGTGTAGGCCTCGAAGATCCGGCTGTCGTAGATCGGCACCAGGTCCG
>JAABUM010006568.1_pt1 | contig 11311 bp, 10 predicted proteins | sample 5559161 | NCBI WGS metagenome assembly JAABUM01 (sample SAMN10711868, study PRJNA513369) | rock metagenome | isolation source: Antarctica rocks | place: Antarctica: Victoria Land, Siegfried Peak nord | reverse complement strand
GAGCGGTCGGGGCGCGCGGGTCCCCCCCACGCGCCTCCCCGCGGAAACCCGCGATAGATCGGCGCATGACGGGCGGGAGCCCGAACCCGCCCGTGATCTCCAGCGATGCGTAGCCGCGGACCGGGCTGCGCCAGGCGCGGCTGGTGTGCATCTCCGCCGCCCCGCGCAGCCCGTGGGGGGCCAGCACCGCCCGCACGACGCCCATCACCTTCCTCGGTGACCTCCCGCAGCGCGTGGTCGTCGGGGTTGGGGGCGCGCAGGGCCGCGGCGTAGAGCCCGGGCCGCTCCTTGGCGAAGCGCCGATAAGCCCCCGCCAGGACGAAGGCTCCGTCCTCCCCCGCCGTGCCGATCGCCGCAGGAGTCGGGCGCCCCTGAGGCGAGGGCCTCGCCCCCGCTGGCCTGTATCTCGGAGACGAGGCGCCCGAGTCGGTCAGCGCGCCGGGCGCCGAGCACCACGCAGGCGCCGCGCCCGGCGAGGAGCCTGGCGGTGGCCGCGCCGATGCCGCTGCTGGCGCCGGTTATCACGACCACTTTTCCTGTCATACCTGCCATCTGCTCGCTCCTTCGTTGTCGGTGTCCACCGTGTCGTCGCCGCCGTGCGGGGGTGCCGTTCGTTGCGCGGGGTTCCGGCCGGATGCCGGCCGAGGCGCGTCCCCAGACGAGCGCTCGCTACGCGGACTCGAAATCGGTGGAGAGGGTGAGTTCGCCCCCCTGGTGGGGATGGGGCCGACGACACCCGGCGGCGCCCCGCGATGCCGATGTCCGGGGGCCTATCCTCCTGCTCGTTGCCCCCCGAGGCGGCAAGTGCGCTGGCGGGCGGTCAGTCGACCGCGAGCGCGGCCGTCGCGGACGCCTCAGCCCGCTCCTTGAGCGCGCGGTTCATGGCCGCGAAGCCGGCGCGCGTCGGCCCGTCGAGGCTGCGGGCGAAGAGGGGCACGAGCAGGCCGGTGAAGCGCTCCTCCTGGATGAAGCGGACGCGGCCCGCCCCGAGGGGCTCGATGGCGAAGCGGTGCTCGCCGTCGAAGAGCCCGCGCACCAGCAGGCGCCCTATCCAGCGCAGCTCGCGGCCGGGCGTCGCGGCCAGCACGGTCGGGCGGAAGGCCATGCCGGTGCCGCCGGGGGGGGCCAGGCGCACCGCCAGGCGCGCCCCCTCGGCGAGCGTCCCGGCGATGCTGGGGATGAACGGGTTCCAGTCGGGATAGCGTCCTAGGTCGGCGAGCACCGCCCAGACGTCCTCGGGCGAGGCGTCGATCTCAATCGCGCTGTGCAACGTCTTCACGGTCGTGCTCCTTTCGGTGTGGGGTGGCGGGAGTCCTCCGGCGCGGCGCGCGGCGGCAGGGCGGCGGCGAAGGCCGCGACGCCGCCCCGCCAGGCGGCATCCACGTCCGCGCCCGGGGGGAAGCGGCCGTGCAGCTCCAGCAGGACCAGGCCATGGGCGAAGGCCCAGACCGCGCGGGCCAGCGCCAGGTCGCCGGTGGCGGCCAGCAGCGGGGCGGCCGCGGCGGCCTCGCTGCCGGGCGGCAATCGCTCGCGCGGCAGCGGCCGGTCGGTCATCAGGCGGTAGAGGTGCGGATGGGCCAGGGCATACGCCCGGTACGCGGTGCCGAGCGCCGCCAGCGGCTCCCCGCCTTGCTTCAGCGCCCCCCCCAGGGCGTCGGCGAACTCGGCGAGCGCGATGGCGATGAGGGCGACCTCGACGGCGGCCTTGTCGGGGAAATGCTTGTAGAGCGACGGGGCCCGGATGCCGAGCGCCTCCCCCAGCCGGCGCATGGTGAGGGCGTCGAGGCCCCGCTCCTCTACAAGCGCGCGCGCGGCGGCGACAATCGCCTGCCGACGCGAGGGCGCGGCCTCGGTCGCCGTAGCAGTGGCCATAGGCACCTCCCCTTGACAGGCTAACTAAGTTAGCCCCAGTGTAGGCTAACTAAGTTAGCCTGTCAAGGGGGGGCGACAACGCGTGCTACGGCGGGCGGTTCGGTGCCCTGGCTACCCTTGCGCGGCCTCATTTGCTCGTGTGCTCGTGCCAGTCGCGCGCCGAACTCGACCGCGTGACGCCGGATACCCGAGCCTGAGATACGGCCAGCATGGCCCCGTGTTGGTTCTGTTGGGTCGTGCAGTGATGTGGTAGCCTTCCGCGTTTGCTATGGCGGTGCGGGAGGGGGCGAGCGATGAGTGGTGCAGCGGCGGTTTGCCCGAACTGTGGCCCTGTGGGGGCACGCAGGAACGGGCGCGACCGCCAGGGGCGGCAGGTCTACCAGTGCCGTGGCTGCCACCGGCGCTTCACCCTCCTGAGCGCGACGCCTTTCTCGGGTTACCGCTTCCCGCCCGACGTCATCGCCCTCGCCGTGCGCTGGTACTTGCGGTTCCGCCTCAGCTACGCCGACGTCGCCGAACTCCTCGCCGAGCGGGGCGTCGGCGTTGACGCGTCGACGATCTCTGACTGGGTGCGCGAATTCACCCCGCGCTACGAGGAGGCCACCCGCCCCTGCCGCCACGCCGTCGGGACCACCTGGAGCGTCGATGAGACCTATGCCACGGTCGCCGGCAAGCCGGCCTACGTCTACCGGGCGATCGACGGACAGGGCCAGGTGGTCGACGTCTACGTGAGCGCGCGGCGCGCGGCCGCGGACGCAGCCACCTTCTTCCGTTGTGCCGTCGAGGCCACCGGTGCACCCTTGGACACATGAGGCTGTACACATGCGGGTCATGGCGCTGGCAAGAGGCGATTGTCCGGCCCCGCCCAGGCTGGCTATACTCCGCGGCATGGCGCATCGGAGCGAGCGCAGAAGGAGCGCAGCGTGCCGCGAGTCAAACGAACGCCCGTCGCCACGACAGACGATTGGCAGCAACTCGAACTGCTGGTCCGCTCGCCGGAGCAGCGCGTCTACGAGCTGATTCGCCCCATCGTCCTTTTCGGGCGCCCGCCGGCGGCGCGGGCGCGGGAGACCGGCGCGCCGCAGCGCACCCTCTACCGGCAGGCCGACGCCTTCGACCGCGACGGGATGGCGAGCCTCTTCCCGCCGCCCACGCCCGCCAAGCACCACGCGCTGCCCGAGGAGCTGCGCCGGGCGATCCGTGCCCTCAAGGCGGAGCACCCGCCGCTCAACCTGCGGGAGATCGCCACCATCTGCGACATCCGCTTCGGCCGCAGCCTGAGCCACCACACCGTCAAGCGCATCCTCGCCGAGGCACCGGTCGCGCCGGCGGCGACGCGACGCTTCCCGCCCTACCAGCAGATCGCCGACCCCGCCGAGCGGCACCTCGCGATCATCCGGTTGCACAGCGAGGGCTGGAACAAGAAGAGCATCGCCGATTACTTGCGGTGCAGTCGCGTCACGGTGCATGAGACGTTGAAGCGCTGGACCGCCGAGGGGGTGACCGGCCTCGACGACAAGTCGCACGCGCGGAAGGACGGCCCGCGCAAGGTCGACATGGCGGTCATGGCCCACGTCCGGGAATTGGCCAAGAACCCGGAGTTGGGCGCCTTCCGCCTCTACGCGGCGCTGACGCAGCTGGGCATCCATGTCAGCGTGCGTACCTGCGGCCGACTGCTGGCGCGCAATCGCGCCCTCTATGGCCCGGTCGCCCGGCGAGCCGAGCCGAAGACCCCCAAGGCGATGCCCTTCGCCGCCCAGCGCCGCCACCAGATCTGGTCGGTGGACATCCGGTACCTCAAGAACGACACGGTCGCGGGCCGCGCGTACTCCATCGCCATCCTCGACAACTACTCACGCGCACTTGTCGCCAGCGCGCTCTCCCCGCGCCAGGACCTGACGGCCTTCCTCATTGTGCTCTACGCCGCCATCCGCCAGCACGGCGCGCCGGAGATCCTGGTCAGCGACAGCGGCGGTGTCTTCCGCGCGAAGCAGTCCCAGGCGATATACCGCGCCCTCGGCATCGACAAGCGGGAGATCGCCCGTAAGCAACCTTGGCAGAACTACGTCGAGACCATGTTCGCCATCCAGCGCCGCATGGCCGATTGGGGTTTCGCGCGAGCGGCGGGGTGGGATGCCCTGGCGGACGAGTACGCGCGCTGGACCGCGAACTACAACGCGCAGGAACACTTTGCCCATCAGCAGCGCCCCAAGGAGCGACGCAGCCCGGCGGCCGTGCTCGGCTTCGTGCAGGGGCGGCAATTCGCGCCCGGGCAGTTACACCGCATCTTCCACCGCACACGCTTCAGCCGGGTGATCGACCGGCTGGGCTACCTGCGCTTCCGGCACTGGCGGGTGTACGGGGAGCGTGGCCTTGCCGAGGAGCAGGTCGGGGTGTGGCTGTACGAGACGACCTTGACGGTCGAATTCGGCGACGAGGTTCTGGCGCAGTATCGGGTGGCCTATCAGCCGGATAAGCGGCACCTCGTGGGCGTCGACGAACCGCGCCTCTTCGCCACGCCGCATCGGTCGCCCCAGCCCCCCCTCTGGCCGCTGGGGGACGGGGAGTGGCTCAAGGTGCTGCGCCTGCCGGAATACGCCTCGCGCCACCGCCACGTGGCACCGCCGGTCCAGGCGCCGCTCTTCGTCTGAACCGGGGAGGATCCGCGTATGCTCTTCAACTGCCGCCTGCGGGACGTCGGCGATATCGCGCCGTGGCACAGCGTATTGGGGGGCCGGGCGCGGCCGACGCTCGACTGGCCGGGGCTCTCCGAGGGCTGGTACTGGCTCGATGTCGGTGGTCACGAGCTGTTCCGCTACGGCGCTGCCTCCCTGCAGCGAGAGGTGCCCTGGCGCGCCTCGTCGGCCGTGTTGCCCTACGCCGTCGGTACCATCGCGCTGCACTGGGGGGATTGGCTCGAACAGCTCCCGCCCATGCTGGCCCCGCTCCCGTCGGCGCTCGCCGAGCGGGTGGCGGACGCCGACGCATGGCGCGCGTGGCAGGAACGCGCGGCGCGGTGGCAGCAGCGGCAGGACGGTGCCGCCGCCCGCGCGACCTATCAGTGGGCGTGCGGCTGGTGGGGGGACTACCGGCTCACCAGCGACTACCTCACCGCCGACTCGCCGTGCCGGAGCCTGCAGCTCTGGTGCTGGCGCGACCAGGATCGCGTCCATCTGCGTTGGGATAATCGCGAACTGTTGCTGCGCGGCCAGCCCATCTGGGCTGCGGAGGTGGGCGAATACGCGTTGCCTACCCACACGTTCCTCGACGAGATCCGGGCGTTTAACACCCGGTTCGTTGCCGCGATGGGCGAGCGCGTCGCCGCAGTGAACGCCCACTGGCCGCGCCCTGAGGTGGCGCTCGACCGCGACCGGTTAGTACGCCACCAGCGCGAGCAGGCGGCGTGGTTCACCGGGCGCATCGCCCGCATCGGCCAGACCGTTGCGGATGATGCCGCTGCGGTGCTGACGGATGATTGGCGTGCAATCCTCGCAGCAATCGCCCGCATCGAGCGCGATAGCACACCCTGACCGTGGCCAGTGTTCGCCAGACGCGCAGATAGCGAGCACTGGCAAAGCCTGTTCTCGCCAACGCCATGACCCGCATGTGTACAGCCTCATGTGTCTAAGTGTGCACCGGTGGGCTTGCGTTGATTCGGTGGACACCGGGATCCTGGGGGCGATGGTTCTCGGAAAGGGGTTCACGGTGGCCGAGGCGCACGCGCCCTCGCTACCAGCGTCTCGCGCCGAGGCGGTCGCGCTGGCCCGGACCAGCGGCACGGGCCTCCCGCAGCTGGCCCACGACCGCGGGCTAGCGGAGCAGGCCCTGCGGGGGTGGATGAAGCGCGCCGACAGCGACGGGGGGCGGGAGGAGCCGCGCCGGCTCCGCCGCGCACTCACGGCCACATGAGGCTGGCTCTCCCGATCATTTGATGATCCGGGCGGAATTGCCTCGGAAAGTGGGAGTTGAGTGCCGAATATTGGCCTCCGCCGACCCTTCGAGACGCCCTCCAGACCTCTTTTGGGGGCGTCGTCCCTATCCTCCACCCTGGATCATCAAATGATCGGGAGACCCCATAGCATAAGGCGAGGTGTGGTGGCGCGCGGTATGGGCAGCGCGCAAGGTGCCCGGGCTGCTTGACGCGGCGGGACCGGCGAGGCGGCCGCCGTTTGGGCGGTGGTTGCTGCGGCCCTGCCCGAGTAGCGGGCTGGGCCGTAGGTTGGCTCTGGCGGTGATGAGGCGTATCAGAACGACGCGGCCGCTATTTCGTGCCGACCGCGATCAGCAACTCGCCTGGTGCCTCGTAGCCCTGCGGTCCCTCGAACCGTCGCAGCCCGTGTTCGATCTCCTCCCATACCTGCGCCCGGGCGGGCTCGCTCAGCCCCGCCAGGTACGGGTGCAGCACGACGAGGGTGCTTCGTTGGTCCCGCGCCGCATCGGCCGCCGATAGGTAGCGTCGGACGATGGGGGTCGGATGGATGGCCACCTCGCGGAACCCGGCGCGCACGAGGACTGCGGACAGCGTGGCGGGGTCGCTCAATGCAAACATCTGGACCTGCTCCGGCGGCGGGGATGTCGGTCCGGCGTGGCGGTGACCGACCGCGAGGGCGAGGGCGAGCGCCAGGTTACGCGCCGGGTTCGACCAGACGAGCGCCGCCAGTCGCCCGCCGTCCCGGAGCACCCGCCGCATCCCCGCCAGCGCGCGGTCCAGATCGGCCAGGTACATGAGGCCCTGGCGGCAAATCACCGCGTCGAAGCGGTCTCCGGGGAGGGCGAGGTCGTGCGCGTCCATGACCTGTGTCGTCACCCAGTCCAGACCGGCATGGCGCGCGCTGGCGGCGGCGCGTTCGAGCATCGGCGCGGCAACGTCGGTGGCGAGTACCGCCCCGGTCGGGCCGACCCGGCGCGCGGCCAGGAGCGCCTGCTCGCCTGTCCCTGCCGCCACGTCGAGGACCTGGCTGCCCGGCCTAACTCCGGCGAGATCGAGCATCTGCTGGGTGGCCGGTCCCAGCAGGTCTTCGCGGCTAACCCCCCCCGCGCTGCCAGGCGTCGGCCGCCTGCCGGGTAGCGAAGAGGGTGTTGTCCTCGTTGGTCGGCGGTGTCATTAGGTGTTCCCTCTTGTAAATCTCGCCATGCACAGCCTATAGGGTACTGCGTCCTGACCGTCCTTGTCTCCTGGAGTTATCTCACTTACATAGACAGGATAGCGCTAGTACAGTATGCTCGGAATAGCTCGGTAGTATTCTTGGCGTTGTAGCAGGAAAATCGCGCTACGAAACCCCGGAGGAATACCGAGCGCGCTGTACTAGAGTAATGAGGTATTTTGCGTTAGTGGCGCTGCCCGGACATCTGCCCGAAGAGGTTCGGGAAGGCCTGCTCGAGGGAGGTCGAGGGGGTAGGGACGCGCTCACCATCGCGATTGACCGCCTGGACGTCGCCGCCAGCGAGGATCGCGAGGTGGGACTCGGCCTCGTACCGCGTCATACCGCTGGTGGCCATCAGGGCGCCCACCTGTGTCGTCTCTAAGCTAGAGACCCTTTGGTTTAGCCGTCTGCGGTCCATCGCTTATCTCCTCCGACCTGCTGGCGGGATCCAGCCTAGCGCCCTGAACAACCGGTCGATGGCAACACCGATCGGAATGAAGTCATCATTATCCCAGTACGGCTTGAACCGAGTGACCTGCGACCGGGCGAACTGGAGATCCTGCATGAGAGGTTGGCTGTTCACGCGGGTTGCTACCCATTGAGCATATGAGCGCGCCCAGAGTTCCTCTACCCGCAAATTATAGTCTATGTCAACTTGCAATGCATTATTGTGAACGTATAGCGGACTCAATGGATTTGATAACTCCCGCATATGCGTCACGGCTGAGGACTGGAAGGTGACCAACGCCCAGTCTTGGAGCGCGGGGAGCGCCGGGGGGTGCGTGGCGAATGCGCGCGGCGGGTGTCCGCCGGCCACCTGGAGTGCATAGCGATCGATATAGTGTCCGGTCTCGTGCGCGGTGGTGAGACGCGGGTGGGCACCGCGCTCGGAGATCAGGACCTCGAGCACCCGGCCATCCTGCGTTGAATAACGCAGCGCCCCGCGATCGATGATCGACGAGGTGTAGTAAAGCGGGATCCGAGTACCGGCCGGAATTGAGTGGAGGGTATCTATTCCCTCGAGTGTAGCCTGGACTTTGCGCTGTAAGCGCCGGAAATTCGCCTCGGTCGCAGGCTCCAGAGCGAAGTGTGTCGAGATCTGGCTACCGGGACCGGTTGGATCTCCAGCGCCCGGAGGGAGGCTCGATCCCCCGCCGCCGCCGCCACGGTCGCCGTGCCGCCGATCGGGCGCCAGGCTCGTCGTCCCGCGCGCCGGGATGGGCATGCCGCCGAAGAGCCCGCGTCGCGCCATGTCATCATCCGGCGGCGGCCCAAACCCAGAGAGCCACTTGATCATCATCTGCGACTCGAGCGGCACCGTGCCGAGCTTCTCGAATCCGGGGACCGGCTCACCATTGGCCCAGCGGCCAAGGTCGTCGATCACCTGCTCGATACTCCGGCGAGCGTGCGGCGTGAGGTTGCAGCGCTCGTGTGGGTGGGCCGGATACGTCGGAAGCTGCTTGGGTGGGTAGACGTCGGAGCCGAGGTCGTATTCGTTGCTGCGGGCATATTGGTCGCAGATATCGGGCTCGGGATGATTCCCGCTGAGATCCCACTTCACGCCGTCGGTGAACGGGGAGCGCTTCGCCGCCTCGACGGTGGCCGCGCCGTGCGCCCGGGTGATCTCCGTCCGCGCCAGGCGGCGCAGCGCGTAGAGTCCGCTGGTCCCGTACGGGGTCTTCGTGGCGCGCGGCATCCGCTCGCGCGCATAGGTGCCGTCCGGCTGGCGCACACGGCGCGGCACCGTGGCACCATCGACCGTCAGGTACTCCTCGAGGCCTTTGGCCAGCTGCGTCGCCGAGGTACCGGCCTGGATACCCTGGTCGATCGCCTGGTCGATCGCGGCGCGCACATTCTGCCCGTTCTGCCAGATGCGGTCCGAGAGCCGATAGCCGTTCGGATCGACCCAGATGCGCGCCTGATCGAAGACCGGTGCCTTGCTGAACGGCAGCTCCGGCAGCGGGGCATCCTCGCCGATCAGCGCGTCGAGGAGATCCGGGCGCCGCTCGCCCAGGATTTCGATCATCTGATCGATCATCGCGTCGACCGGCGCCGCGATCGCGGCCTCGATCTGGTTCGCCAGCATCCGCGCGAACGGCACGCGGGGAGTGCCGTTGCCCTGGAAGACGTCACCAGGCGCGCCGCCGAAGATCGCGCGCACTCCCGCCTCGACGATGGCGTGCAGCGCCCCGGCGTTGAGCGGCGGGATCTGGCCCTCGCGCCCTTCGCCGGCGCTCTCGACCGATGAGGTCAGTGCGCGAATGAAGGGCGCGAGCAGGGCGGCAAGCTCGCCGTCGGCACGCTGCTGGATCTGCGCGAGGAATGCGCGCGCCTGTTCCGGCGTCATCGTTCCGTGGCTCCATCTATCCGCGTCAAACAGATATCAGCGATCATCATGGCAAAGTTGCCAAGATCTGCGGCGTCAGCGATTGTTTGCTGCGAGCTGGCCCCGGCGCGGAGGCAAGATTCAAGCTTGCCCGCGTGCTCGCGCAGTGCCCATAATAGATCAAGCGGATCATCGCCCCGCCATCCGGGGCGATGATCGTTCCGTCGCAGCTTGCGCTCCATCTGCACCGCGAACGTCGATAAGCACGGGCGCACGGTGACGCCGGCCCGGCCGCAGGCTGCGGGCCATCTCGTATTGTGATCGATCTGCGCGCGCGTCCCCCTCGCGGAGCGCGAGCGCCACGCCGGGCCAGTAGCACAGAGGCGGGATCCGGCGCACATATTCCCCGCAGGGGGCGCCGGGAGCGCCGCCACAAAATCCTGGGCGTCCTGCAGGAGCGCTGTCGCCCGCGCGGCATCCACGGAATCGCCCATGCGCCACTTCGGAGCGACATACACGTGGGCGACCTTACCCCTACAGCGACACTTCCTGTTTTGGACTCTTGCGGCGCAAGTACGGTCGCGACCTCCTCGCCCACGGTGAACGGGTGGGAGCACAGACCAAACGTCAAAGTGGCGCTGTAGGGTGATCACAGTCTACGTGCTGTACTTATCGCGCGACTTGCGGCTCCCGCCGGTGGCGGTGGGCGTGATCCTGGCCGCGGTCGGTCCGGGCAGCCTCGCCGGCGCGGCCCTGGCGACCGGGGCGGCGAGGCGGTGGGGGCTCGGCCCAACCCTGGTGGGCGGGCTCGCCCTGGCCGGGGGGGCCAACCTGATCCCGCCGCTGGCGCTGGGACCACCGGCGGTCCTCATCCCGACCCTGGCGGTGGCCGCGTTCCTCACTGGGTTCGGGCAGCCGTTCTACAACATCAACCAGGTAAGCCTGCGCCAGGCGATCGTCCCACAGCACCTGCAAGGCCGCATCGGTGCCACCCTGCAGTTCCTAGGTGGAGCCGCCGCGCCACTCGGCGCCTTACTAGGCGGATTCCTAGTGCAGGCGCTCGGCGTACGCCTGACCCTAGTGATAGGAGCCGTGGGGATGCTACTTGCCTGTTTGTGGCCCCTCTGCTCACCGGTACGCACCCTGCGCGAGGCACCGGAGCCAGGGGAGGTAGTGCTGAGGCCAACACCCGTGTCTAACGTCAAGTAAGAAAGGGTCTCCCGCTAAGTCGATGCTGCTGGCGAACCCTCGCCGCGAGCGCGTGAGGAGGTCACCGCCAACGCCTGCCTCGGGACCAAGGCGAAGGTGCAAGAGAAGAGGCAATCGTTCTTCGACGGGCTGACGACCCGCACCGCCGGAGTCCGCTCCCGCTGCCGCCGCACGTTGTAGGCGCTGGCCGAGGCCACACTCGAACCGGCGCTCGAATCCCAGCACAAGGCTCCCCATGTAGATCTCATCGGCGCTTTAGTTTAGGACTTTGGGGCTATTGAAGCGTGCTGCTTGTTAACATTACGCTATCATCGAGGAAAGGAATAGGATAGGCCCAATAGGTGCCATCAGGAGGTAGGATAGGCCCAATAACTAAGCTCAGCAGGCCCAATAACTTGGCGCAGTTAACGAGAAAAGGGCCTTCCAGGCCCAATGAGTAAGCAATCCTACACCTATGGGACTGGGAGCATTTTCGCCCCATAGATGGGACTCAGGCTCACCCCGCCAACGCGTTCATGGGACTCAGGCTCAAAATTGCCCCGGAAACGGCCTTGCGGTCGGCCCGGGGTAATTTCTTTGTGGGACTCAGGCTCACGGTGTGGGACTCAGGCTCATGAATGGTGGGACTCACTATTGCGCCGATGCGTACGCCAGGTGCAGGTCGGCGGTGGGCGCGAGTCCCGCCCATTCAGCGGCGCGATGATGCCGGTTGGGTCCGTGTTCCCCGACCCTAAACCGAAGCCCCACAGATGCGGCAGGG
>JAABUM010006567.1_pt1 | contig 11312 bp, 10 predicted proteins | sample 5559161 | NCBI WGS metagenome assembly JAABUM01 (sample SAMN10711868, study PRJNA513369) | rock metagenome | isolation source: Antarctica rocks | place: Antarctica: Victoria Land, Siegfried Peak nord | reverse complement strand
GCAACATAGTCGTCCGCGGGCGCTCCGACGAGTTCGTCACCGGTACCGATCTGGACGAGTTCACCATGACGCATGATCAGGATTCGGTCGCCCAACTTCAATGCTTCCGACAGATCATGGGTGATGAAGATCATCGTCTTGCCCATGTCTCGGTGCAGTCGGATGACCTCTGCCTGCATGTCACGGCGGATCAGGGGGTCCAGAGCAGAGAACGGCTCGTCGAAGAGGAGGACCTCAGGATTCCCGGCCAGCGCCCGCGCCAGGCCGACCCGTTGTTGCATGCCTCCCGACAGCTGGTCGGGAAAGCGCTGCTCGTAGCCCTGCAGGCCCACCAACTCGATGACTTCCTGGGCTCGCCGGTACCGCTCGGATTTGCCCGTGCCTCGAACCTGCAGACCGTAGGAGACGTTGTCGAGAACACTGCGATGCGGCAACAGACCGAAATGCTGGAAGACCATTGATATCTTCTCGCGGCGAATTTCCCGTAGTTCGGCGCCGGATGCGTTCATGATGTCGTTGCCCTTGAGCAACACCTGACCGGCTGTGGGTTCGATGAGCCTGGTCAGACAGCGCACCAGAGTCGACTTCCCGGAGCCGGACAGGCCCATCACGACGAACACCTCGCCCCGCGCCACGTCGAAACTCAGATTGCGAACCGCCGCGACACATCCGGTCTGCTCGAGAATCTGCGGACCGGACAGTTTCGACATCGCCGGATCGGTCGGAATGCGATCGGCTTTGTGCCCGAAGACCTTCCACAGATTTCGAATGGAGAAATCTGGCCCTTCGGCTGCTGGTGATGACATTCTTCGTCTCCTTGGGTGGGAGGACTCTGGCGTTGCCAAGCAATGCCGACGGACGCTTGCACGCCGACGACTGGCGAACAGCGAATTCAGTGCGGGAACCAATACTGGGGCGCCGGTGCGATGTTCTGCCAGATGTGCTTGATCTCGCGATATTCCGCCAGACCACTCGGTCCGAGTTCTCGACCGTTGCCGGACTGCCCGAAACCGCCCCACTCCGCCTGCGGCACGTACGGGTGGTAATCGTTGATCCAGATCGTCCCGTGCCGCAGTGCGCCCGCGACCCGTTGGGCTCGCGATGCATCCGACGTCCAGACCGCGCCGGCCAGACCGAAATGGGTGTCGTTGGCGATTTCGATTGCTCCCGTCTCGGTGTGGAAAACCTCGACTGTGAGCACCGGCCCGAAGGACTCCTCGCGGATCACCGTCATCGTGCGCGTGCAACCGTCCAGGACCGTGGGCGGATAGTAGAAGCCCTGTGCCAGAGCGCCTTCGGTGGGGATCACGCCACCGGTACGCAGGACGGCGCCCTCGGCGACCCCGGCCTGCACATAGGCGTGCACCTTGTTCCGATGCGCCGCGGAGATCAGCGGGCCGGTTTCGGCGGTGTCGTCGAAAGGACCGCCCAGCTTGATGTGCGCGGCGCGGGCGACGATCTCGTCGACGATGCGGTCGTGCAATTCCGCAGCCACGATCAGCCGGGCGCCGGCCGAACACACCTGGCCGGAATGCAGGAACACCGCGGTGAGCGCATGATCGGTGGCTGCTTCCAGATCGGCGTCGGCGAAAATGATGTTCGGGTTTTTCCGCCGAGTTCGAGCGCGACCTTCTTCACCGTGCCGGCGCCGGCAGCCATCACGGCCTTGCCCGTCTCGAGTCCGCCGGTGAACGAGACCATGTCGACCCGTGGGTCGCTGGTCAGGATGCTGCCGACCTCGGAACCGTTACCGGTGACCAGATTCGCCACGCCGGCAGGCACCCCGGCCTCGGCGAGCGTGTCCATCAGGAGGATCGCGGTGGACGGAGTCAATTCACTGGGTTTGAGCACGAAGGTGTTACCCGCCAGTAGTGCAGGCGCGACTTTCCATGACACCTGTAGCAGGGGGTAGTTCCACGGCGTGATCAGACTGCAGACGCCGACCGGAGCATGCACGATGCGGCTGATCGTCTGTGCATTTCCGGTGTCGACCACCCGTCCGGCGTCGGTACCGGCAATGCCACCGTAATAACGGAAGCAGGCAACGATGTCGTCGACGTCGAATTGCGCCTCGACGAGCCGCTTGCCCGTATCGAGGGCTTCGGCCCTGGCGTAGTGACCCTTGTCCCGTAGCAGCAGGTCCGCGGCGCGCAGAAGGATCTCGCCCCGTTGCCTTTCCGGTAGCGAGGCCCACGTACCCTCGTCGAAGGTTCGGCGCGCGCAGTCCAGGGCAGCGCCTGCGTCAGCGGCCGAGCACTCCAGGACGGTGGCCACCGGCGAGCCGTCGGCCGGACAGCTGATCGCGCGGGTGGTGCCGCCGTTCGTCGAAGACCACCGGCCACCGACGTACAGCCCCCGGTACGGCGCCGGCTCGGGAGTCGAGTCGGGCCGGAAAGCGGTGGGAGCGGCGGCCGGTGCAGCGGCGGCGTTCATGCCTTGGGCAACGTTCACACTCACGACCGACTCACCTTTCCCTGTGGTGGTTCGAAAAACATGTCGTTGCGTATTACGCATCGTCGTGCTTCCTGGGCAACAGCATGGAACGCCAGTGGAGAGGGTGTCAAGGGTGGATCGGGGATATCGGGGTCCGCGCGGGCAAGATTTACCTGGGTGTGATCTACCGATGGCCCGATACCGACGGCGAGAGGAAACCCATCCTCGCCGAGACTGCCGCCGCAGCGGCTTTCACCGCCCCGATGACGTCGGGAATCTTGTCCACCTCCAGCCGGAAGCTGGGCCCGGAAATTGACAGCGACGCGATGACGGATCCGTCGACACCTCGGATCGGCGCCGCAACAGCGGTGAGGCCGATCTCCAATTCGTCCACCGCCACGGCGTAGCCATCCCGGCGGACGGCCACCAGTACCGCCTGCAGCGCCGTTCGATCGGTGATGGTGCGAATGGTGAGCGCCCGGAGCCGACCGGAGCTGTCCGCCGTGGAACTGAGCACGGCATCGGCCTGGGCGCTCGAGGCGAAAGCGAGTAGCACGCGGCCGTTCGCGGTGGCATGCACCGGATTTCGGTGGCCTATCCAGTTGTGGATCTGTAACGCCGAGGTGCCGGCCACCTGGTCCAGGTACAGGGTTTCGGTACCGGAGAGAATGACGATGTTGACGGTCTCGCCGACCTCGGACGCCAGCCGCGTTGTCACCGGTCGGCTTTCCCGGACGATGTCCAGTCGAGATCGGGTGGCACCGGCCAGCCGGAGCACGCCGACGCCGAGCCGATATCGGCCGCGGTCGGGCAGTTGCTCCGCGAGGCCGTGAGTCTCCAGGGTGGCCAACAGCCGAGAAGCGGTCGATTTGTGCACGCCCAGCAGGCCGGCGATCTCCGTGACGCCCAGTTCTCCGTCGGCCGCAAGGAGTTTGAGAATGGTCAGCGCTCGGTCCACCGACTGCACGGATCCGCTACCACCGTCGCTCGCGCGAGCCAGGTCGGCGTTCGCCGGCCCACCGTTCTCGGTAGTCTTCTGACCCGGTCCCGTTGATGGGGGTCGCGCGCGATCGGTCATGACGCGCAGCGTAGCGCCGGGGGTGTTCCTCGTTCCGCCTCTGCTGGATCAGCGTTGCTCTCTTGACCCCGAGCGCGACAGCCGCGATGCTGTGCGTTGCACATCGAGCGGTGAGTTGCGCGCGCTGCAACCAGGAGGTTTCCATGTCGCCCCGTCCCGGCGCCGGCCGTGAGTTCGTTCTGACCCTGTCGTGCCCGGACGAACCCGGATTGGTCTATGCAGTGACCGGATATCTGGTGAAGTTCGGAGCGAACATCGTGACCAGCCAGCAGTTCGGCGACCGACTGACCGGTCGGTTCTTCATGCGTATCCATTTCGATTTTCTGGGCAGTGCTCGCGCCCTGCCAGAACTGCGCGATGGATTTGAAACAGTCTCCCGCAGGCACGCCATGCAGTACGAGTTGGTGGACGCGGCGACGCCGACGACGACCTTGATCATGGTCTCGAAATTCGGTCATTGCCTGAACGATCTGCTGTACCGCCACCGCATGGGCACCTTGAACATCGATATCCCGGTCATCGTGTCGAATCACAATGACTTCCGGGCGCTCGCCACCTCGTACGGCATCCGCTACATCCATCTGCCCGTGACACCGGAAACCAAGGCGGCCGCGGAGTCCGCAATGCTGGACCTGATGGCCGAGCATCGCGTCGAGTTGGTCGTGCTGGCCCGTTATATGCAGGTGCTGTCGGAATCCACCAGTCACGCGCTATCCGGCAAGGCCATCAACATCCATCATTCCTTCCTGCCCAGCTTCAAAGGTGCAAAGCCCTACCACCAGGCCCATGATCGCGGGGTGAAACTGATCGGGGCCACCGCTCACTACATCAACGACGATCTCGACGAGGGTCCGATCATCGAGCAGGACGTCGCAAGGGTGGATCACAATCTCGGTCCCGAGGATCTCGTCGCGGCAGGTCGCGACGTGGAGACGCAGGTGCTCTCGCGTGCGGTGAAATGGCACTGCGAACGACGGATCATGCCGAACGGATCCAGGACCGTCGTCTTCCGTTGAAGCTCGCTCAACTCTTCGGGTGCCGATAGAACGGCGCATCCGACGGAGCCAACGGTGCGCGACCCAGGATGAGGTCGGCGGCCTTCTCGGCCAGCATCATCACCGGCGCGTAGATGTTTCCGTTGGTGACGTACGGCATGACGGACGCGTCCACCACCCGGAGACCCTGCGTGCCGTGCACGCGCATCGTGCCCGGATCGACGACGGCGAACGGATCCGAGGCCGGCCCCATCCTGGCCGTGCAGGATGGGTGCAACGCAGTCTCGGCGTCATTCGCCACCCAGTCCAGGATCTCCGCATCGGTGGAAACAGCGCTGCCGGGGGAGGTCTCGCCTCCGTTGAAAGGTGCCAGCGCGGGCTGGTTCAGAATGTCTCTTGCCACCCGAATGGATTCCACCCATTCCCGACGGTCCTGATCGGTGGACAGATAGTTGAACCGCAGTGCCGGATGTCGTCGCGGATCGGTCGAAGTGATCTTCACGGTGCCGCGGGCATCGGAATACATCGGCCCGACATGCACCTGGTACCCGTGCCCGGTGACCTGGACCTCCTGCGAGACCGAACCGTCGTATCGCACCGCAATGGGCAGGAAATGAAACATCAGGTTCGGATAGGCCGCGTCGTCGTTCGACCGAACGAATCCGCCGCCCTCGAAATGATTGGTGGTCGCCGGCCCCCTGCGGGCGAGGATCCATTCCAGCCCGATGAACGGTTGTCGCCACTTCTGCAGATACGGCTGCATGGTGACCGGCTCGGTGCAGGCGTACTGGATGTAAACCTCGAGGTGGTCCTGCAGATTTGCGCCGACCCCGGGCAGGTCCTGAACGGATCGAATACCCAGTGACCGCAGCTCATCTGCGTTGCCGACACCGGACAGCTGCAGCAGCTGGGGGGAATTGATGGCGCCTCCGCAGAGAATGACCTCCCCAGCAGTGGCACAGTGATTCCGGCCGTTTCGTCGATAGGTCACGCCGGTGGCGCGGGTTCCGGCGAATTGGATACCGGTCGCCAGCGCCCTGGCCATCACAGTCAGATTCTTACGCCGCATGCTCGGTCGCAGATAGGCTCGAGAAGCCGAGAGGCGGCGGCCCTTGTGCACATTGCGGTCGAACGGGGCGAAACCCTCTTGCCGAAAACCGTTCACATCAGTGGTCAGCGGATAGCCGGCCTGCACCGACGCATCGAAGAAGGCGCCGAACAACGGATTGGTCGCCGGCCCCCGCTCGAGCACGAGCGGACCCGAGCGCCCGCGCAGTACGTCGTCCCGTTCCGCGGCCAGGCAATTCTCCATCCGGCGAAAATAGGGCAGGCAGTGCGCCCAGTCCCATTCCGCCATCCCGGCATCGGCGCCCCACCGTTCGTAGTCAAGGGGATTGCCCCGCTGGAAGATCATGCCGTTGATCGAACTCGACCCGCCCAGCACCTTGCCCCTGGCGTGAGCGATCCGGCGGCCGTTCAGGTGCGGCTCCGGTTCCGATTCGTACTGCCAGTCGTAGAAGCGATTGCCGCTCGGGAAGGTGAGTGCCGCGGGCATCTGGATGAACAGGTCCCACGGATAGTCGCTGCGTCCGGCCTCCAGGACGAGCACCTTCGCCGTTCCATCGGCCGAGAGCCGGTCGGCCAGCACCGATCCGGCACTGCCGCCGCCGACGATGACGTAGTCGTAACTGGTGCTGCGCGAAGGCGCGGTGGGGTTGACAGTCACGGCGTTCGGTGCTCCTCGAGGTGATTGGCGCGCTGGAAAGTGATGTCGGTGCGCTGAGCGCCTATGGTTGCGTCGTGAGCAACGGTGGGGTGAAGCGGCCGGAACCGGAGACGACGGACGAACTCGTGGCGCACAGGTCTGCGGTCGGTGCGGTGCAGTCGGTCGACCGAGCCGTCACCGCCCTGGAGTTCCTGGCACGGCGCGGCGAGGCCGGTGTCTCCGAGGTGGCGGGGGCCATCGGTGTGCACAAGTCCACGGCATCGCGGCTGCTCGGGGCGCTGCAGACCCGAGGCCTCGTCGAAGTGGCCCGCGATCGAGGACGCTATCGGCTCGGATACGGAATTCTGCGCCTGGCCGGTGCGATGGGCGGCCGGCTCGACGTGACGAGCCAAGGTGGCGAGATTTGCGAGGAACTGGCCGAGCGGCTCGGTGAAACGGTGAACATCGCCGTGCTGCAGGGCGATTCGGTGATCAACGTGTACCAGGCGCACGGCGGCGGAGCCATCTCGGTCAACAATTGGGTGGGCCGCCCGACACCGTTGCACGCCACATCGTCGGGCAAGGTCCTGCTGGCACACCTGCTCAGGCCGCAGCAGGACAGGCTGATCGAGGTCGGATTGCCCAGGTTCACCCCCGATACCGTCACCGACGCCAGGGTGCTGCGCCGGCAATTGGCACGGGTGCACGTCGATGGCTTCGCGATCACCGCCGGCGAGTACGAAATCGGACTGAACGCGGTGGCAGCACCGGTATCCGGTCCAACGGGCGCCGCTCTGGCCGCGCTGTCGGTCTCCGGTCCGGCCTACCGGTTGCCGGTGGCCGACCTGGCCGCCACGGCGCGGGCGGTGATCACTGCCGCAGCGCGGATCAGCGAGCGGATGGGGCATCTGGGCTGAAGTCAGAGGAAAGCGCTGATCACCGTGCTCGCCTCGGAACCCGCGGACCGGGAAGGCCCTCCGTCCGCGCCCACAAGGGTGATGCGCGCGAGCCGGTCGTTCCACGCGAGCCGGTCCGTCCGCGCAGGCCGGTCCGTCCACGCAGGAGGGTAGGCGCACCGGTCAGGCCCGAATCTTGTCCTGGAGCCATTCGTGGAATACGCCGATGTGGTGCTCGCTCGGCACCAGCACCCCGCCATCGCGGTAGACCCGGGACGACATGGCCGGCTGACATCGTTCGCAGGCGTCGAAATCCTGCCGGTTGACGCGGTCGAACAATTCCACCGATTTGCTCACGTCCTTGTGCTGCTCGACCACGCTCGGCAGATACAGCCAGTCGCACTCCACGATCGTGCGGTCCGCTGCCATCGGAAACATGCGGTGGAAGATGATGTGGTCCGGAACCAGGTTGATGAAAACCTGTGGCTTGACCGTGATTGCGTAGTACTTGCGGTCCTGGTCCGGATCGATGCCCGGAATGGTGTCGAACCCGGCAGTGCCGTCGACGGTGAATCCCTCGACTCCCGAGGCGAAGTCGGCGCCGTGGTTGACGAAATATTGGGCGGCGTAACCATCAGCGAATTCCGGCAACACCTCGGTGAGCTCCGGATGGATCGTCGCGCAGTGGTAGCACTCCATGAAATTCTCGATGATCAATTTCCAGTTGGCTCTGACGTCGTACACGATTCGTCGCCCGACCGACAGCTTTTCGACACCGTAGTGATCCAGGTTGGCAACCTCGCCGAGACGATCCACCACCTCCTTCAGAACGGTGTCCTCGAAGGTGGGTGGGGCGTCGGCCAGACTGACCCAGACGTATCCGAGCCACTCCCGAACGGCGACCTTCCGGAGGCCGTACTCGACCCGATCGACATCCGGCATCTTGGTGAGATTCGGTGCGGCAACCAGCTTTCCGTCCAGGTCATAGGTCCAGGCGTGGTATGGACACTGGAACGAGCGGGCCACGGTGCCCTGCTCGTCGAGGCAGATTTTCGCGCCCCGGTGACGGCAGACATTGAAGAAGGCGCGAACCTCACCGCGGCGGGATCGAGAGATGAGAATCGACTCGCTGCCGACCTGGACCGTGCGGAACGATCCCGGATTTGGGATGTCGGAAGCACGAATGGCGCAGAACCACATGTCCTCGAAGATCTTGGCCTGCTCGATGGCGAAGATCTGCGGGTCGGTGTAGAAGTGTCCCGGCAGCGTGGAGATCAGTGACTCGGGCAGTTCGGTGGTGGTCATGGCAACACCTTCGCAAATCCGGCGGAGTAGGCACTGAGGTTCACATCAAGTTGCGTCTACCGCAACGAGTCTTGAGATACGCAACGACGACAGTTTCTCGCCGCTTCAGGTGGCTGTCAAGGTCTGCCGGCACTGGCCACCGGGGTGGAGAGCAGCTTGCGCCACCGGGTGAAGAGCTTCGGCTGATTCATCCCGAGCACTGCCACCGGCTCGCCGTTCCGCCGATAGACGGCCAGCACGTCACTGGTCTGCGCACTGCCGGCTTCGATGGTGATGTCCTCGCCGCCCTCGCGTCGCCCGGCGAACTGGATCTTGACGCCGTACTGGTCGGACCAGAAGTACGGCGGCCGCAGTGGAATCCAGAACGGCGAACCCAGCATGGCCGCCACCAGGATCGCCGGTCGATCCCGGGAGTCCGTCCAGTGTTCGACCCGGTGGTGACGGCCGCGGACATCGTCGAACCAGGCCGAGCAGTCGCCGACCGCATAGATGCCAGGGATGTTGGTGGCGCCGACGGCATTGCACACCACTCCACCTCCTGCACTCGGCACAGCCAACTCGAGTCCGGAGCCGTGCAGCCATTCGACCGCCGGTGTGGCGCCGATGCCGGCCACCACCACGTCGGCCGGCACCTGCGTTCCGTCGGAGAGCAGTACACCTGTCACCCGATCCGTTCCGAGCAACCCGGCAACCGGTACACCGCATCCCAATCGAACCCCGTGTCTGGCATGCAGGGCAGCAACGATCCCGCCCATCTCCGGTCCCAGAGGCCCGGCGAGCGGTGTCGACGCGGCCTCGATCACCGTCACATCCAGGCCAAGAGCACTTGCTGTGGAAGCGATCTCGGCGCCGATGAAGCCCGCACCGATGACGGCCAGCCGAACACCGGGTTGAAGTTCGCCGCGCAGGGCAGCGGCGTCGGCCAGCGTTCGAACGGTGTGCACGCCGGCCGGGGCCTCCGGCATTCGCCGCGCGCGCGAACCGGTCGCCACGACGACGGCGTCGGAAGTCACCGACCGGCCGTCTGCCGTCGTCACGGTCCGGGAATCACCGTCGAGGCGGACGGCCCGCACGCCGAGCAACCACTGCGCGTCGAGCGCCTCGTCCGCCAACTCGAGCGCCAGTTCCAGGTCGGTGGTGACGCCGGCCAGAAAATCCTTGGACAGCGGCGGCCGATCGTAGGGCCGAGTGTTCTCCTCGCCGACGATCGTGATCGACCCGTCGAAGCCCTGGCGCCGCAACGCTTTTGCCGTTGCGTGACCGGCCAGGCTCGCACCGACCACGGTGACACGCCGCGGAATCTCCATCAGCGAAGAACACCAGGAGGAAGGTTCGGCGGTTCCTGTGACACGGTCACATAGATATCGCCGTCGGTGATGGTGACCTGATGGGTGCGCACGCCACGTTTGGCGGGTGGCGCATCGACTGCCCCCGTGCGCAGGTCGAAACGCGAGGCGTGCAGCGGGCACTCGATCTCGCAACCCTCGAGCCAGCCGTCGGCCAGCGAAGCGTCCTGGTGCGTGCAGGTGTCGTCGATGGCAAACACCTCGCCGTCGTCGGTATGGAAGATCGCGATCGGCGGGAATGCCTCGTCCACGCGCAGCGCTTCGCCGACGGGCAGATCCGCTAGGGCACAGATGCGCAGCACGGCGGCCTCATTTGCGCTAGGCACAACTTGATTCGTAGTACGCAACAGCTTCGGGCAGGACGTCGCTGCTGTCAAGGCCCGGGCGTCACCGTAGTCTGGTGCGTACTGCTCTCTCGGTCGCAGAGACCGCGGTACATCATCGTGAGAGAGAACATCAGGTAGGAAAGAGGATCGCCATGATGCCAGGCATGCCAGACCTGCAGTCGCTGCTGCAGCACGCCCAACAGATGCAGGCCGACATGGCGCAGGCTCAGACCGACCTCGCGCTGTCGGAGGTGACCGGCCATGCCGGCGGCGGCCTCGTATCGGCGACGCTCAGCGGCGACGGGCAACTGAAGGCACTGGTCATCGACCGGTCGGTGGTGGATCCCGACGAGGTGGAGACCCTGGCCGACCTCATCATCGCGGCCGTGCGGGACGCCGGCCGAGCGGCCGCAGAACTGACGGAGCAGAAGATGGGTTCCGTGACCGGGGGACTGGCCGGCCCCGGCGGGCTCGAGAGTGGTGGCTTCGACCTGTCCGCCTTCGGTATGCCCTCCCTCGATGCACTCGATGAGGATGACGACGAGGAAGAGGACGGCGGCGAAGAGGACGACGAGGAAGAGGACGACGACCAAGCTGGCGAGGTCACCGGACCGCCGCGTGAACTGCCCCGGTCGGGAGCCTGATAGGTGTACGAGGGTCCAGTCCAGGACTTGATCGACGAACTCGGCAGACTGCCGGGGATCGGCCCGAAGTCTGCGCAGCGCCTCGCCTTTCATCTGTTGACCGCAGACAGCGGGGACATCACCCGGCTGCAGACTGCGCTGCAGCGCGTGAAGGACGAGGTGCGCTTCTGCACGGAGTGCGGCAACGTCGCTGAGGGAGAGCTCTGTCGGATCTGCAGCGACCCGCGTCGCGACGCCGGCGCCATCTGCGTGGTCGAGGAGCCGAAGGACGTTCCGGCGATCGAGCGCACCAGGGAGTTCCGCGGTCGCTATCACGTGCTGGGCGGCGCCATCTCCCCGATCGACGGCATCGGTCCGGACCAGCTCCGCATTGCGCCCCTGCTGCGCCGGATCGCCGAACCCGGGGTGTACGAGGTGATCCTGGCCACCGATCCCAACCTGGAAGGCGAGGCCACGGCGACGTACCTCATTCGACTGCTGCGCACCTTTCCGGATCTGTCGGTGACCAGGCTGGCCAGCGGGTTGCCGGTAGGCGGCGATCTCGAATATGCCGACGAGGTCACGCTCGGCCGGGCGTTCTCAGG
>JAABUM010006566.1_pt1 | contig 11315 bp, 11 predicted proteins | sample 5559161 | NCBI WGS metagenome assembly JAABUM01 (sample SAMN10711868, study PRJNA513369) | rock metagenome | isolation source: Antarctica rocks | place: Antarctica: Victoria Land, Siegfried Peak nord | reverse complement strand
TCGCCCACAACCTGGTCAAGATCGCAGCCCTGGCCAGCTGATCGAGCCAGGGAGGGAGTCCGACCCATCCTGGATCGGGCGCCGCCATCCCCTGACCTCAGCCCAACGAGTTCTTCAGGTCGAAGTATCTAGTCTCGGGCGTCGAGTCGATCAGCCAGGTGGGCCGCACCACGCGGCCTGAGGACCAGCACCCAAGCTTCCTCGACGGCTCGCTGCCGGACGTCTACATCTCCATGGGGCTGACCGCCGAGAAGGTCGCGAGACAGTACGACATCTCCCGCGAAGACATGGACACTTTCGCGTTCGACAGCCACCGCAAAGCCGTCGCAGCCACAGACGCGGGGGGTGCTCTCGCGCAGCATCCTGCCGGTCGAGTTGCCCGGCGGTGTCACCGTGAGCACGGACGACGGACCGAGACGCGACACAACCCCGGAGCGGCTGGCACTGCTTCCCGCTGCTTTCGTCGACGGCGGGTCCGTGACAGCCGGCAACTCGTGTCCGCTCAACGACGGAGCCGCCGCCGCGGTTCTTGTCAGTGACGCGGTCGCCGAGCAGGAAGGCCTGACCCCGAGAGCCCGAATCATCGGAACAGCGGTGAGCGGCGTCGATCCTTCGGTGATGGGAGTCGGCCCGATCGAGGCGATCCGGACCGTGCTGCGCCGCGCCGACCTGCGCATCGAGGACGTCGACGTGGTCGAGTTCAACGAGGCGTTCGCCAGCCAGGTCCTCGCGGTCAGCCGTGAGGTGGGGATCGACGTTGACCGCCAGCTCAACCCTTCCGGTGGTGCTATCGCGCTGGGGCACCCTTTCGGTATGACCGGGGTGCGGCTGCTGTGCACCCTGCTGGACAACCTCGATCACACCGACGGCCGGATCGGGCTCGCCACACTGTGCGTCGGCGGCGGCCAGGGCATGGCTCTGCTGCTCGAACGGCTCTGAGCGAAGCATTCCCCGGTGTTGCGCACCTGCCCTGCCGTGTCGTACGGGCACCACGGGCGGCACGCGGCCTCAGGTGGTTGCGGTAAATCCGCCGTCGATCACCATGATCTCCCCGGTGACGAAGGGGTGTGAAGTTGCCATGGCCCAGATGCTCTCGGCAACGTCATCGAGGGTTACGTTGCGCTGCAACGGGGTGAGCTTCGCGCGGCGCTCCATCAGCCTGCCGTAGTTCTCCCCGAGGGTGCGCTCCATCCACTCGCCGGCGATCCAACCAGGCGCGACACCGTTGACCCGCACCTGCGGTGCCATCACCGCCGACAGGGTCTTGGTGAGGCTGACGACGGCCGCCTTGCTGGCGGCGTAGACCAGCGGCTGCGGCCCCGGCCGCAGTCCGACGATGCTCGCGACGTTGACGACAGAGCCACCGGCCTCGCGTAGCGCCGTCTCGGCCGCCCGGACGACCTGAACGATGGAGCGGACGTTGGTGGCCATAACTCGGTCCCAGTCGTCCAGGTCGATGTCGTGCAGCTTTTGGGGCGGGGTCTCACTCGTGGTCCCAGCGTTGTTGACCAGGACGTCGAGCCTGCCACCGCCGGCGACGGCCTCGGTCACGAGCGACTGCACCGCGTCGTCATCGGCGACATCGGCTTGAACGGCCCGGTGCTTGCCGCCGACATCGTGTAGCTCGGCCAGTGTCTGCTCGGCGCGGTCCTTCGAGCGGCTGTAGTTGATGGTCACGTCATAGCCGCCGCGGGCCAGCCGCAACGCCGCTGCCCGGCCGATTCCCGACGCGGATCCGGTCACCAGCGCCAGCGGGCGCCCATTCTGCTGCTCGGTCACGAGCCACTCCTCCTGCTCATCAGTCCTGCTGGTCACAAGCCGAGCACGCGCTCGGCATTGCCGTGGAACACCTGCTCGAGCACCTCGTCCTTGTAGCCGAGGTCGGCCCACTCCTGCAGCAGCCGCGGGAAAGGGATGCTCGGATGGTCCGTCCCGAACATGACCTTGTCGCGCAGCCGGCCCCGGACGTCGGCGCGCAGCGAAGGCGGGAAGTACTTCGGCGCCCAGCCGGACAGCTCCCAGAACACGTTGCCCTTGTGCAGTGCCACTGCCGTCATTTCATCGATCCAGGGCCAGCCTGGATGCGAGGCGATGATCGTCAGCTCGGGCAGGGCCGCGGCCAGGTTGTCGACGGCGAGGGGATGGGCGTGGCTGATCCGCGCGCCAAGCCCGCCGGGCAGTCCTGCTCCCATGCCGGTCGTTCCGACGTCGATCATCACCGGCAGACCCAAGTCGGCGATCCGGGCGAACAGCGGGGCGTGCTCGGGGTCGTCGACCTGAAAGTGACCCATGATCGGATGGAAGTGGAAACCCAGGACGCCGTCCTCGGCTGCGGCCCGCTCCGCTTCAGCGATGGCTGCATCGCCAAGCAGGGGGTCGACCGCGCCCCAGGCTCCGACAAAGGTCTCGGGATAGCGGTCCCGCATGGCGGCAACGGACTTGTTGCCGCACGGTGGAGCTCCGGTGAGGGACTCGATGTCGAAGGCCACGAGAACGGCCTGAAGGCCCACAGCGTTAATGTCGGCGACGACGTCGGCTTCCGAGCGGCCGACCCACGGTTTGTTCCAGTACTTGGCTAGGGCGTCGGCGTACGGGCCCTGCGAGCGGACCCACTCCTCGGTTCCGGGGTAGCAGTGCAGGTCGATCCGGCGCATGGAGGCCGCCTTTCGGGTACGTGCCGCTGTGACGATCGTGTCGAGAATATGCTACCTACGCGGGTAGGTAATGCGCTAGTCTAATCTTGATCGGGAGGAGCCTCGTGACTGGCAGCGGCAGTTCGAACCGGTGGTCACTTGTCACCGTGCTCACCAACGGCGGCGGGGGTACCTCGTCCCGGGTCGGGGTGCAGCGAGTCGGCCGGGACGAGATCCGGATACCTGATCTGCTTCGAGGCTTCACGGGAGTGCTCGAGGTCGTCGAGCAGTGGGACGCGCTCGCCGGCGACTTGCGCACCCTCGACCCCGACGACGGTGAGCTGCTCGTCGGCGCCCGGCTGAGAACGCCGCTCGCCTTCCCGCGCAAGGTCCTCTGCTCAGGGCCTAACTTCACCGACCACCTGGCGGAGATGGGGGAGTCTGGACTGGGAGACTCCTGGACCGGCTACTTCTTCTTCAAGCCGCCCACTACGACACTGGTGGGGCCCACGGACCCGGTCCTTGTCAGTGCGGCCTGGGAACGGGACCGGGTTGACTGGGAGGGTGAACTGGCGGTAGTCATCGCCCGCGGCGGCCGCGACATCACCGCCGAGGCCGCGCTCGAGCACGTCGCGGGCTATGCGGTCGCCAACGACATCTCGCTGCGCGGCCCGCACCGGCGTGACACCCCAGCCGCTCCGTTCGTCTGGGACTGGACAGCCTCCAAGGCGGCGGACACCTCCCTGCCGCTCGGTCCCGGCCTCGTGCCAGGCTGGCAGGTGCCAGACCCGCAGCAGCTGTCGATCAAGACGTGGGTGAACGGGACGATCCGGCAGGACGGCACCACCGCTGACATGGTGCTCGGGGTAGCCGAGCTCATCCGAGACGCCAGCGCACTGGTGACGCTCGAGCCGGGCGACGTCATCGTGACCGGAACCCCGGCGGGGGTCGGTGCCTCCAGCGGCACGTTTCTGCGCCCCGGCGATGCCGTCGACGTCGAGATCGAGGGCATCGGGCGGCTGGCCAACACCATCACCCTCCGTTAGGACACAGCGAGTCAGAAGGGACCCACATGACCGGACAGATCACGCACCTTCGCAGCATCGCCATCACGGCGACAGAACCGGCGTCCTTGTTGCCGTTCTACGAGGACGCCTGGGGACTGCAGCAGGTCGCCACCGACGACGACGGAGCGATACACCTACGGGCTCGCAGCGGGGAGCACCGCGTGTTGTCCCTCGTCCCCGGCGATGGGCACAGCCTAGCGGCGATCAGCCTCGCCACCGCCTCCGCCGCAGACGTCGAGGAGGTCGCGCGGCGGGCCGCATCGGCCGGCATCGACATCGAGCGAGGACCGGCCCCGCTGGACGGGCCAGGCGGAGGTTACGGTGTCGTCCTTCGTGACCCGGAGCACCGGCGCATCGAGGTCAGCTGCGACGTCACCGCGCACCTCGCCGGGCCCGCCCGCGAATACGGGCCGGACCGGCTCAGTCACATCGTCCTCAATTCCACCGACATGGCCGCCACGCAGGAGTTCTTCGTCCGCGTCCTGGGCTTCCGGGTGTCCGACCGGTATGAGAACGACCAGATGGTCTTTCTCAGCTGCAACCGCATTCACCACTGCGTCGTACTCGCACCCGGCCAGTGGACGTCGCTGAACCACGTGGCGTTCGAGGTCCAGTCCACCGACGAGGTCATGCGGGCGCTCGGCCGGTTGCGCAAGGCCGGCTTCGAGACGGTGTGGGGTCCGGGCCGGCACGGGCCCGGGGGCAACGTCTTCGCCTACTTTGTCGATCCTGTCGGCAACGTCATCGAGTACACGGCCGAGCTACTCGTCATCGACGACGAGTGGGAGCCGCACGAGTGGCCGCGGACGCAGGAGAACGCCGACGTGTGGGGAACCAGCGGCGGCATCACGCCGGCAGTCATCGAGGCGATGGCCAATCCTCCTGTGGCGGCGCGGTCCCGATGAAGGCCATCGTTCTCACCGAGTTCGGTCCCCCTGACGTCCTGCACCTCGCCGAGGCACCGACCCCGGATCCGGGGCCCGGCGAGGTCCGGGTCCGGGTCGTGGCGGTGGCGGTCGCCCGGACCAAGGACGTGGCGGCCCGCGCCGGGAGCCCGCCTTTCGGCCCCCAGATCCGGCGGTTCCCGCACATCCTCGGAACCGAGCACGCCGGCGTCATCGACGCCGTCGGTGACGGCGTGGCAGCCGACCTGCTCGGTCGTCGGGTCGCGGTTTCGGCGGTGCTGAGCTGCGGACACTGCCGGGCGTGTGAGCGGGGCAGGGAGGAGGCGTGCGCCTCGTTCCAGCTGATCGGCGTGCACCGCCCCGGCAGCTACGCCGAGTTCGTCGTCGTTCCGGCACCCAACGTGCATGCCCTGCCGGACGGCGTCACCTTCGCGCAGGGCGCTGCAATCGCCGCCAACGGCCCGGTCGCCCGTGGGCAGCTCGACGCCGGCGACGTGGGCCGGGGTTCTGTCGTGCTCGTCGTCGGAGCTGCCGGGTCGCTCGGCTCGACAGCGGTTGCTCTGGCGGCCTTCCGCGGCGCTCGGGTGATCGGCATCGACCGCCTGGCGGCTCGGCCGGATTGCGTTGAGGGGCTGCCGCTCGCGGCGGCACTCGACGGCGAGTCCCCGGACCTCAGCGCGCGCATCATGGACGCTGCCGGACCCTGGGGCGTCGACTGCGTCGTCGACAACTTGGGGCTCGACTCACTGTGGGAGCAGTACCGCCCAGCGCTCGGCGACATGGGCCGGATCGTCGTGTCCGGAGCGATCAGCCGGGACCCGCTGCCGATGCATCTGCTGCCCTTCTATCTGCGCAGCCAGTCGCTCATCGGCGTCAGGACTGGTAACCGGCACCAGATGACGGCGATGTGGGCCGATGTAGAAGCCGGGTTCCGGCCGCCGGCCACGCACGTGTCCGGCACGTCGTGGCTCGACGTCGCCGCGGCGCACGCTCGGGTGGAAACAGGAACCGCACCCGGCCAGATCATCCTGGACGTCGGTTGAGGGCCGAGCGGACGGCCGACGCAGACCGAACATGGGGGACGGGTGCTGCGCCGCCGCTGCTGTGGCTTGTCGAGACGCACGCCGTCGCCCCGTGGGCGACCAGAGATCTGGCGTCGGATTAAGGCGCTACGCGAATTCGCCGCGGCTGGCTCGACCCGGCGGACCTGGCGGTGATGGCGGTTAAAGCAGTCCGAGAGCGCCGCCCTGGGTCTTCCCTGACGAGTCGATCCCGCGTCGCGCGCTGCACCGGGCGGACTACATCGAGCGTGGCGCAGACCCGACCGGCCCGCCGATCGGCGTGTCCGCCGGCTATTAAGAAGGGTTGAACCGGCACCTCATGATTGACCAACAGCACCGGGCGACGGCATTGCTCGTCGCCGGCTGCTTTTTCATGGAGAACCTCGACGGGACGATCGTCGTCACCGCGGCACCAGCGATCGGTCGGTCCCTGGGCGTCCCGGCCACCGGCGTCGGACTGCTGGCGACCGTCTACCTGTTGACGCTCGCCGTGCTGATCCCACTCAGCGGCTGGCTGACCCGCCGCCATGGCGCCCGGCGCATCTTCCTGATCGCTATCGTTGTCTTCACGCTGGCCTCCCTGGGCTGCGCGCTGTGCAGCACCCTGCCTCAACTGGTCGCTATGCGGGTCCTGCAGGGCGCAGGTGGCGCCATGATGGTGCCGGTCGGACGGCTCGTCGTACTGGCTCGCACGGACAAGGCGGACCTGCTGCGGGTCATGTCCTACATCGTCTGGCCCGGGCTGCTCGCCCCGGTTCTCGCGCCGCTGGTAGGCGGCCTGATCGTCACCTACACGTCGTGGCGCTGGCTCTTCCTGATCAACCTTCCGCTTGGCGTTTTGGCTCTGGTAGCGGCCGCGCGGCTGATCAGCGGGACGCGGACCACCCAGACGCCCCCACTGGACTGGCTGGGTGTCGTGTCGACGTGCGCTGGTCTGGGCGCCCTGGTATGGGCGGCTCACCTGGTCGCGACGCCTGGCAGCTCCGCAGCCCTCGCCGCAGCGGCGGCCTTCGTCGCGGTGCTGCTGCTGGCCGTCTCCGGATGGCATCTTCTTCGCGATCCCACTCCGCTGGTCAACCTCAGGACGCTCTCTGTGCCGACCTTCCGCGCGGCCCAGGCCGGCGGCCTGCTCTTCTGGCTCGCGGTTGGAGCCGTGCCCTTCCTGCTGACCCTGCTCCTACAAACCCGTTTCGGCTGGAGTCCGGTCCGCTCCGGAGCAATCGTGCTGTGCATCTTTGTCGGCAACATCGCGATCAAGCCCGCCACCACGCCGCTCATTCGCCGCTTCGGCTTCCGCTCGGCACTGCTTGCTGCAAGCGCGGGCGTCGCACTCTGCACCTTTGCCCTCGGCCTGATGACGCCGGCTACGCCGCTGCTGGTACTCGTAGCGCTCTGCGTCGCCAGCGGCGCGGCCCGCTCCACTGGTCTGACAGCTTTCACAACCGTCGCATACGCCGACATCGCGCCGGAGCAGCTGACAGCTGCTAACACGCTCGCCGCCACCAACCAGCAACTATCGGCGGGTCTCGCCGTCGCACTGGCCACCGTTGCTTTGCGTCTCGGCATACCGCTCGGACGCTTGCTGCCCGGGGCTCCTACCACCCGCAGCGCATTCACCATCGCATTCGCCCTGCTCGCTGCCGTTGCGCTGGCCGCGGGGGCCGTGGCCAGCCGCTTAGACAGCAACGCGGGCGGCGACGTGCGCGGCTTCAGCCCCGGCAGGCGGCAAGAGAGGGCGCGTCCCTCGCCCGCGGCAGCACCGGCGCGGTAGCCGGTCACGATGGAGAAGCGCTACGGCAGGATCGTCAACCTCCCGTCCGTCGTCGGCAAGAAGGCGTCTCCCTTCGTCCTGCCTTTTCAGCTGGGTGAGCAGGTCGGAGCCGCTCCAGGTGGAGTTGACCAGAATGCGGCGCAGCGTGTGCAACGGTTCCTGCGGGTCCATCGCGGTGTCCGAGAGCTGGAAGGCGGTGGCGTAGCCGGCTGTGCGCAGCGGCGCGAATTCTGCGGTGTTCCACGCGCCGTAGGGGTAGGCGAAGTGCCGCACCGGCTTGCGCAGCACGTGCTCGAGCAGCTGCCTGGGCTGGTCGAACTGCACCGGGTAGTCAGCCGCGGTGTAGCCGTCGGCCCGGTGGTGGTCCCAGGTGTGTGCCGCGATGCTCATCCCAGCAGCGTCGAGGCGGCGCAGGTCGTCGCGGCTCATCCACCCGGTCTTGCCCAGCACGACTGTCATGACGAAGAACGTGGCGGTCATCGACCGGCGGTCCAGCTGCGGCAGTCCTTCGCTGACCTGGCTGCCTTGGCTGTCATCGAAGCTGAGCAGCACCGGCCTCGGCGGGTAGCGGCGCTCCGGTCGTCAGATGCGCCAGGTAGGAGTCGGGGGAGATGGTGTTGAAGCCGGCGCGAACGAGCGCGTCGAGCTGATCCCGGAACGCAGCCGGTGGGCAGATCAGCAGCCGGCGGGCGTAGCCGGTGTCGCTGGGCTGCCAGTCGCGCAGCTGGTGCCAGCACAACACCGGCACCGTCGCGCGGGCGGCGATCACCACCGGGTCCTTCGTCGCCGCCAGCCGATGCGGCCGGGACCGGACCCTCGACCGCGGCGGCACCAGGGGGGCCTCAGCCGGCGGCGAGGCGGCGGGTTTCGGCGAGGCGGCGCATCCGGTGATCAGCGTCGCAAGTCCTGCTACCGATCCGGCAATGACCTGACGACGGTCAACCCTTCTCGGGCCCACGAGGTTCTCCTTTCGCGAATCGATCACCGAAGTGCGCCCAGGCCGGGGTCGGCGCTGCGGTTGACGGTCGCCAGCGCTGGGGGAGCAACGTGCGGCAGCCGGAGCCCTCAAGGGCTCCGGCTGCCGGCCTTCGGGGTTGGTGGTCGGTCAGCCGCGGCGGGTGCGGGTGTAGGGCTGGCCGGTGGTGGTGTCCAGGTAGAGCTTGGCGTTGCGGTTGGGGTGGTTGAAGTCGAACATGTTGGTGATCGACCCCGCGAGCCGGTCGAAGGATCCGCTGATCCGCGGCAGGTGCCAGTTGTCCTCGATGAACTTGGGGATGGAACTGAGGTCGGTGCGGGTGTGGTCGACGTAGTTGGCCTTGGCCCAGGGTGAGATGACCAGCAGCGGCAGGCGGGGGCCGTAGCCGCAGCGCCCGTTCTGCCCGGCCAGCGGGCTGGCGGTGGTGGGGCCGCAGACGCCGGTGCCGTTCAGGAAGTCCTGCGGCCCGGGCGGGGCCGGCACCCCGGCAGTGTTCGACGGGTTGCGCACACCGCTGTAGACGTGGTCATAGAAACCGTCGGAGTCGTCGTAGGCGACGATGACGGCGGTGCTTTTCCAGTCGGGGGTGTTCTGCAGCGCGTTGACCTCGCTGGTGATGAACTTCTGCTCATCAAGGGGGTCGGAGTAGGCGGCGTGACCGTCCTGGTAGCCGGGGGCCTTGAGGAAGCTGACCGCGGGCAGCTGCTCGGGTGAGAGGTAGCCGTGGGAGATGGCGCCGACCATGGAGTTGAAGTCGCTCATGTCGTATTGGTGGTTGGCGGTGTCGAACTGCGGGGTGCCGCCGGCGACGGTCTGGGTGTCGCGGCCGATCGCAGCCAGGCTGGCTGGTGGGAGATGGTGCGGGTTGGCGGTCGAGGCGTAGTAGTTGAACGGCTCATGATGGGCGATGTAGTCGTCCTTGTTGCCGTAGTTCGACCCGGTCCCGACCGGGCTGGTGCCGCCGGTCCCGCCGATTGCCGCGCCGACGGGGTGGACGGCGTTGCACAGCCCCTGGTCGGAGGCGGGTTTGGCGGCGAACTTGGCTTTGAACTGGTCGGGGGTGAAGGTTGCGGTCGGCTGGCCGGGGGCGGCGGCGGCGAAGCTGGTGGTGGGCCGCATGCCGCCTTGGAACCATCCCCAGCTCTGTCCGGCGGCGTTGAGCTTGTCGCCGATGTTCTGCCCGGTCAGGGAGGCGGCGTCGCGGGTGGAGCAGTCGTCGTAGTAGGGCTGGGCGTCCTCGATCAACGAGGAGCCGCCCTTGCCGTCGCTGACCGTGTCGCCGTTGGTCTCCGCGCCGTTGATCCGCAGCCCGACGCCGCCGGTGTTGCCTGACGCGAGGTTGATCGCCCCGGGTGAGGACGGCCCGAAGGTGGTGCCGAAGGAGTTGTCGCTCATGGCGAAGTGCTGGGCGTAGTTCCACAGCCCGGTCACCGTGTTGCCGTCGTAGTAGTCCATGACGTCGCTTGGGGAGCACGCCTTGCCGGTGCCGCTGGTGCCTGAACCGGTGCCGACAGTGGTGACGAACTTGTCCATCTGCCCGCCGTCGAACGCCTTCTGTTCCCCGTTGTAGCTGTGGTCCTGGTCGCAGGTCAGCACGTCGGACAGGGTCGCGGGGTTCAGCCGGCGCGGGTTGACGCCGGCGCCGGCGGCGTCGCGGTTGGGATTGTTGGTCAGCAGGTTGCCCCGGCCGCCGGCGCCGCGGGTACCGGCCAGGTTGTTGACCTTCGGGGTCCGCCGGGCCGCAGCGAAGGGCTGCCCGGAGGTGTTGGCCGCCTTGGGGTAGGTCCCGAAGTAGTGATCGAAGGAGACGTTCTCCCCGAAGATGACCACCAGATGCTTGATCGGCGTTGTGGTTGCGCCCGCATGCGCCGGGGGCGTCTGCGCGGCGGCGAGGCCGGCAAGTTGCGGAGCCGTGACCAGAGCGGCTGAGCTCAGCAGAGCCAGCCCCGCTGCTCGCGTGCGATATCCGGACACGTGCACTCCTTGGTGGTGGTCACGCCGGGGCGGTCACCGCCGGCGCGTTCGTCACGGTATGGAGCGCGGGCAAACGGCAGGTGACGCGACAAGTGACGGCTACCCACCGTCCGGGAAACAGGTGGTGTACCGGCCCCAGCGGGCGTGCCCGCGGCAAAATGCTGTCAAGCTGCCCGCTCGGCTGTCAGCGAGCGGTAGGCGTAAAGCAGCAGGGCGGCGAGCGCGGCCCCCAGAACGTCCACGGCAATAGCCGCAAGAATTTCAACCATGATTCCTCCAGAGATCGCGTGATCGGCTGCGCGGGCAGGTCATGGTTTGAGGATCGGCTGCCCGCAGCATTGGTAGGGCGTCGTTGCGGCGGACGGGAGGTGAACGGCAGTACAACCCTGGCCGCGCACCCCGCTACCGGCAAAGCTTCAGGGGCGGGCATTGGTCCGGGGTGCCACCACTGCCTTGCCTTGCGAGGACAGGCTTCACGTCTGAGAAGCCCGACGCCAATACGGAGCAGTCAGAGGCGGGCGCTGTCCGGAACAGCTGAGCGCCCAGCCCGCCCCTTGCCCTCCCCGGACGATATCGACGAATGGCAAGGCTGCCAGCCCCACGAACCGACGCTGCCGGCTTCCGCTGGTGGCCCAATGCTGATAGACGCACGGGGGACCCGGACCAACGACGAGCACCCGCCGATATCCGCGGCCGACTCACGCACCCGGCGCCGGCGGCACAACGGGCCGAGGCGGGCCTGCTCGTACGCTCACCTGAGCCCCCGTCGGCCTGGGTCGGGGGCGCCAGGCCGGACATTCACCGGCCACCTGGGTAGGAGGAAGGGGAGCGCGACGTGCGCGACGTGCTGCTGGTCCTGGCAGTCTTCCTGGCCTGCGCGGTGGAGGCGGTCGAGGCGCTGACGATCGTGCTGGCGGTCGGGGTGAGC
>JAABUM010006565.1_pt1 | contig 11316 bp, 11 predicted proteins | sample 5559161 | NCBI WGS metagenome assembly JAABUM01 (sample SAMN10711868, study PRJNA513369) | rock metagenome | isolation source: Antarctica rocks | place: Antarctica: Victoria Land, Siegfried Peak nord | reverse complement strand
CTCGCCGCGGTGCGGGTCGTTGAGCACGATCCCGATGCTGCTCGTCACGACCACCGCGTGCCCGGCCAGCGCGAAGGGCGCCGCCAGGTCCCGGGTGAGGCGCTCCGCCACCAGGGTCGCGCCGCGCAGGTCGGTGGGTCCTTCGAGCAGGATGGTGAACTCGTCCCCGCCCAGCCGCGCCACGGTGTCCTCCAGGCGCAGGCAGGCCCGCATCCGGGCGGCCACCGCGACGAGGAGTTGGTCGCCGGCCGCGTGGCCGAGGCGGTCGTTGACGGCCTTGAAGCCATCCAGGTCGAGGAAGAGCACCGCGAGGGTCGCCTGGCGCCGGCCGGCGCGGGCCAGGGCATGGCCGAGGCGGTCGGCGAAGAGGGCGCGGTTGGGCAGGCCGGTGAGCGCGTCGTGCGTCGCCTGGCGCGCCAGTTCGGCCTCGATCTGCCCACGCGCGGCGTCGGCCAGGTGCAGCAGCCGCGCGTTCCAGCCGACCACCAGGGCGAGGCCGAGCATCGCGGTCACCGCGAAGAGCGCCACGCCCAGCGCGCTGTCGTAGAGCCCGCGGCGCTGGCCCTGGAGCACCAGCCAGCCCAGGGCCGCCGGCAGGAGGAGCGCGGCCGGCAACAGCCGCCGCGCCATGACGCCGCCCGCGCTCGCGCTCCCGACGATCGCCACCAGCCCGCGCCCGGGTCGCGCGCTCAGCAGGCCGACCACCAGCACCAGGAAGGTCAGCGCGGCGTGCAGCGCCATGGGGATGAACGCGCCGACGCCGTAGAAGGCCCGGAGGCCGTAGGCGTAGCCGAGGGCGGGCAGCAGCGACGCCACCCCGGCCAGCGCGATCGCGGCCTGGGTCGGCCAGTACCCCCGGCGGGTGCGCCGGTCGAGCAGCAGTAGGGCGCCCCCGACCAGCAGGAAGTTGAGGGCGGTGTTCGGGGCCATGCGGTTGGGCAGTTGGGTCGCGTCGGCGTCCAAGGCCGCCCGGAACAGCACCCGATCGACGCCCAGATCCGGGCCGCCGCCGACCGCCACCAGCTTAAGCAGCCCGATCAGGGCGACCAGCCCGGCACAGGCCGCTGCGAGGCGGCGGGCGCGCGGCGCGGCGCACTCGTCGGCCAGCGCGCCGAGGGCCGCCCCGGCCAGGATGAAGGCGAGCGCCGACGCGGGGTTCATCGCGACGAAGCCGGGGAGGAGGCGTCGCAGCGCCTCGCTGTCGAACCGCCAACCCGCGAGGACCAGCCCGCCGACGAGCATGGCGATCCCGCTTGCTAGCTGCGCGACGCCCCGCGGCGCAGCCGGGCGCCCGGGCCTCGTGGTGTTCCGCGGCGTACGCTGCCGCATGTGCCCATCCATTCATGCCTCGGCGGGATTGCACGCCCGCGACTCGCGCCGATCCGCCTCGTGCTCACGCTACCGGTCGCTTGTGCATACCGACGCGCGCCATTGCACGCTCAGCTGCGCCCAGCGTAGACGATGCGACCGGTAATCCCAATGGGAAGAAGGTACCGGGTGCGCTCCCGGGGGTCCTGTCTGCGCCGCGACGCTTGACGTGGCGCTGTCGCTCGCACCCACCCGCTGGCGCCCGGTAAGCGGGCTGGACGGGGGCGTGTCGCGGACGCGCTACCGCCACGTCGCCGTCGGCGCGCCGTTGGTTGGTCGGCACGCTCGAGGCGAAGGTGGGGTTGCCCCATCCCTGTGAGTGCTGGCGAATGTTATGGCATCTTCTGGCCTGGTAGGCTAGCTGCGTTGTCGTTACGACCGCGCCGCCAGGAGGTTAGAGATGCTCTCTCCCAAGCCGCTCCCGCCCATCCCCGCCGACACGGCCCGGATCGCCCACGCCGCGTTCCCCAAAGGCCATCCCTACCTGCGCGCAGCCGACGAGCTCGGCGACGTCTTCACCGACGCCGCTTTCGCGGCCCTCTTCCGGCGCCGCGGGCAGCCCGCGCTCGCTCCCTGGCGGCTCGCCCTGGCGACCATCCTCCAGTTTGCAGAAGGGCTCTCCGACCGCCAGGCCGCCGACGCGGTGCGCGCCCGGCTCGACTGGAAGTACGTCCTCCGGCTCGAGCCCGCTGACGCGGGCTTCGACGCCTCGGTCCTGTGCGAGTTCCGCGGCCGCCTCATCGCGGGTCAGGCCGAGTGGCTGCTCTTTGAGGCCCTGCTGGCATGGGCGCGCACGCGGCAGCTGCTCAAGGCGCGTGGCCAGCAGCGTACCGACTCGACGCACGTGCTCGCCGCCGTCCGGGCGCTCAATCGTCTCGAGGTGGCAGGGGAAACGCTGCGCCACGCGCTGGAGAGCCTGGCGGTGGCCGCCCCCGATTGGCTGCGCCCGCGCTGTCATCCAGGATGGCAGGAACGCTACGCCCGCCGCCTGGAGGACGCCGATCTACCGAAGGGGCAGGCGGCGCGCGCGGCCTTTGCCGTGCTGGTCGGCAGCGACGGCTACGCGCTGCTCACTGCTGTGTGGGCACCCGACGCGCCTGCGTGGCTGCGCGAAGTCCCGGCGGTCGAGACGCTGCGCCGGGTCTGGGTGCAGCAGTTCCGCCTCGACGAGCGGGTGGTACGCTGGCGCGCGACCGACGATATCCCACCGGCCGCCGTCTTCATCGGCTCGCCCTACGACGAAGATGCCCACTACGCCCGCAAGGGCACCACCTCCTGGGTCGGGTACAAAATCCACGTCACCGAGGCCTGCGATGACGACGCGCCCCACCTCATCACGCACGTCGAGACGACGAGTGCGCCGGTCGTCGACGCGGCGGCGCTGCCCCTGGTCCACCAGGCGCTCCATAGGCGCGACCTGCTCCCCGCGGTCCAGCTCGTGGACTCCGGCTACCTCGACGCGCCGCAGATCGTCGCCGCGCAGGAGGACCACGCGATCGCGCTGCGCGGCCCTGCGCGGCCCGACTACCAGTGGCAAGCCCGCGCACGGAACGGCTTCGCGCTCGACGACTTCCACCTCGACTGGGAGCGCGAGCAGGCGATCTGCCCCGCCGGGCATGCCAGCATCAGCTGGCGGCAGCGCCCGGACCCCGCCGGCCGGCCGCTGATCTGGATCAAGTTCTCGAGCAAGGACTGTGGGCCGTGCCCGAGTCGCCCCGCCTGCTGCCGCGCGCAGGGCCGCTCGCCCCGCCGGACACTGTGCCTGCGCCCGCGCGCCCAATTCGAGGCGCTCCGGGCCGCCCGTCAGCGCGAGTCGACCACCGCGCTCGGCGAGACGTATGCGCGCCGCGCCGGGATCGAGGGCACGCTCGCCCGCGGGATCCGCCGCTGCCACCTGCGCCGCACGCGCTATCACGGGCAACCGAAGGTCCAGCTCGGCCACATCCTCGCCGCCACCGGCCTTAACTTCCTCCGCCTCGGGGAATGGTCGCTCGGCATGTCGCGACGGAGGCCGCCGCGCTCCCCCTTCACCCGTCTGCTGGCCGCGCCAGTCGCCGCCTGACACGAGGAGACTATTGCCATAACATTCGCCAGCACTCACGTTTACACGGCTCTCCCGCACTTTCGATACTGCTGGCGAAGTCACCAACAGGCCCAATTATGGATCGAGATTGCCTTCTGTCGCCCCCACCCGGTGGTGTCCGTACTGAGCGACACGGACTTCGCCAGCAGTATCGAAAGTGCGGGAGAGCCGTTTACACGGACAGGTTAGCGCTAGGCGGCTTGATCCTGCAACAACAACACATGCTGCGCCTCGTGGGCGACGGGCGTCAGGTAACCGAGGGCGGAATGGCGACGTTGGCGTTTGTACCAGACCTCAAACCATTCGAAGATGGCCAGTCGGGCCGCACTGCGCGTCGGCCAGGTCCTGGTGCCGATCAGTTCGGCTTTGAGCGTGGCGAAGAGGCGCTCCCATGGCGTTATCGAGGCACGCGCCCGCTCGGCTCATCGAGCGGACGAGGCCCCGGGCGGCGAGGGCGGTTTGGTAGGTGGCGGCGGTGTACCGGTAGCCGCGATCGGTGTGGTGGACGCGTCCCGGTGACGGTCGCCGCGCTTGGCGCGCCAGCGCGAGGGCGTCGAGCGCGCGTTCCGTGCGCAGCTGGTCGGCCAGCGCCCAGCCGACCACGCGGCGGGCGTGGACGTCGCCGAGGACGGCCAGGTAGCGCCCGCCCACGGCGGTGGCGATATCCGGGCTATCGCCGATCCGAAGGCGGTCAGGGGCCATCGCCCGGGAGTCGCGCGCCACCAGGCGCGGCGCGGGGGTGTGCGTCGGCTCCGCGACGGTCGTGCGCGCCCGCCGTCGGCGGTGGCAGCCGACGAGGTCGGCGGCGCGCCCGGACCTAGTAGCCGAACCACGACACCCGCAGCACCCGGCAGAGGATCGTGACGGCGTCGTTGGCCCGCTCCGCGTGGATGAACCGGTAGCGGCGCACAAGGTCTCCTGCGCGAAGTAGGCCGCGGCTTTTCGCAATATCTCCCGCTCCTGCCGGAGCACCTGATTCTCGCGACGGAGTCGGCGCAGCTCCTCCCGCTCGTCCGTGGTCAGCTCGCCGACCGGCCCACGCCCGGCATCGCTGTCGGCGCGTTTCACCCAGCCGCGCAACGCCTGCTCCGCGATCCCCAGGTTGGCAGCGAGTTGCGGGATCCCCTTGCCGCTCGTCCGGGCTAACTCGACCGCCTCCGCCCGGAACGTCGGGGGTAAGGTGGATGCGTCTTCGGTATCGTGGACTCCTTGTATCTTTATGAGGTGGCGGGTTGCCACGCTGGCGCGGTAGACCGTGGACTCCTTGGCCGTGCGCGGCCGTCGGAAAGCGAGGGTCGCCGCGCCGGCCTCTCCCCGAGCCCGGACAGTTGCGAGGGTCAGCAGAACCCGCATTGCAAGGTAGGGCCACAGGAAAGGAGCCGTCATGACCAGCACCACCCCGCGCTACGTCGGCATCGACGTGGCCAAGCATCACCTCGACGTTGCGGTGCGCCCGGACGGCGACAGCTGGCGGGTCCCGCACGACGCGGACGGTCTCGCCGCGCTCGTCGCACCGCTGCACGACCTGGTGCCGACGCTGGTCGTCCTGGAGGCGAGTGGGGGCTACGAGCGGCCGGTGGTGGCCGCGCTGAGCGCCGCGAGCCTGGCGATGGCGGTGATCAACCCGCGCCAGACGCGCGATTTCGCGAAAGCGACCGGCAAGCTGGCGAAGACGGACACCCTCGACGCGGCGGCGCTCGCCCATTTCGCCGAGGCGGTCCGACCGCCGCCGCGCGCGGTGGCCGATGACGCGACGCAGGCGCTCGGTGCCGCGCTGACGCGCCGCCGCCAGCTGCTCGCCATGCTGGCCGCCGAGCAGCATCGCCTGTCCACCGCGCTGCCGACCGTGCGCGAGCGGATCGCGGCCCACATCGTGTGGCTGAAGGCGGAGGTTGCCGACAGCACCAAGGCGTTGGCGCGCACGATCCAGGATGATTCGGCGTGGCGCGAGCGCGAGGCCCTGCTGCGCAGCGTCCCCGGCGTCGGCCCCATCCTCGCGACGGTGGTGCTGGCCGAGCTGCCCGAGCTCGGCACGGTGACGCGGCAGCAGGCCGCCGCCTTGGCGGGGGTGGCGCCGCTCAACCGCGACAGCGGCACCTGGCGCGGGAAGCGGGCGACCTGGGGCGGCCGCGCGCACGTCCGCACCGCCCTCTACATGGCCACGATGAGCGCGATCCGTGCCAACCCGGTGATCCGGGCCTTCTACGAGCGGCTGCGCGCGGTCGGCAAGCCGCAGAAAGTCGCGGTGGTCGCCCGCATGCACAAGCTCCTGACCATGCTCAACGCCGTGTTACGCCAGCGCATCCCATGGGCCGGTGCCGCGGGGTAGTGCCGCTACAGTCCCTTGCACGCCGGGGGCGAGGCCGGTCCTGCGGGACCGGTCGCGACACCGGCTGTCCGACGGCACGCCGCCGGACCCCTGTGCCTCCCACGCCTACCCCTTGACAAGCAAGACAGTTGCTTTCCGAGAATCGTCATCCCCAGTATCTCGGTGTCCACGAAACTAACGCAAGCCCAGAAGAGGCGAAGAAGGAGTATGTGAACACCGCGCTCCAGCGGCACCGGCTGAACCGGCAACTGGAGCGACTGAAAGACCTCTACCAGCTGGGAGACCTCGAACGCGAGCGCTATCTCGCGGACCGCGAGCGGTTACGCCGGGAGCTAGCGGCCATCAAGGCCCAGAACACCGAGGAGAACGCCGAGCTCGATGAATTGGCGGGCCTGCTGAAGAATCTCCAGCAAGGCTGGGACCAGGCCACGCAGGAGCAACGCAATCGGCTGGCCCGGCTCATCTTCGAGGAAATCGTCATTAACGACAATCGGGTCGTAGCAATGAAGCCACGACCCGAACTTGCCGGTTTCTTCGCCCTGGACTGTCAAGTCCGAGGGCTAGAAGTTCACAGGGGCGGAAGTGACGGGGCTTCAATGCGCGTGCGTGATACCGCACCAGCAGTTGGCCGCATTGCCCCTGTCCGACTGTTCGCTCGATATTTCGCCACGCCACGCCTCGTGCCGCCCTCGCGCACTCGACTCGCGCCTGCCCTCTGGCAAGAGATCGCTTCACGGGCAGAGTTCGAGAGTCTGCGCGATCTCGCCATCGCTTATGATGTGAGCCATGAGACGATCCGTTCGATCATCCACAAGGCTACCGCACGTGAAGCGCTGATACCAATCGACAAGGTCGGAGCGCCCGCTGACTGCATTGGTTCTGTTGCCGGTCGCGCGAGGAGCGACTCCCTTACGGGAACGAGGAACATCGCCAAGGGGACTTCGGGATGATCACCGGAATGATCTGGTGCGACGCGACAACTTGGTAATGATTATTCCGTCTGCGGAATTGGCGCGGCACGGACTCGCCGCTGGCGACATGGCCCTCCTCAAACTCGGTTGGCTCGAGCCCGCATCAGTACACGCGCTCCGGCTCCCTATCACGGCTGTTGCGCCAGCGCCTGTGTGCGAGCGGCACAGGCATCGCCGCCGTGTGCCTGCCTGACAGCCTCGAATTGCCGCGCTTCAAGGAGGGGAAAGTGCTGACGTTCGCGGTGTTTACCCTCGACGACGACGGCCACACCCGACTCGCGCCCGAGGACGAGTCCGCCGTCGCGACGCTCCGGGACAACCCCGGTTTCCAGCGGGCGCTCGCATATCTGCGGGACCGGTAGCGGCGCGAAGGTCGTCAGCGGATGAGCGGCGAACGACGTTATGCTTGGCGGCACGGCAGGCGACCGCGATCACCGCGGGCGAAATGGCTCATGTCGTGGGTTCCGCAATAGCGGCAGCCTGGCTGTGGGGCGAGGTTGACCGTCTGGAGCGTGCGTTCCTGAGTGTCGTAGAGCAACGGGCGCACCCCTGAATCGGTGCGGAGGAGGCCAGTCACCATCAGCAGGAGATCGTTGACGGCGAGTGCCGCGCCGATAGCGTTCAGCGGCATCACGCTCGGCTCGTGGACCTCGTCGTCCTCGACGTAGCGTTGCGCCGCGCGCTCGCCCGGCGGGAGCGCCTCCTCACGTAACCGGCCCGCCGGGATCAGCCCGCCGCATTGCATACAACCACCGCCCGGATACGGCAGGACCGGTCGCGCGACGGCGAAGATCTCCTCCACCGCGTGCGTTGCCTGGTCGACACGCACCTTCGCCCCGATCTGGAAGCCCGGGATGAGATATTGGTGGACAAGCGCGTTGAAGACGAGCCGACTCTGCATCGTGTCGGTCGCGAGGACGATGATGTCCGCGTCGACGATCTGCCGCGCCGTCGCGGCATCGACGATGTCGCCGACGATCGCCTCGAAGCGCACCCCCGGCTGCGCGGCCTTGGCGACGCGCGCCGCGATCAGGACCTTGTGCCGGGCGAAACGCTTGCCGAGACGACCGAGGAACGGGAGCTGCCGCTCCGCGAGGAGCGCCAGCGCATCCCGGCGTGTCGCGCCCGCGATGCGCGGCAGGTTCGTGAGATCGACACGGTCGTGATCGATCGCGACGATCCAGCCGACGCCAAGGTGGGCGAGCAGCTGGCAGACGAGTGAGCCGCCCCCGCCCGCGCCGATGACCGCCACCTTCAGCTCCCCCAGCCGCTGCTGGCCGAAGTCGCCGAACATCCGCGCGTGGCGATCGTAGCGCGGGTCGACGGCCGGCGAAGCCGCGGGCGGCTGTGGGAAGAGATGGCGGATCACCGGACCGACGATGGTATAGCGCTCCAGCCGGTGCCGCCCCTCCGACGTCCAGATGTCGCCCGCGACCGCGCCGTCGGCGAGGACAAGTGCCCCGACCGGGCCGCCATCCGTGACCTGGAGCAACGCGCCGTAGCCGCGCTCGTGGGACGCGAGGTCGTCCGGGGAGAACGCGACGCGCCCGTGCCCGCCGTGATTGTGGACGGCGAGGTAGCAGAGCCGCTCGTCGCCGCAGCGCCCGCTCACCTCGGCGATGAAGCGCGGCGTCAGGGCCCGATAGCCGCGCTCGCCCGGCACATAGTCGATCGTATCGCGCGCCAGCACCACCTCGCGCACCAGCAGGCGCACGCCGCGCGGGGTCGAGGCGATCCCGGCGACGAGGACGGCACCATGCTCGTCATCGTCGTCCCGGAAAAGGTGCGCCACGAGCTCCTCGTGCAGGGACTGGGGGATGCGTACCGACCAAGGTTTCGTCAATGACTGTGCATCCACGCTAATACCTTCCTCAACTTGACCGCAGCCGCATCGGTCGTCAGTTCCCAAGGGTTCGAGCGGCGCGAGATCTGCGTGGCGGCGCGTCCCTGCCAGGGCACCCGCTGGAACGCCGAATCGAGCGACGCCCCATCGGCGCGGACGAGCGCGGCATCGGTGAAGTGCGGGTAGACGTCGGTATCCGGGTACTGGAATGGCACGAGGAAGCCGATCCAGCCGCGCTGCGGGGTGTAACTGCGGCCCAGCGACAGATCGTGGACCGTCACGTATGCCCCGCCCTGCGACTCCGGCTCGACCTCCACGCGATGGCTCGGGAACATGGCCCGGATCTCGGCGATCGCCGCTACAACATCGGGCGTCATCGCTCACTCCCCCGAGTTGTCGTCCGGCGCGACGGCCCGAAACTTCTCGCCCTCCTTGATCTGCACGACCTCGGCATCGCCCACCGGATCGAGCTCATGATCACGAACCCGGAAGAGGGCGAAATCGGGCTGGATCGCCACCCCTTGCGCGATGGCCGCAGCCTTGACGGCGGCACCGGTCGCCTCGAAGCGCCCGTGTTCGTCGGTCAGGACCACCGGGCGCCGATTCACAGTTACCTCACGAGTGCGGACACGATTGGCTTGCTGCATTGAGTCCTCCTTGTGGTGTACGTAACGAGCGGACCCTTTACCGCCCACGCACACTATACTGTGCGCTCCTCGACATGTCAACCCCATCGCGCACGCGCACTATAGTGACCGGCGCGGTATCATATACTGGCGTTGGCACCGACGATACGGTAGCGGGTGGAGCAAGGACGATGGATGGTGAGAAGCCGCCACGGCTAGGGGTGTTACTGAAGCAGACGCGGGAGTTGCGGAACCTCTCGATACGGCGCACAGCAGAAAAGGTTGGGATCTCCGCCACCTATCTAGGTCAACTCGAGTCCGACGCGATCAAGGAGCCATCCCCGCATATCCTGCATCGCTTCGCCGCGCTCTTCGGGATCTCATATGGCGACTTGATGCGTGCCGCTGGCTATGCCCTCCCCGGAGAAGACGGCTTGGGGCAGGGCAATCGAGCGGCGCAGCATCCGTTGGATGTGAGCTTGCGAACACCCGCACCATTGACCCAGGATGAGCGGGAGGCCCTGGGAGAATACCTGGCCTGGTATCGCTCGCGACATGGTCGACCGCCGGAGCGGGCGTAGATGCGCGCATTGGCGAGCCGCGCCGAGATCGACGCGGAGGTGACGCGGCTGCTGGCGGAGGCCGGGGCACTCCGTCGCTTCCCAACACCGGTCGAGGATCTGGTCGCGGCGCAGCAGTTGCGGCTGATCGGGCCGGAAGCATCGTTCTTCTCGCAGGCAATGCTCGACGAGGCCCCGCCAGAACTCCGGGCGAAGATGGTGCCCCTCAAAAACAAGGTTCTCGCCATGATCGATCGTCACGAGCGCACGATCCGCCTGACCGCGGGCGGGGTAGCCGCGCGTCAACGCTTCACCCTGTGCCACGAGATCGGGCACGATCTCTGCCCCTGGCACGACGAGCGTTACTATGTCGATGGGGCGCTACAGCTCAGCCCGGCAGTGCGCGCGCTGTTCGAGCGGGAGGCGAATTACGCCGGGGCGGCCCTCCTCTACCAGCAGGACGTGTTCGATGAGGTGGCGCGCCACTATCGGATGACCTTCGGCGAGGTGAAGGCGCTGGCCGGTGTCTTCGGCGGATCGATCGAGGCGACCCTCCGCCGCCATGTCGAATGTCATCGTGCGCCGGTTGCGGGTGTCGTCATCGGGATGCACGATGCTGGGCTATCAACGCTCGGGTGGTCCTTGCCCGTACAACAGGTCACGGTCTCGAAAAGTTTCGGTGCGCTCTTCCGCCCGCAGAAACTGACAGTGTGCCTGTCCCCCGCCCTACAGCCCGACTTGCGGTGGGCGATCGGCGACCTCGCCAGCACCGGGCGGGCGGGCGAGGGCTATTTGCAAATTATCGCTCGTGATGGCGCGAAGTACCGACTATCGTTCCAGCTGGCGACGAATAGCTACGTTCACTTCCTGCTACTGCACTCGCCGATCCGGCATTTCGCCTAGCTCCGCCCTGCCAACACATCCCCTGGCGATATCGGGCTCATCTACTCAAAGTTATGCACGTGGTATAGCGGTATGACGCTCGTGGGCTTGACTCCGCTGTGTGGACACCGGAATACTGGGGCCGATGGCCTCAAGGAAGGAGTCCACGATGGCGAAGACGCACCCGCCGTACCCGCCGGCATTCCGGGGCGAGGCGGTCGAACTGGCCCGGACGAGCGGCAAGGGGATTCCGCAGCTCGCCCAGAATCTCGGCATCTCCGAGCAGGCGCTGCGCGGCTGGATGAAACGCGCGGACAGCGACGCCGGGCGCGGCCAGCCGGGCGACCTGACGAGCGCCGAGCGCGACGAGCTGCGCCGGTTGCGCCGTGAGAACCAGGTGTTGCGGCAGGAACGCGAGATCCTCCGAAAAGCCGCGGCCTTCTTCGCGAAGGAGACGCGGTGCGCCGCTACCGGTTCATCCGCGCGGAGAAGGCTTACTACCCCGTGACCCTGTTGTGTCGGGTACTCGGCGTTGCGCGCTCCGGGTATTATGCGTGGGCGCGGGACGGGGTCTCGGCCCGCGCTCGGGCGGACGAGGAGTTAACCGCGCGGATCGTCGCCGCACACGCCCGCAGCAAGGCGACGTACGGCGCG
>JAABUM010006564.1_pt1 | contig 11321 bp, 18 predicted proteins | sample 5559161 | NCBI WGS metagenome assembly JAABUM01 (sample SAMN10711868, study PRJNA513369) | rock metagenome | isolation source: Antarctica rocks | place: Antarctica: Victoria Land, Siegfried Peak nord | reverse complement strand
GAAGGAGGCGATGGCGGCGGTGGAAGCCCAACTCACCCGCTTACCCCGCCTCGAGAAATGGTTCGTAGACATCGCCTGCCCATCACCATCGCCCTCGCCCTGGGAGGCGTAATTGCTTGCGCGTCCCCTAGAAGGGGCGGCGGTACGTATCTCCATAGTTGAGTTTGATGATGGCTCGCAAAGCCAGAGAGAATTGAACGGCATATCAGTAGTCTCCATCAATCCCGATCTCACTGGCTCCGCTAACCTTACAGGCGCGAGCAGATTGAAGGAAAACCAGGGGATTTGCTTCATCGGCACGAAGAAAGCAGGAGCGTTCGATATAGATGCGGCTTTTGCAGCATCTTTACTGAGCGCCCCCCAGAATCCGAATGGACAGTCAAACAATGCCGTTGTGTTTCCCTGGCTAAACGGGCAAATGATTGTGCGACGTATGCCGCCACGTTGGATCATTTCTTTCGGTGAGATGGGTGAGAATGAAGCTTCCCTATATGAGTTGCCATATGAATACGCTCGAACGAATATCTACCCAGAACGCCAGAAGAACAACGAAGAACGTGCCCGTGTTAAGTGGTGGCAGCATCGCCGCCCTGCAACGGATATGCGTGAGGCTGTCGCCCGGTTAGAACGCTTCATAGCCACCCCGCGTGTATCAAAATTCCGACTATTTGCATGGGTTCCTTCCGTTACGGTTCCTGATGACGGGATCTACGTCTTCGCCCGCGACGATGATTACTTCTTCGGCGTCCTGCACGCCCGCGCCCACGAACTCTGGTCGCTGCGGATGGGGACGTGGCTCGGCGTCGGGAACGACCCCCGCTACACCCCCACCACCACCTTCGAGACCTACCCCTTCCCCTGGCCCCCCGGCACCGAGCCGACCGCCGACTCCCGCGTCGTCGCCATCGCCGAGGCCGCGCGCCGCCTCGTGGAGTTGCGCGACCGCTGGCTCAACCCGCCCGACCTCGCCGAGGCCGAGTTGAAGAAACGCACCCTCACGAACCTCTACAACGCCCGCCCCACCTGGCTCGTCAACGCCCACGCCGCCCTCGACCGCGCCGTCTTCGACGCCTATGCCTTCCCCCACGACCTCAGCGACGACGACCTCCTGGCCCGCCTCCTCGCCCTCAACGCCCAGCGCGCCGCCGCGCCGTGACGCGGCGCTAACGCTCGCGCTCATACTTGGCGAGCATCAGGCCCAGGCGCGTCGTCTCCGCCCCCAGGAGCGCCAGGTAGTCCAGTTCCAGCCGGTGCGCCTCCCAGGACAGGCGATCGTACGTCTTCCAGTGCATCCCCTTCGGCTTCGGCGGGAACGGTGCGGGCAAGGCGGGCGAGCCGCCGAGCCGCACTTTCAGCGCCTGGTGCTTCGCCAGCGCGCGATCGGTCGCGTCCTGGCGCGTCGAGGGGTAGGCGAGGCGGTAACAATGGCGGCAGGCGAAGTACGTCCCCGCCCCGTACAAGATCGCCACCCGCCGCCCGCAGCGGACCCCGTTCGCCGTCACCACGCAGCGGAACCAGGGCCGCCACCCGCCGTACCGGCAGGGCGTCCAGGTGAGCCGCATCAGTTCGGCGACATCCTCCCACGCCCCCTGCCCGCGCCGCGAGCGATAGTGGAGCACCAGGAAGAGCGCCCGCCCCGCCTCCGCCGTCTCGCCGACGCGGATCGTGATCCGCCCGCCATCCGACCACGACCACCCGCAGACCCCGCCCGGCGCGAGCCGCCCGGCGCGGTGCAGCGCCCGCACGTCGAGTCGCCGTACGCCCTCCGTCGTCTCCTTCACATCCCACCGATAGCGCCGCCCCGACCCCAGGCCGCCCATCCATCACCCCCTCGCGCGCGTGCGCGCGTAGCGTTTTCCCGAAATCAATAGGCAACCGGGCCTGTATGCAGCGCCCTTCATGCGTCGTTCCTCTCATCCCGATCCGGAAAACGCCCGACACACGAAGATGCCGATCTTGTCCGCTTTTCGACCCCGCAAGGGCCGATCGTGCCGCGTTGTCGGCCCATAGGGCGATAGTACGGCGCGAAACTGGCGCAAAAACGCCCCTATACCGCGCCCATTTCGTCCTCTGTTGCCGCTTCTGCGCGCTTCTGCGCCTCTTTAACCAGTCCGGCGAACTCCTCGAAGCTGAGCAGCACCAGCCGCCGCGCCCGCACCCCCTGGGAGACCGCCGTCAGCACCACCGCCGCCCGCTCCCCCGGCGCGCGGTGCCGCCCCGCCCGGTCGAGCGCGTCCCAGAGCCAGCCCGGCGCGGTCGCCCGCGTCAGGATGGCGACCGCCCAGCCGGGCGGGCGGCAGTCTGGTTGCCCCTGCCCCGCGCCGGGGAGCCGCCGCGCCCCCAGCGCCCGCGCGACCGCCCGCTCGTGCCGCAACCACCGCCCGCCGTTCATCGTCGCCCCCTGTCTACCGCTCCCACGGCCAATACCCGTACCGCGCATAGCACCGCCGATTGGCCTGCTTGCGATGCCAGCGGCGGCTATGCGCCGCGTCGCGCGCCAGCGCCGCCCGATGTCGCCGGGCCAACGACTTCGCGCGTTCCGCCATGACGGCGGCGTACACGTCCGGCTGGCCCACGCGCAGCCGTTTGAGGTGGGTATGCACCGTCCCGAGGCCGATCCCCAGCCGCGCGGCGACCTCGGGATAGGTCGGCGCGTCCCGCGCGAGCACCAGCGCCAGCGCCACGCGCGCCCGCCCCGGCGGCAGCCCGCCGAGCGCGGCGAGCAGGCCGGCGTGTCCTGCGCTTTCCGTCTTTTTAGGGTCCGCATAAGGCGCAAAACTCTCCTCGGTTGGCATCAACGATTCGTGGCATCGATCACGAGCCGGACACGAATGCATCGTCATTCTCCTCGCCGGGCAGGAGATCCATGTCGCGCACCTCCTCGGGGAGATTGGAATCCTCCTCTTCCCACCGTGGTCCCGTAGTCACCCCCACCCCCAGGTCACTAGGGCAAGGCCGTGGGGGTGACTGGTTTGGGGGTTGCGCTAGGGGTGACTTGGGGGTGACTCCATAGCCGCTGCTGTGGTTGCTGATAAGACCCTTGTCGAGGAGCGACTGTCGAGCGCGATCAAAGGAGTTGCGGTGCAGCCCGGTCGCGCGGTGCCAGTCCGAATAGCTCGCCCGGCGATCGTGCCACTCGTTGAGCTTGTCGAGGGCCAGGCGCTCGTTCTTCGTCAGGGGCGCTGCATCCTGCTCGCGCTGGCACAGGACGAACGAGACGTCCGTGACCTGGAGCACCACGGAGGAAACCTCGCGTCCATGCCGATCACACAGGCCGAGATCGACCACATGCGCGGCGAGATGGATCGGGTCGAACTCGCCGTCATCCTTCTGCTTCTTGCAGGCGAGCGTGACGGCGGTGCCCTCGCGCTTCGCCTCGATCATCGTGTCCATCGCCCCGGCGAACGCGGTCGAGCCGCGATAGCCGCCTAACTTGTTCTCGTGGTGGATGATGAGGATACAGGCGCTCGTGAGCGCTCGCAGGCGATCACAGGCGGCGATGAAGCGCCCCATATCGTCCGCGCCGTTCTCGTTGCCGCCGCCGAAGTTGCGCGCGAGGGTGTCCACGACGATCAGCGCGGGCATGTCCGGCAACGCCGCGATCTCGGCGTACAGGGCGTCCACGTCGGCGCTGTCGAGGAAGCGCACCGGTTCGGGGAGGAGGAGCATCGCCGCGAGGCTCGCGCCGTGGACGATCTCCCAGGCCCGGAGCCGTCGCCGGATGCCGCTCTGCCCCTCGGCGGCGAGGTAGAGCACGGGCGCGCGCTCCGCCTCGTGCCCGGCCCACGCGGTGCCGGTCTGGACCGCCGCCGCCATGCCGATCGCGGCGAAGCTCTTGTAGCTCGCCTCCTTCGCCACGATCGAGGCGAGGCCGTTCCTCGGCAGCACCCCATCGATCAGATAATCGGGCGGGGTGAGCGGTTCGTTCCCGACGAGTATAATCCGTCCCGTCGTGCAGGCTGTGGCCGTCGTGGCGTCCGCTGCGGGCGCGACCGCCGCCGCGAGGAGCAGAGCGACATCGCCGCCATAGGTGAGGTAATCGTAGGCGTCCCCTTTGGGCGGGGCGTCGGGCCACGTCACGAGACGCACCGGCGTGTCCTCGAACGCGCGCAACGTTTGCCAGATCGCCATCATGTGCGCGACGCCCGGCACATCGTTGTCGGGCCACAACAGCACCTCGCGCCCCCGGAGCACGGCGAGCACGGCGGCGTCCGGGGTGCCGCTCGCGCCGGTCACGGTCCCCACCGCGAAATACCCCGTGTCGATAAGCGCCTGTGTCGCCTTCTCCCCTTCGCAGAGGATCGCCGGTGCCCCAGGGTGCGCGGCGAGGCGCTCGGAGGCGTACAGGGGCAGCGTCGCCAGTTTGCGCCCGCCGAGCCCCTTCGTGCGCCCGTCCGGCCCGAGCCACAGCACGTCCTTCGTGCCGTCGCTGTAGTCGCGCCGCCGATGGATCCCCTGGCAAGTGCCGTGCTCATCGCAGACACGGTAATCGGTCTCGGCCACGACGCGGCGTGCCTGCGCCGCCGTGGGCTGGAAGAGATCGCCCAGCGTCACTCCGAGCGCGCCGACGATCGCGGCGGTGTCGCACCCGGCGTGGCAATGCACGAGCGCACGGCCATCGTCGCCCGTGCCGAGGCTGAGGCTATTCGTGCGATCGTCGTGCGCGGGGCAGCGCGCGGTCCACTTCCCCGCGCCCGCCTCCTTCACGTTGCCCAATCCGGCGAGGAGGCGATCGATCGTCGCGCTCACGACCGCCCCCCAGCTCGCGCGCCGCGCACTTGCCAGACGGACGCCTCGACCGCCTCGACCAGCGTCTCGGCGAGCGCCTGGATGTAGGCATCGTGGCGGGCGCGCATCGCGGCGCGGCGCGCGGCGTTGGGCAGGTCGGCGGTCAGGACGATCGCGGCGAGGTAGTCGCGCCCGATCGGGCAGAGTGTTTCGATCAGTGCTTCATCGGTCAGGAGGGCGCGCGTAGGGTTGGGTTCTGCTATCATTATTGTCAACTCCCACTATCACTTGCCGCCGCGCCCTTTCCGCCTGCAAGCGGGGCGCTGCGGCGTGCTCATCAGGCCGCGTCGTCACCGGAAAACCAGGCGTCGAGCGCCGCCTTCGGCACGATCAGGCGTCGCCCGATGCGGCGCGTGGGGATCTCGCCGCGCAGCGCGGCCTGGTACGCCAGCGTGCGACCGATCCCGATGCGCTCGGCGAACTCCTCGATCGAGTAGCCGAGACGGGCGTCGGTGGGGGCGGTGAGGTGCTTGTGGGGGTCGCGGAGGGAAACGCGCGGACCGGGAACGGCTCGGATAGTCATGGGCTATACCTCCCTATACCGTGACTGAACGCCCAGGGCCGTCGCGTGTTGCCCTGTTGGTAACAGTCTAGGGGGGCAAAAATGGCACGAATAGAGGCTAGGACGGCCTACTTAGGACACGAATTGAGGGAAGATCGGACACTAATGGACAGGAATTATGGGCGCGCGACAGCTTCGCCCCGTTGGTGCAGCACGCCATAGCGAGCACGTCGGCGCTGTATCGTCTTCTCGTCAATCCCCAGCCTGCGCACGATCTCTTGGTCTGTCAGGCCTTGGCGCTCCAGGTCGAACACCTCTCCAAACTCCTGGCGAATCTCGGTATGGTTTTTTTTCGGTGCCCCCGGCCCTCGACGCCCGGGCGTATGGGGAGGGGTAGACACAGCCTGCCTTTCGAGCACTGCTTCTATCTCAGTCGGCCTCTCACCCCGGCTCATGAAGCGAGAGTTCGAGGAATACGGGGCTGGCCAGCGGGCACTACTGTTGATGCTATCCCGGCCTGCGCCGGCATCAATGCTGCCCGCAGGGGGAATTGGTACGCAGAGGACGGTGATCTCCGGCTCGGGTTCGTGAAGGGTGGCGGGACTTGAAGGAATGGCACGGTTGCGCCCGCCCGCCTCGGTGTCTGGTGCCTTCGGTGGCGGATCAAGGTAGCGCACGAGTTCCATCGCATAGCACGGCATCTTCCCTGGCGGGGGCATTCGGCGGAGCACAACCTCGCCGCTCGCCAGGTGCTTCCTGACTGATTTGGCGCGCTCCGACACTCGGGCGATCATGCGCTCGTAGTGCTCTTTCTCCCACCAGCCCTGGCACCGCTTTCGCAGGGAGGCGACATAAGCCACTAGCCAGGCGTCGAATTCGGTTAAGTCATACTTCTCGAATGCTGGTAGATTAGCCATCGTGAGGCACCTCCTATGCCTTGCCATCGCCCCAGCCGTCGCGAGCGGCGTGGGGCGTTAGTACGTACACCGATTGTACCATGCGGCACCAAACGATATAACCGTGTGCGACGTGTGCAACAGCGTGTGCAACGCCGCCATCATTGACCGATATTAGACGGCATAGTTATGTGGGTTAGGCGGAGGGATGCCACGCTACCACTGGCAAACGGCACGCGCTATCATTCGCCATCAGGGTGGATCACTAAACTGGGGGCCAAGTGGTCGGAGGTTCAAATCCTCTCGCCCCGACCACCGACCCACCGACACGCGGTGGGTCTTCTTTTTGCCATCAGCAAGCGATTTCTCGGCGTCCCCTGACCCCCTGGTTGCGCGTGTGCGAGCCAGGGGGTTTGCCCTTTTTAAGCCAGATGGTCACAACGAAAGATGCTTGTCTGGCAAATAGCACAGGGGGTGTGCCGTGGCACAATCGAGGCATCGACTCTCACTCACGCACGCGCGGGGGGTAGCCATGCCAGCAGACAAACGCCGGATCGATGACCTGATCGCCGCCTATGTCGCCGATCACCGCAGCCGCAATTCATCGCCCGCCACCATCGCCCACTACCAGGCTACGATGGCGGACTACGCCCGCTTCGTGGCGGATACCGGGCGATCAGGGACGCTCGGGGAACTGACCCGCGAGACGCTGCAAGACTTCCACGCCTGGCTGGTGGCGACGCCACTACGCAAACCCTGGCGCGGTTCGACGGTGCGCGCGGCGCGCTCGATCCAGGGGCAGCTTAAGGATATTCGGGCCATCCTCGCCTGGGCGGTGGAACACGAGTATCTGGACAAAGCCCCGCGCGTGGCGTTACCGAAAGTGCCGTACCGGCTCTTCCCGATCTTCACCGACGCCGAGTTGGTCACCCTCTTCTCCTGCCCACACCTGACCGCTAAGGGGGCACAGGGTGTCCGCAACCGCGCGATCCTGGCCGTCCTTCTGGACAGCGGCATCCGGCTGGCCGAACTGGTTGGACTGAAGCCCGCAGACCTCCTCCTCAACGACGGCCTGATCACCGTCATCGGCAAAGGCGACCGCGCCCGGATCGTCCCGGTGTCCTCGTCGGTCGTCGCCTATCTGCGCGACTGGCTCGCCGTGCGCGGCACAGACGACGGCACCCTCTTCTGGCTGACCCGCGACGGCGTGAAGATGCTCCTGCGCCGCATCCGTGCGGAGACCGGGCTGCTGCTCCACAGCCACAAGCTGCGGCACACCGCCGCGACGAAGCTGGTGCGCTCCGGGCTCGACTTGCACACCGTCCGACGCATCCTCGGACACCAACAATTATCAACCGTGGAGGTATATTTAAGCCTCTCCAATGACGACATCAAGGCGAAGCACAACGCCGCCAGCCCCTTCGAGAGTATCCGGGCGCAAATGCCGGTCGATGCACCGAAACACCCGAAACGCCGCCGTCTCACGCTCGATGACGTGGCTTAATAACCGACGATACCCACCCTTTCATCATGATGGGGTGGGTATTCTTCTTCGTTTTCTGTGGTTGCCGCATGAGCAAAATACCAGCGCGTTACCCTGTTGTAGCATGTCATCCAGGCTATTGTGCGCCACACGAAAAGGATGAAGACCATGACCCAACACAGTAACCTCAGCGCCGATCAGAATATGCCGCTGATCGATGAAGTCTTTGATGTGCTACAGGAGGGTGGTTGGTATATCGCACGGTTTGAACAATCCTTGAAGACGCTGCCTTACTTCCAGAAGGAAACGATCATCATCAACCAAAAGGAATCCTTGCTCCTGCACAAAGTAGTGGCCTGGCGTGAGCAGCAGGACCGCACAATGCTCCGCTTGCTGGATATGATCGAAAGACGTGAGGCAAGGGGGATGAGCAGGGGTTAAAGACCTATTGAAAGGGGCAACTGTGGATAAGAGAGAGTTACACACCTGGAACGTTACCCGGCCAGACAGCGCGATCGAGGAATTGGTCGTGGAGATGGCCGACAGGGGCGATAACGAACCGGATGGTACGCACCTGTGCGAGCGCCCGAAGAACTACGCCAAGCTGTGCGCCCTCAATGAGGATGGGTGGCGGCTCATGTACCCGGCACCGGCGATGATCCTCACTATCGACGGGAGGACTTACGCGATCCCAAGCGGAATCATCGTCATGATGGGGCGGCGCAAGCCTGCTGTACGCCGGGCGCAATTGCACTGGGGGATGGCAGAGGTTATCTCTTGCGATGACGCCGACGACACTCCGTAGGTCGAGTATCGCGTGGCCATAATTGGTCGGGGGTCGGGGCAAGCGCCTCGGCCCCTTCTTCTTGCCTACTCCACCCGCTCCACCACCTCGATCTCGGTCACGAAGTCTTTACCCCCCGCGCGCTTCTCCGCTAGGAGCTTGATGCATTGCTTATCATCGGCAACAATTCCCGCCGCCATGAGTAAATCTCCAATTGTTGCGCAAAGATTATCTACATCGCTATCGAGCTTACCCTTCAGGTGGAAGGTGAGGTGTAACACATAAGGAAAGTCGAACGGCACACGTGGGCGACTGGGAATGAGTTGAGGCAGGGCCAGCGCGAGGAACTTCTCATGCGCCTTCGACGGCAGGACGATGGTGCGACCGCCAGCCCTTACCACGCGCTTGCTGTTTTTCAATGAGATGACGCGGATGCCATCGAGAGTAGCGATCCAATGGGTCATGTTATGGATTACCAGTATCTATGGGACAACCAAAAATCGTACCCCTGTTTCCAAGACCCGTAACGTTCTCGGGCGTATTGGCTGGCGTCAGTAAGAGCGCCTATTGGGTCGTTCCACTTATGCGCCCATTTACCGCAACTTAACTGCTGAAAAATCCCGCAGGCTCCAGAGGAAGCGTTGACTGCGTTAGGATTCCAGCCACTCTCATGAGTAGCGATGAAGTCAACGTAGCCATAGTCACTTGCCGCAATACCGGCAGCCGCCATCCAGTCAGTGTGTGACCCGCTCGCTACAGGCACCACCACCGGCGCAGCGGTAGGCCACGGTGTCGGCACAGGCGTAGCCACCGGCGTCGGGATGATCGTCGGTTCGGGCGTTGGTGCGGGTGTGGGGGTAGGTAAAGGGGTGGCCGCGATCACTTTGACAGCGGCGATGGTCGCTTCTTGATGCGGCGGTTTCGCGGTGAAGGCGACACGCGCCTCACGTTTGACGAGGGGTGGTTTCGGGAGATTGTCGTAAGCCGCTTGTGCGGCGATCCCCGTGACGGAGAGCAGCAGCACGGACAGAAAGAAGCCGCCTGCGATACGTTGAGAGGTTTCGGTCATAACGGGGTTTACCCATCAGGCCAGGTCTACTAAAAGCGCGCCTTTCAAGATCGCGTCTCGGTAACCATCGAGGTCGTCGTTCGTCGTCGCGTGCCATCCCCGTAAGCGGAAGATGCGTTTGCGCTCGCGACGCGCTCGAGCCTTGGGCCAGTGGGTGGATCGGCACACCAGCGGATACCCGCCAGCGGCCCACCAGGTCAACACATCGTCGTCGTGGGTCATAGAGACGAAGAAGTCTCGGACAAGGCGGCTGCCGGGCGGAGGCGGTTTTGGACACAATGAGGGGCGGTCAATCGAGCGCGAGGAAAAAGGGCGCTCGTCGTGTCCATGAGGAAACCCGGCAGCAGTCTTGTTCGAGACCGTAGCATCATTTTATCATCCAGCATCAACTACAGACGCTCCTGACAGATACCGCAATACAGATGCCCGTTGATATGCTCTTCCAACTCTTCAAAGGGTGCGCCACAGTTAGGGCATTGACCCAGTAACCAGCGGATGAAGGCGGTCACTTCAACCTCCGGCGATAGCTACAGGATAGGCAGCTCACTATTGCGGTGCCTATCTTCGCGGCGAGGTATCTCTTTCCTATTGCGATGAATACAACTCATAAACTTGCTTCCACAGCGGGGACACATACAGAGAGAGAGGCGACGTATGCGGATCATACGACTTCCATAATTGTCTTGTAGCGACTGATGATATAGGACTGAAGGCGCTTATCGAAAGGGGTCTCGCTGGTCTGTTCCATATGTTCGTGGAGTAACTTAAGCTCATGCAAGCGCGACTGCCATATCGTTCCTTCGCCCATAGTCCTCATCGCTTCCCACGATGGCAGACTACCATACTGTAGACTGAGAGCTTTTAATATCGTCTGTGGGTCAATAGACTCGCACAAATCTTCAATCATATCTTTATCGGTCATAGGGCCTCTTTCTGCGTCTTCAATCTTTCGAGGAAAGCCTCACTCAACAGGCTAAAGTCCGGGTAGAAGAAGTCCCGCTCTTTTGTGACGGTCGTTTCCCTGCCGCATGAGCCGCACGTTCCTTGGTAGCAGGTGGACACACTGAGGGCGGGCTTGAGCGGGTACTGTCCGTACTTGAGAAGGCAGGTCAGGGCGTTGGCCGCTAACCCGCATTCCCGACAGACGGTCACTGGTCTTCCCCCTCGATCAACCGCATGATCCGGCTCCCCAAGAGCAACAGGAACCCCGCGAACAGCACGAAGAAGAGGGCCAGCAGCAACAGGGCAATGGTGACCTCGCTCATGCCGCGCCTCGCAGTTCTTCCCGGCCACGTATAGCCTCGTGCCAGGCGATCAGATAGAGCGCCGCGATGGCAAAGTACGGGGCGGTGACCAGCCAGAAGAGGATGTCTAAGTCACTCATGCGGCCTTCTTGTCTACCACGATGTGCAGCTTATCCGGGTTCAGGCCGAGCTTCTTGGCTACTTCAGCCACGGTCAGGCAGGTCTTGTCGTCTTCGGGATCTTGTCGCAGGATGAAGCCTCGGCGCTCAAGCTCTTTAGCGTTGTAAAGCAAAGTATCTTCATCGCTATCGAGCAGCACATACAGGCCAGGCTTTAAGACATGCTCAACCGTCATAGTGTCGTCGGTATCGTCTTTATCCACCACAACATCGCCCTTAACGAGGTCATTGAGCGTTTTAGAGAGAAGTTCTAGTAGTACAACGAGAGAACTCATGTGCTATATCCTGCCAGGCGGCGAATGCGGCGGCGACGGTGGGAGTGATAGGCGGCCAGCTTGCGGCGTTGCTGGTACGCCAGCCAGGCCAGCGCCGACGC
>JAABUM010006563.1_pt1 | contig 11321 bp, 10 predicted proteins | sample 5559161 | NCBI WGS metagenome assembly JAABUM01 (sample SAMN10711868, study PRJNA513369) | rock metagenome | isolation source: Antarctica rocks | place: Antarctica: Victoria Land, Siegfried Peak nord | reverse complement strand
CCCGAAGCCAGGACTCAAGCTCAGCGCGGTCGCTCGGCGGCACCTGCACAGTAACAGTCAACGACATAAGTCATTGTCCGAAAACAACCAGCAAAGGTAAAGTCGACACGCTCACGCGACACTAGGTGCATGGGCTGAGAGTCTCGATACACAACCGAAGACCGACAGCTAGTACCGAGACTCACTCGCCTGCTGCTGGCCCTGCGATGGGGCTCGCGATGCAGGATCCCGAAACGGGCAACGGAGTGAGAGGTAGGTGCGAACGGTGCAACCGACCGAGAGGGTCGGGTAGCTCGCGACGAGGCACCGAGCAGCGAACATCCCCTGGATGGGGTGTCGCTTGCTCGGCTTCCTGTCCTTGGAGCACCGAATGCTCGTCGCGTCAGTAGGAATGCGCCTCAAGTGGGCGCGGGAGGCTGCGAAGCTTTCCCGAAAGGACGTCGCAGACCGCGTTCACCGGTCGGTCTACACCATTGCCGGCTACGAACTGGGCCGCATCGACCCGCCGTTGCCGATCCTGTTGAACCTTGCCAGCTTCTACGGCGTAGAGGTAGCAGACCTCGTGCCGCGTCAACAGAGCGACCTTCAGCGGCACATCGAAGCCGTGGTGACAACTGCCCCATTGCTCTCTCAGGAGCAGCGGGACCGGCTCGCTCTGCTGCTGCGGGGCGCGTCTTGAGGCCCCCGACAGACGAAAGCCGCCCCCGGGGCAGAGGCGGCGATTCGTCGAGCAGCAGCACCACCGATTGTAAGGCATCCCGCCGACAGAATCGACCTGCAGCGCGCCGCCTCGACGCCGCGTTGCGCCTGCCCGGCCTCTACGACGGTGCCCGAGACCCTTCTGTCTCCTGGGACGCCTGCCCCGCGCCCGGCGAACTGGTCCTGGAGGTCGGCCCAAGAAATACCGCATGGCTGCGTGGCTCGAGCAAGGTCGTCGTGCCGCTGCTAGCCACGCTGGGCACCCAGTGGCAATACGAAGGTCAGGCCGGCGGCTGGGCGTTCCCGAAACAGTTCGTCGACGACGTCCTTGCCCTCGCAGACCACGAACACCGTCCGATCCGGCTCAGATCGGTGGACCGTTGACCGCCACCGACCGGCTCGTCGCCGCTCTCCGCGAGCACGACAGCTGCCCCCGGCAGTCGGGTGGCAGCTGGGCTGCACGCTGCCCCGCCCACGAAGACCACAACCCGTCACTGTCCGTACGGCAGATCGAAGGTCAAGCCCTCGTCCACTGCCACGCCGATTGCCCAACCGAAGACGTCGTCGCCGCGCTCGGGCTGACCATGTCCGACCTGTTCGACGAGCCGGGCGTCGGGGCGAAATACACATACACCAACCGCTCAGGACAGGCGATGCGGTACGTCCACCGCAGTCCCATCAAGAGCTTCCGCCAATCCGGCGAAACCAAGGGCCAACCCGAGCTGTACCGCCTGCCGGCCGTCATCAACGCGGTGAACAACAGCACCAGCATCTACGTCGTCGAGGGCGAGAAGGACGTACACGCGCTCGAATCCGTGGACGCTGTCGCCACGACGGCGCCGATGGGGGCGTCGAACTTTGGCAAGGTCGACGTCACCCCGCTGAACGGCGCCCACGTCGTTGTCGTACCCGATCAGGACAAGGCCGGGCAGAGGTGGCTGCGCGACGTCCTCGCCGCGATCGAGGGTGTCGCCGCCACCGTAAAGGTGATGAAACCGCTGGTCGGCAAAGATGCTGCCGACCATGTCGCTGCCGGTCACGGGCTCGACGAACTGGTGCCGGTCGAAGCGCCAGCCCGAACGGGACACCGCACGGTCACGGTCACCGCCGCCAGCAGCATCACCATCCGGCCGGTGCGCTGGCTATGGGAGAACCGGGTGGCGCTCGGCTCGCTCGCCTTGCTCGGCGGCCGGGAAGGCATCGGCAAGAGCACCGTCGGCTACACGCTGGCAGCCGATGTCACCCGTGGGCGGATGGTCGGCAGCTACGACGGCATCCCGAAGTCGGTCATCGTCGCCGCCACCGAAGATTCATGGGGACACACGATCGTCCCCCGGCTGATGGCGGCCGGCGCCGACCTCGACCGGGTCTACCGCGTCGACGTCACCACCCCCGAAGGCGTCGACACCGGGCTCGTCCTCCCGTCCGACCTGATCGACCTCGAGGATGCCATCCGCGAGGTCGACGCAGCGCTGATCCTGCTCGACCCGCTGCTATCTCGGTTGGATGCCTCCCTGGACACCCACAAAGATGCTGAGGTGCGGCTGGCGCTCGAGCCGCTCACCGCCCTCGCTGACCGCAGCGGGTCGGCCGTGCTCGGGCTGATCCATGTCAACAAGTCGACGTCGGCTGACCCGCTGACGTTGCTGATGGGCTCGCGTGCGTTCGCCGCCGTTGCCCGTGCGGTCCTGTTCGTCATGACCGACCCCGAAGACGAGGCCATCCGGCTGCTCGGCCAACCCAAAAACAACCTCGGTCGAACCGACCTGGTGACACTGTCTTTCCGCATCGACTCGGAGAAGGTCGCGGACACCCCCGAGGGCGAGGTCTGGACAGGAAAGCTGCACTGGACGGGCGAGCGGGTCCAGTCGATCCGCGACGCCCTTGAGGCGGCCGGAGAAACGCCGGATTCCCGATCAGCCACCGCAGAGGCCACCGACTGGCTCGAGGACTACCTGACGAACCTGGGCGGCACGGACGACTCGGCCAGCATCAAGGAAGCCGGCAGGAAAGCAGGCCACTCGCTTTCCACGCTTAAGCGAGCCCGGCAGCGGATCAAGGCGACGACGACCTCGAGCGGTTTTCCGCGGCGAACCTTCTGGACGCTTCAAGGGACGGCCGACCAGTGGGACCACGACAGTCAGTCCAGCCCTGGGGAGACTGAACCAACTGAACTGACTGGACCAACTGGACTGACTGAGGACCCAGTTGGTTCAGTTGGTTCAGTCGGTCCAGTGGGATCAGTCCCCGCGCGAGGTGAACCGACTGCGGAGCACCAACTGTTCGAGGTTCCGCGCCAAGCGGGTGAGGATGCGCACCTACCTGCGTCCCTCCTGGCCCGGCCGGTCGGACCACGACCTGCGCACCGGCTATGCGTGCACTGTGGCCAGCCGCTGAAGGTCGACGACCCCGACCGCGACATCTGCGCTCGATGCCAACTCGTGAGGGTCGCGTCGGCGACACGTCCTGCCGAGGACCACCGTTGAGTGCCGCCGCGCCATCACCACGGCCAGCCGGGTCGTACTACTACGACGAACCGTCCGTCGTGCTCGTCGGCCGTGCTGCCGCCTGGCTGCTCACGCAGACGAACCTCAGCAGCCGACGAGCCGAGGTCCGCGGGATGGACTGCGAGGTCGACGCCCAACTCAACGCGATCGCAGTCCTCGGCCAGCAGTGGCGAAGTTCCGCAAGTTCCGCAGCAAGCGGAGCCACGCTAGGCCAAATGCGGAACCACGCACCAATGTCGTCAGACATGAGCAGCAGGCAGGCCGGCAGGGCGCTCGGCATCGATGAGCGGTCCGTGCGCAAGGCGTGCGCCCAGGGACGTCTGCCCGCTGTCCGCACCTCGTCTGGGTGGCGCATCCGCCGACCCGACGTCGACGACTACTACCGCCACCGCACGGCTTGACCACCGGAGACGCGCATGATCCAGCCCCAGTACATCGAGCAGGCCGACGCAATCCGCCAGCGCCACGACGACGACAACAACAAGGTCCGTTCACGCACCGAGCTGACGCCCGACGCCCAGCGCGCCCTGATCGCCAAGAACTACCTGGCCGCTAAGAGCCAGATGACCGACCTGCAGCAGAGCGCGGGCACCAACACCGTAGCCGCCAAGGCCAAGGCCGGCCGTGAGGCGTTCGGTGTCCAGGGCATTTCCGGTGACCCAGCCTCGGTGTCGATCTCCTACCGCGATGCACAGGACCGCGCTGACAGCCTCAACGACCCCAACGACGCCGCCAAGCTGCTGGCCCGCGCCGAGCGGTCGGGCGACGAGCCGTTGGCACGGGCAGTCGCCGCTAGGGCACTCGAGATGTACGACAGCAGCTTTGGTGGTGGCAGCCCGGCATGGGCGTCCGTGGTCGACGACTTCACCGCGACCAGGCCACGAGCAGCCACGGCCGTACAGACCATCCTGGACCTCGCCGACGGGCCGATGACCGCCCGTGCCATGTTCGCCTGGGTACTGCCCAAGCCACTCGATCTCGGCACGGTCGACGGCTACCAGCTGCAGAGCCTCGCCGACGGCACACAGACCTTCGCCAACGGTGCACCGTGACGACCCCCGGCTCGCTGGCGGGTGACACTAGGACCACCCCACCAGCGCCAGTACCACCCCACCGGGTCCTGGTGCTGGCGAGCAACGGTGCGTTCGCACCCCACCGACCGGCGACGGTCCGTTCCACGAAACGACGCAACGGACCGTCGCCGTTAGACCCTCCGCCCCGCTCCGCCGACTCGCCGGCACCGCGAGGGGTGGGGAGCTACCCCAAAAGCGTCACGCAATGTGACCCCGCAGTCCCGCAACTCCCCCTCCGACCACCCCTCCCCCTTCCGGTGAGCGAATAAATGGCCCGGGTCCGTGTCCTCGAGCAGCCCCCTGCAACGGTTCTGGGGGCCGTTACGGCTGCTGTGGAGGCGATGACGTGGCTGCATGCCTCGGACCGGGCTCTGGTGGCGCTGGCCTACGAATACGCCCGCACGATCGACGCTGCGGGCGATCCGAAGACGGTCGGGTGGGTCGGTCCGCACCTGGCGAACGTGCTGCGGGCACTCGGTGGCGCTCCGGCTGACCGTAAGGCGCTGGGGATCGAGGAGCCGGTGCGCGGGAAGTTGGCTGAGCTTCGTGCTGCTCGCTGACACGGTCGGCCGCGAGGTGCCGCGGCTGTTCACCCCGCCAGTGGGGCCGCTGACGCCGTCGACGACCCGCGGTTTCGAGGCGGTGACGTTCGCCGAGGACGTGTTGGGGCTCGATTTGATGCCGTGGCAGCGGTGGCTGCTGCTGCACGGCCTCGAGCTGGCGCCGGATGGGTCGTACCGGTTCCGGACGCTGCTGGTGCTGTGCGCCCGGCAGAACGGCAAGACGACTCTGATGCAGGTTTTGGCCTTGTGGCGGATGTTTGTCGACCGCGCCGGGTTGGTGATCGGCACGGCGCAGAACTTGAGCTTGGCTGAGGAGACGTGGGACGGTGCCCTGTCGATGGCCGAGGGGATACCGGACCTGGCTGCGGAGGTCGAGCACGTCTCCCGCGTCAACGGCGACAAGCACCTGCGGCTGACGACCGGTGAACGGTACAAGGTGACCGCCGCGTCGCGCCGTGGTGGCCGCGGACTCTCTTCGGACTTGGTCCTTCTCGACGAGTTGCGTGAGCACCAGGACTGGCTGGCGTGGTCGGCGGTGACGAAGACCACGATGGCCCGTCCCGCGCCGATGGTCGCCGGCTTCTCCAACGCAGGCGACGCCCACTCGGTGGTCCTGTCGAGCCTGCGGGACCGGGCGCTGGCCGCAGCGGCCGACCCGACGTCCACGCTCGGCATCTTCGAGTGGTCAGCGCCGGACGGGTGCGAGGTCGACGACCCTGCGGCGTGGGCTCAGGCCAACCCGGCACTTGGTCACCGGATGGGCGTGCAGGCGATCCGCAGCGCGCTCGAAACTGACCCCGAGCCCGTGATCCGCACCGAGGTGCTGTGCCAGTGGGTCACCGCGCTCGGGACGGCGATCCCCGAGCCGGTCTGGGCCACCCTGGCTGACACCAGTCCCGGTCCGCCGGACCGTTCGACGGCTGCGTTCGCCCTCGACGTCGCCCCCGACCACTCGACGGCGACGGTAGCGGCCGGCTGGCGACGGTCGGACGGTGCAGTGCAGCTCGGTGTGGCCGAGCACCTGCCGGGCGTGGACTGGATCGTCGAGTTCGCCAAGCGGGCGCAGGCCAGGTCCCCGCGGAGCAAGCTGCTGGTCGAAACAGGCGGCACCGGAGCGTTCCTCGTCCCCGCCCTCGAGCAGGCAGGCGTAACGGTCGAGCAGGTCCCGCGCCGGTTCTACGCCGAGGCGTGCGCCGCGCTCGACGCCGCCGTGAGCGCCGGGAAGGTCCGGCACGACAGCAACTACCCGCTCAACGACGCGGTGGCTGTCGCCCGCTGGGCACCGTCGGGTGAGGCCGGGCAGCGACTGCTGGCCCGCAAGGACCCGAAAGTGTCCCCGCTTGTCGCCGCTGCGCTGGCGTTGCACGCCGTCGGGTCGACGGTTCGCCGGCCGGGCCGGTTCATCAGCTTCTAGACGAGAGGACACCTGTGCAGATGACGACGACACCCGCCGAGCATCAGCCCGGCTGCACGCTGGACCCGGTGCACTGGCTGCGGCACGCCCTCGCCGCCACCCTGCGGTTGCTGGACCCGACGCAGGCCGGCAACCCGGCGATCGACCGGCTGTCGTCGGCGGCGCTGATGAACGGGCTCGAGCACTTCGCCGAGCAGTCCGACTGGCGCCTCGTCACGATGCTCGACGTCACCCGCTTCGCCTCCCTGATGGACGACAGCTTCGAGGAGCACTGCACCTGTGTCCCGCGAACCGAGGTCCACGGCACCGGCGGCGTCTGGGGCACCGTCGAGCCGACAGGCACTGACGACCCGCTTCCGGAAGTGGACCTGATGAGCACCCTGGACCAGTCGATCAAGGTCGGTCAGGACTTCATCTCTCAGATGAGGAATCAAGTCGGCGGGATGAGGGCGCTGCGACGCATCGCGGTCAAGGTGATGCGTCGCGACGGGCTGACTGCCCTCGATGGCATTCCGGGGCTTCTCGAGCGTGCCCGGGACCAGGCCGAGCGGGGCCGGTGGGTTGCGCTGGCGGCGCGCATGACGACGGTCGACTACGCCGACCCGGGCGCTGACCCGCCCACTGAGGGAAGCTGACATGCCCAGTCTGGAAATGATTTACCGAATCCTCGCGGTAGACGGTGCGTCACCCGCGTTTCGCACGGTTGCTGCCGAGGCGCAGGCGCTGTCCAGGGCGATGGCCGAAGCCGACCGAAGATGGCGCTGTCGTCTAAGACGACGGCGGACGAGATTAAAAAGGCGATGCTCGGCATCACCGAAGCGGAGCGTGCCGCCAAGGTCGAGGCCAAGACGATGTCGGCGCAGATTTCCGCGTCGATGGCGAGCATGGCCGAGGCGTCGAAGGTGGCGGCGGCGAAGACGTTGGAGGCTGACGCGGCGATCGCCAAAGGTCAGGCCGACCTAGCGAAAAAGACCGAGGAATCCTCGATCGCTCGCAAGAAGTCGCTGATGAACGTCGGGCTCGCGTCAGCGCTGACCCTCACTGCTGTCATCGGTGAGTCGGTCAAGATGGCAGCCGACTTCCAGCAGAAGACGTCGATTCTCGTCACTGCCGCAGGTGAGTCGTCTAAGGCGATTGGTCACGTCCGCTCCGGGATTCTCGACCTGGCGGCCAGCACCGGCGCGTCGTGGAAGAACCTCGCCGACGGTGCCTACATCTTGGAGAAGGCCGGCTACCGCGACGCGGACATGCTGCACATCCTCAAGGCGGGCGCCCAGGCCGCCGCTGAGGAAGGCGCGAACCTGTCGACCGTGGTCGGTGCCACGTCGGCGGTGATGCACGACTACCACCTGCCGGTGTCGGCCGCAGTGGCGGTCACGAACGAGTTGAAGACCGGTGCCGGCGAGGCTAAGGCGACATTTGAGGAGTTCGACAAGGCTCTCGGTCGAGTCGTCCCGATGGCCGCTAACGCCAAGATCAGTTTCGCCGACATCTCTGGCACGTTGGCAGAGATGACCCAGCACGGCATCTCTGCGCAGGATGCCGCTGACCAGTTGCAGAACGCGATGCGGAACCTGATTGGTCCTAATCAAGTCGCGCAGAAGATGATGGCGCAGCTCGGCATCAGCGTGAACGACGTGACGACTCGCGTCGGGGACGGTCCTGGCGGACGCGGGCTGGCCGGTACGTTGCAATACCTGTCGACGGTTGTGTTGCAGCACATGGGACCGGCTGGGCTGGTCATGTTGAACACGTTCAATCAGTCGAAGCTGGCGGCGGCGGACGCGACGACGATGTACCAGAGGCTGTCTCCCGAGGCGAAGAAGCTGGCGGACCAGTACAACGCAGGCACGGCGTCACTGAAGGACACCACGAAGGCAATGCGTGGGCTGACTGACGGTCCGATGGGTGCGCTGGCGTTGCAGTACCTGACGACGGACAAGAACGCCCACGGTTTCCAGCAGACGCTGCGGAACGGGACGAACCAGTCGAAGACGTACAACGACATGATGAGGACGCTGACCGGCGGTGCCAACGGTCTGAGTGTCGCGCTGAACACCACGATGGGCAACGCTGACGGCACCAATGAAAGCATCAAGCGGGTCGGCGCGTCGGGCAAGAACGCGGGCAAAGACGTGCAGGGCTGGGAGCTGCAGCAGAAGAACCTGAACCAGCGGCTGTCGGAAATGCGCGGCGAGGCCGACAAGCTCGGTATCGAGCTGGGCACTGCCTTGCTGCCGATGTTGACGGAGGTCATGGGATGGCTGGTCGACCCGAAGCACGCCGATCAGGTGAGGGCTCTCGCTGTCTTGATCGGCGGCGCGCTCACCGCGGCGACTGTCGCTTTTACACTTGCGTTGCTCAATAACCCGATCGTTCTGGTCGGGTTAGCGCTTGCGGGGCTTGCGGCGGCGGCCGTCTACTGCTGGGAGCACTTCAAGACGTTTCGGGACGTCATCGTCGACGTGTTCCACGTCGTGAACGACGCGATCGCCGCCGTCGTTACCAGCATCATCAAGATTTTTAGCTTCCTTCTCCATGAGGTCTTCAACACGGCCCACGGCTTCATGCAGGCCATGCTGTGGATCGCAGAGGCATCCGACAACGTGTTTGGCACCCACCTCGCCAGGGGGTGTCCGCGACGGGATGAACTCGCTCGACTCGTTTTCACGAAACGCTGACGCCAACGCGGCGTCGGCCATCAAGAGTGTCAATGACTTGCGGGACCAGGCCAATAGAGCGCTGCGCGATTTCGCGGCGAACACCGATCGGCACTCATCGAGCGCTGGTGCGTCGGTCGCGCAGATGGCGTCGCACATCACCAACTCGATCGGCTCGCTGGACGGCCTGCACGTGAAGATGCAGATCGACGCCAACGGCGACGTCCAGATCAATGACATGGGGCTGACGCACGCACAGATTGCCTCGTTCCACGGGGTCGCCAACGGAGGCATCTTCCAGGCCGGCCAGAAGGTGTTCGCCGACGGTGGGATGCTGCCCTCGGCGGCGACGATCCAGCCAGCTACTGGTAGCCGTGGGCTGATCCAGTGGGCTGAGCCCGAGACTCACGGCGAGGCGTTCATCCCTCTCGCTCCGACGAAGCGCGCCCGCTCGCTCGACATTTGGGAGCGGACCGGGAAACTGCTCGGCGCGTTCGCCGACGGCGGCATCCTGACCAGCTTCCACGACAACGCGTCCGGGCCAGTGGACAGGGGCATCGCCGAGATCGTCAAAGACGCGATCAACACCGTGTCGCACTTGGCGTCCACGACGATGAAGCAGGTTCAGGGTGCTGCTGCCGCGCTCGCCTCATCGGTGGCGGGAGACACGCCGATCGGCTACGGCGGCGGGGCGAACACCATCGGCCTGATCGAAGCCCTGGCGAACACCCTCGGCGTCGCAGGACTGTCGGTCACGTCGACCTACCGGCCGAACGCGGGCTACCACGGGGTGAACGAGGCGGTCGACTTCTCTGATGGTTCGGGCTGGGGCCCGGGCTCGGAGACGCCGGGTGAGCTGGCGTTCAACCGGGCGTGGGCAGCCAAGTACGGCTCGAGCCTTGCCGAACTGATCCACGCCGGGGCCGGGTCGGTCAACATCAAAGACGGCAAGATCGTCGACGGCTGGGGGTTCTACGGCGCGCAGACGATGATGGAGCACTTCAACCACGTCCACGTCGCGATCAGCCCGTCGTCGCTGGCTCGTGCCGGTGCCCATCCCCATGCCTTCGCCACCGGTGGGATGCCCGAGATAGGTCGGCCGTACTGGACCGGTGAGAACGGCCCGGAGCTGCAGATGGCGCTCGGCCCGACTCGGGTGTTCTCCCACGAGTCCAGCAAGGCGATGGCCCGCACCGGCCCGCTGATCCACAACGACGAGATGCACATCCACAACGATGTCGACCTTGATCTGCTGCTTCAGAAGGCAGCGTTCCTCGAACGCACCGGGCACTTCGGATGAGCGGCGGGCTCAGGCGCGACAAGGACCCGCCGACAGCCTTGTCACACGCTTGTGCGTTACTGAGATGCAACTTGGCGGGAGGTCGTCCGACCCGCGCCGAAGCCGAAGACATCAGCAGCCAGGACCGACCGAAACGAAGGCCCCTCGAGGTCGCGGCAACGGATCGGCGTCGACGTTGTATCCAGGGTTGTCCGACTGCAACGCCAGGAGGGTGCAGTCGCTGTCCCCTGTCGGAGACGTTGTACGGACGAAGTCAATCGTGGATTGACAATTGATCCCGACCCCGGTCCACTGCCCGAGCACCGAAGCTGTGGGCGGGGTGCCGGGGACGACCGACCAGACGACGACGTCCTGCCCAGGTAGGTAGCTGTTCGCGCAGTGTCGCTCCGGTTCTGCGGCGGGGAGGGGTGCGGGCGCTTCACTGCTGGGCGTGAGTGACGGTGGGAGGGGTGCGACCGGCGGGGGTGTCAAAGGAGCAGGCGCAGCCGGCGCAGACAGGGGAGCGAGCGAGGGCGCAGTCGACAGCGCGGCTGGCGGTGGGGCGGGTGAAGTAGGCGTAGAAGGATCAACAGATGGAACAGGTGGAGCCGCGGACCTGGCTGCGCTAGTGGCGGATGCCGCCTTCGGACGAGTTGCCGGTGCGCTAACAACCGCAACGACAAGGAAAACGGTGATCGCAGATGCTGTCACGCCACCGCTGACGCCACGGCCGTGAAGGCGTGCCCATGCCACCCGCCCCCTGATCAGGCCGGTAACGCCTACCCCTGCCACACCGAGGGCGATCAAACCGAGCACTGAGGCCATGCGGCTCTCTTCTCGAGGACAAGCGCCTCTACGCGCCTGGGAAACAGTATCGCCGTGGTATCGCCGTGGTATCGCCGTGGTATCGCCGTGGGGATCTTCCACTCGTCACAGAGGGTAGGAGATGGTCCGCCGCGCCGAGCGTGGTGTCGGCCTCGCGATACGCAAGCGCCGGGGGCTAGGAGCCCGCTGAACAAAGCAGGTGTTGGTCCGCTGTCCGGCGAGCAGTTGGCGCGACGATCGTTGGGTGCAGGGTCGGTCGCAGGATCAGCGTCAGCTCGGTGATGTTGAGGCGTGGGCGGGG
>JAABUM010006561.1_pt1 | contig 11323 bp, 11 predicted proteins | sample 5559161 | NCBI WGS metagenome assembly JAABUM01 (sample SAMN10711868, study PRJNA513369) | rock metagenome | isolation source: Antarctica rocks | place: Antarctica: Victoria Land, Siegfried Peak nord | reverse complement strand
TGGGTGAGCTGCGGAGACCCGTCGGGCATGGTGGTCGCGATATAGCAGGGACTCGGCCGCTTGAGCAGTGCAAGCAACGGTTCGGGCAGCTCCATCAGAGAACTCCTGGCTTCGGCTCGGGGGTAAGACGTGTCCCCTGAATCGTGCCCGACCCCGGCGGCTGCCGCTTCTTGAGGCCCACGTGCAGCGGTTTCAGGCCAGGATCATCGCCAGGCGACCCTTTCCGTAACCGGAGATGTCGATGACCAGGTCCAGCCGGTTGCCGATCGACGCCGTCAGGGCACTGACGTCGGCCGGCAGCGCCGCGCGGAGCGAGTGCATCCTGGTGATGCGCAGGTGCGGGGAGTTCGGCACGTTGAGCGTGCTCGTCAGGACGTTGAGCACCTCGTACAGGTTCTCCATCACCGCCGGGGTCGGATCGACCTCGTCGATCATGTCCTCCGCGCCGCCCTTGGGAAGCAGGCCCATCGCCGCCCCGATGAAGATGGACAGCTTGAGGTCGGTCATCGCCAGCGCGCCGAGCACGGTCTTGTCGGTGACGTACTCCGCGACGGCGGCGGGCTCGCGGGCGCCCGGATTCCACGGCTTGCCCTCGCTGATCTCGACGGTCCGTCCCAGCAAGCCGTCGAACAAGTCCTTGACGTCCTTGATGGGCGGCAGCTTCAGAGCGTTCATGGTCGTCATCGCTGGGTCGCTCCGAGCGAGGACTCGATGTGCTCGCGGAGCACGTCGGCGTTGAAGGGCTTGGCCACCAGAAAGTCCGCCCCGGACGCGCTGGCCAGTTCGCGCATCTGCGGCGAACCCTCGGACGTCACGAAGCCGAACGGGCCGGTGTAGCCCGAGGCCCGCAGTGACCGCAGCATGTCGATGCCGTTCAGCTCCGGCATGTTCCAGTCGGACAGCACCAGGTCGGGACCGAAGTCGCTGAACTGGATGAGCCCGTGGGCCCCATCGGTCGCCTCGCAGATCTCGGCGTCGCCGTATCCGGCCTGACGCAGGGTGCGAATCACGATCTGACGCATCACCCGGCTGTCATCAGCCACCAGAATTTTCATTTCTCTCTTCCCTTTTCTCGTTGTGGTTCTCTTGCTCCGACCAGACCGACACGATCAGTGGCTGGTTCTGCCAGCTCAGCTCCACCCGGGTCGTCTCCACGCAGCCCGGCAGCTGGGTGGCGTGCCCTTCGGCCCTTCCCAGAGCCACCAGGGGCAGTGACAATGCGCTCGGTCCGGGCAGCGCCGACTTGATGTTCCCGCCGACGATGTTGACAAACTCCCCTAGCGCATCGGCGACATCGGAGTCCGACAGCTCATTCGATTCCATCAGCATCAGCCTGGCGGCGACGTCGGCGGCGGCCGTCCGCGAGCACCCGATGCGGACGTGGCCGGCCCAGGCCCCGGTGATGGACACCATCGCCTCGGCGTCGGGCAACTCCGCACCCGCAGCATGTGGCGACGGCGGTTCACTGAACTCACCGAAGAGTCCGGCGCAGGTGTCGGCGACGATGGCGGCCACCGTCTGATGGCTGATCGGCGAGCGGTCGGTGCTGGTCGGCATCAGCCCACCGTCCCTTCCGGCGCGCCAGCCAGCCCCAGGATGGCGAACTTGTCCTCGAGTGCGTCCGGCGTGAAGGGCTTGATGAGGTATTCGTGCGCACCGGCGGCCAGCGCCCGGACGATCTGGCTCTGCTCGCTCTCGGTGGTGACCATCATCAGGGTGATGTCGCGGAACGAGGCGCGGTCGCGGACTGCGGTCACGAACTCCAGTCCGTTCATCACCGGCATGTTCCAGTCGATCAGGGCCACCACCGGCAGCTCGTCGGCACCGCACCGATCGAGTTCATTCAGTGCCGCTCGGCCATCCCCCGCTTCCAGGACGTCGTAGCCCATCTTCGAGACGATCCGGGACAGCACCATGCGCATGACCCGGGAGTCGTCGACTATCAACGCCTTCATACCTCGTCCTTTCGATACGTGACGGTGTTGCCGAGCCGGACAGCGGTGAAGCCCGCGGGTGGGTTGGAGCTGGTTTCGGCCGCGCCGAGAAAGAGATAGCCACCCGGTGCGAGGTCGCGCCGCAGCCGCTCCAGGATCGCCATCCGCACGTCGATCTCGAAATAGATCAGGACGTTGCGGCAGAAGATGACATCGAACTGGCGCTGAGCCGGCCATGCGGTCGCCAGGTTCATCGTCTCGAACGTGCACCGCCTCACGATCTCGGAACTGAGCAGGTAGTCGGCCCCATCCCGTGTGAGGTAGCGGATCAGCATCGCCGCCGGCAGACCGCGATTCACCTCCAGTGGGCTGAACCGCCCGGCGCGAGCCCGATCGATCACTCCGCGCGAGAGATCAGTTCCGTGCAACTGGAGGTTCCAGCTCTTGAGTGCCGGAAACTCCGCGTCGAGCATCATCGCGATGGAGTACAGCTCCTGCCCCGTTGAGCTGGCCGCACTCCAGATCCGCAATGCCTGGCTGGTCTTTCGCCGTTCCACCAGTTCGGGAAGTACCTGCTTCTTCAGGGTGTCGAACGGGTGGATGTCGCGGAAGAACGACGTCTCGTTGGTCGTCATGGCCTCGACCACGCGATCCTTCACCATCGGCGCGCAACTCGGCCGGCGCAACTCCCGGGCCAGGCTCTCCAGGTCCGGGATGCCGATGGAGCGGGCCAGCGGTACCAGCCGGGATTCCACCAGGTATTCCTTGCCCGGCCCGATCGAGATTGCCGAGCGGTCGCGCAGGAAATCGGCGATGAAGGTGAAGTCCTCGGTGGACAGGCTCATCGGGTACCCACCGCGGACGGGGCCGGCGCCTGTACGGCCGCGGCGATCGCCTGCGGGATCGCGTCCAGCGGCAGCACCGCGCGCGCCAGCCCGGCTCGCGCGACGAAGCCCGGCATGCCCCACACCACCGAGCTCTGCTCGTCCTGGGCCAGTACCGAACCGCCGGCCCGGGTGACATGCTCCGCGCCGATCAGCCCGTCCTGCCCCATGCCGGTCAGCACGACCGCGAGCAGGTTGGCTCCGACGGTGGCCGCCGCGGAGCGGAACAGCACGTCCACGGCGGGACGGCACGAGTTCTCCGGTGGCCCGTCGTCCGGAACGAGCATCCGGCCTGCCGGCGTGGCTGTAACCCGCAGGTGACGGCCACCCGCGGCGAGGTAGATCCGGCCTGCCGCCAGCTCGGTCTGCTCCGTCACCTCGGAGACGGGTATAGCGCTGATGCCGTTCAGCCGCTTGGCGAACATGGTCGTGAAGATGGGTGGCATGTGCTGCACCATCACCACCGGAACCCCCAGGTCGGCTGGCAGCATCGGCAGAATCCGGGCCAGCGCATCCGGGCCGCCGGTCGACACCCCGACCACCACGAGCTGGACGACCGATCGGGACGAGCCGCGCACCGGGGGGACGACTACCGCCCGCGAAACCGGATGGGTCGGTACCGGAGGAACCGGAACCGGAGAGACCGGCGGCGCCGAACCACTGTCGCGCGCGGACGCGTGCCGGCCACCCCACAGCTTGATGAGCGGCACCAGCGTGTCGTGCACCTGCTGGCATGCCGCCGTCCGGCTCAGCGCTTCGGTCGGTTTGGTGGCGTAGTCGACGGCGCCCAGCGAGAGCGCCGTCAACGTCGTCTCCGCACCGGTCGCCGTCAGCGCGCTGTACATGATGACCGGCAGCAGTGGCCAGCGCTCCCGGATGACGGCCAGGGTGAGCAGGCCGTCCATGTCGGGCATCTCGACGTCGAGGGTGACGACATCGGGGTTGAGCCGTTCGATCTGCTCGATGCCGACCCGGCCATCCCGCGCCGTGCCGACGACATCGATGCAACCCGATGCCTCCAGAACGGCCGTGACGGTGCGGCGGACGACGACCGAATCGTCGACCACCAGTGTTCGAATGCTCACAGGTATTGCCTTCCGGATAAACGATGGTGAAGCCAGCGTGCGACTAGTACACGAACTGGCCGACGAGGCCCTTCAGCGCGTTCGCCATTGTGGTGAGGGACGCCGCCGACTCCTGGGTGTTCTCGGCTCCGGTGCGGGTCTCCCTCGCGGCGTCGTTCACCTCGGCAATGTCGGCCGCGATGCCGTTGGCGCCGGTGGCGGCTCCGGTGACGCTGCGGGCGATCTCGTTGGTCGTCGCGGTCTGTTCTTCGACGGCTGCGGCGATGGTGGTCTGGATGTCGTTGATCTTGTCGATGATCTCGCCGATCTGGCTGATCGCGCCGACCGCGCCCTGGGTATCGGACTGGATGGCCTCGATCTTCTGGCCGATGTCCTCGGTCGCCCGGGCGGTTTCCTTGGCCAGCTCCTTGACCTCGTTCGCGACGACCGCGAAGCCCTTGCCCGCTTCGCCGGCGCGGGCCGCCTCGATGGTGGCGTTGAGGGCGAGCAGGTTGGTCTGCTGGGCGATCGAGGTGATCACCTTGATGACCTTGCCGATCTCGGCACTGGACTCACCGAGGCTGGCCACCGTGCCCCGGGCCTCACTGGCGACCCGGACCGCGGTGGTGGCGACGGTCGCCGCGGACGCCGCGTTCTTGGCGATCTCGCTGATGCTCGCGGTCATCTCTTCAGCGGCCGTGGCGACGGTCTGGATGTTCGCCGATACCTCGACGGAGGCCGACGAGGCCGAGGCCGCGCGGTCCGAGGTCTGCGAGGCGCCGCTGCCCATGGTGACGCTGACCTCCGTCAGCTGCGAGGCGGATACGGCGAGGTCTTCGGCGTTCTTGCCGATCTTTCCCATGCTGTCGCGCAGATTGCCGAAGAACGAGTCGAGCCCCTCGGCGAGCTGGCCGATGGCGTCGGTTCCCGACACGGTGATCTCACGGGTCAGGTCGCCGGCAGCGGCGGCGTTGATGACGGTGAGCAGCTGGTCGACCTTGAACCCGAGCTCCGTCGTGGAGTGCTCGGCGGCGATGCGCTCGAAGGCCTGCGAGACGAGCCGGCCCACGTTGCGAAGTGCCTCCAGCCGCGCCTCGGACGGGTTCAGGACGTCGGTGGCGAAGAAATCCATCGTGCCCGTCACCTCACCGCGGATGGTGATCGGGAAGCAGACGCCGGACTTGACGCCGATGCGAGCCGCGACAGGCGCGCGGACGCAGTCGGCCATCTCACCGATGTCGGCCGTGAAAAACAGGTCTCGGGCGCGCCAGGCACGACCGGACAGGCCGACACCCTCGCGGAAGGAGGCGGCCATGGTGACCTCGCGGAACTCAGCTCCGACATCGCCGGACTCCAGCCCGAACTTCAAGGTCCGCGACTCCCGGTCCAGCGGCCAGTACGAGCCGTAGGCCCAGCCGAAGGCGTCCCGGACGGAGGTCAGCGCGCTGCGGACGACCTCGTCCTCGCTCTGGGCCGACTGCAGCTGCTTGACCAGGTTGCTCACCGCGCCGGTGTCCGCCGCTCGGCGGTGATGACGTTCCAGGTCGCCATGGTGCCGACTCGGGCGCCTGCCTTGTCGCGGATCGCCGACAGGGTCAGGTCGAGGGTCTCGTCGCCGAGCGTGGAGCGCACCTGCCGCGGGTGTGACGAGGCGTCGTCGTCAGCTTGCGGGCCGGTGAGCAGGTCCAGCCGGCTTCCGATCGCCTGGTCCATCCGGAACGGCAGCGACGCCTCGATCAGCCGGAGGCTCGTCAGCGCGGCAGGGTTGAGGTAAGAGATCACCTCGTCGGCGTCAGCGAAAAGCATGTTGGTCGGGGTGCCGTCCATCATCGCCTCGGTACGATCAGCCTTCTCATCGCGTGCGACTTGATCGGTCACGTCCTCAGCGGCGGCCATGGCGCCACACCAGCGGCCCTGCTCGTCGTGCACGGCGCTCACCGTCACCTCGAGAACGCCGTCGGTGGAGTTGAGGCGGAACTTCGACGGCAGCTGCCGCACGCTGGTCAGCTCGATGCCACCCTCACTGCGCAGCAGGTTGAGGTTCATGCCGATGATCGACTCGGGCGCGAGGTTCAGCTCGGCGAGCGCGTCCTCGAGACTGTTCAGGGTCGCCTCGTTGGCGTAGGTGATGGTGAAGTCGCAGTCGGTCAGCAGTACCCGCAGCGGCAGGTCGTCGAGCGCGGCGGTCGGTGTGGGGCCGCTGCGCCGGACCGGCTTGGCCGGCGTGCGGGCGGGTGTTTTGGCTCCGGCGCGGACGGCGGGGGTGACGATTTCGGTCATGATCTTCCTCCGGGAGTGCGGTTGGTTGAGGACACGTCTGCGGCCAGATCCGCGCCCAGGACAAGCAGGATTTCGTCGGGTAGAGCGAGTACGCCTTCGATGACGTCGCGGATGTGCGCGGGCAGCGTGGCGGGCGTCGGTTCGATGGTCGCGTTCCCGGTGTCGATGACGTCGCCGATGTCGTCGACGAGCAGGCTGACCACCTCGTTGCGGCTGGACACGATGACGTTGAGCAGTTGGTCCTCGGGACTGGACACCGGCAGGTCGAGGCGGTGGCGAAGATCGATCGCGGTGACGATCTGTCCCCGCAGGTTGATCAGCCCGCTCACCGCCTTGGGTGCTCGTGGCACCGAGGACATCAACTGGTAGCGCAGCACCTCCTGCACGCTGCGCACATCGATGCCGAAGTACAGGCCGCCGGCCCAGAACGTGCAGTATTGCCGGGACGCCGCCGGAGCGTCGGCGGGTGCGGCTGTTGCCACGGACTCACTCATCTGCGGGCTCCTAGCGCGGTGGCGACCACCGCGTCGATGTCGACCAAGTCGGTCACCCGGTCACGGACCACGGACGAGCCGAGGACGCCCGCCCGGTGCCCGACGGTGCTGTGTGACCGGGTGGTGTCCACGACGTCCACGACCCGGTCGACCACGATGCCGACCCGGTCCGCGCCGTCGCCGTGCACCACGACGGACAGGTAGTCGTTCTTGGTGGGAGCGCTGGAGAGTCCGATCGCCTCGGCCAACCTGATCAGCGGCAGGATGCCGCCGCGATACTGGGCAACCTCGGTGCGGCCGGACCACTCGATGCGGGCCGGATCGAACTCCTCCAGCCGCGAGATCTCAGCCAGCGGCAACGCGGCTCGGCGGCCACCGCCCACCTCCAGGACCAGCAGCGAGACCAGGTCACTGTCGACCTTCGGCTCAGGAGCCTGTTGGACGCTGCTGGCGGTGATGCCCGAGGCGTGCGCGAGCCCGGCGATGTCGAGGATCAGCGCCACCCGGCCGTCGCCCATGATCGTGGCGCCGGCGTAGATCCGGAGGCCCTTGAGCTGGCGGCCGAGCGGCTTGACCACGATCTCCTGGGTGTCGTGCACCGCGGCGACCCGCAGGCCGAAGCGCAGGTCGTCGGCGTGCACCACAACGATGGTGACGATGTCGGACGCGCTCTCCTCGTGGCCCAGCGCGCCGCCGAGCGAGATGAGCGGAACGAGGTGGCCGCGAAGCCGCAGGACCGGCGCGCCGGCCAGGGTCTTGATCTGGGACTCGATCTCGGCGCCCTCGAGCCGCACCAGTTCCACCAGGTTCGCCTGCGGAATGGCGTAGCGCTCGTCCTGCTCGCCCACGACGAGTGCCGGGATGATGGCCAACGTCAGCGGGATCCGTACCCTGAAGGTGGTGCCCAGCCCGCGCTGGCTGGTCAGGTCGACCGAGCCGCCGATGCGCTCGATGTTGGTCCGGACGACGTCCATGCCGACGCCCCTGCCGGAGACGTTGGTGACCGCCGAGGCGGTGGAGAAGCCGGGCCGGAAGATCAGGTCGAGGATCTCCCGCGGCTCCATCCGATCGAGGGCATCGGTCGAGATCACCCCGTTTTTCACGGCCACTTCGCCGATCAGGTCAGGATCGATGCCCTTGCCGTCGTCGGAGATCTCGACGACGACCTGGCCGCTCTCGTGGAACGCGCGCAACAGCAGCACGCCCTCGGGGTCCTTACCTGCCTGGCGCCGGGCGTCGGGCGTCTCGATGCCGTGGTCCAGGGCGTTGCGGACGAGGTGGGTGAGCGAGTCCTTGACGGCCTCGAGCAGGGTCCGGTCCAGCTCCGTGTCGTGGCCTTCGAGCACCAGTCGGACGTTGCGACCGAGCTGGCTGGACAGGTCCCGCACCATCCGGGGCAGCTTGGCCCATACCTGCCCGATGGGCTGCATGCGGGTGCGCATCACGTTCTCCTGCAGCTCGCTGGCTATCAGGTCGAGTCGCTGGCTCGCGCGCACCAGGTCCGCGTTGGCGTTGACGTCGGTCTGCTGCAGGATCTGGTTGCGGGTCAGCACAAGTTCCCCGACGAGTCGGACCAAGGTGTCCAGCAGTTCGACGTCCACGCGGACGGTCGTATCCACCGTGCCACGGCGGGTGTCCTGGGGCTCCGCCGCCTCCCCGGCTGGTGACGTCGCCGGCTGGTGGGTCGGTGCTGCCGGAGTGACGGGGGCGGGTGACTGCTGTACCTCCGCCGGGCATGCTTCCGGAGCCGCTGCCGGCACCGCAGCGGCGGCTCGCTCGTCGAGGCACTCCCTCAGCTCGGCCGTCACCGCCGTGACATCCACCGAGTCAGCCACGTCGGTGCCGGTCCTTTGGAGTACGTCCAGCAGTGCCCGGACGGCGTCGACCATATGCAGCAACGCCTCGATCCGCGCCGGAGTCAGCTGCAGTTCGTCGTCGCGCAACCGAGAGAGAAGGTTCTCGCCGACGTGGGTCAGGCTCTCGAGTCGCTGGAGCGCGAGGAAGCCGCTGGTGCCCTTGATCGTGTGAATGGTGCGGAAAATGCTGGACAGCAGTTCGCGGGAGCCAGGGTTCTGCTCCATAGAGATTAGGTCCTGATCCAGCTGGTCGAGGTTCTCTCGGCTCTCAACCAGGAATTCCTGGATGATTTCCTCGTCTTCGGTCATTGGCCGTCCAAGCGAGTGGGGAACTGATCGACCGCCGGCCGACCTAGCTGTGGAATGTATTCTGGTCTTCCATCGGCCGTCCCGTGCGGTACCTGAGCGAGCTCTTCGACATGCAGGAGGTTGTCGCTGACGGCTTTGCGGCTTCTGTCTGGACGCGTTCGGCTGTCGGTGACTGCCACAAGTCGCTCCATTAAAGACCGTCCGGGCGGTTTGAATTACCGGATCGGAACTCCTGAAAAAGCCCGTCACGAAGTTATACGCGGTGCCTCGGCGATTACATGCAGTCACCGCAACGGGGTCTTGTGGTATGAAGACGGGCGTCATACGCCCCGCATCAGAGAGACGGTTCGTGATCCCCAGCCCACCGCGTACACAGACCGTGGCCCGGCACTTGGCCGACGAGCCGCATCCAGCAAGCCGCTTGGTGGTCGGGCGGCAGGCCATCACCGACGCCAGTGGTGACGCGATCGGTTACGAGCTGCTGTTCCGGACTGTCGACGGCGAGGGCCCGGCGCAATCGAAGCTCTCGGGCGACGAGATGACGAACGAGGTACTTTATGGGGCTCTGAATATCGGCCTGCGATACCTCGTTGGCTCCAAGCTCGTATTCTGCAATGCCGATCGTGGCCTGCTCGTCGAGGCAATGCCTATAACGTTACCGCCCGCCAGCACGGTGATCGAGATCCTCGAGACCGTTATGCCGGAACGTGAGGTGCTGGAGGGTTGTCACCGATTGCGCCGTCGAGGTTATGAATTCGCACTCGACGACTTCACCTGGTTTGAAGGTGCCGAGGAATTTCTGGAATTAGCATCCTATGTGAAGATCGACGTCCAGGCCGTGCGGGGCAATGACCTTTCCGTGTTGATCGACAAGATCCGTCCGTACACCGTGTGTCTGCTGGCAGAGAAGGTAGAGGACGCGACGGAATTGCCGCGGCTGAAGCGGCTTGGATTCGATCTGTTCCAGGGTTATGCGATCGAGCGTCCGAAGATCATGTCGCGACGGGTGCTCGAACCGAGCACCCTGGCCCGTATCAAGCTCGCCGCCACGCTCGCGGGCGACGAGGTGGACCTCGACGAGCTGGAACGCATCCTGCGCGGCGAACCGGGGCTCACCCACCAGGTTCTGCAGCTGGCGGCGACCGGCCAGCTGGGCGGGATGCTGCGCAACGTCGGCACCATCCGGCAGGCGGTCGTGCTGCTCGGCACCAGGCGGATTCAGGGCTGGATCGCGCTATTACTCGCGCACTCGGTGGGCGCCAGTTCGTACGACACGCTATTGACCGTCCTCATTCGCGCGCGAGCGTGTGAGCTGCTCTCAGTGCTGGTGCCATCGGTATCGAGTCAAACAGCTTTTGCCGCCGGGATGATTTCGGCTTTCGACGTGTTACTCGACGTGCCGGCCGAGGAACTGGCCAGTACGTTGCCGCTGACTGACGAGTTACGAGAAGGCGCGTTCGGCTCCACGAGCCCGTTGGCAGAGATCGTGCGGGACGTCATCGATTACCAAACGGGATCGCCGACGCTTCCGCCGATGCTGAGCAACATCGCCTCGGCTGATTTCGACGTTGCGTTCGCGAGTGCGTTCGCCTGGGCCGTCAGTCATGCCGCCACTATCGAATAACCGCACGGCTGCAACCGTATGAGGCGTTGGGCGGCCGTTACTCCACGATCGGGCCGCGGCCGATGGCCAGCCGTTCCACCAGGTCTGCCCCGTGCCCGGCGTGGGGAAGCTCGCGGATCTCGTTCCGCAGCCGGCTGGCGGCGGAACGGTAGGACGGCACGTCGAGCACGTCGAGCACGGCCTGCCCGACCTGCTGTGGGCTGCAGGTCACCGGGTCGAAAACCTTGGCGACCCCGAGTGCGGCACACCGGTCGCCATTCAACGGCTGGTCGGCACCCATCGGCAGCAGCACGGAGGGAACACCGAAGGCCAAGGCACCGATCACGCTGCCGGACCCGGCGTGTGAGACGACCGCGGCGCAGTGCGGTAGCAGGCTGGCGTGCGGGATGAACCGCTCGACCCGGACGTGTGCCGGTTGCTCGCCGAGCTCGCGCGGGTCCAGTTCGCGGCCGACGGTGACGATCACATCGGCGGCCAGGTCGCGCAGTCCGGCGAGTACGCGGCCGAAGAGATCGCCCGACTCCTGATGGAAGATCGTGCCCAGGGTGAAGTACACGGTGGGCCGGTCACCGGGCGGCGCCGGGCCGGTGTCGCCGACGGCTTCCAGTACCGCCGGACGCAGGTGATGGGCCGTAGACGGCAGCGGGTCCGTCGGGTCCCGGTAGCTCGGGGGTACCGGGGTCAGCGTCAGGTACCGGTGCAGCATGCTCAGGGCCGGGTCCGCGCCCAGCCCGTATTGGGCTCGCAACGCGGTCAGCGGATCGGCGACCAGGGCGGGGCGGATCATGCCGCCGGCCGCCAGCACGGTCACGCCGGCGTGCGGGATTTCCAGTGCCTCCGCGGCGACGGCGGCACCGAAGTCCAGCTCGTCCCGGATG
>JAABUM010006560.1_pt1 | contig 11324 bp, 11 predicted proteins | sample 5559161 | NCBI WGS metagenome assembly JAABUM01 (sample SAMN10711868, study PRJNA513369) | rock metagenome | isolation source: Antarctica rocks | place: Antarctica: Victoria Land, Siegfried Peak nord | reverse complement strand
GAAGATGCTCGGCTTGTGCCGCAACATGCTGTACCGCAGGATCATGGGGCGACCTCCTCGACTCACGCCTCTCCTCGCCCTACTACCCTACCACACACCCTCTTTATTGGGAAGATGATCTAGTATGGAGAATGTGCATCGAGTTTGGTGTTCTCCCCGGTCGGCGGAGACAGTTGGTGCTTTCGTGCTGGAGTGCTCTGGGTGAGTGTGCGGCGTGATCGGCAGGGACACGTCCCAGAGTCGTATGAGGCGGCAGCGGCCTTGAGCGAGGAAGGCCTGACCTTTGTGCTTGCTCCCCTGCGCGGCAAGGATCAGCACGTCGTCCATCGGATTGCCGAGCATCCCGTTGTCGTCTCCCCCTATGTGCCAGGCGCTCCTGTCCACGCCACCACAGCGCAGGAGGTCGCCGCTCTCGCCGCACTCGTGTCGCAGCTCCACGCCGTATCGGTGCGCGTGCCCGTGCCTCACGAGGAGTACGGTTTCTCGTTCCAAGAAGAACTTGACCAAGCCCTATCAATGGCACTGGTGCGCGACCCCCAAGCCGGACCGTACAGCCAGCAAACCCATCGCCTCATCAGAGCGCATTGTGCGTACCTTGAGTCATTGCAGGCGGAGGCGCGGAGGCTGGCTCGTTATTGCCGACGTCACACCGGAGAATGCGTCCTGACGCATGGGGAGCCCAATGGCAATGTCCTGCAGACAGGCGATGGGCGCCTGCTCCTCTTCGACTGGGGAACAACGGCTCTCGGTCCGCCCGAACGCGACTGGTGGGATCTCGCAAGCACCAGCGCTAGCATCACGTGCCGCCCAGAATTCGCTCGGTTCTACCACCTGCGCTGGATTCTTGGCGAGGACGCCGAATATACAGGGCGGTTCATACAGACGCATGTCGGTGACAGAGACGACGCCTCAATGTGGAATGAATTATGTCAGTACTTCCCGCATTGAAAAGAACAAAAAGAACGAGATGCCCTTTGTGCTAGTTAGGTTGATCAAAATGCGGCAAATTCATGCGGTTTGATGCGTTCCCGCACAGAATATGAGGCTTTATCAACCTGAAATACGCATCAAACCGCATGAGAGCAGGATTTCGCGTGGTACTGACTGGTTTGAGGCCGATTTTAGGCCAAAATAAGTCTGTTTGTCTCCTTCTATCTAGCACAAAGGGGGAGATGCGCGACATCGTATCATCCTACCCGGCGATCGGGCAGGTGGTAACCACGAGCAAGGCGTGAGACGTGCGCTCTGTCAAGTGTCGGCCGTAAGTGTCAGACGTTTGGAGATAATATGTCGAGAGAGAGGAGCCAAGCGAGAGAAGGGGGCGAGGGGTGCCGCTGCAGTGGAATCGGCAGGATCAGGCGGCGGTGCGCGCCGCGCTGGAGCGCGGGGAGCGGCCGGACATGGCGACCACGCGGGGCTGTGGACGGCTCGATGAACTGGTGGCGCTGCACGCCGAACTGGGCCTGCTCGGGGCGCTCGATACGCTGGAGACGACCCGGGAGCGGGCGGGCGTGCCCGATAAGCTGCTGCTGCGCACGGCGGCGACCCTGCCCTTCCTGGCCGAGGCGTCGTTGAGTGGGGCGGCGCAGGCGCTCTTCGCGGAGCCGGCCATTCTGCTGCAGTTGGGCTGGGCGCCGGTGCAGCTGCGGGAGGGCACGAACGACCGGCATCGCCATCCGGCGGGGCGCCAGGAGGGGTCGCTGCCCTGCCATCCCGATACTCTGCGGGATGCTCTGCGGCGGGTGACCACTGCGGCGTGGGCGCAGGCGCAAGAGGCGGGGGTGCGCGCGCTTTTCGCGCATGGACTGGTGCGGGGCACGGTCTACGCCGTCGACGGCAGTGGGCTGGGCGACGGACTGCGGGTGGTGGCGCTGGTGTGCGTCTCGGCCGAGCGGCCGGTGCTGGTGGCCTGGCGCCTGCTGGAGGGCAACGCCTCGGAGAAGGGCAAGGAAGCGGCTGTGACCCGCGCCCTGGTCGAGCAGGCACTGGCCCTGGGGGGTGCGGGCTGTGTGCGCCTGCTGCTGGCCGATGCCCTCTATGCTGATGGTCCGCTCTTGGCCTGGCTCAAGTGCGCCAAGGGGATCGATGCGCTGGTGCGCCTGCCCGAGGACCGCCTCCTCTATGAAGATGTACGGGGGCTGGCCCAGGGGGGCCTGATTGCGTGGAGCACGCACCGCTATGCGCGGATCGTGCAAGGGCATAAAGAACTGCGCACTGTGGACGTGGCCGCCGCCGGTGACCTGACCAGTTGGGATGGCTTTGTGGAGGCCGCCGCGGATGAGGCAGGCCCACAACGGCGTTGTGGGCCTGCCTCATCCGCGACCAGGCGGCTCCGGCCAGCCAGGCGCCCGGGGCGCTGGTTAGCACCCGCTCCTGGCCCAGCGGTTATGCCGCGCTGCAGGCTTTTCGGCCCCGCTGGCACATCGAGAACGATGCCTACCGCGAACTCAAGGAAGGCTGGGGCGTCGAGCGCGCCCCCTGGGGCCGCGACAGCGCGCTCCTGCGCGCCCAACTCACCCTGACCGCCCTGGCCTTCAACACCGTGCAAGTCTACCGCTCCCGAGCGGGCACCCATCTCGCCGCGCTGGCGATCCGCCGCTTGCGCCGTCACCATCAGCCGGAGTTGGGGGCGGTGCCCGTGGTCGTCTACATCGGGGCCCGCTATGCCGTCTTCCCTCTGGAGGACCTCCTCGCCCTGCTCGGGGCACCGGTGCGGGAGAGTCTCCTGCCCGCGCTCACCCCGCGTCCGTCCTCCGGCCCTGCCCCCTAACCCACCCAAGCTGCACTTGACAATATTATCTCCAAACGTCTGCGTAAGTGTACCAGTCAGTGTGAGAGTGCGGAATTGACGTTGGGCCAAACTGGGGAGAGGTGGGACCTGGTCGGGAGGCAACAGGCATGGCATCGTGAAGGAGTGCTGTCATCCTCCTAGACAACAAGAAAGCTGGTCCCTGCCCCGATGCTCCATCCGATTGTGCATGCAGTCATCTCGTCGACTGCCATCAGCCACACACCCTGTCAGATCCGCCATGTCCGCTGGACCCAACCCGCACTGTCCTGTGATCGCTGCGGCGGTCCGGCCCCTGTGCTGGCCGCTTGGTTCATCCAGGCCTGTTCCTGCGCTGGTGAATATTAGACATGCGCTCGTCGCGTGTGTGCTTCGACGCGGTTGTACGCAGCCAAGGGCGATCGCGCCGCCCGCCCCTGGCGATGCAGGAGTATCCACTCTTCTGGATGTGTATGCAGCCTGGAGAGCTCGTCCAAGGCCGCTCTGCCATACGCCTGAGGCACGCGGCGCGCTGTTCCGCGGTAACCCTGCTGGTGCTGAAGATGGGGCCGGATGCGCCAAGCGACCAGCACAGCCGCATACCTATACGGTGCCAGGTATCATCATGCACACTCCTCATGCATGCAGGGCGCTAAGACCGCTCGTGCCTCTGCTGCGTCTGACCATGGGAGTGGATGACCCATAGCCCTAGGACAGGCTGAATAGGCCAAGCGGTCAGCACAAGCCTGTGGCACACAGCACTCATGCCTGGTCTTCGTGCTCCTCCTCGGTGTCACGGTAATCCGGGTTCTCGGCGGGTGGCAGCGGGTGCCCAAAGCGGTTGGTGGGGGTGATCAGGGGCCGCCGCCCCGTGGGCATGCGCAGGAGAGCCACAAGATAGAGGCTAAAGCACCCGAGGGAGAGGAGGACGGTCACCATGGCGATGCCTTCAACCCAGTGCATGGGTCAGCCTCCTGCGTCTGGTCGGCCAGCGGTTGGGTGAAGCGTGATATGGGGCGCAAGGGTGGCAATCTCCTCCCAGCGCACGACCCGGCCCCCGTCCTGTGTGGCCCAGCCAAAGCGCGCCGCCCAGGCGCCGGGTCCCACCAGGAGGGCGGTGACGCGCAGGTCGTCGCCCTGCTGCTCGGCGATGCAGTCGACCACCCGGCCCAGCCGCTGGCCAGCGGCGTCGCGGACCGGCCGTCCCATCAGCTCCTGCAGGCGGATTGTGGGGGCCGCACGCCCCGTCGTAGGGTCGGTCATCGGCGGGCCAGGGGCAGGCGGCTGATCCAGCGCTCCCAGACCGCCTCTTCGCTGCGCATGAGATCGGCCTGCTTGCGGTCTAGATCGAGATGCACGGCCACATCGATCCGTGTGACATGCTCCCAGCCGATCTCCACCGGCGCCACCTCCGGCCCCATCGCCAGCACGCGCGCTCGTAGCCACGTGCTCAGCCGTGCCAGGGTCGATCCCAGCAGGCGGGCCAACGCGCCATGCTGCGTCAGGACGGCCCGCACCACCGGCGGCTCGCCTGCACGGAGCTCTAGCAGCAGATCGTCCACCTTGCCCCCCTTGAACCCCTCACAGTCCAGGATCTCCTTGTCCAGCACCTCGCGCCCCAGCTGCATGACCTGCTCCCCCTTCCCCTTAGCTGCTTCCCCCGCCACTCATGAGGAACAGCGGGATGGTGATCACGGTCACCAGCGAGAGAATGATCAGAAAGAAGACGCCGGCCACGTTGGCCAGCAGGCCATTGCGCTGCTCCCCCATGTAGCGCTCGTCGTTGGCCACGATCAGCAGCGGGGCGAAGGTGAAGGGCAGCGAGAAGGCGGCCAGGGCCGTGGCATAGATGGTCAACTTGATCGGATCAATGCCGGTGAGGGCGATCAGCACCGCAGCTCCGATGGCCAGCAGGTACCACAGGGTGAACACAGGGGCGTCCTTGGGATTGTGGTTCTGGCCCCAATCCCACCCAAAGAACTGGCAGGCCGCATAGGCTGTGCTCAAAGCCACCTCCAGCGCCGCCCCGCAGGTGCAGAAGAACGCGCCCCCCAAGAAGCCCACGGCCCCCAGGCCGCCCAGGGCGTAGACCAGCGGCACGCGGATGCTGCCGAAGGTCTGTGGCTGCACGCTGTGGGGGAAGAACGTCTGCGCGGCCACGACCATCATGGCCACGGCGATCAGCGCGCCAAAGCTCATGCCCAGGATCGTCGTGATCCGGTTGGTCACGATATCGCCACCGTCCCACTTCTCCTCGATGGCCCCTGAGGAGTAGAAGTAGGTCTCAAACGGCGTCATAAAGGCGCCGATCAGGCTGACGGCGGCAAAGCCATACGCGGGCAGGCTCTGGCCGTGAGGGATCGTGGGCAGCACCGCCTGGCGGGCCACCTCGCCCCAGGGGGTGGCCAGCTTGATGGCCGCGACCACGAAGATGAGGATGGTCAGACCCAGCAACGAGGCGCTGTTCTCCACGAACTGAAACGAGGCAAACCACAGCACGATCAGGAGTGCGGCCGCCGCCACGGGGAACCACCACAGATACGAGAAGCCCGTGATGATCTGCAGCACCAGGGCCATGCCGGCGATCTCAATCACCAGGGTGAGCACGTTGACCAGCAGCGCGCTGGCCAGCGGAAGGAGGCCCAGGCGGAAGCCGAGGCGTTCACGGATCAGATCGAAGACCGAGCGGCCCGAGGCGATGGCCACCCGTCCCGCCGTGTCTCCGTAGACGATGATGCCCAGCGTGCCCACCACGATCGTCCAGACCAGGGCAAAGCGATACTGTGCCCCGGCCTGGGAGCAGGTGACCAGCTCACCCATATCCACAAAGCCGCCGACCGCCGTCACGATGCCCAGCGCGAGGCTGCTCACTTTCGGCATATGCTCCTCGGGAGAGGCGCGCTCCTCCCCACGCCCCGCGCGGTGCCAGCGCGGCCGCTCACGGTGCTTTGGTCGGCGCGGCGACCGCCGTCAGTTCCGCGCGCACCCTCTGGTCCGCTGGCCCCACCAACGGCTGCGTGCGCAGGGCACTGACGATCCACCACGCGGCCAGCACTGCCGTGCTCAAGGGAACAACCACGCCGCGTCTCATCCCCGCATCATAGCATGCGCCTCGATCTGCCCGCCGTGGTCACGGCGCCCGTGGTCCTGCTATCCCTCAACTGCAGCTGTACGGACACAACCAATGTCTCTTCCTACCTGCTCACGGAATCATTCTGGGGCATGGCGCGCACGCTATGCGCTCCCCGCGTGCATCCTATCACGCCACGCCGGTCCAGCAACAACCGCTGCAAAGCCAGTCACGGGCGCTGCATGAGTATCCACTCTGCTGGATTTTTATGCGGCATGGGGAATCAGCCTACAGCCGCTGACTCCCATGCCTCGTGCAAGCGGTGCGCTGATAGCAGGTGACTCTTCTGCTGATGATCATCAAGCTAGGGATCTTACGTCCTACTGGACGCGTGGCAATGAAGGATGGACGAAACGGCCAGCACAGGTGGCCGGACCAGGGTGAGAAACAATGCGGCACAGGCAGGTGAGTGATCGTGTTCCCGATCACAGGGAGGATCGTCTGTCATCCATCGGTTGGATCGCGCGTTATTAGGATGGGAGACGACAACAGCACAGGAGAACGACGAAAGCACGGCAAGAAAGGAGGGGGACCATGACGCGGACGATCCTCACAGCGCTCAGCGCGCTCCTGGTTGGCCTGTTCGTTGGCCTCTTGTACGGAGGCCACCTGCAACCACGAGTCAGTGCTGATGGTGGCCGCCCTTGCTCAACAGCAACCACGGCGCGTCCCACCTCCATTCCTGGCGCAGGCGGCACGAGACGGCATCCCCTTTCCCAGGTTCATCTGGTCACGGCCGTCGCTTTCGGTCCGGGTCAAACGGCGCGGGGGATCACGACCGCCTTCACGGCGTCAACTCCAAGGATCTTTGCTGTGGCCACCTTCTCACGTCTCCTACCTGGAGATCATGTCTTCTTTCGGTTCATAGACACCGGCCGCGGCGTCGTCGTGTGGCAATCAAGCGCGCGCGATCTTTTCCCCTGGCTAACCTCGGCCAGTCGTGCTATCTCCCGGGGCATATTCCTGATCGGACCGGTCCAGCGCGGCGCGTACCGTGTTGAGGTCTGGGTCAATGGCGCACGTGCTGCAAGCGCGCGTTTCACAGTCAGTTAAGAGGAGCACCGGCCCCGCTATGGCGCATCAAGACATGGCTGATTGTCGTGGCATCTGACCCGGCTGCCACGATCCGCTCCTACGTCGCGGCGATTGCACGCCGGGACCTGCCCGCCGTGCTGGCCTGTTTCACCCCAGCTCTGCGCCGCCAGATGTCTCCTGCTCACACAGGCTTTGGTGCTCTGCGGGACATCATATCTATGCGCCTGCGGACGATCCAGGAGCGACCGCCGTTCTCTCCCGTCCCCCCGCGCCACGCGCGGGGTGAGCGGTTGTTCCTGGTCATCTACGTCGGCCACTGGGCGCATCCTCTGGTGCTCGACAACGGGCCCCATGCCGTCTTCATCTGGACCGCTCAGGACGCGGCAACCGCCCCGTGGCGCATTGCCGCCGACGGCACGGCCCCGGAGGCCGGAGGCCGCTTCCACACGAGGGAAAGGACCCAGCAATGATCCGTTCTTCGCCACGGTCCCTGGCGCTGCTCGCGCTTGGCGCTCTCCTGTGTAGCGGCCGCGCGGGCCACGCCCAGGCCACACCGGCTCTGCTGGGGCAGCGAGCAGTCCCGCCGCGGACAAACGGGCCGCTGCTCGTGCTCGACGCCCGTGGGGGCATCGGCCAGCCGGGGTCAGCTGATGCCCGGATCCTGGTGGTGCAGGGGAGCCGGGTGGTGCGCGTGCTGGCGCGGGGGCTGCCCTTTCCCTTCAGCGGGGGCATCGCCGTGTCTCCCCACGGGCGCGACGTGGCCTACGGGGAGGACCGGGCCGGCGCCGTGGTCACTCCAGCGCGAACGGACGGACTCTGGCTGGCGCCGATCGCAGGGGGTCCTGCGCGGCGTCTGGTGGCGCCGCCCCACGCGACGCAGCAGAACCAGTTGGGCATCGGTCCCCTGGCCTGGTCGCCTGATGGCACGACCCTGGCCTACGCCGTGGTCATCGCGTCGGGCATGGCGATCAACCCACAGCGCGAGCGGGCGCTGGGCCTCTGGCTCACCTCCGCCACGCGGGCCCGCCCGCGCGAACTCATCACGGCGGTTCAGCTGGGCGTCGCCGAGCAGGGGGCAGCCAGCGTCACCCGCCTTGCCTGGGCGCCGGACGGGCACACACTCGTCGTCAGCACCTTCTGTTCCGGTGCGGCAGGGACAGCCCCCTGTGTGCTGGGCGTGGACACCTCCACCCGCACGGTGCGGACGCTCGTACGCGGCGGGCAGGACGCCGACGTGTCACCCTTGAGTGGGGCGCTGGCCTACACCACGAGCGCGGGCCATGGCACGACCCTGTGGATCACGGCGGCCCATGGGCAGCACCCGCAGGCCCTCGTCCGCGGCGTGCTGGCGAGCCCTGTCTGGTCCCCTGACGGGCACGTCATAGCCTTTATCACTGTCACGGATGGGTCGCCGATCAGGCCCATGGCCAGCGTCCTGCGCACCATCAACGTAGCGACCGGCCAGGTGCGCACCGTCCTGGATGCCACTGCCAGGGGCCAGACGTTGTTGCCGGCAGGCGGTCGCTTCATCGTCCTCGCCTGGGTCGCCGCCCCGGCCACGCGGGTCTCGCCGCCGAGACAGTAAACACGATGAGGATTTCCGTCGGTGGCCACCGACAGAATGCCGGGCCGGGGCTTTTCTGCCGGCGCCAGGCGCGAGGCGCACCGTGCGTCTTGCACGTTGTGATGGGGGGAGAACGATCTTGGGCGCCGGCACTGTCGGCGCCCAGGCCACGGCCAGGGCTCTGGGGAGAGCACGAGAAAGGAGAGCTACGGGCATGTGCAGGAGACGCCGACGTATGACTCTGGTTTGGGCGGCCGTGGTCCTCGCTGGCCTGGCGGGGCTGGCGCCAGCAACCACCTCGCGGGCGACGACGGCGCCAGTCGCTGCGGGCGGTGGGGCACCGCGCGTCAACGTGGCCGCCTTCCGCGGCCAGGGCGCGCTGGCCTTCCTGTGGAACGACCGGGCGTACCTGCTCGATGGTGGGAGTGGCCGCTTGCACGTGCTCCCCGGTGCCGGTGCCCTCACCAATTTCTCCTGGGTGCCCGATGGCCGTTGGCTGGCCTACCGCGACCGTCCCTCCCCCCTGGACCCTAGTGGGCTGAGGGTGGTGCGGGCCACTGGCGGCGACGCCCACCCCATCGGCGGACTGCCTGCGCCGGTCGCCTCGTTCACCTGGCTACCGGCGGCTGATGTCCTGGTGGTCCGTCTGACCGGCACGACGCCGGCCGCCCGGCTTCCCTGGCTGGTCACGCCCACCGGCCAGGCCCATCACCGAGCGAGTCCGACGACGGGGGGCCTGCTGGCGCCGAACGGCCGCACGCTGGCCTACGCCGTGACGCTGCCCTTCCGCGACCCGCAAACCCGCAGCGATGCGCTCGACACGGCGGCTACGGCAGGGGGGCGGCCCGCGCGGCTCGTTGTAGCGCGGCACGGGGGCATCATCCTCGCGGGGTGGTGGCCGAATGGCAAGGGGCTGCTCTTCTGGCTCGATCCCTTCCATTCCCGCTCGCTTGCCGCCGATGGGCTGGGCCTCTATACGCTGCCCCTGGGCGGGCGGCCGCGTCTGCTGACCTCTGCCCTGCCACGGAGCCTGTCCTTCTCTCCGTCGGGAAGGGAGGTGCTGCTGATGGGAGGATCGGGACGGGAGCTGTGGCATGCCAAGACCCTCACCACCTGCGACGTGGAGACAGCGCTGTGCCATGCCGTGCCGCGTCGCCCCGGCACCGTGGCCCTCGACCCTGTGTGGTCTCCCACGGGCACCACCTGGGCCTTCGTGCAGGCGCAGGACCGCGGTCGCCGCGCCGGCGCGTTTGGCTTCAGGACTACTCAGGCGCTTCTCGCCTGGGTCCACACGCACACGCTGTGGATCGCCACGGCGCAGGGGACTCACGCCCGCGAGCTGCCCGCGGGAACGGGGGTCTACGGGCCGCAGTGGTCCGGCGATGGCCGGCACCTGCTGTTCATCCGCGACAATGCACTCTGGCTGATCGCCACGAGAGGTGGCCCGCCGGTCAAGATCGTCGGCCCTTTTCCCGGCACGCCTGACCTCTTCGGGTTCTACGGCGCCCCCTCCTGGCCGATCACCTTCGCCTGGAACACCCAGACTCCTGCCCCCACTGCCGGCCCGCCTCGCGCGACCGCTAACCCTCTATCGACTGCGCGCCGTGGTGCCCCACCCGCTCCCCTGCGCGTGCTCCATCAGGTCACCGTGGCCCCACGGGGCCTGCTGCCGGCCATCAGCGGCCACCTGGTCATCTGGCTCCAACCGAGCACGGCAAAGCCGCGCGGCCGCTGGGCCGCAGCAGATCTCTACGGCAAGGACGTGGCCTCGGGCCGCACCTTTGCCATTACCACCGCCGGCTCAGTGGTCGTGGGTGCGGAAGGCTCGCTGGCCATCCCGGCGATCAGCGGATCAACCGTCGTGTGGGCCGACTGCCGGGCCTGCTACAGCACGGGACGCCTGCCGCCGTTCGGTAATGTCCGCATCTATGCCAAGGATCTGGCCACCGGCCACGAGTCTCTCGTTGCCCCAGGTGCCGGGCGCGAACAATGGTCCCCTGCCCTCAGTGGCTACCTCGTCATCTGGAGCCAGGAAGGCGGGCGCCACCCGGGCCTGTGCTGGCCGCTTCGGTCATCCGAGCCGACGTCAACCGGCCATGGCAGTGTAATCTTGATCAGCAGCAGAGTCATGTGGTTGGAGCGCACGTCACACGGTACTTTTCTGCCAATCAAGAACAAGATGTCAGCGTGCCTAGCGCAGGTACGAACGGGCCCCGATGACCGAAGCGGCCAGCCCGGGAGTTGAAGCAGAGACTGCACGGTCAGATGACAGGCACGGTGCTCGCGTTGCGCACATCAGGGCACCTGCGTGAGCGCGTACGGACGGGCGACCCCGCGTCAGGAGCGTAGGCCCTGCGCCACGGCGAGCAGGCCGCCAAGCGCCGCGAGCGCGAGGATGACCTGCCGGAGGTGAGTCGGCGAGAGCCGCGTAGCGATGAGGGACCCGGCGCCCCAGCCGATGAGCAAGCCGACGAGCGGGGCCGGGCTGAGTGCCGGGACGCCGAGGGTGGCGAGCGCGATCATGTTGAGGCCGAGGCCGTACACCTGCAACGTGGGACGCACGGCCGCAGCGGGCCACCGCGCATTGACGCTGTACAGGGCGACCGCCGGCCCCGAGAGGCCCCCGATCACGTTCATCGCCGCCCCAAGGGCGCCAGCCCCGACCGCGCCGCGTCTGCCCTGAAGCCAGGAGAGGCGCAGCCCCCAGGCCAAGCTCCCGGCGCTCAGGAGGTATCCTCTCAATACGGCGGGGGAGGACCTCCCAGAGAGAGTGCGCTACGCTGCACAGGCATGGGCGGCAGTGGCAGACCGCTGCGCAATCAGCGACG
>JAABUM010006559.1_pt1 | contig 11328 bp, 8 predicted proteins | sample 5559161 | NCBI WGS metagenome assembly JAABUM01 (sample SAMN10711868, study PRJNA513369) | rock metagenome | isolation source: Antarctica rocks | place: Antarctica: Victoria Land, Siegfried Peak nord | reverse complement strand
GCCGCCTGCAGCAATGCGCACACCTCGCCCCATCGTTCGTGGAAGAGCTGTCGCTGATCGGCGAGCGAGACTGTCTCATTCAAGTGCCGACGAAAGCGGAAGTGGTCGCGCCGTGCGTCGTGGGCCGTCCAGAAACGCGCCGCCGCGTCAACGGAGCCGAAGGCTGCGTGGCGTGTGGCGGCGTGCTGAAGCGGCGGGAGCGCCCGCGCGAACTCGTGGGCTTGGTGGGCGACTATACGCTGCGCCGCGCCTATTATTGGTGTGCGGTCTGCATGCGGGGCGAGGCGCCGCTGGACGAGGCGTTGGGCCTAGGTCCAGGAGGCGTGTCGCCGGGGTTGGCGCGGGTGGTAGCGCGGGCGGCGGTGGACGCGACCTTCACGCCCGCGGCGGAGCAGGTGCGGGAAGCCCTGGGTGCGACGCTCAGCGACGAGACGGCGCGGCGGCTGGCCGAGCGGATCGGGGCGGCGGCCGAGGCGCAGACGCAGGCGGCCATCGGGCGTGCCCAGCAGGGGCAGTCGGTGTGGGCGGAGGACGAGGTCGAGCGCGCGGACGACACCACGATTCTGGCCGTGGAGGTGGACGGGGTGCTGGTGCAGCAGGAGGCCGGGTGGCATGAGATGAAGGTGGTCACGGTGGCCCCGCTTGGCCCGGACCTACACACCGACCCCGAGAGCGGGCGCACCCACTTGGCCTGGGGCGCTGCGAGCTATGGGGTGGGAGCGGAGGCGGCCGAGGACTGCTGGTGGCGCGTCTACGTGGAGGCCCTGCGGCGGGGCCTGGGCACGCCGACGGTGCGTACTGTGGTCGTGCTCGGCGATGGCGCGCGCTGGATCTGGGACCGGGCGCGTGCCTTCCTGGGCCTGCCGGGCGTGGAGGTGGTGGAGATTGTAGACATCTACCACGCCTACGGCTATCTGTGGGCGGTCGGCAATGCGCTCCATGGGGCGGGGAGCCTACGCGCGGCGGCCTGGGTCGAGCCGCTCAAGGACCACCTCTACCTGCACGGGGCGGCTCCGGTGCTCGCGGCCCTGGCGACCCTGGCACCGACGACAGAGGAAGCGACGCGCGCCATCACGGACGCCCAAACCTACTTCACGCGCAACGCGGCGCGCATGGACTATCCGCGGTTCGTCGCCCGGCAGTTGCCCATCGGCTCGGGGGCCGTGGAGAGTTCGTGCAAGCGTCTCGTCGAAGCGCGACTCAAGCAGGCCGGCATGCGCTGGGGCGTCCCGGGCAGCCAAGCCATCGCCAGCCTGCGCGCCGTGCAGCGCTCGGGGCGTTGGGCGGCCTTCTGGCAGGCCCACCCCGACCGCTACCGGCCGCCGACGGAAGAGGCCGCCCCGTTCACCCCGCCGGCGACCGCCGCTACCGCGACACGTCCCGCCGTCACCACCCCACCCCCGCCGTCCGCCACATCGCCGCGTGTCGCCGTGCAGCCCGCTGTCCCACGCGCCGCGCCCCGTCCTAAACCCACCCCCGCTCAGCGTCCACTTCTCCTGCCGCGCTCCGCGTAGGGAACTTTGCTGTGGCGCACCCCTTGCACACACCGTAAGTAGACCGCAGCGATTGTATCATGCTATGATAAAAGTGAAAGAAGGAGAGAGACATGGCGAAGACGACGGCTGACCTGCTCATTGAGCGTCTAATCGCGTGGGATGTCGACACGATCTTCGGTTTCCCGGGCGATGGCATTAACGGTATCTTCGAGGCCCTGCGCACGCATCAGGATAAGATGCGCTTCATTCAGGTGCGCCACGAGGAGGCGGCGGCCTTCGCCGCCTGCGGCTACGCTAAGTTTACTGGCCGCCTTGGCGTCTGCCTGGCCACCTCCGGCCCGGGCGGTATCCACCTGCTCAACGGCCTCTACGACGCCAAGTGTGACGGCCAGCCCGTCCTGGCGATAACCGGCCATACCTTCCACGACCTCATCGGCACGTATTACCAGCAGGACGTCGACCTCGACAAGCTGTTCATGGACGTGGCCGCCTACAACGAGCGCGTGATGGGGCCGGCGCACGTCACCAACGTCGTGGACGAGGCTATCAAGACGGCGCTCTCGCAGCGCACGGTCGCCCACATCACCATCCCCAAGGATATCCAGGAGTGGACGATGTCGGACGGGGACCGCTCCAGCGGCAACATCGCCAAGCACAGCGGTGACGTGTTCTCGCCTTCGTACCCCCTCCCGCCGCAAGAGGCGCTGCGGCAGGCCGCCGACCTCATCAACGCCGGCTCCAAGGTGGCGATCCTGGCCGGGCGCGGCTGCCTCAACTCGCGCGACGAGGTGCTGCGGCTGGCCCAGACGGTGGCCGGGCCCATCGTCAAGCCGTTGCTGGGTAAAGCCGTCGTTCCCGACGACAGTCCCTACACCACGGGCGGCATCGGGCTGCTCGGCACGGCGCCGTCGCAGGACGCCATGGAGGAGTGCGACACCTTCATCATGCTCGGCAGCAGCTACCCCTACATGGAGTTCCTGCCCAAGCCCGGTCAGGCCAAGTGCGTGCAGGTCGACATCGACGCGTCCCGCATCGGACTGCGCCATCCGGTGGACGTCGGCCTCGTCGGAGACTGCACCGCCGTGCTGCGGGCGCTGCTCCCCTTACTCACGCGCAAGGAGGACCAGAGCTTCCTTCAGAAGGCGCGGGAGCGCATGAAGGAGTGGAACCGATTGATGGACGAGCGGGCCACCCGGACCGACATGCCCATGAAGCCGCAGGTCGTGCCCCACCTGCTCAACAAGTTCCTCGCCGACGACGCTATCGTCGTCAGCGACTGCGGTACCGTCACGACATGGGCCGCGCGCTACGTCGAGATGCGGGGGACCATGCAGTTCTCGGTCTCGGGCTTGCTGGCGACGATGGCCTGTGGCCTCCCCTACAGCGTGGGAGCGGCGGTAGGCCATCCGGGGCGGCAGGTCGTGGCCCTGGTGGGCGACGGCGGCTTCACCATGCTGATGGGCGAGATGGCTACTCTCGTCAAATACAAGCTGCCGGTCAAGGTGATCATCGTCAAGAACAACACCCTGGGCCAGATCAAGTGGGAGCAGATGGCGCAGGAGGGTAACCCCGAGTTCGGGGTTGACCTGCAGCCCATCGACTTCGCGGCCTACGCCAAGGCCTGCGGCGCGGGTGGGTTCAGCATCGACGATCCGGCGCGGGCCGAAGCCGTGTTGCGGGAGGCCTTCGCCCACCCCGGTCCGGCCGTGATCGAAACGGTCGTGGACGCGAACGAGCCGGGCCTGCCGGGCCACATCTCGACGCAGCAGGCGGTGAAGTTCGCCGAGGCCATCGTGCGGGGTGAGAAGGACCGCGGGCCGATCATCGCCAACGTCGTGAAGGATATGTTGAAGGATGTTTTGCCGGCCAAGCTGCGCGAAGTGATCTAGGAGCTATAAGCGGTAAGCAATTAGCAATTAGCATTGTGGGAGTCGGGAGTATGCGCACGGCAGCGGACTATGCGCCTTCCGCCGTCACTGCTATGCGCGGCCTAAAGCTAACCGCTAACCGCTAATTGCTCGTGGGAGATAACAGTGGCTCTAAGGCGTTCATTCAAAGACCTGACGGAGGCCATCGGGGGCGCGCATCGCTCGACGTTGGCCGATCTCCTGCCCAAGGGACTCACGCACGAGGGCGTGGTGATCGAGCAGCATATCCGCGAGGGGCGCTTCCAGCGCAGCCTCTCGCTCGTCGCGGCCCTCTCGGGCCTGCTGGCCGGCGCGGAGGTGACCTACTACCACTACCGCGGCAGCTATAGCCAGCGCATCATGTACTCGCCCGTGATCCTGAGCCCGCTGCTGCTCGTGGCCGGCGTTTGGGGCGCCTTTAGCCGGCGGGCGGCGCGCACCGTGCTGCCGATCGTGTCGGTCCTCACGCTGGCCGACGGCGTCGTCGGCTTCTTCTTTCATGTGCGCGGTATCCACCGCAAGCCCGGCGGCTGGCGGCTGGCCGTGTTCAACATCGTGATGGGCCCGCCCATCCTGGCCCCGCTGCTATTCGGCATCGGCGGCTACCTCGGCATCCTGGCCTCGCTGCTGCGGCGCGAGGACGCGCCCGCGACGCCCGCGCTGGCCGAGCGGCTGCCGGCCCTCTCCGGCGTCCGGCCCGTCTGGCAGCGGCTGCTGCCGCGGGGGGTGACGCGCGAGGGGCTCGTGCTGGAGCACCGCGTGCGCGAGGGCCGCTTCCAGAAGCAGCTGGCCGTGGCCATGGCCGTGTCGGGGTTCTTCAGCGGCTTCGAGGCGCTCTACTCGCACTACAAGAACAACTTCCAGTACGGCGTGCAGTGGACGCCCATCCTGCTGACCCCGATCCTGACGCTCGTCGGCTTCGGGACGCTGCTCAAGGGCGCCCCCGGCCGCTGGATCGCCCGCTTCCTCCTGCCGGTGGTGTCGCTCCTCGCCCTCATCGACGGCATGGTCGGGTTTTTCTTCCACATGCGAGGGATGCTGCGCCGCGCCGGCGGGCTGCGCTATCCTCTGTATCAGCTGATGTACGGCCCGCCGGCCTTCGCCCCGCTGCTGTTCTCCGCCAGCGGTTTCCTGGGTCTGCTCGCCAGCTTGCTTAGGAGGGCCGACTGATGGCGACGCCGCCGATCCCCGACCGCGATCGCCTGCCCTACGACCCGACGACGGGCCTGACGATCGAGCCGATGGCCACGCCGGGCTACTATCCGGGCTACAGCACGTTGAGCCAGCAGGACTTCTGGGACGAGGCCACGCGCGAGGTCGTGCTGAAGCGCGTCAACGAACCGCCGCCGATCCGTTTCTTCAGCGGTGAGAACGAGGCGCTGATGCGGGCCGTCTGTGACCGCCTCCTGCCGCAGGACGACCGCGACGCCGCGCATCGGGTCCCTATCCTGAACTACGTCGACGACAAGGTCTACAACAAGCGCATCCCCGGCTACCGCTTCGAGACCATGCCGCCGATCCAGGAGGCGCACTTGCTCGGCCTGCAGGCCATCGACGCGATCGCGCGGCATCTGTTCCAGACCACATTTGTCGAGCTTGGTCCGCGCCGGCAGGACGAGGTCCTCAAAACGCTGCACGACGGCAAGCCGCCCGCCGGCGACGAGATCTGGCGGCACATGGACGTGACGCTCTTCTGGCAGATGCTGCTGCACGACGTCGTGGAAGCCTACTACGCGCACCCCTACGCCTGGGACGAGATCGGCTTCGGCGGTCCCGCCTACCCGCGCGGCTACATGCGCCTGCGCGGCGGACAGCCGGACCCGCACGAGGTGAATGAGAAGCGCTACGCCTGGGCACCGCCCGTGGCGTCGCGCTCGGGCGAGATCGACCCCGACTACGCGCCGCCGCCCCATCCCCAAGCGGGCCGCACGGGCGGCGCCGGAGGATCGCACTAGTATGGACCGCTCGATTTTGAAACATCCCATCTTCGGCGCCTTTAAGGCCCCGCCGCCGGACGAGCATCCGCTCGGGCCGCTACAGATACTCCCCAAGCCCATTCCGATGGGCCACTACCGGCCCGACGAGGAGGTCGACTTCGTCATCGTCGGCGTCGGCGCGGCCGGCGGCGTACTGGCGCAGCGGCTGTCCAAGGCCGGCTTCAGCGTGGTCGGCCTCGAGTCGGGGCCGTTCTGGGACACCGAGCGCGACTGGGTCAGCGACGAGACCGGCTCATACAACCTGTACTGGAACGATTTGCGCATCACCGGCGGCGAGAACCCGCTCGTCTTCGGCGAGAACAACAGCGGCCACGGTGTCGGCGGCGGCTCGGTGCATTGGGCCGCTTTCACGCCGCGTCTGCACCCCTCGGACTTCACCGTGCATACGGATACCGGGCTGGGCGCGGATTGGCCGATCTCGTACTGGGACCTCAAGCCCTACTACGAGCAGTTGGAGCGCGAGATGCCCGTGTCCGGCCCGCCCTACTACCCGTGGGGCGACCCGCACGGCTACATCTACGGACCCCATCCGATGGGCGGTGTCGGCGACACCCTGATCGACGGCTGTACCAAGCTGGGCATCCGCGTCAGCATCGGCGGCCCCGTGGCCATCAATACCGGCGCGCACGCCAACCGCCCGCACTGCATCTATCGCGGCTTCTGCATCCAGGGCTGCAAGGTGGGCGCGAAGGCCAGCACGTTGGTGACGCACGTCCCCGACGCGATCAAACACGGCACCGAGATCCGCGACCACTGCATGGTCGGGCGCATCAATATGGGCGCGGACGGCACGGTCAGCGGCGTGACCTATTTCGATCGCGACAAGCGCGAGGTCGAGCAGAAGGCCAAGGTCGTGATCGTGTGCGGCTACGCCATCGAAACGCCGCGCCTGCTGCTCAACTCGGCCTGCCCCGGCTTCGAGCAGGGCCTGGCCAACTCCAGCGGCACGGTCGGCAAATACCTGATGGCGCAGATCGGCAACGTCGTGATCGGGCGTTTCCCCAACCTCGTGCGCATGTACAAGGCGCCGCCCGCGCACGCGCTGACCGAGGAGTTCTACGAGACCGATCCCGCGCGCGACTTCGTGCGCGGCTTCGCCGTCCAGACCGTGGGGCCCGAGCCCGTCGCCTTCGCCAAGCAGCTCATGACGTCCAAGGGCGTGTGGGGCTGGGGCATGCGGCGCGAGATGATGGACTACAACCACTATTCTGCCTTCGGGGTGCTCGGCGAGATCCTGCCGTGGGAGGACAACAGGGTGACATTGGCCGAGGACAGGGACCAGTTCGGCCTGCCCGTGGCCAAGATCACGTTCGCCCTGCACGACAACGACAAGAAGCTGGCCGCGTTCGGCCGCAAGAAGACCGAGGAAATTATGTGGGCCGCCGGCGCCGACGAGGTCGCGCAGGAGGCGCGCTACGCCCACCTGGTGGGGGCGGCGCGCATGGGCGCCGACCCGCGCACGTCGGTGGTGGACAAGTTTGGTCAGTCGCACGACATCCCCAACCTGTTCATCTGCGACGGCAGCATCCTGCCCACGCAGGGCTCGGCCAACCCCGGCCTGACCATCCAGGCGCTGGCCGCGCGCACGGCCGACTACCTCATTAGTGAGCGGGAGAACGTGCTGGCCAGGCGTCGCGGCTCGGGGTCGACCCCGCTGCTGCGCCGCGAACTCGAGCCGTGGGGCGTCTCCGGCCGCGGCGTGCCGCGCCTGGGCGGGAGGTCCAAGAAGGAGTACGAGCAAGACCATCAGCACAACCTCGCGGACGAGCGCGCCCACGAGCACGCCGGCGACGATCAGCACACGCGCGTGGTCTCGCCGACGTAAAGTAACATTACTGGGAGCGCTGGCTGCCAGCCGGCGCTCCCAGTCGCCCGACCATGATGCAAAGAGACCGCTTTAAATGGAAGGAGGTTGAGGCGCATGTCTGGAGGATCCGAACGGATCGAGCGCGTCACGGCCGCCCTCGGGGAAGCCAACCTCGACGCGCTCGTGTGCGCGCTGCCCACCAACGTGCTGCTGCTCTCCGGCTACTGGCCGGTCGTCGGCGCGTCCGTCGCGCTTGCCACGCGCGACGGGCAGGTCGCCGTGCTCGCGCCTGAGGACGAGCGTGAACTGGCCGGCGCGGGCTGGGCGAGCGCCGTGCGCGCGTTCCAGCCGGGCGCGAACGCCGTCGCGGCGGCGCGCGAACCGCTCGCGCGGTTGGCCGCCGAGGTGGGCATCGACGGCGGCCGCGTCGGGTACGAGGACGGCGCTTTCTTCGAGCAGTCGTCGTATGCCGCGATGTACTTCTATGGGGCCGCTACAGCGCCGCTAGTGCAGCGCGCCCTGCCGCGCGCCACGCTCGTCCCCGCGACGGACGTTATCAGGGGTCTGCGCGCGGCGATGACGAGTGAGGAACTCGCGCGGGTACGGGGCGCCTGCGCGGTCGCCACGATCGCCTTTACCCAGGGCGCTGCGGCGCTGCGCGCGGGCCTGCGTGAGCCCGAGGCGGCGGCCCTCTTCGAAACGCCGTTGAGCGTGCAGGGACTCGGCCGGCCGGACGTGGCGCGGGCCGGTGGGTTCGTGTGGTGCATGTCCGGCGAGCACTCCGCGCTGGCCGGCGGCGCCTATGCGCGCACGCGCGACCGCGCATTGCGCGGCGGCGACCTCGTGCTGATACATTGCAATTCCTACGTCGACGGCTATTGGACCGATATCACGCGCACCTACATGCTGGGCGCGCCGTCGCCGCGCCAGCGCGAGATCCACGAGGCCATCTTCGCGGCGCGCGCGGCGGCCCTGGCCGCGATCCGGCCGGGGGCGCGGGCGGCGGACGTCGACGCGGCGGCGCGCGGCGTGCTGACGGAGCGCGGCTTCGGGCCGTACTTCACGCATCCCACTGGACATAACGTCGGGTTCAGCGCCATCTCGGCGGAGTCGCCGCCGCGCCTGGCGGAGGGGTCCGCCGACGTGCTCGAGCCCGGCATGGTCTTCAACGTCGAGCCGGCGGTCTACCTCATGGACTACGGCGGCGTGCGCCACTGCGACGTAGTGACGGTGACGAAGGGCGGCGCCGAGGTCCTGACACCGTTCCAGGCCACCGTCGAGGAGTTAACGGTCGACACTCGGTAGCAGACTTGTGAAGGCTCGGCGAGAGCCACCGGGAGCGCGGGCGTTTCGCCCGTCCCATCGTGGAGCGGGGGCGGACGAGACGCTCACGCTCCGACGTAATGCGCGGACCCTTCGTTCCGACGATGAAAGGTACATATATGGCGATCTACGATAGCGCGATCCCCATCGAGAAGATCGACGTCTCGGCCTACAAGATACCGACCGACGGGGAGGAGGCGGATGGTACCTACAGGTGGGACTCCACGACGCTGGTGCTCGTCGAGGCGACCGCCGGTGGTGTGCATGCCCTCGGCTACACCTACGCCGACACGGCGACCGCGACGCTGATCCGCGACGGGCTGGCCCAGGAGGTGACGGGCCGCGACGCCATGAACGTGCCCAACTGCTGGGAGACCATGGTCCACAAGATCCGCAACCTGGGGCGGCCCGGCATCTCCTCCATGGCCATCGCCGCCGTGGATGTGGCCCTGTGGGACCTCAAGGCGCGCCTACTCGACGTGGCGCTGGTGACCCTGCTGGGGGCGACGCGCGACGCCGTGCCGGTGTACGGCAGCGGTGGCTTCACCTCCTATGCTAACGAGCGGCTGCGGCGCCAACTCGGCGGCTGGATGGAGCAGGGCATCTCGCGTGTCAAGATGAAGATCGGCACGCACCCCGACCAGGACCTCGCCCGCGTCAAGGCCGCGCGCGAGGCCATCGGGTCGGACGCCGCACTGTACGTGGACGCCAACGGCGCTTATTCGCGCAAGCAGGCCCTGGCCTTCGCCGATGCGTTCCGCGAGTCCGGCGTCGTCTGGTTCGAGGAGCCGGTGTCCTCCGACGATCTGGCGGGGTTACACCTGATCCGCGACCGCGGCCCGGCGGGCATGGACATCGCCGCCGGCGAGTACGGCTACGACCTGTGGTACTTCCGCCGCATGCTCGAGGCCGAAGCGGTCGATGTCTTGCAGGCCGACGCGTCTCGTTGCGCGGGGATCACCGGCTTCCTGCGCGCGGCGGCGCTCACGGAGTCGCGCAGTATGGACCTCTCGGCGCACTGCGCGCCCTCGCTGCACGTCGCGCCGTGCTGTTCGATCGCGCGGTTGAGTCCGATCGAGTACTTCCACGACCACGCGCGCATCGAGCACATGCTCTTCGACGGCGCCCTGACCCCGGTCGCAGGCGCGCTACGTCCCGACCGCTCGCGCCCCGGCCTGGGCCTCGAGTTCAAGCGCGCCGATGCCGCACGCTTCGCCGTCTAAGGGACGCGGAAGGAGTTACATATCCCGATCGTCTCCGGAGCGGGAGGGAATATCAACGCACCACTTGTCCAAGTCACGCAGCCGCACGACCTGCGCTTCCACAGCGGTCATGGCCTCTTTGGTGAGCGTCACGCCGGTGGCGTAGGTGGTGGTCACCACCGCGACCACGGGGTGCATGCCCTTCCACGTCATGGAGGCGGTGAAGCCGCACACCGCCTCTAGCGAGTCGAGCAGTGTGCCGTTCCAGTGGGCCTCCAAAATGCCCCAGCATCGCTCGATGGGGTTGTATTTGCTGTGGTACGGCGGATAGTAGGCCAGGCGCACGCCGACCCGCTGGCGCTGGACGAAGGCGACCAACCGGGCCAGGAACTGCGTGCGATGGCTGTGGCTCTTGGGGCCATTATCCAGGTTGAGCACCGGGGTGGTGACGTGGGCGCAGCGCGCCTTGTGGGCCTCCCCCCACTGCTCCAGGCGATCCACGAGGCAGTCGCTCGTCACTTTGGAGGTGACGTGGTAGATGAACAACTCGTCGGTCTGGGGCAGGAAGAGGCCCACCGGCGTCACCGTCGCCTCCGCCTGAAAGTCGTGGTCCGCCGCCGTGACGGCCATCCGCCCCGTGCCGCCCCGTGCGAAGGGGCCGATCTTGACCGTCGCTTTGGCGTCGATGGACACGCGCAGCACGTCGGGTGCCGCGTCGGCCTGGGCGTTCACCCGCGTCACTTCGTCGAAGATGGCGTCGGTCTGGGGGACTTTTTTGGGGGTTGACTCTTCGCCACCTTGGTCAGGGTGTAGCCCAGCCTGTTGAGCTTGGTCGCGATGGTGCGCTCGCACGGGAGCTCCGCGTCGGTGTACCCTTTCTGGCCGATCAACTGCCGGCGCACCTCCCCCGCAGTGAGCCGCGTGTAGAGCCGCCGCGTGCGGAACTGCGGGTCGGCCTGGCTCTGGCTATCCACAATGGCCCTGCTGTCCGTGAGCAGGCGCGGCACATGCTCCTCGGCCCTCTTGCGTGCCCGCAAGGCGAAGCCGTCGACGCAGACGATCCCGCTGTCTAGTTCGTGCCGCCCTTTGCGCACCAGCACCCGGCTCCAGCCCAGTTCCCGCTCGGCTAGCCGTTGCCCGCCCGCACCCAGGTCGCGCACCGCCCGCGCCATGAACACCCGCCGCGCGCTCCCCGTGAGCGTGCGCGCCGTTTCACCCAAGAAGATCTTGAGGTCGTCCCTCAGTTCCATTACGCCCTCCCCTCGCGTTGCTGCGTCACGCCTCCCCTCGTGAGGGAAGTATACCCTTTACGGGATCAGTTAGTCTTTCGGCGTCCCTTAGTTTAGTGTTTCGGCCTTCCGGCGCTGGTAATCGCGGGCCGCTCGAACTGCTGGTCCTGGCCGTGCGCGCCGCGCGTGGAGAGGAACGCCACGAGGTCGCCCACCTGGCCCGACGAGAGGATGCCGCCGTAGGCCGGCATGTACGGCTTGGCCCCGGCGAGGATGCGCACGGTGATCGTGGTCGTGGTGAGGCGGTTGCCCACGTAGGTCAGGTCCGGCCCGCGGATGCCGCCCTTCCCGCCGATCATGTGGCAGT
>JAABUM010006558.1_pt1 | contig 11329 bp, 9 predicted proteins | sample 5559161 | NCBI WGS metagenome assembly JAABUM01 (sample SAMN10711868, study PRJNA513369) | rock metagenome | isolation source: Antarctica rocks | place: Antarctica: Victoria Land, Siegfried Peak nord | reverse complement strand
CCGCCCCGACCGTGCGGCCCGCCACATGGCGGCCGGCCGCGAGGTCGCCCACATGAACGCCAAGGGATCTCGCGCCAAGGCCACCCGGCTCGGTGCTGTCGCTGACTCGCCCGGCGTCCCGCTCGGCAAGACCGTGCGCGGCCGCTCCAGCCTGTTCTCCTCCTGGGAGGACATGATCGTCGTCGTCGCCGGCCCCCGGACGATGAAGACGACCGCCTACGCGATCCCGGCCCTCCTGGCCGCCCCTGGCGCCGCGCTGGCCACCTCGAACAAGCGCGACGTCGTAGACGCCACGCGCGACGTTCGCAGCCGCCTCGGAGAGGCATGGGTCTTCGACCCGCAGAAGGTGGCCAACGAGACGCCCACCTGGTGGTGGAACCCGCTGACCTACATCGCGGCCCACGACCCTTCGACCAACCGAGCGCGCCGAGATCCTCACACCGGTTACGTGCTGGCGGACGAGTCGCGCGCCGAGAAGCTCGCTGGTCAGTTCGTCGCCTCGTCGCGGCCGGTCGGTGCCCGCACGGATGCCTATTTCGACACCGAGTCCGAGAACCTCATCGGCCTGCTGCTCCTGGCGGCCGCGTGTGGCGAGGAACCCCTGACGCGGGTCTACACCTGGTTGACCCGCCCGACCGATGACACCCCGGTCGATCTCCTGCGGCACAACGGATTCGACCTCCAGGAGCAGTCTCTCTTCGCCCTGGGCCACCTGCCCGACAAGCAGCGCGAAGGCGTCTACGGCACCGCACGATCGCTGATGGGCTTCCTGCGCAACCGGGCCATGGTCTCCTGGATCACCCCGCCACCGGCCAGCGCACAGCTGCGTCAGTTCCACCCGGCCGAGTTCGCCGGATCACGCGACACCCTGTACCCGCTCTCACGCGAGGGTGAGGGCAGCGCCGGCCCTCTGGTGGCCGCGCTGACCGTGGCTGTGATCGACGCCCTTGAAGAGCTGGCCACCGCGTCACCCGGTGGCCGGCTCACCGTCCCGTTCCTGGCCGTTCTGGACGAGGCAGCCAACATCTGCCGCTTCCGCAACCTCGACTCGTACTACTCGCACTTCGGCTCCCGCGGCATCATCATCGAGACCATCCTCCAGAACTGGGCCCAAGGAGAAGAGGTCTGGGGCGTCAAGGGCATGGAGAAGCTGTGGTCAGCCGCCAACGTCAAGATCTACGGCGGCGGCGTCGACGACGACAAGTTCCTGCGCCGAATCAGCGACCTGATCGGACCCTACGAGCAGATCGTCACCAGCGAGTCATCCGGGCGAGGAACCCGCCAACGGTCCCGCTCCGTGCAGGAAAAGACCATCCTCACCGTGGCCGAGCTGCGCGAACTCCCCTCCGGCCGGGCCATCTGCTTCGCCTCCGGGACACCGGCCGTCCTCATCGAACCCCAGCCGTGGTTCCTGGGCAAGGACGCCGCGGTGATCGAGGCGTCCCGCAGGGCTCACTCCCCGGTCGGTAGCGACCCGGAGCCTGTCGCAACGTCACCCTGGACCGTCAAGGCCATCGATGAGTGACCTGGACGACGGCCTCATGACCGACGCGCCCGCCGACATCCCTCGCTCGAGCGGGAGTCCCCGGCCGCCTGCGGCGTCCCCGTTGGACGCTGTGGTGGCCAGCGCCGTTCGGGGCTTCGATGCGGGCGCCATAGTCGAGGGTGTCGTCACGGCTGAGGTGGCCAAGGAGGTCCGCAAGATCGTCGCGGCCGCCCTCACCAAGGCCCTGACGCCCGAACGACGCCAGCTGCTCGCTGACACAGCAGCTGAGGCCGTGGAGGCAGAGTTCAAAACCATGACCGGCGACTCGGCGGCCGCAGCTGCCGAGGACGCCGACCCGGAGGTCGAGAACCACTTCCCGAACGTCTACGTCTTCGTCCAGGACTTCCTGGTCAAGGTCCAGGCTCGCCCGGTCCGAGATGGACTCGCCTTGCACTGGTGCTCCCAATGGTGGGACCACCCCGAGGCGGTCTCGCGGCTGGAGGCCCTCTGGAAGGCGTTCGAGGTCCTCCGTCGCGACCCCGGCACTGGTGCCGCGACCTGGTGGCGTGACTACGCCGACCCGACCATGGCGGCCCTGTCCGACGCTGCGGGCACGTTCGCCAAGTGCTCCGACACCACCCACGCCGTACCCCCTGATCTGCCGATGGAGCAGCCCGCCCCGTGGCTGCTCGAGTCGGACGGGGCGACCCTCGCCACCTAGCCCGGGGCTTTCATGGCGACCGGTTTGACGCCGTGTTGATCAAACCGTCCCAGCAGCGCTGGCGCACACCGGCAGACGCGTCCTGCTGCACCTATCGGACCGGGCGCCCTGGGCCGCCCTGGTCCACCTGGCCATCACCCAGCTACGGGCCCTGGCCCAACCAGGCTGAACTCGGCCCCGTCATCCCAACTACCCCGAACCACCACCGGTCGTGGAGCCGGCGCCCACCGAGCACGACAGCCCGGGCACACTGTCACACCCTCATGCCAACATCAGCCCTCGACGGCGCCAGCACCCCCAACAGCATGATCCACAGGGACCGGACGAGAGATCGAGGCTAGTGGTCTGTAAATAGAATGAATTGTGGACTGTGATGGGGGCATGTCTGGGACTCGAGCCCTGGATCAGGTGGCGCCGTGGACGATGGACCTCTCGGTGGGGCCGGCCCCCGACCGGGCCGCGGCGGCCGTCAGGCCTTCCACTCGCGCCATCGCGCATCATCTGCAGGAACGGTTCGGAGAAGAGCCTGTCGTTGTCGATCTGACGACCGACGACATACGCGAGGCGGGCTTCGCCGCGGTACGGGTCGTGTCCCCTGGCCTGGTGTCGAACTTCCCCGCGGCGTTTCCGCAGTATGGAACGGGACGGGTGGCCTCGGGCGGGGTCGACCGAGGTTGGCGGGCCACGCCACTCGCAGAGGGGAAATTGAACCGGTTCCCCCTCGCTCACTTCTGAAGGAGCCCTCGTGCTAGCCAAATGGTCAGGCCTGGACCTGCAACGCGTTCCGCACGGTCGCCCGATCTTGGCGTCTATTCTCATCGACTCGGTCGGCAGCGGACTGCTGCTCCCGTTCGTTCCCTTGTATTTTGCCTACCGGGCCGAGCTGTCGCTGGCCACCGTCGGAGCGCTGCTGACCTTGGGCGCCGTGGTCGCACTGCCGTCCGCGACCGTGGCGGGCATGGCGGTGTCGCGCTTCGGGGCGTCCCGCACCATCCAGGCCGTCAACTACGTCCGAGCCGTCGCTGCCGTTCTGGCACTGTTCTCGGTCACCCGTGAAGTGGCCCTCGCCGCCATGTTCCTCAGCATCGTCGGCGACAACTCGTTCTGGTCGTCGAACGCGACCTTCGTTGCCGACATATCAGGAGACCAGCGACGCCGTTGGTACGCCCTTGAGCGCAGTGCCCGCAACGCCGCGATGGGGGTCGGCGCGCTCGTCGGCGGCGTCGTGGTGTCAACGGCCGGTGACCAGGGGCTGCTGTGGTTCATGGCCATCAACGGCGCCTCATTCATTGTGGCCGCCGTGCTGCTGCGACCCGTCGACACGCCGACCCGGCCGGCCAGGCCAGCCGGCACATTCTCAGGGCGAGGATCGTCGGCGGTCGGACGCGCTCTCCAGGCGTTCTCGGATGTCCGCTTCGACGCTTTCCTGGGCGCAACGGTGCTGCTCACAGTGCCGCTTCTCGCGATGCCGTCGGTGTTGACCCTTACGTTGGCGTCCCACGCCCGGTGGGGGACCTCGGCGGCCGGTCTGCTTATCGCCTTGAACGTCGTCGTGGTGGTCGTCGGTCAGCCCGCGCTGACGCGATGGGCCGAGAAGTACCGGCACCGGACGATGTTGCAGTGCGCGTGCGCCTTCGGCGTGGTCGGGTCCCTGTGCATTGCGGCCGGGTTCACAGTCCCCGCGCCCGCCACCGTGCTCGCGGCGACCGTCGGCATTGCTCTTCTGACCGTAACCGAACTACTGTGCAATGCCACGCTCAACGACCTCGTGGTGCACATTGCCCCCGCTGACGAGTTGCCGCAGTACATGTCCGCGTATTCGCTGGCGTGGTCGGTCGGCGGCCTGGTGTGGCCGGTGACGATGCTGTCGCTGGCGGAATCCGGGGCCGTCCTGACGTGGACGGTGATGGCTGGCTGCGGCCTCCTTGCCTCCGCGCTGGTGCTCGCGATCCCGCGCACCGCCGCGAGCGAGCCGGCGGAGGCCGACCACGTTGCCGCCGCGACCGCGCAGCCCGACGCGGCGGCGCAGCCCGACGCGGCGGCGCCATGACGGTCGCGGGGGTCGCGACCGACCCGGACCCGACAACGACCCCCTCGCATCCTGGGCTGCGGGTCTGGACGCAGCCGAGCCGGACCCTGCAGACGATCTGCCTGACGTTCCCCCGCGGCCAGCGGGACGAGGAAGCCGGACAGGAGGGTTTGGCGCATCTGATCGAACATCTGGCGCACTGCCGTGGTGATGTGGGATCAAGCCAGTTCTTTGCCGGCCTCAGCAGTCAGGGAGCCGTCGCCAACGCCTACACCGGGGCCGACTACGTCCAGTTCTGGGTGGCGGTGCCCGAAGGCGGCGTGCGTGGATGGGTGAGCGCGACCGCCGACCAGCTCTATGCGCCAACGTGGTCGCGGACCGCCCTGGTGCGCGAGCACCAGATCATCGGCCACGAGGTCGACAGCAAGGTCGCGCAGCATCCGCACCGCGGATTCTCCTTCCACCATGTGCGGCACGCGCTGTTCGCGGATCACGCGAACGGGCACGCCGGCTTCGTCCACAACGACGCATTGCTCGACCTGTCCATGGGCGACATAGCCGACGCGTTCGCGGCGTACCTCAGGCGGGAGACGCTCATCGTGACCAGCGTCGGCCCGATGCAGCGCGATGCGGTGGAAGCCGAGGTCGTCGGGCCGCTGCTTGGAACTACCGGAGCTGGCGGACCTCAGGCGACTGCGAGACCGTATTCGCCGGCCGACCCCCGCGTGACCCAGCTCGACCGCCACGCCCGCTCCCCGTACGCGCAAGCCGTCACCTTTCCGGTGGAGTTGACGGCGCGGCACGCGGGAACCGCAGCCGCGCAACACGTTGCCGCAGCATTGCTGGGCCAAGGACGTGGCGCGGCACTGGCGGCTGGTGCGCCCCGCGGTGCGTCACTCACTGCACGCGTCGGCTTCGGCGGCGACCCGAACGAAGATCGGTCTCCGTCCTGTCTCACCATCGAGACCACCGTCCCGGCTGCGTCCGACCGGGACTGGCTCAGCCAGCGTGTGCGTGACTACCTGTCCACGGCCGACGTCCAGCCTCAGCAGGTCAGCCGGGCACGCCAGTACGTTCTCAACGGCATCCTGGTCAAGTTCGAGACCGCGCTGCAGTTCGCAAGGACGGCCGGCTGGTTGGACCGGTGGGCTCACACGTCGGTCGACGTCTATATCGCTGCGCTCAAGCAGGTCGACGGCGATGACGTCGTCGCCGTGCTGCGGAGCATGTCAGCGCACGGCGGCTCGGTGATCAACCTGTGACGGCCCACCTCGTCGCGTCCCAGTTCGCGCCGGTGCCCGCAGATCTGCCCTCGACCCTGGCCGAGCGTGCAGGCCAACTGCATCCGGGCGCCTGGGTCACCTCGCTCGGAACTCCGCTCGTGCATCTGCGGCTGCTCGCTGGTCGGGCGGACGGCAGCTTGCCTGACAACCCCCGAGCCGTCGCGGAACTCCTCCGGTTACGGATCGGAGCCGCTTTCGCCGCCGCGGGCGCCGATCTCAGCGACGGGGTCACCACCCGGGCCAGACAAGTCGGTGGGCACCCCGCCGTCACCCTCACCGGGGTGGCGGGCGCATTGGGCCCGGTACTCGATGTGCTCCTCGCGATGGCTGACGCCGGTGTGGTCACTGAGCTCGACGCCATGGCCGGTCAGGCCGTACTCCTCGACGAGGCGCGAGAAACTCGCTCCACCCCTCGCCTGCGGGCACGCGAGCTCTGTCGTGTTCCGTCGGACTCGCCCGCCGACACCGCTCAGCTCATCAACGAGATCCGCGACGCCCGATTCGAGACGACGCTCGTCATTGAGTCGGGCTCATCCGGTCCGAGCGCCGGCGGCTTCGTCGACGAGCCGGTGCCCTCCACGCCCCGCGAACGGCTGCAAGGCGGCTGGCACTACGCGGGTGCTTCCGAGTCGGCTCAGTCCTGGTGCGCCTACGGATGGGATTTGCAGGTCTCGTCGCTGCGTGAGGCGGCCGCCGCGCAATTGTTTCTGTTCTCGCTGGCCGGGACGTCGTCATCGTGGCTGTACCGCCGGCTTCGTGACGAGCTCGGCCTTTCCTACGGCCCCCGAACGAACATCCAGCCCCTTGGCCCGGGGTGGATCCGCTGCTGGCTGGAACTCAACGTTCCCCGGCAGAAGGAAGCCATCGCTCATGATCTGGTCCAGCAGGCCCTGCACCTGGACGACAACGAACTGATCGCAGCCTGCAACCAGTCCAGCAAAGCATTGGTCACCGCCCACCTCCGCACACTCGACGACGCAGCGGGCCAGGCCGACGCGATCTGCCTCGGGCGACGAATCGGCTCGTGGCGCCACAGCTGGGACCTCGTCGACGTGCTGGCACAGCTCTCCGGCCCCGACATCGCCGCGGCGACTCCCACCGCTCTCCGCCATCCCGGCAAGGCCACGGTCGGGGTCTACCGGACATGACATCGACGGACCGTCACGTAGCGTTTGTCGTAAGTAGCAGGGACGGCCACGTCCGGTCGCTGGCCGACGCAGCCGTCGACGCGGTCACGGCCACGGGGCGCAGGGCCAAACTCCTCCGGGTCGACGACGACCGCGACGACCTGCAACGGGAACTTCACCAAGCCGCCGCCGTCGTGTTCTGTAGCCCCACCTACCTCGGCGGCCCAACCTGGGAGTTCGTGCGGTTCGCCGAGTGGACCTCGACGCTTCGGGAAGCGCAGACGCTGTCGTCGAAGTTCGCGGCGGGCATCACCTGCGGGTTCGCCCCGGAGGGCGGCAAGACCGGCACCCTGTACTACATGCTCAACCTGGCTTTGCAGCACTCGATGTTCTGGGTCGGCCTGCCCACCGCGCCCAGCCTCCTCGACTACGGCGGGGCGCGCGTTGTGGGCAACGCTGAGGGGCATCGGCTCGGCGTCGGCGCAACCCTGGGCCGGGACGGGCTTCCTGCAGGAGCGCTCGCCACCGCACACCAACTCGGGGATCGCTTGGCGAGCCTCACCGAATGCTGGATGCTGAGCGCATGACCACGATACGAACCGCCCGATCGGACGACCTCGACGGAGTCGTCGCCGTTGGCCACCGAACCTGGCCCGACGCCTACACCAAACTCGCAGGAGCCGAGTACGTGGCGCGCGGGCTGGCCACCTGGTGGAGCGCCGAACCGACACTCGCGTCGATTAACGCCGGCAGAGTAGCAGTCGCAGAGGTCGACGGAGAGATCGTCGGCATGACCGGAGTTGGCCCCGGCGACGGATGCCTGATCCTCTGGAAGCTCTACGTCGTTCCCGAGATGCAGAGCCAGGGCATCGGATCAGCACTTCTCGACCAGCTCGTCCATGACGCATGCAGCACGAACGAGCGGGCGATCCGCCTGGAGCACCTGGACGGAAACAAGCGAGCCGAATCCTTCTACACGGCCAAAGGATTCAGAGAGACCAACCGCGAACCCGATCCGGACGGCGGGCCGGACCGCGTCTGGATGGAACTGCCGCTCGACGGGCGCTGTTGAACGGACCGCGGCATGCGCTACGTCCAGGCCGTCGTGTCGCGCTAGGGCGGCGTGGTGGCCGGCACCCAGGGCGTGCGCGCGCAGCACGCCCGCATCGACGCGCTCTGGCTGCACCCCTGCGCTGTGACTGTCAGCGGTAAGTGGCGGCCAAACTGCAGCGCCATGTGCCGCGACCGAGCAGTCCCAGAACCCGCCACCCCTCACCGGGACAGCCGTGTCTCAACACCTGGGTGTGGTGCTGAGGGCCGGTGTCTGCGCTCGCTGGAGCGTTAGTTAGCTAAGTGTCCCGACTAGCCCCCTTTATCGCCTGACGCTGTGACGGGCTATTTAGTGGAGCTCATCGAGGTGCCTCACGGCCACAGCGTAACCAGCGCAGGATCGGGGACCTACCACCTGGGCTGCCGCGTCGCAAGCTCTCTTGGAGTATGCAGGCCGCTCGACGCGGCCTGTGCGCCCCGCCCTGCCTGGCCAGAGCAAAGCAAGCGCCGCACGCCACTTTGGGGCCAGCCGACAAACCGTCTACCAACGCTACGTCCACCCCTCCGCCGCGGCCGTCGCAGCGATGACCACGACCCCGGCGCCCGGCGCCGCCAGCACTGAAGCGGCGGTTTGGGGCTGGTGACAGCATTCTTACCGACACCCCAAGTCACCGCCCGCGACCGATGGTCCTGGTGCGCTTCTTAGCCTGCTCGACGCTGCGGCCCTTGGCTGCTGTCTTCTGTCGCCCCTGCCCGCCGCGAGCGGCCGTCCTCGGGTGCTCGGAGTTGAGGTGATCCGCCGTCAGCTTGGCCTCCCTCTGGGTCTCCGGGACTCCAGCCTCCTTCATCTCCTTGGCTGTCCCCTCCCGTCGGTCGGCCGAGTCGTAGGCCGGCTCCTCAGCCTCGAGCTCGTCCGCGACCTGTTCGTGCCGGTCTGCCTCCTGGCTGGCGTCGTCCGCCCTGGCCGTTGCACCGTCTGACGCTTCCCGGTGCTCCTCGGCCTTCTCCGGGTCGTTCTCGCGCTCAGCCTTGGCCTGCTCCTCGCCGGCGGTTCGCTGCTCCTGACCGGCCTCCTCGCGGCGAGCCTCTTCCAGTCCCAGTTCCTCAAACCGTTCGTTCAGCCGGTCGGCGCAGGGCCCGAACCTGTCGGGGTCCAGCTCCGCCCACTGCTGGGCGCCTTGACGCAGCGCGACCTGGTCGACGCGCTGTGACGTCGTCATGAGGTCCGTGTCGATCGCCTCTCGGTAGAACCGATCCGCGACCTGGGCCTGCGCGTCGTAACGGCGTCGCCCGTCCTCGGCCTGCTGGGCCGCCTCCTGCGCGGCCCGCATCTTGGCGTCCTGAGCGGCGCGGATCATCGTCTCTGCCACTCTGCTGATCGCGGCTGCTCCGGTCATCCCCACCGATCGGAGCTCATCCACCGGGTCTTCATCGTGAGCCATCTCGCTCCCCTTCCCTGTTGGTCCCGCCACGGGTCGTGGCGTGGTCTGTACGTGGGTTCAGCGGTCGCGGCAACGGCTCCCCTGCCGGCGACGTCTGCCGGCTCGAGGTACGCGGACCGACCTGGCCAGCCACCGCGACCTGACGCGCCTCCCAGGCCCGGCGCTCAGCCTCGGTCATCGTCGCCGGCGGGCTCAGCTGGTACCCGGTCATCGGCACCTTCTCCAACCGGTTGATGACGTCCCGCTGGAGCGTCTGCGCCTGCCTGACGTTCCTCGTGACCACGTGGTAGTCCCGAAGCGCCGTCGCCGTCTGGAGCAGCTGGCGCATCAGCACCGCGCCGGCAATCCGAGGCTTGTCATCGCGGCGAGCCGACATGAACAGCAGCGCCGTCCCCATCGCAGACTCCTTGACCCGTCGCCCCGCGGGCAGCCCCTTGCGGTGCAGCTGCGCCGAGCGGCTCAGCGCCGAGGCCGCCTGGCGCAGCTCACCGGCGTTGGCCTTGTCGTACCGGGCCCACGCCGACAGCGCCCCGGAGACGTCCTTGGCGGCGTCGGCCCACGCCACCTGGTCCCCGATCGGCACCTGCGCCAGACGCTCGTTGAACGCGGCCAGGTTCTTGGCCGCGACGTCCGGCGCGGTCGGCGCGAGGCGCTTGCTCTCGCGCCCGCCGTCGTGCACCGGAGGCTTGCCCCGGAAAGCCGCCTGCCACTCCTCCGACGCCCGCTGAGCCTCCTCCACGGACGGCTCCGGCCAGCCCTCTCGAAGCCGGGGCAGGGTCAGGTCACGACCGAGCGTGCCTCCCCCGTAGAAGACGATCTTGTCCTGGTAGTTCTCGGGCTTCAACCCGGCCCGGTAGCCGCGCACGACGTCCGTCGTCCCTCGAGCGAAGAAGGGCTTGACGATCACGCCGTCAGCGCGGACCCGTCGAACCCACTCCGCCTCAGACGTCGCCGCGGTAGCTGCCGCCCGCACCCGCTGCGCGAGGTCCTTCGGTGCTGTCAGGTCCATCTCGGCCCGCGCCGCCTGGTACCGCTCGGCGGGCTTCTCTCCGCGCTCAGCCGTCCCGTAAACCCGGCCTTCGACCCGGGTCAGATCGTGCTTGACCTCCAGGTCGCGGCACGTGTCCTGGGCCTTCTTGAAGTCGCGGAATCGCCCGTCCCACCTGGTGCCGTCCTCACGAACCATGGAGGCCGCGATGTGGATGTGATCGTTGCCGTTCTTGCTCGCGCCGTGGTGGATGGCCACCCACCGGCACGGCGACTTCCCGGACTCCTCGGTGAACCCCATCCGGTCCATGAAGTCGTGGGCTACCTCGTCCCACTTCTCGTTGCTCAGCACGCCCTCCTCGGCCGACAGACTCAGCGAGCAGTGCCACACGTGCTGGTCCCGGTAGCCCATCACGACCTTCTCGCCGGTCTCCGGGTCCTGGGCCGTGACTTGGGACTTGATCTCCGTCCCGAACACCTTCCGTGGCTCGTCCAGGTAGGTCGAGATCTCGTCCGCTCCGGCCCGGTCCAGCGACTCGCTTCCGTGCCAGGCGACGAGGAACGGATCGCCGGCGACGACGTGCGGGTTCTCGTGCTCGTTCTCCTTGCCGGGCCCCTGGAGGTAGCGGACCAGCCCGGGCATGTTGCCGCCCTTCTGCACGTTCGGGATCATCGCGACCCCTCCACGTCATCGAGGAGCGTCTCGATCCGGGTGCAGACCCGGCCCACCGCCTGGAGGGCGCCGGCCGTTTCCGGCTGCGCCTCCAGCGTCGCGTTCGTCGCCCGCGCGATCTGGTTCACGTTCACGCCGATCTTCCCGAGCAGCCGCGAGATCCGGAACAGTTCGCTAGCCAGCTCCGACTTGGCCTTGGCCGCATCAGCCCCGCCGGCGAGAGCCGACTCCACCAGCAGCCGCGCGACCGTGATCCGCCGCTCCGCCGCGCGCAGGATCAGCCGCTCCTCCTGCTCCGGCGTCACCTTCACCTTGTGCACGAACGGCCGTGGGCTTCCCGGCATGCGCTCCTGGCGCAGGCCCCTCAGTCGGCGCGGCAGCGGTGACTGCTCACGGTCGGCCACGACCGTCCTCCTTTCGCCAAGCGCAGCGACTCCCCCGCCCAGGGGGAGATTCCACACCCCAGTGTGGCAGGTCCGGGCCTCCCTCGCGAGGACCAAACGCCATAAGGACACCTTATGGTCTAGCTTG
>JAABUM010006557.1_pt1 | contig 11331 bp, 18 predicted proteins | sample 5559161 | NCBI WGS metagenome assembly JAABUM01 (sample SAMN10711868, study PRJNA513369) | rock metagenome | isolation source: Antarctica rocks | place: Antarctica: Victoria Land, Siegfried Peak nord | reverse complement strand
CCCCCGCTAAACCCCCCCCCCCCCCCCCCCCCCCTCCCCGACCCCCGATCGATGACCGTCAGGGTCTTTCTGGCCGTCCGTCTGCAAACTGTGTAAGCAGCAGCGCGAGTGCCAGCGCGAGTGCCAGTAGCAATCTACAGTCAGGCAGGTGAGGATCTGCCGTCCGTCTGCGGCGAGTGATGTGAGTCGATATGTGGGGGTGTGGAATGCTGATCAGAAGGAAGCAAACCATGACCAGTCACGGTGGCGAACTGCGTCAACTCGGCGACCCGCAGGTCAGGGCACGGTCCAGGGGACCAGCAATGACAACGAAACTATCCACGTGCGGCGGCTCAAAGTACCACGGATGCACGAGTCTGACATTTCGTGTTCCAAATTTTGGTTGTAGTCTAGCCCCGAGGCGGCCGGCACGCACCGACGCGAGGGCGCCGCCCGCCACGAACAGCAGACCGATGACCGTCGAGAAGGCCGCTACTCGCATGGCCGCCATGTCTGGAGTCGCAAAAGGGCACCTGCACTAGCAAAATACCACCCGCATAAGCTCCTCCATACAGTGGCACATAGAGATGCCGCATGCTGTGACGCCGGACTGGCATGGCGGGGCCGACAGGGCTGGTCCGCGGCGCCCATTGCAGGCACAATCATGTTGATCGGCGTCGGGGGCGGCTGCTCTTGAGTCTGACCCAAAGGAATTTTGGGTGACCTCTATCTGCGCGCCCCGCAAGATCCAGGAGCTTGCAGGGGCGGATCGCCATCGCTACAGGCTCAGTTCACCCGATCTATTCTATATGGTATCGAGGCGGCCCCTGCGTGAGCTGGCTTGGCTGTCGCGTGTCCGGTTTGGTTCGATCTCCTAGTGGACGCGCTGTGAAGCCACCCGGCGGAGCCCTCGATAGCACTTGACCGGGGGCACGATTAAAAGGGCTCTAGACTCCAGCAAGGTGCACGCGATCCGATCGAGATATTGTGCTGTCTGGCATGCTGCGTGCTCACCTCGAGTCGAGCCTTGCTAGACGGAAAGTGGGGAGTGGCGCGAGCTGCGTGTCAACGGCGGCAGACGTGTTGGTCGTGGATGTGAAGGTGGCGGAGGTGGAGGCTGACGCAGTCTGCAACTCAGCTGTGCAATTATAGCTGGGCGGACCAGGAGGAAAAGAAGGCATCAACGAAGTTACAATGGGTCGAATGGGAAAACTTCGCCAGCTGAGCGCCAGCTGGAAAACTTGAACATTCTTATACGTCCCGCCGCACAGGTGGGATGGTCCCCCAGCACCGCGGCGGTTATCGCAGGCACCAGAAATCTTGGCTGGTGCCAGACGACATAGAGGCATGGTGTATGCGTTGCTGCATATGACCGCCGTCACACTGCTGTATCTTGTGCGGCAGCGCTGTGCGTGGCTGCAGATGCACGGTGACCGCGGCGTTGCTGGTACCTGTAGACACAGGTTTGCTCATGCTGGTTCACAGCTTACATTCAATCAATCGGAGGATTTCACGCATACAATACACAACCTGTGTATGAACATCCTCACTGCAAAAGCACACCGCGGTTCGGCCGAAGCAACATGTGCGCAAAATAACACGGGCTATTGCTATGTCAGGACAAATTTCAATACAACAATTCCGTACACTCAGCATTCGCAACCCAGTTCCACGCGACAGACCCTCGTCGAGTGCCCTTTCATCGAATAGTTTCCGCCGCTCATTGCCGCAAGCCACGGTGGGCTGCGCGCAGCTGTTCCTAGGCCTGTCGCCATACGACTTCAAGCCTGAGCCCTTGGCGGGAAGGCCACCGAGCATCCGTAATTAGCTAGCTAGAGCACGGCTGGCCCGCAGCCCGCAGGCTGCAGTTCAGAGTCTACACCCGCCAAAGTCAGCCTCTAGAGGCAGCCTCTAGAGGCCAGCACGCCAAAGTCAGAGGCCAGCACGCCAGCACGCCAAAGTCAGCCTCTAGAGGCAGCCTCTAGAGGCCAGCACAACGTGCAGCCTGCGCTTCCTAGCAAACAGTCGTCACCACCCGATGCGCAGCTTCTGCACGCAGTTATGCGCCTTACGCTCCTGGCGTCCCCGCCATTGCTGCTAGCTGCGCAGGTGTTACCTGCCGCTGCATCACCTCTGCTCCGCCCTCGCCTTCCCTTCGTGCCACAACACTCATAAATGCCCGTCTAGTTGAATAGTCCTCTGCTGCCTGTTGCGCCGCTTGCTGTGCCGCTTGCGAACAGCGCATCTCTGTTGCATTGCCTGCAGAGCCGTCTGCGCCGCTTGGGGCGCCCTGCCGACGGTCAGTAACGCCATCTGAAAGGCCCAGTGGGACGAGGGCGTGCCAGTGCAGGCGCGGTGCGACCGGCGCGTCGCGAGTTGTGCGCTTTCGTTTGCGGCCGCCGGTGAGACTGGCGCCAGACGACAGGACCGTCTGCCAGTTGCGAGGTCATGGCGAGACTTGACTCTGGAATTGGCCCAACCAGTTGCCTGTGCACGTCAGGCACAGCATGCGTCGGCGGCGCCGCAGTTGTAGGTGTGATAGCGAGGGACATGCCAAGTATCTACAGTCGTCGCAGCTGCTTGCCAGCTTGATATGACCAGGCAGACCTACTGCACGCATGGGATGGCCTGCTCTGTGAACGGCATACGGCACAGCATGACTGCTGCACCGGGCAGCAGCACATGGTGAGGCAGTGTAGCACCTAGCCAGCCATGGATCGGTCATGCCAATGCAAACAGCACGTTGTGGTAGCCCCGATACATGCACATCCTACTAGAAATAACAAACCAGAAAAGTAGCTGGCGCACCTGACGGGAAGTACCGGCAGCTGTACATGCGGCCGCCGCCGCACGCGTTGGTGTTGGCGCAGCCGACCTGCGTCGTGCTCCTCCACACGACCTGTCTGCACGTTGCGAAACAAAAGTCGGCACTGACTTCGCTTGTTCATGGCGCATGATGGGTAGTAGCGCACACCAAGGAAGCTGAGAAGCCGGCGCCAGGTTTTCACATTTTCTCAGAACGTTTGTCACTAGTTTGCTTAACCAAGCTCGCTGCAGCCTTTGGCTATCAGGGCGGCGGAGGACGGCCGCGCGAGCTGCGCAGCGCATATCAATGTGCCAAGCGGTGGTCCTCGTCAGGTCAAAGGAGCTCACGTGAAGTGGCCGGTTTCAGAAGAGAAGGCGGCGGCCTTGCAGTTGCACAGGGAACCCTCATCGGTCCACGCCTTGACGGCGGCCTGCCACACGGAGAAGCCCTGCGCCGATCATGGCGCGAACGCTGATCAACTGAGGGCCTCGTGCTCGTCCAACGTGAGAGGATGTGAGGTAAGGGTATGTCTTGTGCATGCCTCCTTGAACCTGTGACATCTAGTGGGGCAGATGCTGTCCGTGCATCGTACAAACAGCTCACCTGTGCCAGATTCTCGCCGTAGTTGGCGGCCCGCAGGTTGTTGAGGTCGTGGCTGAAGTTGCACTGGTCGGTCCAGGTCTGCGACTCAGACACGAGCACGCCAAGCTGAACATGAGCTTGCCGCAAGTCAGCTGTGCGAGCACTGTCAGCGCTTGCACGATGCATCGCCGAAGCGGCTCCTGTGCTCAGCGGCAGTGCAAGCATGTTCCGCGGCAACTGCCTGACACTCCATGGAAAGATATCTCTGCATCGGATTAGGATTCTTCTTGCATCTGTATCGAAGACCGTGCATCGAGATCCACAGGTGGACAGCCACACACAGGCAGCTCACCTGTGCAGATTCTGCGAGTGTGGAGCTCCAGGCGAGTGGCGCCGCGCCATGCTTGGCACGCACGTCGTTGTGGTACTTTAGGATGCGAGCGATGACCCTGGGATCCCGCTGACCAAGTGTCTGCCGCAAATACCACACAATGTGCCGCTCAGCACCTAACTGTGAAGATCAGATCAGTCGCCTTCAGCCGCCAAAGCTTGGCATCCCGTGGCCCGCTTGGCATGCCTTGACCAACGTAATCGCAACTTGCACGAATAGCAAGCTGGCGTGTTATACTGTCAGATGTGGTACACCACTACAGCATGCCACAAGTGGAGGTTCAGCCGGCACGCACCGATGCGAGGGCGCCGCTCGTCAAACAAATCAGCCCGATGGTCACCATTATCGCCGTGAGCTGCATGCCCGCCATGCCTGGAGGCGCGAATGTCTTCTGCACCTGTGGTCAAAGGGCGTCACCAGTTCAGCCTCCTACCACGATCGCCACGGCACGGATCGCCAGCAGGTGGCCTTCCGATACCTATATGGCACTTCAAAAACATCTTGTATGAGTACTCGATTGCATGTCGCTAGGTGCCAATGTGGGTACGGCGTCTGCACCACGAACAAACCCGTCTCACAGCCAGCATGCAAGAAAACCTCTGTTCTGGCTCCAACGCCCCAGCATCGTCACGCGTAGGCGGACGGCAACGTTGGACGGCTTATACACTCAAGACCTAGCTTCTGTGATCGGCGGGCATATACGAAAGACCGGGATCCAAGCTGCAGCAGGCTGCGACCCCTCCGATCCCGGAAGGATGGCGGTAAGGCGGTAAGGCTTGGGGGAAGAGCTCGCGAACCCCACTACACGCCTGGGGCTGAGTACAGGAGATGAAATTGCCACCATTCATGGCGCAGGGTGATGCTTTGGGCGTGGAACACAGTAAAGTGGTACATGCTCGCGCACCTAAATCGACAGATAGCCTTGCACCGGATAAGCCGCGCTGGTCGGTCTGTGGCAGCAGATGAGGTGCAGAATGGCGATACTGATGGGCGTAGCGGAGTATCGATTGGGGTAGCGTAGTGCAGGCTGCAGCTGTGACCTGGGTGCTGACGCCAGGCCGCGGGGAGGTTCAGGCGGACCAGGGAGCGAGGAAAGAAACATCCAGACCAGAACGAGGCTCGAAAGGGTTGATCATATATTTGTATTATTGTAAATGAAATCCATTTCTGTTCGATATTATCAATTACTCTATGGATCCAGGCCTATGACATTGGGTACCCCTTGCCTTTACAAGGCACCGAAGGGCACCTTCCAGTACCTCTTACAGTGCCATTGCTAGATACATCGTGCAAGGCCAGTTCGTGGCGGCCGTTTTGGCGCGTGCAAGCGAGCTACACCATGTTGCGTCATAGTGCATGCAGTGGCGGTTGGGAACACGGTTGCAAGCTGCTGCGATGGTGCGCTGGAGAAGTGTTCACCAGGGCAGCAAGCAAGATCGAGACCAAGTAACGACCAGCAGCAGTCGAAGGTCTACGCTGTTCCTCGGCTGCAAGACGCCAAGCATTGCTAATGGATGCTGCCCCAGGCCGCAATCAGATCACCCTCACCCTCAGCTCAGGGAAGGCCGCCCTGCTGCCCGCTGCCGCCGCCGCTGCCAGGCCGCCCGCTGCTGCGCCCGAGGCCACAGAAAGACAGCGCACTTGATCACCGCCGGCTGCCCTGCTGCGAGCTGCTGCCGCCGCCGCTGCCGCCGCCGCCGCCGCCGCCGGGCTGGCCGCTGTTGCGCCCGAGGCCGCTGAAAGACAGCATCTTCATGGACGCAAACGATTCACGCATGCGGTCCGTCGCGGACCCCGCCGCCGCCTGCGCCCGCTGCGCCGCCGTGTTGGCGTTGCTGCGGAAGCGCGATGCGAACTCCTGCGGGGCGCCACGCAGCCAGGGCTTCAAAGCGCAGCGCGCTTTGGAGCGACGCCCCAGTGTCGGAGAGCACAATCCTTACTGTTGAAGACAGCACAATGGGTGGCAGGGCGCAGCTGTGCGACTAGAAAGCTGCAGCTGCCCCAGTCCTGCATTTGTTCGCGCACACGGCACAGGCGTTCACAGCAGTCAGGGGCGTCATGTCAGCTGGAGTACAGCGTGGGTTATACATGATGTATTGTATATTCTGTAATTGTATAGGAACTGCACCTGGGTCGACGCCTGCACCCGCGCCGCCGCGGCGGCGGATGACGGGCCGCCGCCGAAGGGCGCGCCGGGCGATGAGATTGGCGGCATGCGCGGCACCAGCCCGGCGCCGCCGCCGCCGCTGCTGGGAGGTGCCCCCGCGTGGCTGGCACGCCGGTTGTAGGCGTCAATGAGCGCTGCGGCGTCCGACTTTTTGAGCACCTGCATTTGTTGGATTCGGGGGTTCACAGCCATCATTGAGGGTCCGAAGCTGCTGTTGGTGAGCGCCGAGGTGTCCGGCTCGTTGTGCGCCTGGGAATGTGGCGTCGACAGGAGCACAGCAGTCAAGGCTGAGGTGTCGGAACAGTTCGGAGGAGTCATGAGCGAACGGGCGGCAATCATCAGTCCCTGGGCGCCATGAGGCACTGGCCAGCGGCGGCCGTGCAGACTGCTGCAGTCAGCTGCAGGTGTGGTGGTCATGCTGAAACATCCACGAAACAGGCGATTGCGGCGCCGCGGTCTGATTGATCGACGGGGGACAACACCGTGCTGCCGCGGGGTCCACGAGTTCTTGGAAGCCGGCGGCCGGTGAAATGGACAAGAGGGACTCGTCATGACTGCAGCACAAGGGGCATAAAGAACATGATGAATGTCTATCTAATCACCTTGAGCTCCACGATGCGCTGGAAGTCGGAAGCGGTGCCGCCCGGAAGCAGTGTTGCGAAATTCTGCAGCAGCGTGTCCGGCCGCGAGCCCACCACCTGCACGCGCAGAGGAAAGTGTTTCAGCCGCACTGATTAGACAGAGAAGAAACTTGAACTTTCCAAATTTTACGGCTTGTGTCACAAGCAGCGTCGCGAAGTCGTGCGGCGGCATTGTCCGTCCGCGAGTCCACTACCTGCTGCACAAATATCACATTTTCAGTCATTTCGATCAGGCTTGCTGCAGTCTGAATGTCTGCAGTCATTGTCCCCTCTGTTGCGGTGTGCCTGGCATTCTGCGCCGAGCTCCCACTTGACCGCGGCGGCAGGTTCTGAAGCCAGGTCTCAGATGTGCTGGATGCAATCGCCGATTCCTAGGGGATCTTTCGAAACCAGCACGGCGCCCCAAAGTCACCTTGAGCAGCGCCTCCGTCCGCCCCAGCTCCCGATTGACCGCAGCCGCAAACATCGTCGGTGGCTGGTCCCCGGGCCGGCCTGCGGAACAGCGCAAGTCTACATTTCAGCAAGTTAGTGCAAATTAGCGCAAATTAGCTGCCACATGTGGGCAAGCACACCGACACAGTCGAGGCACTGGCACAGGCTACATGAGCGCTAGGAGCAGTTGCACTGCTGCTGGGGGGGTTCCCTGCTGGCCAGTGACACTGAGCAGCAGCCCGCGCACGGCGTGTGCGTCCAGCAGCAGCTGCTAACTGTGGACACTTTGGGCACGCTGAAACTGCAGCGCACCAGCGAGAAGAACCGGGTCAATAGTGGATCGAATTTCCACCTGAGGCGGGGAAGGTGAGCAGCAGCCCGCGCACGGCGTGCGTGTCCAGCAGCAGCTGCTGGCTGCCGGCCTCGCCGATCTTCCGGCAGCGGGACACGGCATCGCCAAAGCGCCGCCCAAAGTTGCCCCCCAGCTTGTCGCACAGGTACGCAAAGTGGTGCTCCGGCAGCGCGCCGCCCGCCGGCGGCCCAAACTCTTGCAGTGCGCGGCCGATGGCGGTCACAAAGTCGGACTGGTCGCCCACCTGCACGAGTTGGAAGACACTCCGTTCAAGTCGTGTTTTGGGACCTTCTCGAACTCGCAAAGGTAGGCAAAGGCAAGGTGGTGCTCCGGCAGCGCGCAAACCAATAATATGATAATCACTAATAACATAAAATCTTATTTCTTTCTTGGGCCGTCGGCAGCTCAAACTCCCGGTGCGGACGCCAAATGGCGAAGTCATACTCCGACTGATAGTTTTTCGACCAGTCGGAAACAGTTTATGCCCCGCGTCAGCACGGCGCGCGTATGATCCTCAGCAGGGCTCGCTTCGGGGGAGCTCTGCTCCGCTTCTTGGACTGTCGATCCGTCGATGACTGGACGGACGCCAGCTCGGGGCGCATCACAAGCTGCCCAGCTGCGCAGGCACCTTGGCTCTCTCGCCGACGCATCACGGGAGTTTCTCGTAGAGCATTTCGTAGAGGGCTTAATGCTGTTCCTCACCGACTCGACAGACGCCCAGTTGGCGCGCATGAGGCTGCCGAGGCACGCGTCCAGCTTCGTCTCCAGGCCCAGTAGCAAGATGTTGAGCGCCGCGGTAGCTACGTCCGCAAAAGCTTCCTCCTCCTCTGCAGCATCCACCTGCATTACACAGGAGTTGAGCAAGTTTCAGCGTATGATTCGCGGACGAAGCAGCCGAATGTTTGTTGCCGCGGTGGTAACACCCACGAAAGCTGTCCTCCCCGCCAGGTTCACCTGCATGTGCCAAATGTGCTCGGGAGTTGGAGCCCAACTGTATATCTCAAGTCGCCAGCGCCCACTGAGCAGCAGGAGGTTGAGCGCCGCGGTGGCAACGCTCGCAAATGCTACCTCCGTGAATGCTTCCTCCGTGAATGCTTCCCACCCCTTTGCTATGTCCACCTGCGGTCGAGCTGGAAGTGTCAGCACAACGATGCGCACAGGATAAATCTGGAAAGTGATCTCATGCTGCAGCATGCCGAGCGCCATGGTCGCGATGCCCGCAACGCCTCCTTCCTTCCTCTGTCACGACCACCCGGCGTGTACAGGGAACTAAGTTCGGTGTTCCAACAAAACCCCGTTCACCCCAGTGCCCAATTCAACAGTACCCAGTTCAAAGCGGTAATCAGTCGAACCGGCACCCAGTTCGACCCAGTACCCACTTTGACCCAGTACCTAGGAAAGGAGGTTCGCAGAGCAGCAGCCCTCTGAGCGCCGCGGTGGCGATGCATCGCTTTCCGACGTGAGGTTTCCTTCGGAACGGAACTCGGATAGCTGATCAGAAAGGTGGCAGCGCCCGCACACGCCTCCGATGTTTATGTACCAGAATGTCGGAGGGTACCAGCTCGGCCAAACCAGGCACGCGACTCGAAAAGCAATGCCTGGACCTCCACCTAATCGCCGAGCGGCGGGTCAAGGAGCTTCGCAATGCTGCGTGCACGCTAGCGGCTTACATGCATCACTCGAAGGATACATGGACTCTCTCCATCCTTTGCCTTTGGTGTTTTTTTTTTTTGTGTTTTCGTTTCTCCTACCTGCTCGCCGAGCGGCGGATCCAGCAGCTTCGCCACTGAGCGACCCAGCGCGCCGATGGCTTCGGTGCAGTACTCGCAGGTCGTCACCACGGCGCAGGCGGCAGCCACGTCGCCGTCGCCAAGCCGCACGTGCCAGTCCTGGGTGGCCAGAGTGGGCGTGCCCGAGGCGCCGCCGGCGGCCGTCTTGGGCAGCCGCGCCGCCAGCCGAGCCGAGTAGGCGCGCACCACCCTCTACGTGAACCCAGGAAAGCAAATGTTTGAAAACTCCGAAATGCGTGCATGTGGTAGTGTCTTGACTCACCGCGCCATCAGCCACATGGGCGCGCCACACCCTAAACCCTAAACCCAGCCGCGGTCTGGCAACGCAACTGCTTGGCACTCACTCGCCTGGAATGTGGCCATCAGCTGGAGCAGCGCGGGGCCGCGCGTGATGTACTTGCTGCAGCGCAGCAGCGACGTCTTGATCGCGCCAAACAGGCTGCTGGCCGACCGCAGGACACCTGCGCCCCCCGCCTCGTCCGCCGGCGCCCACGTTTCCTCCGCCACCAAAGTGTCCAGCGTGCCGAGCAGCTCCTTTTCCTGCGCCTCCACATAGTACCTGCGCGACAGTGTGATGAACGAGATCAGCAGTGCGTGGCTGTGTAGAGTGATACCAGAAAGATGTAGAGACCGCTGCCCGCCGGCGCCCTCCGCCTCGTCCGCTGGCGCCCACGTCTCTTCTGTTACCGAAGAGCCCGGCATGCCGAGCAGCTCCTTCTGACGCGCCTTCACATAGTGCCTGCGGCGCAGCAAGACACTGTATCGGTGTGGACATTAGTAAGGAAAGAGCCCAAGAAGACAATTTTAGAAAGACAGCTCCGCTGGTTTGGCGCTGTCCATGCCGAGCAGCCCCATGGACGCCAGCAAACGGTGCCACCAGCAGCACCTGGGCGGCAATATCGCCCCCGCCTGCCGCAAGCAAAATTTCGTGTCGTCAGGCTCGTCTGCAGTGCACGCTCTGCAGATGTAGACCTGCCGTATGCCGGCGCTTCTTGGAACAGTCTGGACGACTCTTTCGGACAGTGTCTTGAGATCAGACAGCCTGCAGCAGAGTATGGCCATATGCAGAACACTTGCAAAGAGTGTCTGGTGCAGAAGAGGAAGTCGTGGCTGGTTCGATGCGACAAGTAGAAGCAACAGCCAAAGATCAACCAACCAACAGACCAACAGGCCGCTCTGGCCATGGGGAAACTTTCGCGGGCAATGCTGGCAAGCTTTGGCAAACGCTGTGCCCTAGAGTTGTTTGGGGTGTAATCCTCATTGAGTGGGCTCACGAGAGGTGGCCCGTTGACGATGGTGGAGACGAAACCGCGGAGCAGTTCCCGAGTTGCACGGTTCACGGTTTCAAGGTGCAGTTTCGTGGGCGGACTCACGAGAGGTGCTTGGTGAAGACGGTGGAGACGGAGCCCTGGAAAGGGGTTCGCCCAACAGCAGCGCCTGGGCGCGGCGGCGTGACACCGCCTTCGTCGCCGCCACCGTCCGGCGCCGGCGGCCCCGCCGCGGCTGCCTGCCGCTCGCGGAACAGCCGCTCGTACCGGCTGCGCACTCCTGACGACAACACGGAAGACGTTGTGTCAACACAAAGGTGCTGCAGACGGAAAACACCAACCGCAGGCACACTGAGAGTGAGGGCTAAGTGCAGAGTGAGGTGTGGCCCACGCCTGCAGAGCGCGGACTGTTGCACATGGGTCGTCTATGGGTTATCTGTGGAGCCAAGGTGCTCTACGCAAGCAGTGATGTGAAGAGCGTGTTGGATGTGCCACGCAGCTCAGGCGGTGTACACCAGCAGGCGGTGACGCAAGAGAATGATGCAGGCACGCAGCATAATAGCAGAGCGCAATGTTGCTAGCTGGAAGCAGGAGGTACCCGAGGCAGACATGCCGTCGTCCGCTGCTGGACCGCAATCATTGCCATCCTCGTCGTCCTGTGCGTCGCACATTCCAAGAAATTTCGTGCGGCATTCCAAGGGACAGCTCTGAAAGCTTCGCCGGTCCAATTGCTACAGCGTGAAGCGACTGCGGCAGGTATGCTGGCTGATGTCGAGCTTCATCATCTGCAGCGCTTGAACGCCGCATCTCTCAGAGGGGAAGGACTCTCCGAAGCGGGCAGCGAGCTCGTTCTCGACGTTGTCGGTGGCATCAGCACCAAGAGTCTTGTTGGGCAGTTTTTGGACGCGGCAGGGCAGGGCAGA
>JAABUM010006556.1_pt1 | contig 11333 bp, 8 predicted proteins | sample 5559161 | NCBI WGS metagenome assembly JAABUM01 (sample SAMN10711868, study PRJNA513369) | rock metagenome | isolation source: Antarctica rocks | place: Antarctica: Victoria Land, Siegfried Peak nord | reverse complement strand
CCGCAGCGGGCGCTGGCCTTGCTGCGCGCCACCCAGCGCCAGAACCATGGCGCGTACCGTTCCCATCGCAAGCGTATCCTCCGCCGGCTCCTCGACACATCTTGACGACCTAACGTTGTAGTATTAGCACTGATCCCTTCGTCGACCCGCCGATCCCCATCGAGTAATGGCGGGAAATGAAGCGGGTGCTTGTGATAAGTGGTTGAAAGGAGTACTCATGCCTGAAGGGACCATGAGTCGAGATGAATTGGAACGCCGGCTAGCCGACCTGCGTCGTGGCGCGCTACCGCCCAGCGAAACCTATCATACGATCCATCAGTTTGGACGCGCCCATTTCCTTGAGGCGCGTCCAGACGTGGAGCGTTTCTTAACGGACGACGACCCCGAGTTGCGTTATATTGCGCTAGAGGTACTAACAACCCACTGGCGCTTACCCGAACACTGGGAGACAGCCCGTCATTTTCTCGAGCAAGATCCTTTCGACGGGAATCGCATACTGGGAGCGTCCGCCCTCGAATCGCTTAAGCAGGACACGCGGGATCGTCCGACCCTAGCCGTGCTCGCGCGAGTGGTACGCAACGAGCAGGAACGCCGGATGGTCCGTGAGGCGGCCTATATTGCCATGCAAGGCATCATCCACTATGATCCACGCGCGCAGTTCAATCTCTCTGCTACTGGCGTGAATTTAGCCCATGACGTGGATTGGGCGCTTGTAGACTCGTACCTGCCAGTCTCTGAGTAGGCGCCTGTTTGCGCCAGCCTCAACCTTTGTGGCAAAGGCGGCGCACAATTTGTGGCAGAATCCTCAACCTTCTTGGCAACGTACAACTGGAGGGGTCAGGCCGTCCGCGCGAAAGGGGCACGCGCGGACGGCCTTTCTTTGCGCCTGGAGTGGTTACGGTAAGGTATATTACCGTGACCGCTTGGAGGGGGTATAGAGGGAGTATACTGGAGAGAAAAGACGGCCATGTGCCATGACCGCGACTGATGGAGCGATGAACGGAGGACAGGAGACCTATGGCCGCCTTGCGCGCCCATCCACCGAGCCCCCCGAGTCCCGTGGCGCCGTGGGCCGAGGTCGTGCCCCACAGGCCGCCCATGACAACGGACGAGTTGCACGCCCTCCCGGACGACGGGTGGACCTATGAACTGGTTCATGGGGTCCTGGTGCGCATGCCCCTAAGCAGCTTCGGGGCGTCGAATGTGGGGATGCGCCTCGCCGCACGATTAAGCGTGTACGTCGAGGACAACGACCTGGGCGCCGTGACCGGCGAGCAGGGCGGCTACCGCCTTGACCCTGCCCACCCGCTCGATACGGAGCTGGCCCCCGATGTCGCCTTTGTGCGTGCGGACCGCTTGCCGCCCGCGACGTCGCCCGACTACTACAAGAACGCGCCACAATTGGCCCCCGATCTCGCCGTCGAGGTGGCGTCCGAGAACCAGTACGCCCCGGGCATGGGTGCGAAGGCGAAGACCTACCTCACCTTCGGCACGCGCCTGGTCTGGGTCATCTGGCCGCGCTACAAGCGGGTGGACGTGTGGCGCTCAGGGGATGCGACGCCGACCCCGCTCAGCGTCGAGGATACGCTCGACGGCGAGGACATGGTTCCCGGCTTCACCTACCCGATCGCGCGCCTCTTCCCCTAGCGGCCATGATGAGCACTGACCAGAACGACGGAGGCGCGGCGCGCTCACTCGCCCTCTTCGACGGACCAGGCCGACCGGCGACGGGACCGGACCCACTGACCGACCCGGTGTACGCCTACGTCGGGAGCCTGTCGCCGGCGAGCCAGGAGGCCGTCTGGAAGCGCCTGCGCACGGTGGCCCGCCTCTTCGAGATCCCCGACCCCGCGACCTTCCCCTGGCATCACCTGCGCGCCGCCCAGGTCGCACGCATCCGGCAGCGCCTCATGCAGCCCTACGGTCCCACTAACAAGCGGGCCGCGCCAGCGACGGTCAACTTGACGCTCGCTGTGTTCCGAGGCATCGCGCAGGAGGCGCGCAACGCCAACGCCCTGAGCGACGAGGAGTACCGCCGCATCTGCGAGGTCAAGGCCGACAAGGGCGAGCGCTTGCCGCGCGGCCGCGCCGTCCCCACGGGCGAGTTGACTGCGCTGGTGCGGGCGTGCGCGCGGGACGCGAGCCCGGCCGGTGTGCGCGACGCGGCGATGCTGGCGGCGCTCTACACCGGTGGCCTGCGCCGCTCCGAGCTGGCCGCGCTCGCGCTCGACGACTACACGGCCGCGCCACCCACGCTGCGCATCCTGCACGGCAAGAACGACAAGCAGCGCGCGGTCCCGATCCCGACGAGCGCCGCTGCCGCCCTCAACCGCTGGTTGGAACTGCGCGGCCGGGAGCCCGGCGCGCTGTTCGTGCCCATTGACCAGACTGGCCGCATCGCCGGCGCTGGTGAGGGAGGGATGAGCACCCACGCGATCTATAAGATGCTCAACAAGCGCGCCCGGCAGGCCGGCGTCCCGTCCCTGACCCCCCATGACATGCGGCGGACCTTCGTGTCGGACCTGCTCGACGCCGGCGTGGACCTCTCGGCCGCGCAGCAGCTCGCCGGCCACGCCTCCGTCGTCACCACCGCCCGCTACGACCGCCGCGGCGAGGCCGCCATGCGCGCCGACCCCATCGCCGCCATCCTCGCCGCCGAGCAGCCAGAGGGGTTCTGGGTCAAACCAGGCCCAGGCTATACCCCCAAGTATCGGGGGACGGTCTGGCAGCTCACCTTCCTCGATCAACTAGGGGCCGACGGCGCGGACCCGCGCGTGCGCGCGGCCTGCGTCTATGTCCTGGCGCACAGTCAGGCCGCGACGGGGGGCTTCGCCTCCTGGGAGGGCGGGCGGCGGGAACACGCGCCCCCACCCCCCTCGCTGGCGCTCCATTGCCTCACTGGCAACCTGCTCCGGGCGCTGATCGGCTTCGGCTGGCTGGAGGATGAGCGCGTGCAGCGCGCGATCGACTGGCAGGCGCGGGCGATCACCGGTGAGGACGCGATCCGCTACTACCGCTCGGGGACCAGCGGACCGGGCTTCCGCTGCGGGTCGAACGAGGGGCTCCCCTGCGCCTGGGGGGCGATCAAAGGGCTGCGGGCGCTGGCGCGCATCCCGGCCGAGCGGCGCACGCCCCAGGTGGAACGCGCCCTCACGCAGGGAGCGGCGTTCCTCCTGAGTCGCGACCCGGCCAGCGCCGCGTACCCGGCCGGCTGGGGCAATGCGACGCCCAGCCCGGCCTGGTTCATGCTGGGCTTTCCCCTGGGCTATACCGCCGACCTCCTTCAGAATCTCGCGGTCCTGTGCGAGCTTGGCTTCGCGCGGGACGCGCGCCTCGCGGGCGCGGTCGCGTGGCTCCTCGGCCAACAAGACGCGTCGGGGCGCTGGCGGAGCGAGGCCGCCCGTAACGGCAAGACCTGGGTGGAGATCGAAACGCGGGGCCAGTCCAGCAAATGGGTGACATTACGCGCGTGCTCCGTCCTCAAGGCGGTGTACGGATAGCGACGGCTCGGCCATGGTCGACCGCGCGTCCATACACGGTCACGCTCACGCAAGCCAGCGAGCAGCTCAGGAGGCGGCGGAAAACATGGCCAATGGCGATGGCTGCCAGTCGGTGACCTATTCTTTAACCCCAGACCACATCGAAGGGTAACGCTCCAGGGCGCGGGTAACGCGTCATTGTCGGGATTCCCCGTTATCATGATCGTATGAACCGCACGGATCGGTTATACGCCCTTATGGAGGAGCTGCGGGCTCGCGCGCCGCGGACGGTGCGCGCCGTCGCGTTAGCTCAGCACTTCGCGGTCAGCACTCGCACCATTGAACGCGACTTGCTGGCTCTCCAGGAGGCCGGGGTGCCGATTTGGGCCCAGCCCGGCCCCGGCGGCGGGTACGGCCTCAACGTCGACACGACGCTGCCCCCGTTGAACCTCACGCCGGCCGAAGCCGCCGCGCTCGCCACGGCGCTGGCTGCCCTCCCCGCGCTGCCCTTTGCGGGGGCCGGGCGCTCCGCGCTCCAGAAGCTCACCGCCGTGATGGCCGCGGCGTCCAGAGAGACGGCCACCCAGCTCCTGCAGCAGATCCGCGTCGTGTCGGGACCCCAGGGTCCCGCCGCCGCGGTCTCCGCGGTCGTGCAGCAGGCGCTCCTCGACGCGGTCGCGGTCGAGCTGACCTATCGCGACGCCCAGGACAGCGAGACGGTGCGCGTCGTGGAGCTCGCCGGTCTCTTTAGCACGCCCCATGGCTGGTACCTGGCGGCCTGGTGCCGCCTGCGCCAGGCGCCGCGGGCCTTCCGCCTGGACCGCATCGTCCGGGCCACCCTCACCCGCGAGCGCATCACCCCGCGCCCGCTCGACGTCGTGCTCGCGGACCTCCCTCACGACCTAGCCCAACCCGCCCTTCCGTAACAGCACAACATCCCTGGCCAGAAATCCCGACAGAGGGGTGTCGCCCCCCAGCCGTATGCTACCCCCAGGGGCTGGATCTCAGCCCCATCGCATGGACAAGGAGCGACCGCACATGACCGTGACCCTTCGTTTCGCCTTCGCCTTGGAGTACGTCGCGGATATCGCGGCGGCCAAGCGTTTCTACGTCGACGTCCTCGGGCTTGAGGTCGAGCGGGAAGCGCCGGTGTTCATCCAGTTCAAAGACCAGGCGGGTGCCCGCTTCGCCATCGCCAGCGATGCGCCGCTCAGTGGCGGGCGTGGCCCCGAGTTGTACTGGGCCGTCGACGATGCCGCGGCCGCCTTTGAGGCTCTCGTGCCCCGGGCCGAGGTGCACCTCCCCCTCACGCACAGGCCCTTCGGCACGGTCTTCGGCCTCACCGATCCGGCCGGTCAGCCCCACTACCTGGTCGAGTTCGCCCCGAACCGCCCGAGCGAGCGCCGCTGAACACCGGCTTTGGGAAGGAGACATACGTCCCGCCAGGTCGTGTGCCATCTGGCCGTGTCCACGCGCGCCCGGCCCAGCTCGCGCGCCTGGACACGCGCCGGGGGGAACGCCGACTGGTGTACGCCGAGGGTACCTGGCACATCGACCCCTAAAGAGGACATCAGGATGGAGCGCGACATAACAACGGAGCCCAAGTGTTACACTGGGAGTCTGTGATTTTCTTGCGCTCCACCATCATTCGCTGGCACTGCGCCGTTTCTGATGGAGTCAGGAAGCACGTTTTGACGTGATCTAGCCCTATCGATAGCGTTGAAGGAAGTCAGTGGTGCGCGTTTTGTTCACGTTCGCTGGGGGGAGCGGTCATGCGAATCCGCTCGTGCCAATCGCCAGCGCCGTCGAGGCTGCCGGACACATCGTCGCGTTCGCTGGCCATCACTCGGGTGCCGCCGTCCCCGAAGCGCAGGGGTTCGCCGTGTTTACCGATCCGGCCGGCGCCACAAGCACAACGCCGTCCATCATCCCTTTGCGTGCGCTCGACATGGACCGGGAGTACCGGGTCGTGCGCGACTTTTATGCCGGCCATCTGGCACACGACCGCGCGACGCGCCTGCTGGACCTGAGCACCGCATGGCGACCGGATCTCGTCGTCTGCGATGAGATGGACTTTGGCAGCATGATCGCCGCCGAGCGACGCGGCCTCCCGCACGTCACGATCCTGGTCATCGCGGCGGGCTCCTTCGCGCGCCCCGAGGTCATCGCCGAGCCGCTCGACATGTTGCGCGCCGAGCACGGCTTACCGCCCGACCCCGCGGTGGTGATGCCCAGTCGCTACCTGGTGTTGTCCCCCTTCCCGCCCAGCTTCCGCGACCCCGCCGATCCTCTGCCCCGCACCGCCTACTCCCTCCGCTCAGACATGCCCGGCCCCTCTGCCAGCGACAGCATACCCGAGTGGTTGTCGCGCCTGCCCGACAGACCGACCGTCTACCTCACTCTCGGCACGGTGTTCAACAGGGAGTCCGGAGACCTCTTCACGCGTGTGCTCGCCGGTCTGCGCGACCTGGCGGTCACCGTCATCGTGACCGTGGGACGGGACATCGATCCGACAGTCTTTGGCCCGCAACCGGACAACGTCCATAGCGTGCGCTACATCCCCCAGGCGGTGCTCCTGCCGCACTGCGATTGTGTGGTCAACCATGGCGGGTCCGGGAGTGTGATTGGCGCGCTCGCGCACGGTCTGCCCCTGGTCACGATCCCGATGGGCGCCGATCAGGCGTTGAATGCCGACCGAGCCGAGCGGCTCGGCGTCGGCATCGCGCTCGATGCGGTCCAGGCCACGCCGCAGTCCGTCCGCGAGGCGGTTTCCACCATCTTGAGCGATCCGAACTACCGCCTCTCCGCCAGACGCATCCGGGACGAGATCGCGGCGCTCCCTGAGCCACACATGGTAGTGCCTCTCCTGGAGCGACTCATCGGCGACGAGGACGTAGCGCCGCCGGCGTGAGCCGGGTCACGCGGGGATGTTCGCAACCGGGGCGAAGGTAACGCTACAGGGCAGGTATGACCGACGGTGAAAGAAGAGGGCAGGGCACACGACATACACGCGCGGCATCGTCGGAGGGACAGACGAGCCCCAGGAGGCACGGCATGACCGACGCTCAGGCTCGCGCTCGCGTCTGGACGCTCTGCCTCGCCGCCCTCGCGCTCTCGGCTCTCACCGGACCCCTCGCCGGCCTCCTCACCCCGCTGGCCCATGCCTCCTCGACGGCCCTCAACATCCTGGCCGCGGTCCTCGCCGCCGCCCTCGTCAGCGCGTACGCGGCCCTCGCCGTCCTGCTCATCGTCGTTGTCCTGCGCGTCATGCGGCCCCGCCTGGACGGCCACCGCTAGTCCGTTAGAGGAGCGATGGGGCGGCCCTCATTGTGGGGCGACAGGGCCTGCCGGTGTGGCCCCATAGGGCTGATTCTGTGGGACCACGAGGCCGTTTCTGTGGGACCACACAAGCCGTTTCCACGGGACCAACCGGGGGACTAGGACCAGAGCCGTGGTCCCACGCTGGTCCCTCGTTTGACGCGTGAAATCGGCCCCGTGGGACCACCGTGGTCCCACCCCTTTATCTTGGGGGTGGGGACCACTCGTCGTCCTGGGACCACGACGATGTGGGACCACCCATGGTCTCAGCCCCCACATACGACGGCCCCGCGCGCAGCGACGGGGCCGAGGGTATGGGCCAAGTACAAGTTGGTAAGTTCCTGCACGACATACAGGCATGGTTGCGCGTCTTCTGGAGCCTGTTTGGCTTGCACAAACTTAGCAGCATCTACTTAGTGGTCCATCCGGCAAGTCTCTATCATACGCATGTGCCGCTACTATGGGCACAACGACCAGGTTTTACGCGTAGGGATACGCGTCATGTGCGCATTAGCGCGGCTCAAAAACTGACCCCTACTTGCCGGATGGACCACTTACAGCCTATCCGGAAAATCGTTAGAGAGGTTTATGCAGCCGCTGAGCGCGTGTTTAGGCACTTTCCGGATAGGCTGTTAGACTAGCCGAGAGGCAGGGGACGGCCACAGGTGTGGTCGCCCCCTGCCTCTCCGTTATCTGTGTCATTAGGGGATCGTGACGTCCTGCAGCACGACCGGCTGATGCTTGGTGTAGTCTAGTTCGTCGGACTGGCTGACACCCGCCGGGGTCAGCACGTCGATGGCCTTGGGGACCTTGGTGGGGTCGAACGTGCAGTGCGGGTCGGCGCTGGCGGTGGCGCAGACGCCGAACTGGTAGCCTTGCGGCGTGGGCTGGAAGCCGCGCGCGATGTCCGGGCTGAAACCGTCCTGGCCGGTCAGCACGACGGTGAAGCCCCAGCCCGACGCCGGTTGGCCCAGGCTGGCCTTGGGGACGCTGAAGGTGATGTAGCGCGAGATGCTGTTGGCGCTGATCTGCACCGTGCCCAGTGTATTGCCAGAGGCGTCGACGTACTTTTGGCCGAAGCCCTGTACCTCGATCAGCCGGCTCCACGCCGCGCTCGGCGCGATGGTGTAGTTGCGCGAGGCGTAGGCCGCGTTCGTGGAGGTCGTCGTGGCGCCGGGGACGTGCACGTAGACGTCGACGAGCTGCGCCCCAAGCGGGCTGCCGAAGGTCGGCGTGAGATCGCGCGTCTTGAGCTTGAAGGTCACGCTGTCGCCGCTGTCGATGACCTTGAACTCCTGGATGTCGTAGGCGCCGGGGTGGAAGTCGGAGGCCGTGGGATAGGCGTAGTTGCCGGGGCCGTTGTCGTCGCCGGTGGGGTCGGCGACGTCGTAGAGCACTGTGCCGGGGGTGTAGTCGTAGTAGACCGAGCGCTCGGCGTGGGCCGTGCCGCCGTTCGGGCTCACCGCCACGACGTTGATGACGGTCGTGCCGCCGGTGACGGGGACCGTGACGCTGAAGTTGCCGTCCCCATTGACCGCGGCGCTCGTCGTGGTGGTCGCGGTATTGTTATCGGTGTTCGAGCCCGCCACGTAGACGGTGTTGCCCGGCGCGGTCGTGCCGGTCACGACGACCGACGCGCTCGTGGCGGCCGAGTTGTCGGCGGGACCGCCGATGGTGAGCGCCGTCGTGCCCTGCTGATGCGTCACGTAGCGGTCGTAGACGTTGGCCGGCCGCTCCAAGACGTTAGAAGTGGCGATGTCGCGCACCAGACGCACGTATTGGCCCTCGGCCCAGGCCAGCGGGTCGGACGAGCCGGCGGGCTTGCCGTTCTGGAAGCCGATCGAGGCCGTCGTCGGGTCGGTCCCGTAAATCGGGCTGCTCTGGAAGGCCGGGTCCGTCCCGATGGGCGAGGGCGCGAGGTCGGGCAGATCCCAGTCCTGCTCGGGGATCAGGCCGACGCCGCCGGCGAAGTTGCGCATCGTGTTGAGGAGTTGCGCGGCCGTCGTCGTGTCGCCCGAGGCGAGGTCGTACTCGGCGCGCTCGCCGGTCAGCACCGGCCAGACGTGCCCGGTCCCCTTGTTCGTCGGCGCCCAGGGGTGGCCGGTCGCCGCGTCGTCGCCGTAGCCGTCGCCGTTGTAGCGATGCCAACCGGGTCCGCTGACCGTATTTGACATAATCGTTGCGTCTACGATGGGGAGCGACTGCGTCACGTTGGGGTCGCTGGCCGGGGTGAGGCCGAGGCGCACCAGCTCGAGGAAGCCCTGGTCGATCACGGCGCGCTGGTCGAGGGTGGGGCCGCCGTTGCCGACGTTGTAAGAGATGGCGGCGTTGGGGTCGCCCGTCTTGGAGAGGCGGATGAAGTAGGGGTGGCTGGCAAGGGGGCCGTTGGTGGTGACCGTCCAGCCCTCGACGGAGCGCTGGTAGTCGTCGGCGACGCCGCGGTAGAGCGCCGCGCCGGTCGCGTCGCCGTTGGCGTCGGCGATGTCGGCCGCGGCTACCAGGCCGGCGACCTCGGCGGCGATGGTGGAGGGCGAGTAGCCCGACTGCTCCTCCCAGCGCTCGGGGCCGAAGGACGGGCCGTGGTTGATCACGAAGTCCGCCGCCGGCTTGATGTGGTTCTGGTAGAGATCACTGTTGGTGATGAACTGGGCGCGCAGCCGGCTGTTGAGCAGACCGAGCTGGTAGGCCATCAGGATGGGGTAGGCGCACTCGTCGAGCTGCGTGTTGAACGAGTCGGGCGCGGTCTTGCCGTTGGTGAGGCTGTTGCGCGGCATCGACCCGTCGGGCAATTGCTGGCGGTAGAACAGGTAGTTCGTGGCGTCGGCGGCCGTCCGCAGGTCGCCGTCGGCGTAGAGCCCCGTCCATTGCTCATAGAGGTCTCGGGCGAAGACCTCGCGGTAGGCGCCGTTGTAGGTGTTGGCGGGGTCGCCGGCGGACACGGCCTGGCCCCACGGCGTGGTGGGGCCGGCCTGCAGCGCGCCGGGGAACGTCTTATCCTCGGACGCCTTGAGCAGGTTGGCGTTGAGGTAATACTCGTCGCCGAGCGCACGCGCGAGGGCGCCGGAGACGCCGGGCAGGGCGTTCGGCAACGCGTTGAGGCCCTGATCGTAGATGCGCCAGCCCAGCTCATAGAGGAAGCGCAGCACGACGAATGGCCGCGTCAGCGTTTGTTCGGCCGCCGCCACGGCACCGGATTGGCTGGGGCCGAAGCCGAGCGCGAGGCTGAAGTCGCCGCCGCGCGCGAGGTCGACCCGCGCCGCCTGGACCAGGTTGCCGTCGGTCGCCGTCGCGTTCGTCGAGGTCAGCGTATGGGTGTGGTCGAGTTGCGCGAAAGGATCGCTGCCCGCGCCCACGAAGCCGTTCGACTCCTGGATGAAGCCGGACGAGGCGTCGATGGCGCTGTAGACCGGCGTGGCGTAGGTGCGGTTGGCGGCGTTGGTCGTCGTGACCGGGTCGGAGGCCACGGGGATGTCGTGGCCGGTCGAGGTGTCGATCGCGCCGCTGTCGCCGCCGCCGTTCCCGCCCCCGCCGCCGCCGTTGCCGTTCAGGTTGGGGTCGTAGAGCACGTAGACCTTGTACGCGGAGCGCGCGCCGATGAGCGGCTGGAAGCGGGTATGCATCACCACGGTGTTGTGGAACGGGTCGGTGATATAGTCGGTGGTGAGGCGATACTTGCCGCTCTTGGCCGTGCTGGTGACGCGGCAATCGAGGGCGCGGTTGCTGAGGGCGCGCACCGTGTAGGTCGTGTCGCGCGACTGCAGGTCGGTGAAGGTACTGCCGTCGGTCACGACGTACTGCAGGGTTTGGACGTTGGTGTTGTCGTTGGTGGGATAGAACACATCGCTGAGCACGCCGTTGGCGACCGTGAACCACACCTTCGAGGTGGTATTGCGGGCGGTCCCGAGGCAATCCTTGCGCGCCAGGGCGTAGTGCGACACGGCGCCGGGGCCATCCGTCGCCGCGCCGGTCGGGGTCGCCGCGCGATGCGCCGCGCCCACGGGGGCGTTGGCGCCGAGCAGCGCGCCGCACGCCAAGAGCGTCGCCATACCGAGGCGACCGCTCCGTCGCCATCGTCCTACCGTCATAGTCTGTTGTCCTTCCTTACTCACGTTGGCCCTCTCATACTTGTTGCGTCACGTTGGCAGGGTGACGCGGATATACGACGCGTGTCCCTAATTAAACGCTTTCGAGGGCGCGTACGTCAAGGACGTTACCAGCAAGCGATCACGGACGGCGGCGAGGGACGCGTCGCCGTCACACGACAGACCGTCAGGCCGCGCGCAGTGCCGGCGCCTGCGATACTGCGAGGGGGAGGGGCGGCGCGGCGCCACCCGTGGCCACGGCGCGGGCAGGCGAGAGCAAGGCGGGGCGCATGGCACGGACGACGGTCGCGTATTGGCAGCACGTCGGCTGTGCTGGCTCCCGTGGTCATCCGCGCGACAAATGTTAATTATTTGTCGCGCGGATGACCACGGGAGCCAGCACAATGGTGTAGGATCTCACAGTTCCTGCGCGACGTGTCTCACAGTTCCTGCG